>Ga0137451_1000375_pt1 | contig 13546 bp, 13 predicted proteins | sample EasRivERMGT500_2_FD_102336 | JGI IMG/M metagenome (GOLD analysis project Ga0137451, IMG submission 102336) | Soil microbial communities from meander-bound floodplain in the East River, Colorado, USA - East River MetaG ERMGT500_2 | ecosystem: Environmental > Terrestrial > Soil > Floodplain ... | reverse complement strand
TCGTGTCGACGACCCCAATCACGGGAATCTTGAGCTTGCGCGCTTCGTCAACCGCGATCTGCTCGTGGCGCGTGTCGACGATGAACACGGCGTCGGGCAGGCGGTTCATGCCGCGAATGCCGTCGAGGTTCTTGGCGAGCTTGCGGCGTTCCTTCTCGAGGCGCGCGATTTCCTTTTTCGACAGCGTGTCGTACCGGCCGTCGGTGGTCATCGCTTCGAGTTCACGCAATCGCGCAAGACTGCGCTGAATGGTCGAGAAGTTCGTCAGCAGGCCGCCGAGCCAGCGCTGGTTGACGAAGAACATGCCGCAGCGCACGGCTTCTTCCGAGATGGCATCCTGGGCCTGACGCTTGGTACCGACGAAGAGGACGGTGCCGCCCTGACTTGCGGTGTTGGAAATGAAGTCGGCCGCCTCGCGGTACAGTTTGGCTGTCCGACCGAGGTCGATGATGTAGATGCCGTTCCGTTCGCCGAAGATGTATGGCTTCATCTTCGGGTTCCAACGTTTCGTCTGATGTCCGAAGTGGACACCGGCTTCGAGCAAGTCCTTCATCGCGATCGCATTCAAACCCGATCTTCTCCTTCGTAGCTCAGCGCTTGCTGAACTGGAAGCGCTTGCGCGCTCCGGCCATTCCGTACTTCTTCCGTTCCTTCGCGCGGGGATCGCGCGTCAGGAGTCCCGCTTTCCGAAGAGGGGAGCGCAGCTCACCGTCGTAGCGCACGAGCGCGCGGGCAATACCAAGCCGCAGCGCGCCGGCCTGGCTGGCGATGCCGCCGCCGGCGGTCGTGGCGATGACGTCGAAACGTTCGCCGGTTTCCGTCACGACGAGCGCCTGCCGAATCACCAGGCGATGCGTCTCGCCGGGGAAGCAGGTTTCGATGGGCTTGTAATTGACAGTGACCGTCCCTTTGCCGGGACGGAGAAAGACGCGGGCGGTTGCCGTCTTGCGTCGACCGGTGCCGTAATACTGCGAAGTTGCCACTCTACGCGACCTCGAGCTTGCGCGGTTGCTGAGCCGTGTGAGGATGCTCGGCCCGCGCGTAGACCTTGAGCTTCCGATACATCGCCTTGCCGAGCTTCGTCTTGGGCAGCATGCCGTACACGGCCTCTTCGACCATGCGTGTCGGACTCTTCTGCCGCACGATCTGCGCGCGTTCTTCGCGCAGGCCGCCTTCGTAACCGCTGTGATAGCGGTAAATCTTTTGCTGTTCCTTCTTACCGGTCAGGCGAACACGCGACGCGTTGACGATGACGACGTGATCGCCGAGATCGAGGTAGGGAGTCCAGGTGGGCTTGTGCTTGCCCTGTAACAGGCGTGCGGCCGTGCTGGCGACGCGACCCAGAACCTTGCCATCCGCGTCGATGATGTGCCACAGCCGGCCACGCTCAGTGGCGGCAGGCCTTACGCTCCCCATGCTTCCCTTTCAGCCGGATCCAAGAAACGGCAAACCGAAATCATAGAAGCCGAGTGAAAAAATGTCAATGTTGGTCGGGCTATTCCCGCCAATTCCGCGGCACCGACAATTCGTGTCTGCGATCACGTTCTTGTCAGCTTTTTGCGATTCCCGGCCAGATTCTGCGGATCTTGCTACGGCACTTACACCACGGAAAACGGCCTAATGACGCTTATCTGCTCGATAGGTCAGATCTGGCATCAGGCTTGCCCTTAGGGAAGCCGCCATGGGCTTTGGTGCAGCGTTCCGTCCACCTGTAGTTGGCCTCGACATCGGGTCGAGTGCTGTGAAGGCCGTCGTCCTCAAGAAGGGGCGCAACGGCTGGTCTCTTGTAGCCGCCGGTGAGGCCCCGATGCCTGACGGCAGCCTGCAAGACGGTGCTGCCGCCGTCCCGACGGCCGTCATCGATGCCGTCGACGCCGTGTTTGAAACGCTGCGCATCCGGCGCGCCCGCGTCGCCGCGGCGCTCTCGGGTCACGCGGTGATCGTCAAACGGTTGTCACTGCCGGCGATGAGCCAGGCGGAGTTGAGCGAAGCGATTCCCTGGGAAGCCGAACAGTACATCCCCTTCGACCTCAGCGAAGTGCAGCTCGACTACCAGGTGGTGAACGCCGGCACTGAAGCGGCGAAGTCGGCGCTCGACGTGCTGCTCGTGGCCGCGAAGCGCGACCGCATCGACGACCGCGCGAGCGTCATCGCGCAAACCGGACGCCGGCCCGTCGTCATCGACATCGAAGCCTTCGCGCTCGCGAACGCTTACCAGATGAATTATCCGGAGCGCTCGGACCCGTTCTCGGCGCTCATCCACATCGGTCGCAGCGTCATGATCGTCTGCCTGCTCGAAAACGGCGAGCCGATCTTCACGCGCGACATCTCGATCGGCGGACAGCTGCATCTCGATGCGCTGATGCGCGAGCTTGGCTCGCTCGGCGTCGACGAAATGACAGCCAACCGCATTCTGCACGGTCAGTTTCCGAACGACGTCAGTCCGGAGCAGGTTGCCGCGGTGCTGCGCGAGGCGAGCAGCCATCTCGTCCTCGAAGTGCGCAAGACGGTGGACTTCTACCGCGCGACGGCGCCGGTCGAGAAGCTGAGCCGCATCGTGCTCTCCGGTGGCGCGTGGCAGGCCGTCGGACTCGTGGACTTGCTGGCCAGTGAATTTGGCGCGCCGGTGGATGTGTTCGATCCGTTCCGGCGGGTCGCGCGGCCGAGTCGTGGCGTCGGAGTCGACGCCGCGGGCCCGGCCTATGCGGTGGCTGTCGGCCTCGCAATGCGGCAGGAGGGCGACCGATGATCCGCGTAAATCTGATTTCCGTCACGCCGGGACAAGCAGCGGCGCCGGCGCGCGACTGGTTCCCGAAGGAACAGCGCTCGGCGGCAGTCGGCCTCGTGCTGCTGCTCGCGACGGCGGTCGGCATCACGAGCTGGTGGTGGTACCTCCGGCATCAGCGCAGCAACGTCGAGGCGGGCATCGTGGCCGCGGAGACCGAGTTGGCCCGGCTGAAGGACGTCGCCTCGATGGTCGAGCGCGCGATCGCACGCAAGGCCGAGTTGTCCGAGCGCATCGACCTCATCGAGCGCCTGCGCTCGACGATGCGTGCGCCGGTGAAGCTGCTCGAGACGGTGGTGCACAGCGTGCCGCACGGTCTCTGGCTCATGGAAATCAAACAGACCGGCATGAACGTGCAGATGGATGGCCGCGCGATGTCGAACAACCAGGTTGCCGACTTCGCGCAGCAGATGCAGGACTCCGGGTACTTCAACAAGCCGGTCGAGATCTCGACGACTTCTGAGCTGGTCGAGGAAGTTCCGGTCATTCGCTTCGTCATGAAGGCGGAGGTGGCCGCCTCGGCACCGGGCGCGGCCCGGTCGGCGTCACCGGTCGTCACCGCACCGGCGCCGGCGCCCGCCGCGACGACAACCGCGCCGCCGGCTTCGACGGGCCCCGTCGTTGCCACAGTGACTCCGCGAGGGGGAGGACGCTAGTCATGGCCAAGAGCCTTCATCAACTTTCCCCACGCGCACAGACCATCGTGTTCGTCCTGCTCTGCGGCCTGACGACCGTCGGCTCGTGGCAGGTGCTCATTGGACCCGAGCACGCGCATCTGTCGACGATGCGCGCCCGGCTCGCTGCGGTGCAGGGCGACGTGGCCCGCGCGGCCGCGACCGCCGCGAAGCTCCCGGAGCTGCAGCGCCAGGTGCACGCCTACGAAGTGCAGCTCGAGCAGACGACCGCCGTGCTGCCCGACGAGAAGGATCCCGAAGACGTGCTGCGCAACCTGCACGAGGTCGCGAGCGAATCGCAGATGGCGCTGGCGACGTTCAACCCGAAGCCGATCGTGCCGAAGACGCAGTACCAGGAATGGCCGATCAGCATCAACCTCGACGGCAACTATCACGACCTTGGCCGGTTCTTCGCGCGTATCGCGAGCATGTCGCGGCTGATGTCGATTACGGACCTGCAGGTGAAGACGCAGACGAAGCAGAACTCGCGCTCGTCGGTCACGGCGACCTGCGTGGCCACCACGTTCGTGTTCCGGAAGGACTTTCCGCCGCAGACCCCCGCCACGCCCAACGGCGCGGCGCCGGCGGCAGGAGGCAAGCAGTGAAGCCCGTGCGCCTGATGCTCACCCTCGCGTTGGTGCTGGTCCCCGTGACCGCACTGGCACAGATTCCGATTGGCACCCGCGTCGGCACGCCGAACTCGAAGACGTCCGGCTACGACGACGGCGGCCATGCGGACCCGTTCCTCAGCCTGGTCACGGCGCGGCGCGGCACGCCGACGTCACCGTCGGCGCCCGGCGCGAAAGGCGGCCTGTTGGTCACGCTGTCCGTCGCCGATGTGAAGTGCACGGGCGTGATGCGCGTGAACTCGCGCTATCACTCAGCGATTCTCTCGGGTCCGAATAACCAGTCGTATCTCGTGAAGCCGCAAGACCGGTTGCTCGATGGCGTGGTCAAGAGCATCGATGCGCTGGGAGTCGTTCTCCTGGAACACACGACCGACATTACCGGCGCGGTCGAGGGGCATGAAGTCCGGAAGCTGCTGCACCCCGCAGCGGAGGTCATCCGATGAAGAGCACACGCAACTGGATGGTGTTGATCACCACGGCGATTACCATCGCCCTGGCGACGCCCGTCGCGCAAACCCAGTCGCCGCGATTCGCGGCGGGACAAGGATCCGGTGCGACCGCGCAAGGTCAGCAGCGGTTCACTGGGGCGCCAATTGACGTTGACTACGCCAGCGCCGACTTGCGCAAGGTCCTTCGCCAGATCGCCGACATCGGCGGTATCAACCTGGCGATTGATCCGAGCGTGCCGGTGAGCGGTGCGGTCGATCTCAAGCTGACGCAGGTCCCCTGGGACCAGGTGCTCGACACGGTCATGCAGCTCAACAACCTGACCAATGTCAACAACGGCACCGTCGTCATCGTGCTGACGCGCGAAGCGCGCACGAAGCAGCTCGAGGACGAAGCCAAGCAGAAGAAGGCGGGAGAGAAGGCGCCGGATCTCGTGACCGAGCGCGTCCGCCTCAACTTCGCGAAGGCGTCCGAGATGAAGAAGCTGCTCGACCAGGCGGACATGCTCTCCGAGCGCGGCACCGCCGAGCCCGATGAGCGGTCGAACATTCTGGTCATCAAGGATGTGCCGGTGGCGATCGAAGAGATCAAGAAGCTGATCGCCGATCTCGACAAGCCGGAGCCGCAGGTCGAGATCGAGGCCTACATCGTCCAGACGAACCAGGACACCGCGCGCGAGCTCGGTGTGCAGTGGGGCCTCAACGCGCGATCGAACGCGCAGATCGGCAACACCACGCCGCTCGGCTTCCCGAACAACGGGTCGCTCACGGGCGCCACGAACAACGGCAACGCGGTCAACATGCCGGCCGTCGGCGCGACGTCGGCGCTGAAGCTCGCGCTCGGCTCGGTCAACGGCGCGCTGGACCTCGCGTTCACGCTGTCGGCGCTCGAACGCACCGGCAAGCTGGAGATCAAGTCCAAGCCGAAGGTCGTGACGGCGAACAACAAGCCGGCTGAGATGTCGTCCGGTTTCCAGATCCCGTACCAGACGGTGTCGAATAACACCACCACGATTCAGTACAAGGACGCGGCCCTGAAGCTCGTGGTCACGCCGACCATCTCCGGCAACGGGTCGGTGAGCATGATCGTGGCGCTGGAGAACGCGACGCCGGACTTCAGCCGTTCGGTCGACGGCAACCCGTCGATTGCGACGCAGCGTGCGATGACGCAGGTGCAGGTCCCGGACGGGACGACCACCGCCATCGGCGGCATTCTCAAGACGACGGTCTCCACGGACAAGGAGTCGACGCCCGGAATCAGCAGGATCCCGCTGATTGGCTGGATGTTTCGACACAACACCAATAAGAGCGAGAGCCAGGAACTTGTGATCTTCCTGACGCCCCGGATCATTCGCTGAGGTTGGATATGCAGATTTCAACACGCCTTCTCTCGTTCTTCAATGTCCGCACGCGCGCGCGCCGCGCAGGTGCGTTGTTGGTGGTGGCCGGCCTCGCGAGCGGGCCGCTCGTGAGCGGCTGCGCCAAGGTGCAGGACGACAACTCGTCGTCGTACCTGATCATCGCGGAGCTCAACTCCATCTCCGGAAGCACCGGCACGCTGAGCGCGGTGCTCTTCTCTGACGTGCTGACGCTTGGCGGCGTCACGAACGACGGCGCGAAGGTGAAGTTTGAGCTGGGCATGAAGAACGCGACGCTGACGCCGTCGTCGGCCAACTTCATCACGATCAATCGCTATCGGGTCGAGTTCGCCCGGAGCGACGGCGGCACAGGCGTGCCGGCGCCGATCGAGGGCTCCTTCACCGTGACGGTCTCGGGCGGGGACTCTCAGGGTGCGTTCATCCTCGTGTCGAGCACGATGAAGGAAAACTCTCCGCTGGTTCAGTTGGGAGGCACCCCGACGGAAATCCACACCATCGCGACCATCACGTTCTTCGGTAGAGATCAGGCGGGCCGGGACGTGCAGGCGACCGCCCAGATCAGTGTGCACTTCGCCGACTGGGCGGACTAGTCGACCGAATCGACTGAACTTGGCTGCAGGGCGACTGGGGGCTGACGGAATGAAGCGACTACTGGCACTCGTGGCGATGGCGGTTCCGATGACGGGCTGTGCGGTCGACCGCAGAGCGGACGCACGCGTGCAGTCGCCGGCCCCAACCTCGTCGCACACGGCGCAGGCGTCGTTCTAAGGATTTCCGATCGTGGACCCCAGCCTGGTCCTTAAGAGGAGCCGGCAAGCGCCGGCTCAGGATTCGACTGCCTTCGGCGGCATCGCAGAGCGATTCCGACGGGCGGGCGACCTCGATCGCGCCATTGCGCTGTGCCGTGAAGGCCTCCAGAAATTCCCCGATCATCTCTCCGCGCGCGTGACGCTCGGCTGGGCGCTGCTCGACCTCGGCAAGTACGCCGAGGCGCAGGCCGAGCTCGAGCAGGTCCTCAAGCGCGCTCCCGACAATCTCGCCGCGATCCGTGGTCTCGCTGAGCTGCACGAACGCGCAGAGAGCCACGTCGATCTGCCCCTCGACGGCCCAGGACAATGGCCACCTGACGAGGCGGCGATCGCCGCGGCCGGGCAGGAGAATGCCACCGCGTCACCGGCCACCGCGAAAACCAGCGCGCCAGTGGCGGCGATGTCCGAGCCGCCCGTGTTCACGAACAGCGCCGGCCAGGCGGTGGCCCAGTCGCCGGCCGCGTCGGACACCGCCGAGATTGAGCCGTCGGCCGAAGAGATCCTCCGTCAGCTCGACGAGTTGGAAGGCCGGCCGACGAGGCCGAGCAGGGGCGGCAGGAAGCCTGCGATGCCGCAGCGCTCGATGCCCGTCGCCCGGGAGACGACGGTTGCGAAAGCTGCGACCCAGGCCGCGGCTCAGGCCGCCGCCTTCGAGGTCGCTGCGGCTCAGCTCGCCGCGCAGGAAGCTGAAGCGGCGCAACGCGCTGCCGCAGAATCCGTTGCGGCTCAAGCTGCGGCAGATGCTGCTGCCACTGAAGCGGCCGCCGCTGACGCCGCCGCGGCCCAGGCTGTCGCTGCCCAGGCTGCTGCCGATGAACGTGCCGCCGCCGAAGCCGCCCTGGCGCAGGCCGCGGCCGAAGCCGCCGCTGCCGAACAGCTTGCCGCAGAGAAAGCCGCTACCGAACTCGCAGCTGCCGAAGCTGCGGCCGCCCAGGCCGCCGCCGAAGCCGCTGCTGCTGAACAAGCTGCTGTCGAATCCGCTGCTGCAGAACGCGCGGCTGCGGAAGCCGCTGCGGCCCAGGCCGCCGCTGAAGCTGCGGCTTCGGCCGCCGCCGCCGCCGAAGCTGCTGCTGCCGAAGCGGCCGCCAGAGAACGTGCCGAGGCCGAAGCCGCCGCGGCGCAAGCTGCCGCCGAGGCCGCCGCTGCCGAAGCCGCCGCGGCCGAGCGCGCGCGACTGGAATCAGAGGCGGCCGAGCGTGCGGCCGCCGAAGCTGCCGCGGCAAAGGCCGCGGCCGATGCAGAAGCTGCCGACCGCGCAAGGCTCGAGACGGAGGCCGCCGAGCGTGCGCGCCAGGAGGCCGAGGCCGCTGAACGCGCGCGGATTGAATCCGAAGCGGCTGAACGTGCCCGACAGGAAGCTGAAGCGGCGGAACGTGCGCGACTGGAAGCCGAAGCGGCCGAGCGTGCGCGGCAGGAAGCGGAAGCCGCCGAACATGCGCGGCGTGAAGGCGAAGCGGCCGAACAGGCGCGCCGGGAAGCCGAGGCCGCCGAGCAGGCGAGAGCCGAAGCAGAGGATGCCGAGCGTGCACTCCGCGAGGCGGAAGCGGCGGAGCGCGCACGCGAAGAAGCCGCCGCGGCTGAGCGCGCGGCTGCCGACCGCGCCGCCGAGGAACCTGCTGCTGCAGAACGTGCGGAGGCCGCACAACGTGCGGAGGCCGAGCGCACCGCGGCGCAAGTCTCAGTCGCTCAGGCCTCGACGGCTCAATCCGCGACGGCTCAGTCCGCCCCTCCGCCGTCGGCAGGCAGATCTCAGGCCACGGTCATCCGTCTGGAGAAGATGTTGTCCCGCGTGAAGACCCGGAAGAAAGAAGTCGCCGCGCAGTACCATCTAGCCAGCTGATCCAAACGCCATGTCTGCTGCCTTCCGTCCGGGCTGGGCCCGGCGGCTCCGCGTGCTTCGCGAACATCCTTCGACGAGAGACCTCGCCGCCATGGTGGTCTCCTCGCCGATCAACATCCGCTACCTGACCGGGTTCACCGGGTCATCCGGTCTCCTGATTGCTGCGTCCTCAGGAAACGCGCTCGTGACCGACGGCCGCTACGACACCGCGGTCCGCGAAGCGGTCGCGGCCGGCGAGATGGCCAGCGTCAACGTAGAGCGTGTCGAAATCCGCTACGAGCTGACGCTGATCGACTACCTGCGTCGACTACAGGCCGGGCGCGTCGGCGTCGAGGCGGGTCACATCACTGTGTCCACGCTCGAAAGCTGGAAGCGCGCGGCACCGGAGATCGAGTGGGTGGCGACGGATGGGGTCGTCGAGCGGCAGCGCCTCGTGAAGGATGAGGGCGAGGTCGCGCTCTTTCGCCGCGCGGGACGCGCGTTGGCCGGCGTCTCGCTACGACTTCGCGAGTGGGTCCGCGAGGGTCGAACCGAACGCGAGGTCGCGAGAGACATCGACGCAGGCATCGAGTCGGCCGGATTTTCCCAAACGGCGTTTCCTACGATCGTCGCTTCCGGGCCGAACAGCGCTCATCCGCACGCTCGACCCGGCGATCGGCGGCTCCGAGCGGGCGACCTGGTCGTGCTGGACTTCGGTGGGGTCTTAGACGGATACTGCGTCGATTTGACGCGCATGGCCGGAATCGGTCAGATCGGGTCTGACGCTGCCTCGCTCGTCACGGCAGTACAATCAGCCCAACGGGCGGCAGTCTCCGCCGTTCGCCCGGGTATCAGCGGTGCCGACGTGGATCGAGCGGCACGCTCGGTGCTCGAGGGCGCAGGGTTGGGCCCGGCCTTTCTACACGGAACGGGGCACGGCCTCGGGTTAGAGGTTCACGAGGCCCCGCGTTTGTCCCGTACGGCGACAGGCACAGCAGAGACACTTGAAGTTGGTATGGTCTGCACGATTGAGCCAGGGGCCTACGTTGCAGGTCTGGGTGGGGTGCGCTTGGAGGACGATGTGCTCGTGACTGCCAGTGGGTGTGAGGTGCTGACCGAGGCGCCACGGGACTTGCTGGTTGTCTGACGCCATGGACCTCGACGACATCAAACAGATCCTGGACCTCGTGCGCGAGCACGACCTTGCCGAGCTCGAGATCGAGCGCGACGGGCTGAAGGTGAGAGTGCGGAAGAGCGGGCAGCAGATTGCCATCATGCCGCCCAACGTGCCGGTCATGGCCACGCCTGCGGCGTCGGCGCCTGCACCGGCCGCTCCCGCCGCTCCGGCACCGGCAGCCGGCCCTGCCGAAGTGGGCAGTGGGGTCGAACTCGCCGTCATCAAGTCGCCCATCGTGGGCACGTTCTACCGGTCGGCCGAGCCAGGCGCCCGGTCATTCGTCGAAGTCGGCGACTCCGTGAAGAAGGGGCAGGTCCTTTGCATCATCGAAGCGATGAAGCTCATGAACGAGATTGAGAGCGATTGCAACGGTGAGATTGCGGCTATCTACGTCGAGAACGGCAAGCCGGTGCAGTTTGGCGACCGGCTCTTTGCGGTGAAGGTGGCCTGACGACCATGTTCTCCAAGATTCTGATCGCAAACCGGGGCGAGATCGCGATGCGTGTCATTTGCGCATGTCGCGAGCTCGGCATCAAGACCGTGGCCGTGTACTCGGAGGCCGACGAGCACTCGCTGCACGTTCGCTTCGCAGACGAGGACGTCTGCATCGGTCCGGCCCGGAGCCTCGACAGCTATCTGAACGTGCCCGCCATCATCAGCGCGGCAGAAATCACCGGCGCCGACGCGATTCATCCCGGCTACGGGTTTCTGTCCGAGAGCGCCTACCTCGCCGAAGTCTGCGAGGCGTGCCATATCAAGTTCATCGGGCCGTATCCCAACGTCATCCGCCTGATGGGCGACAAGGCGCGCGCGCGCCGGGCGATGAAGAAAGCCGGCGTCCCCGTCTTGCCGGGCAGCGATGGCCCCGTGCAGGGCGACGAGCAGGCACTGAAGATCGCGAAGGACCTTGGCTATCCGGTGATCATCAAGGCGGTGGCGGGTGGCGGCGGTCGCGGGATGCGCGTTTGCCGCACGCCGGACGAGCTCGTCCCGTCGTTCAAGACGGCGACGCGAGAGGCCGAGGCGGCATTCGGTGTCGGAGACGTGTACCTCGAGAAGTACATCGACTCGCCGCGCCACATCGAGATTCAAGTCCTCGGCGACCACCATGGGAACGTCATTCACCTTGGCGAGCGCGAGTGCTCGATCCAGCGCCGGCATCAGAAGCTGATCGAAGAGGCGCCGTCGGTGGCGCTGACCGACAAGCAGCGCCGCCGGCTGGGAACGACCGTCGTCGACGCGGCCCGTGCCGTCCAGTACACCAATGCCGGTACGTTCGAGTTCATCATGGACCCCACCGGGCACATGTATTTCCTGGAAGCCAACACTCGTCTCCAGGTCGAACACCCCGTCACTGAGTTCATCACCGGGGTCGACATCGTCAAGGAACAGATTCAGATCGCCGCCGGACAGCGACTCTCCCTCAGGCAGAGCGAGGTCGAGTTCCGTGGCCATGCGCTCGAGTGCCGCATCAACGCTGAGGATCCCGAGACGTTCGTGCCGAGCCCGGGTGTCATTCACGCGTTCAGCGTTCCGGGCGGACCGGGCGTGCGGGTCGATTCGTACGTGCACTCGGAGTGCACCGTGTCCCCGTACTACGACTCGCTGATTGCCAAGATCATCACGCACGGTCGCGACCGCAAGGAAGCGATCGCCCGGATGCGCCGGACCCTCGAGATGACGGTGGTCGACGGCATCAAGACGTCGATTCCGTTGCACCTCAAGATCCTGGCGGATCCGGACTTCATCGCCGGCCGCCTCAGCACGAGCTTCATGGATCGCTACATGAAGGAGAAGCCTTCCAAGGGCAAGCTGGCCGAGTCGGCGTAAGCCGGGAAGCCTTCCGCGTCGTCTCCAGATCAGCTTGGACTTTCCTCGTCTCTACGCCATCCTCGACGCCGATGTCGTGTCGGCACGCGGCCTGACCGCTCTCGACGTCGTCGGGGCCTGGCTCAGTGCCGGCGTTCGCCTCATCCAATTGCGCGCGAAGAACATGGACGGCGGTCCGTTCCTCGACCTGGCGGACCGGGTGCAGCAGCGTGTTCAGCAGGCCGGCGGCAGCCTCATCATTAATGATCGAGCGGACATCGCCCGCATGAGCGGGGCAGCCGGAGTCCACGTCGGGCAGACCGATCTCACGCCTCGAGACGTGCGGACAGTGATCGGCAGAGAACGGGTCCTGGGACTCTCGACTCACGACAGCGATCAGCTCGTCGCCGGCACACGCGAAGACGTTTCCTATCTGGCGATCGGCCCGGTGTTTCCAACCGCGACAAACAGGAAGACGGGGAAAGCTGTCGATCCCGCCGTTGGTCTCGAGGGCGTGCACGCGGCGGCGGCTCGGCTCACTGGGTCACGCCTCCCGTTGGTCGCCATCGGCGGAATCACCCTCGAGCGTGCCCCTGAGGTTCTCGCGGCAGGCGCGGCATCCGTCGCGGTCATTTCCGACCTGCTGGTCGGAACTCCCGAATCCCGAGCCCGCGCCTTCGTGACGGCGCTCACGTGAGCTACACGCGCGCACGGTGAGGCGCGTGTGGAAGCGCACAATGTATCGACGGCCCAAGTGTCCTACCGGTATAATCGCGCCGCTTTGCCAAGAGTCCCGACTTGGCCGCCTCGGGCAACCGGCCGGCCAGCAATATGGACCGCGTGCCTTCCGCACTCGGACCGCGCCTCATTTGAAGAACTGAGAGGAGCATAGTGGCTAGCAGCACACTGTCCAGAACCAAGTCGATCGATCGCTTGATGGCCGATGGCGCGAGCACCGGCGAGGGCGCGCTCAAGCGCACCCTGGGATCGGGGTCGCTCATCGCGCTCGGCATCGGAGCCATCATCGGCGCCGGTTTGTTCGTCCGAACCGCCGCGGCTATCGCGGAGCGCGCCGGCCCATCCGTCACTCTCGCGTTTCTCGTGGCCGGCGTCGGATGTGCACTCGCCGGACTGTGCTACGCCGAGTTCGCGTCGATGATTCCGATCGCCGGAAGCGCCTACACGTACTCGTACGCGACGATGGGGGAGTTCGTCGCGTGGATCATCGGCTGGGACCTGGTCCTCGAATACGCCGTCGGCGCCGCGACGGTCGCCATTGCCTGGAGCCAGTACTTCAATCGAGTACTAGGCTTCTTCGGCTGGAACATACCGTGGCAGTGGTACCACTCGCCGTTCCAAATCATGCCGGACACCGGCGTCAACGGCATCGAAGCGGTGCACGGGATCATGAACGTGCCTGCCGTCGGCATCCTGTTTCTGCTGACGCTCCTGCTGATTCGCGGCACGCAGCAGTCGGCGCTGGTGAACAGTCTGATTGTCATCCTGAAGGTCTCGATCGTGATCATGGTCATCACGCTCGGGTGGGGTTTCATCAGCGGGGGCAATCACCAGCCCTTGATTCCGGAAGCCTCGACGTATACGAACAAGGACGGCATCACGCACGCCTACGGGGGGATCATGGGGATCCTCGGTGCGGCCGGTGTCGTGTTCTTCGCGTACATCGGCTTTGACGCCGTCTCGACCGCCGCGCAGGAAGCCAAGAACCCCAAGCGCGACATGCCGATCGGCATCCTCGGTTCGCTCGCGATCTGCACCGTCCTCTACGTCCTGTTCGCGTATGTGTTGAGCGGTCTGGCGCCGGTGTCGTTCTTCCGCGATCCGAAGCTCGGTGGCGAGGCGTCGGTGGCGGCCGCCATCACGACCTACATGACCGGGTATGGCTGGCTGTCGAACTTCGTGACCGTGGCCATTCTGGCCGGGTTCTCGTCGGTCATCCTGGTCATGCTGCTCGGTCAGTCTCGCGTGTTCTACTCGATGAGCCGGGACGGACTCGTGCCG
>Ga0137451_1000374_pt1 | contig 13560 bp, 12 predicted proteins | sample EasRivERMGT500_2_FD_102336 | JGI IMG/M metagenome (GOLD analysis project Ga0137451, IMG submission 102336) | Soil microbial communities from meander-bound floodplain in the East River, Colorado, USA - East River MetaG ERMGT500_2 | ecosystem: Environmental > Terrestrial > Soil > Floodplain ... | reverse complement strand
TACGCGCGCGCCCTCGGACGCTCGCGTGCGGCTGGGCATCGTGCAGGTACCCGAAGGGCGCCTCGTGTTCGCGCCGCTCTCGGTGGAGGACAACCTTCGCCTGGGCGGCTATACGCGGACCCGCGACGAAAGCGACACGGCGCTGGCGACGGTTTTCGAAATGTTTCCGGTGCTGAAATCCAGGCGCCGGCAGTCGGCGGGCATGCTCTCCGGCGGGCAACAGCAGATGCTCTCGATCGGTCGCGCGATGATGGCCCGGCCGCGGCTGCTGCTGCTCGATGAACCGAGCATGGGGCTCGCCCCGCGGCTGGTGAAAGAAATCTTCGCGACCATAGCCGCGCTCAAGGCCTCGGGCACGACGATCTTCCTGGTGGACCAGAACGCGCATGCGGCGCTCGCGGCCGCCGACCGCGGCTACGTGCTCGAGACCGGACGCATCGTTCTCACCGGCCCGGGCGCGCAGCTGCTCGACGACGAGCAGGTGAAGGAAGCTTATCTCGGCTTGTAGAGGGAAACCGACATGAACGCTCCGGAAAAACCGCCGGGCAAGGTGAGGAAGACCGCGACCTATTGCTATCAATGCGTGGCGGGCCCGGACCTGCTCACGGTCACGGTGAAGGACGGCGTGGCCACCGAAGTCGAGCCGAACTTCGCCGCGGCCGGCGTCCATCCCGGGGGCGGCAAGGTATGCGTGAAGGCCTACGGCCTGGTGCAGAAGCTCTACAACCCGAACCGCGTGCGCTCGCCGATGAAGCGCGCCAATCCGAAGAAGGGCCGCGGCGAGGATCCCGGTTTCGTTCCCATCTCGTGGGACGAGGCGCTCGACACCATCGCGAAGAAGCTGCTCGAGATCCGCGCCAGGGGCCTCACCGACGAATCGGGTTACCCGCGCGTCGCGGCGAGCTTCGGCGGCGGCGGCACGCCGCAGTCCTACATGGGAACCTTCCCCGCGTTCCTCGGCGCGTGGGGCCCGGTCGACATGGGCTTCGGCTCCGGGCAGGGCGTGAAGTGCACGCACTCGGAGCATCTGTACGGCGAGTTCTGGCACCGCGCCTTCACCGTCTCGCCGGATACGCCGCTCTGCGAATATGTCGTCTCCTGCGGCGCGAATACCGAAGCTTCGGGCGGCGTGGTCGGCGTGTGGCGGCACGCCGATGCGCGCATCCGCGGCATGAAGCGCGTGCAGGTCGAGCCGCATCTTTCCATCACCGGCGCCTGCTCGGCCGAGTGGGTGCCGATCAAGCCCAAGACCGATCCGGCTTTTCTCTACGCGCTGATCCACGTCATGCTGCACGAGAACCCGCGCCAGCGGCTCGATGTGCCGTTTCTGCGCGATCACACGTCCTCGCCTTATCTGGTCGGGCCGGGCGGCTTCTATCTGCGCGATCGCGAAACGCGCAAGCCGCTCATGTGGGATTCGAAGCGCGGCGAGGCGCTGCCGTTCGACGCACCGGGTGTCGAGCCGGCGCTCGAAGGCCGGTACACGGTCGATGCGATCGAGATCGGCGCCGACGGCGACATCGTCGCACAAGGTCGCCTCGAAGGCGCGACCGCATTCACCAAGCTCCTCGATCACGTGAAGCCCTACACGCCCGAGTGGGCGAGCGGAATCTGCGACGTGCCGGCGGCGACTATGCGGCGCATTGCGAACGAGTATCTCGCTCACGCGCACATCGGCGAGACCCTCGTGATCGACGGCAAGACCCTGCCGTTCCGGCCGGTGGCGGTGGCGCTCGGCAAGACCGTCAACAACGGCTGGGGCGGCTTCGAATGCTGCTGGGCAAGAACGATGCTGGCGGCGCTCGTGGGCGCGCTCGAAGTCCCGGGCGGGACGCTCGGCACGACGGTGCGGCTCAACCGCCCGCTTTCCGAGCGGCACGAGAGCGTCAAGCCGGGGCCCGATGGCTTCATGGCGTATCCGCTCAACCCGACCGACCGCGAGCACTGGAGCCCGAAGCCGAACATTCGCAACGCCTACCGTACGCTGGTGCCGCTCGCCGCCGACGGCCCCTGGAGCCAGGCGCTCGGGCCGACGCATTTCTCCTGGATGTTCCTCGGCGAAACGCCGCCCGGCCTGCCGCGCGTGACCTACCCCGAGCTGTGGTTCGTCTATCGCACCAACCCGGCGATCTCCTTCTGGGACACGAAGAAACTCGCCGAGCGCATGGCGAGCTTTCCCTTCGTCGTGGCGATGGCCTACACGCTCGACGAGACCAATCATTTCGCCGATATCCTGCTGCCCGAGCAGATGGACCTGGAGAGCCTGCAGCTGATCCGCATCGGCGGCTCCAAATACATCGAGCAGTTCTGGAAGCACGAGGGCTACGCGCTGCGCCAGCCGGTGGTCGAGCCGAAAGTCGATGCGCGCGACTTCACCGACATCGCCACTGAACTGGCGCGCCGCACGGGGCTCTTGGAGCGCTACAACGATTCGATCAACCGCGGCACCGCCGGCGTGAAGCTCAAGGGCGAAGGATGGGATTTCTCGCTCGATGCGAAGCGTGCCTATACGCGCGACGAGATCTGGGACGCGGTCTGCCGCGCGGCGAGCGCGGAGCTGACCGGCGGCAAGGAAACGCAGGGCCTCGCCTGGTGGAAGGAGCACGGCCTGCGCACCAAGCCTTTTCCGCAATCGGACTGGTATCTGTTTCCCACGCTTGCCGCGAAGGGACTGAGATTCGAATTGCCCTACCAGGAGCGGCTCTGGCGCGTCGGCAAGGAGCTCGAGCGCCGCATGCACGAGCACGGCATGCAGTGGTGGGACAAGCAGCTCGCCGAGTACCAGGCGCTGCCGGCATGGAAGGAATTCCCCAAGATCTGGGAAGACGAGCTCGCGCGCGTCGGCGGCAAGGCGGAGGATTTTCCGTTCTGGCTGCTCACCTCGCGCAGCATGCAGTACGCCTGGGGCGGCAACGTCGGCATGCAGATCATCCACGAGGTCGCGGCGAACGTCGCCGGCCACGGCGGCGTCATCATCAATGCGGGCCGCGCCGAGGAACTGGGCATCGCCGAGGACGACGTCGTCGAGATCGCGACCCCGCGCGCGAGCGTCCGGGCGCGCGTGGTGCCGCGCCAGGGAATCCGCCCCGACACGCTGCTGCTGATCGCGCAGTTCGACCATTGGGCGACGCCGTACGCGAAGGATTTCGGCGTGCCGAGCATGAACTCGCTCGTGCCGATGTCGATGAACCTCACCGATGCGACGGGCTCGGGCGCCGACATCGTGCGGGTCAGCGTGAGGAAGTCATGACCCGTTGGAGGATTTCACGATGACCCGCTGGGGGATTTCTCGATGACCCGCTGGAGGGTTTTACGATGACCCGTTGGGTCATGATCGCCGACCTGCGCCGCTGCGTCGGCTGCCAGACGTGCACGGCGGCGTGCAAGCACACCAACGCGACGCCGCCCGAGGTGCAGTGGCGCCGCGTGCTCGACATGGAAGTCGGCGAATACCCTGCGGTGAAGCGCGTGTTTGTTCCCGTGGGCTGCATGCACTGCGCCGATCCGCCGTGCATGCACGTCTGCCCGTCCACCGCGACGCGCCGGCGCGCCGACGGCATCGTCACCATCGACTACGACCTGTGCATCGGCTGCGGTTACTGCGCGGTGGCCTGCCCCTACCAGGCGCGCTACAAGACCGACAAGGCGAGTTTCGCCTATGGCGACACGCCGATGGAGAACGAGGCGGCGATGTTCGATCCGAAACGGCTCGGCGTCGCCACCAAGTGCACCTTCTGCAGCGACCGCGTCGACGCGGGCCTCGCGAGAGGCTTGAAGCCCGGTGTCGATCCGGAGGCGACGCCGGCCTGCGTCAACAGCTGCATCGCCGGCGCGCTGCATTTCGGCGACAAGGAAGACCCGCAGAGCAACGTCTCGAAGCTGCTGGATGAGAACGAGCATTTCCGCATGCACGAAGAACTGGGGACAGACCCCGGTTTCTATTACCTCTGGGACAAGACCGTGAAGGAAGGCTACGAGCGCGGAGGCGGCGGAAAATGAGCTACGGCCCGAGACCGTGGATCCAGCTCCACTGGGACGCGCGCGCCGCGCTGAACTTCATTCTCGGCGGCACCGGCAGCGGCTTCATCCTGTTTGCCGCATTTGTTCCGCTCTCGCCACACCAGAGCCAGGCGGCGCTGCTGATCGGTCTTGCGCTCGTTGCCGCCGGACTGACGGCGGTGTGGATAGAAACCGGCAGAAAGCTGCGCGCGGTGCACGTGTTCTTCAATCCGATGACGTCCTGGATGACGCGCGAGTCGTTCGTCGCGCTGGCGCTGTTCGCATCGGGGACCGCCACGCTCTGGACCGGAGCGCCGCAGCTCGCCGTGCTCACCGCCGCCATCGCCGTCGGATTCATCTATTGCCAGGGCCGCATCCTGCGCGCATCCAAAGGCATTCCCGCGTGGCGCGAGCCGACCATCACCTGGCTGATCTTCTGGACGGCGGTCGCCGAAGGCGCGGGGCTGTTCCTGATTTTCTCGGCGCTTGCCGGGGTGCCGGTACCGACTCCCGTAGGTGGCGGCCTTGTGCTCGCGGTGGTGGCGCGCGGCGTGGCGTGGTCGGCCTATCGCCGGCGCGTCGAGGCGGACCTTGTCCCGAAGGCGCGCACCGCTCTCGAGCTCGCCGGCAAGCAGCTCTACCAGCTCGGGGCGATCGTGCCGCTCGCGCTGCTGGTGACGGGCGGCGCCCTCTCAAGCTTCGCCACCGGGGCCGCCGTGCTTGCCGGGATCGCCGCGCTCGGCGCCGGCTGGCGCTTCAAGTTCGTCCTGGTGATGCGCGCCGCGTACAACCAGGGATTCGCATTGCCGCATGTTCCGGTGCGCGGCGGCAGAAAATAGGGGAGCTTCTCATGGCAGGGTCGCGAAAAAAATCGGGCGGAGCGCGCTATCGCTTCGACGCGGCGGCGGAAAACATGCCGCGCGAAAGACTGCGCGCGCTGCAGTTGGGCCGCCTGAAGCAGACGGTGAAGAACGCCTACGACAACGTGCCGCTGCACCGCAGGCGCCTGAAGGCGAAGCGCCTCACGCCCGCCGACATCCGCAGTCTCGACGATCTCGCCGCGCTGCCGTTCACCGTCAAGAGCGACCTGCGCGATCACTATCCCTTCGGCATGTTCGCGCGGCCGAGAGAGAAAATCGTGCGCGTGCACGCCTCTTCGGGCACGACCGGCAAGCCGACGGTGGTCGGCTACAGCGCGAACGACATCGCCACCTGGGCCGAGCTGATGGCGCGCACCATGGCCTGCGCCGGCGCGCGGCCGGGCGACGTGATCCACAACGCCTACGGCTACGGCCTCTTTACCGGCGGCCTCGGCGCGCACTACGGCGGGGAGCGCCTGGGGGCTACCGTGGTGCCGATGTCGGGCGGCAATACCGAGCGGCAGATCGTGCTGATGCAGGACTTCGGCGCGCGGGTGCTGTGCGCGACGCCCTCGTATGCGCTGTCGATCGCCGAAGTCGCGGAGAAGCAGGGCATCGATCTACGCAAGTCGAAACTTGAAATCGGGATCTTCGGCGCCGAGCCCTGGAGCGAGGCGATGCGAACAGAGCTCGATCAGCGCCTGGGCATCAAGGCGGTCGATATCTACGGCCTGTCGGAGATCATGGGGCCGGGCGTCGCCGCGGAGTGCGTGGAAGAGCGTGACGGCCTGCACGGCTGGGAGGACCATTTCCTGTTCGAGGTGATCGATCCGGATACCGGCAAGGACGTGCCCGAGGGCGTGAGCGGGGAACTCGTCATCACGACGCTCACCAAGGAAGCGCTGCCGATGCTGCGCTACCGCACGCGCGACATCACGCGCGTCACGAGCGAGCGCTGCGGTTGCGGCCGCACGCACCTGCGCATCCAGCGGATCACCGGACGCAACGACGACATGCTGATCATCCGCGGCATCAACGTTTATCCCTCGCAGGTCGAGGCGGTGCTGGTGGGTTTCCCCGATGTCGCTCCGCACTACCAACTCGTGGTGGAACGCAGGGGTGCGATGGATCATCTCACCGTCGAAGTGGAGATCGCGCCGGCGCTTTCCGGCACCATGGCCGCTTATGACGTCATCGGAGAGAAGGTGCGGCACCACATCAAGTCCATGGTCGGGGTCACCACCGAAGTCGTCGTGAAGCAGCCCGGCGACATCCCGCGCTCCCAGGGCAAGGCGGTGCGCGTGCGCGATCTGCGGCCGAAGCTGGTCTGAGCGGAAAAAGGACATCGCCATGAAGTTCCAGCGCCAGGTCAGCCGCCGTCTGCACGACGAGCACGCTGCCATGCTCGAACTGCTCGGCCAATTCGCGCAGGCGCTCGGGAGATTGAAGACGGAGCCGCCTGCGGCCGGCGACCCGGTATGGGCGAAGCTGCTGGCCTCGCTCGAAGGGGCCCTGCAATACGAAGTGTCGCCCCATTTCGATTTCGAGGAGGTCCAGCTGTTTCCGCGACTGCACCAGAGCGGCAACGGCGAGCTCGCGGAAATGCTGTTTGAGGAACACGAGGCGATCCGCAGGATAGTCCAGCCATTGTTCGAACCGCTCGCAAGGGCCCGGGCGCACCGGCTCGACGGGCCGGGCTGGCAGTCGCTCAAGGTTTCGGGCATGGAACTGGTGGAGCGGCTCGGCTCGCATGCCGAAAAAGAGCAGGCCGCGCTGGTGCCGCTGATCGACGAATTGCTGGACGAACAAACCGACCGAGAGCTATCGGAAACCTACGGACTTGCGTGATTCCGGCCGAGGGAAACCGTCTCTAACCGTCGAATTCCAGGATATCGAATCCAGCGTAACGGTCCACGATGTAGATCAGGCCGCGGGAATCCGCGAACTCGATCGGGTGATGGTATGATGCACCATCATGCGGGCGTCGCAGGTGGCGGGATGGAGATGGCGATGAACCGGATCGAGATCGAAGTGCTGAGTTCCCAGGCCGCGCTCGCCGCCTTTACGCGTGCCTGGCGGCAGGCGCGCGCCGGGCGCAAAACGACCCCGCGGCTCGCCTTCGGCAGCATCGCGGAGTTGTTCAGCGCGGTATCGGAAAAGCGGCTGGAGCTGGTTCGCCATGTCGCCGGGGACGAGGGGCTGCAGATCCGGCCGCTTGCTCGCGCGCTCGGGCGGGACTACAAGAACGTGCACACCGACGTGCAGGCGCTCATCGAGCTGGGGCTCCTCGAGAAAAACGAGCGCGGCGGTTTGCGCGCGCCGTTCGACGAAATCGTCATCCGGGCCGGCCTGCGCAAGGCCGCTTGAACCACTTGTAGAGGCAGCATGGCCGCCAAACTGCTCGAACCGATCGGGTGGCGTACACGGTGCGCTTCGAGAAGGCGATATACGTGCTGCATTGCTTTCAGAAGAAGTCGCCTTCGGGCATACGCACTGCGCAGACGGACGTGGATCTGATACGGAAACGCCTGAAGACGGCGAGCGAGGATTACGAGGTGCGATATGGCAAGAAAACGTGAGAAGGTGGAGGCCGGTTCGGGCAACGTGTTCACCGATCTCGGCTTCGCGGACGCGGGCGAGCGCAGGCTGCGGGTGCAGCTCGCGATGCGCATCAACGAGCTGATCGCGGAGGGCGGTCTGAAGCAGGCAAGGGCGGCGGAGCTGTTCGGCGTGCCGCAGCCGCACGTCTCCGAGCTGAAGAACTACAAGCTCAGCCGATTTTCCTCCGAGCGTCTCTTGCGCTTTCTGACGCAGCTCGACCGCGACGTCGAGATCGTCATCCGGCCGAAGGCGAAGCGCCGGGGTGTAGGGCATCTGGTCGTGTCGGTGGCGTAAGGGCGTGAACCCGCTGTGCACGCGGAGTGAAGCCCGTCACTCGAGTCCCTTGTCCCAATCCGGATCGCGCCCAAAACGCTCGACCAGAAAATCGATGAAGCTCCGCACCTTCGGCGCGAGGAACTGCCGGCTCGGATAGACGGCGTAGACGGTGGAGGGTTCGCCGACTTCCCAGTCCTCGAGAATGCGGACCAGCTTTTTCGCGCGCAGCAGCTCGTGGACGAGGAAGGTCGGCTGCGCGATCACGCCCAGGCCTTCGGCGGCGGCGCTGCACAGGATGTCGCCGTTGTTTCCGTGCACGTTGCCCGACACTTTCACCACCTGTTCGCGGCCGCGGCGCGTGAAGCGCCAGCCGCCCTGGTGCCCGGCGTAGGCGTAGGTGAGGCAGTTGTGGCGCGCGAGTTCTGCTGGCGATTTCGGCGTGCCGCGCTCTTTCAGGTACGCGGGCGCGGCGCACACGACGAGGCGCGCGCGCGTGATGGGGCGCGCGACGAGGCCCGGATCGATGCGGCTCGCGATGCGCACCGCCACGTCGAACCCTTCCTCGACGAGGTCGACGAAGCGGTCGTTGAGCGAGAGGTCGGCCTTCACCTGCGGGTGGCGGCGTAGCCAAGCGCCGATCACGGGCCCGAGGTGCCGGATGCCGAACGCGACCGGGGCGTTGATGCGCAGCGTGCCGCGCGGCTCGGCCGAGCCTTTGGCGGCGGAATGCTCGGCCTCTTCGACTAAGCCCAGCACCTGGGTCGCGCGCTGGTAGTAGTCCTCGCCCGCTTCGGTGAGCGACTGCCTTCGCGTGGTGCGGTTGAGCAGCCGCACGCCCAGATGCGCCTCGATCTGCGCAACGTAGCGCGAGGTCATCCCGCGCGAGAGATCGAGCCGGTCCGCGGCGCCGGCGAAGCTGCCCGCGTCCACGACCGCGGCGAAGACGCGCATTCCGGTGAGAACGTCGATGGACATGACTGTTGCGTTTTAGTAACCAATAAATTCACAGATTAGGCGTTTATTCCTCCCTGAGCAACTGATGTAATGCGGGCCATCGCGGCCGGAATGGGTTCCGGTCTCGCAACCCGACTTCTCAAGGAAAGGAAACGCCAATGAAATTCGCTTACCGCAAGACGTTCCTCGCCGTCGCGCTCTCGGCTTTTTCCGGCCTCGCTTTTGCGCAGTCCACCGCCGAGCATCCGACCACCCCGCCTCCCGCGCCCGAGCGGCAGGCGGCGGCGGTGGAGCGCCATCTGAAGACTTTCGATGTGCTCGATTTCGACGTCTTCAGCAACCAGAAGTGGGACCGGCTGCACGAGTCCCACGCCAAGGATATCGTCGTCACCTGGCCCGACGGCCACGAGACGAAGGGCATCGACCGGCACATCGAGGACCTGAAGGCGCTCTTCGTCTTCGCGCCCGACATCGCCATCAAGGTGCACCCGGTGCGCTTCGGCTCGGGCACCTGGACCGCGGTGACGGGCGTGATGACCGGAACCTTCACCCGCCCGATGCCCGCCGGAGAGGGCAAGACCATCGCGCCGACCGGAAAGCGCTTCGCCATCGGCATGGCGACCATCGCGCACTGGAAAGGCGGAACGATGGATCACGAGTGGCTCTTCTGGGACAACCAGGACTTCATGAAGCAGATCGGACTCGCCCAATAATCGCGCCCTCAAATCACCCCGGCCGGAACGCTCCGGCCGGGTATTAACCTCACAGATATAGGAGAACACCATGCAATCGAATACCCAAAACTCTGTAGTAGCCATCACCGATTGGGCCGCGCTCGCCGGCCGAGTCCTGCTGGCGGGCCTGTTCCTCTGGTCGGGATACGCCAAGCTGGTGTACATGGAAGGCAACGTCGGCTACATGAAGGCCTATGGAATGCCGGCGGCCGAGCTGCTCATCTGGCCGGCCCTGCTGCTCGAGCTGGTCGCAGGCGCGATGCTGCTCGTAGGCTGGAAGGCGCGCTGGGCGGCGCTCGCGCTGGCTCTGTTTACTATTCCCGCCACGTTGATCTTCCATGCCTACTGGGGCGTCCCGGCGGATCAGCTGCTGAATCAGCAGATCCACTTCGTGAAGAACTTCGCGATCGTCGGCGGCCTGCTCGCCGTGATCGCGCACGGGGCCGGGCATTTCGGGCTGGACCGTGCCGGCGCCGTCGAGGTGGAGCCCACGCGGCGTCAAGCGTTGGTGTGACTTAGCGGCGCAGTTCCAGCACGTCGAATCCGGCGTAGCGGTCCACGATGTAGATCAGGTTTCGCGAATCGACATCGACGTCGTTGGTCTGCGGCGCGGCTTTCCCGGCAGCCGGCTCGGGGATGAAATAGCCGACTTCCTGCGGCGCCTGCGGGTCGGCGACGTCGACGATGCGCAGGCCTCCCGCGAACCAGCAGCAGTACACCAGCGTGTCTTTCATGTGCTCCTGGAACTGGTGCGCGCCGAAGCGTCCGGGCGTGGCGCGGCTCCAGGGTGAATCCAGTTCGCTCACTTCGTAGATCGAAAGCGGCTTGATGTGCGCGAGGTCGGTGACGTCGAACACCCACAGGCAGCCGTGCGGCCGGCCGCGGCGCCGTTCCACTTCCTTCTCGTCGTGCGCGTGGTCCTCTTCGTCGATCGCGAGCGCGATGCGCCGGCCTTCGATTTCGAACGGCACCGGCATGAAGGTGTGCGAAGGCTCCGGGAACGGCGGGTGGTAGTTGTATTCGCCGATTGTTTTGGGAGCGCGAATGTCGGAGACGTCGATCACGCGCACGCCCGCGTGCCAGCACCCGGCCCACAATTTATCCCCGAAGCGCAGCGCGTGGTGCAGCCGGTGGCGCTTCCCCGCCCAGGAAGGTTTTTCTCCGGCGGCAAGGTTCTGTCCCGGCATCCACCAGCGCGACACTTCCTGCGGCTTCTCCGGCTTGCGGATGTCGTAGATGACGAGGATGTTCCCCAGGTAGCCTTCCATCTCGGTCGAGATGTAGGCGTAGTTTTCGTCCATGTCGAAGCGGTGCACGCCGATGCCGCCGGTTTTCTGAAAGGCGAGGAGCTTCGGTTTCGTTCGATCCGAAACGTCGTAAATGCGGAATCCGCCTTGCGCGTAGGGATTGCGCTCGGCCGCCTCGACCATGGGAATGTCGGATTCCTTGATGCCGAGCTTTTCCGCGAGTTCTTTGTGACTGGGTTCCCGCTTCAGCGATTCCCGCAATCTTGCGCGCAGCCGCGGCAGCTCCTCGGCGCGGCGCCCGATGGGCGTCATGTTGCGCTCGCTGTTGACGATCATGATGTCGCCCGCGACCCGCGCCTTGTGGCTGTGCGAATCCGGGTCTTCGAGGGAAATCTGCGAGACGACTTTTGGATTCTTCGGATCGCGCACGTCGAGAATCGAAGTGCCGAGCCGCTGCTTGTTCGGAATGTGGCCGACGTAGGCGTAATCCCCCGCCACGGTTACCTGTCCCGCGCCCGGCAAATCCAGGTGGGAGAGGCGGGTGATGTTGCGGGCGAGAGGTTGGGGAGAGCGGTCCATGGGGTTCGGCTGGTCGACTGCTGGGATTCTACCAAGCCTCCTCGTATCTCCCGCGATCATCCACAGCAGTAAAGGCCGTTTGGGGTATTACGTGCGGCATAATACTAGACATGGTCGCCAAACTACTCAAACCGATTCACCCCGGCGAAATCCTCTACGAGGAATTCATGAAGCCGATGGAGGTGAGCATCAACGCGCTTGCGCGCGGGATCGCCGTGCCGCCCAACCGCGTCAGCGATATCGTCAACGGCAAACGCTCGATCACCACTGACACTGCGCTACGTCTGGGCAAATACTTCGGCGTCTCGCCGCAGCTGTGGCTGAACCTCCAGGTGGACTACGACCTGCGCGTCGCTAAGCGCACCACGTGGCTGAAGGCGGAGCCGCGGGTGCGGGTCCACGCGGAGTAAATTCGGGCGCTGCTGGTGTTGCAATGTGACTTCGACGTCGAGGGGTAGATGGAAAATAAAGAGGTCGACAAGCAGGCCTTGTTGCACCCGTTAATAACGGTAAAGGCAGCGAGACAAAAGGAGTTCACACGTCGCAAGGACGCGTCAGTGTTTCAGGGTGTGCATCCCGCGGATGTCCCGAAATTTGAAGGTGATGGTTGGACAGTCGATCGCGAAGGCAGTCGCAAGGTCCGGGTCAAGAAACCCAAGAGTTGGGACGCGCTACTGGAAGATCAAACGTGGTGCCTCTTTTATCGTATGGGTTACCCGGATCTCAACGGCCCGCGATGCAAGATCCGATATACACGTCAGGACGGATCGGAAGGCGAAAAGCAGGTAGACGTATTCGCAAAGGACGACGAAACAGTTGTATTCGTCGAATGCAAAGCACGGGAAACGAGAGGTAAGCGTACTCTTCAGAAAGATCTACACGAAACAGAATCTTTACAGAAAGCGTTCGCGAACAGCGTTCGCGCCCATTACGGCGGAAAGTTCCGGCCCAAGATTATCTGGATGTATGTGACGAACAACATCATCTGGTCTGAGCCGGATCTGGAGCGCGCAGCGGCAATAAATGTTCGGGTGGTCACAGAAAACGAGATGCAGTATTTCGACTCGTTTATTCGGCACATGGGCCCGGCAGGCAGATTTCAGTTCCTAGCTGAGTTTTTGGAAGGGCAGGACATTCCGGGACTGAGTGATGTCAAGGTACCTGCTACGCGCGGAACGCTAGGTAAGCACAAGTTCTACAGCTTTCTAACCACACCTCGGCATCTGCTGAAAATCGCTTTCGTGAATCACTTAGCACTGAACCACCCGGACGGACGCCCCGCATATCAGCGGATGGTCACGCCGTCCCGCATCAAGGAGATCGGCACATTTATTAAGCGCGGCGGATTTTTCCCTACGAATTTGCTTATCAATTTCACCGCCAATTGCCGATTCGATCTATTGCCAAATAAAGAGAATTCCGATCCGAACATCAAGTTCGGTTGGCTGTACCTCCCGAACAAATATAAGTCTGCGTGGGTCATTGACGGCCAGCATCGGCTATACGGGTATTCGTACATTGACGAGAAATATTGGGACCAAAGCATCGCCGTCATCGCATTTGAGGGAATGGATACGAAGGATGAAGCGGATCTGTTTGTGACGATCAATCATAAGCAGAAGAGTGTACCGAGAAGCGTCATCGTGTCGCTGCAGGCGGATCTGAAATGGGGTTCCGATGATCCGAAGGAGCGTCTGTCTGCTCTGTGCTCACGGCTTACAAAAACTCTCAATTCGGATCCAACAAGCCCACTGTTTCAGCGGTTTTCATCTCAAGGCGTCGTAGCGAAAGTAAATCAAAGTTTGACGATGCCAGAGGTTGTAAACGGGCTCAATCGTTCGGGCTTAATTGGCCGGACCATCCACAAAGGTGTTCTGTCTCCAGGACCACTGGCGGGTGCGACGGATGACGATACGAATGACCGCGCGCGAAGAGTGCTGAATGGATACTTCGCAAAAATTCGGGAAGCGAATCCTCAACGTTGGGAAGCGGCCCGGGCGGCATACATCTCAACAAATCCGGGAGTGCGCGCGCAACTCTTGCTTCTTGCCGACGTTATTAAATACCTCAGCAGAAAAGACGACACCGAGCCGCAGCTACTGGATGAAGACACCTTACTGAAGAACGTACTACGAATCGTCGAACCAATACTTCATTTTGTGCGTGACGCCGACGATGCGGACATTTCCCTCTCTGCCAATATAAGTGAGACACCGACCTTCCTTGAAATTAGTGTAGAGGGCGGTGGAGACAACCATGGAACAAGTCGAAGCAATGAAAGAGCAACAGGCAGTGAGCGCGGGGGAATCG
>Ga0137451_1000373_pt1 | contig 13565 bp, 11 predicted proteins | sample EasRivERMGT500_2_FD_102336 | JGI IMG/M metagenome (GOLD analysis project Ga0137451, IMG submission 102336) | Soil microbial communities from meander-bound floodplain in the East River, Colorado, USA - East River MetaG ERMGT500_2 | ecosystem: Environmental > Terrestrial > Soil > Floodplain ... | reverse complement strand
GGCCCCGGTGCCCAGGGCCCAGCCCTTCACGGTCTTCGCCAGGATCACGGTCGGCCGGCCGCGGTGGGTGACGGCCGCGGTGTAGGCGGCGTAGATCTTGCGGATGTCGTGGCCGCCGCGCCGCAGGTGCTTGATCTGGTCGTCGCTCAGGGACTCGACCAGCTTGAGCGCGCGCGGGTCCTTGCCGAAGAAGTGCTCGCGGATGTAGGCGCCGCTCTCGACCGAATAGCGCTGCCACTCTCCGTCCACGGTCTCGTTCATCGCCTCGACCAGCACGCCGTCGTAGTCCTGGGCCAGCAGGGCGTCCCACTCGCGCGCCCAGATCACCTTGATCACGTTCCAGCCCGCGCCGGTGAAGAGCGCCTCCAACTCCTGGATGATCTTGCCGTTGCCGCGCACCGGGCCGTCGAGGCGCTGCAGGTTGCAGTTGAGGACGAAGGTCAGGTTGTCGAGCCCCTCGCGGGCCGCGAGCGTGAGGGCGCCCACCGCCTCGGGCTCGTCCATCTCGCCGTCGCCCGGGAACGACCACACGCGCGAGGCCGAGGTGTCGGCGATCCCGCGCGCGTTCAGGTAGCGGTTGAAGCGCGCCTGGTAGATCGCAGCGATCGGGCCCAGGCCCATCGAGACGGTCGGGTACTCCCAGAAGTCCGGCATGAGGCGCGGGTGCGGGTAGGAGGAGAGCCCCTGGCCGCGCACCACCTCGCGGCGGAAGTGATCGAGCTGCGCCACCGTGAGGCGGCCCTCCAGGAACGCGCGCGAGTAGATGCCGGGGGCGGCGTGGCCCTGGAAGAAGATCTGGTCGCCTGATGAGCCGTCGTCCTTGCCGCGGAAGAAGTGGTTGAAGCCCACTTCGTAGAGCGAGGCGCTCGACGCGTAGGTCGAGAGATGCCCGCCGATCCCCGGGGACTGCTGGTTGGCGCGCAGCACCATGAGCGCCGCGTTCCAGCGGATGATGCGGCGGATCCGCAGCTCCATCTGCTCGTCGCCGGGAAACGCGGGCTCCTGCTCGGGCGAGATGGTGTTGATGTAGCGCGACTGGATCAGCCCGGGCAGCCCGATCCGGAGCTGGCGGGCGCGCTTCAGCACCTTGCGCAGCAGGAAGTCCGCGCGCTCGCGGCCGGCGTTACGGTGGACGTCGTCGAGCGCCGCGATCCACTCTGCGGTCTCGTTGGGGTCCGGATCCGGGAGCTGGCGCTTGAAGCCCTCCAGCATCCCCGGGCGGAACTGGTCGGGGTCGGTTTCCTCCACGGCAGGCTTATCGGCGCGTAGCTCAGTGGTCATGAGGTGCTCCCCTCCACGGTCGGCGCAGGTTTCCAACCTGGGAGAATAGCGCAAATGGCGCGCGGGCGTGGGGCGGCCGACCGAGGCAAGAGGGGCTTGCCGCCGGCTGTTCGATGGCGCCAAACCGCAATCCGGACTCCGACCGCACCCGGCAGGCATCGCGCATTCTCGGCTGGCGGTTCACGAATCGCCCAAGCTATTCTGCCTTCGCCGCGTTTCCGCCATCGCCTTCGAGGAGGTCCCCCATGTCCGTGATGACGAGCCCTTCCACCATGCTCTATCCGGCCCGCAAGGGGCCGCGTCCGTTCACCGCAGAGGATCTGTGGGCGATTCCGCGCGTCGGCGCGCCGGCGGTGGCGCCCGACGCCAAGGCGTTCGCGGTCGCCGTGACGACCTACGACCTCGAGAAGAACGAGGGCCGCGGCCGCATCTGGACGGCGCCGGTCGCGGGCGGCGAGCCGCGCGCGCTGACCGCACCCGAGCATTCGAGCCAGCAGCCGGCGTTCTCGCCCGACGGCCGCCAGCTCGCGTTCACGCGCAAGGCCGACAAGGGCAAGTCGCAGCTCTTCGTGATGCCGGTCGACGGCGGCGAGCCGCGCAAGCTCACCGACCTGCCGCTTGGCGTGTTCGATCCCCAATGGCTGCCGGACGGCTCGGGGCTGGTGTTTGCCGCGATGGTGCTGAAGGGCCACTTCACGCCCGAGGCGACGGCGACGGAGCTCGAGCGGCGCGAGAAGGACCCGGTCAAGGCGCACGTCACCGAGGACCGCCTCTACCGCTACTGGGATGCGTGGCTCACGACCGGCGAGGTGCCGCACCTCTTCCTCCACGACCTCGCGAGCGCGAAGCTGCGCGACCTCACGCCCGATTCCACGCTGTGGTTCGACTGGATGGACCCCGCCGGCCAGTACGACATCGCCCCCGACGGGCGCGAGATCGTCTTCGCCGGCATCTCGTTCTCCGAGGAGAAGTCGCTGCTGCGCTCCGCGATCTACGTCGTGCCGGTCACGGGCGGGACTCTGCGCTGCCTCACGCCCGATCATCCTTCCGACGACTCGCGCCCGCGCTACTCGCCGGACGGACGCGGCATCGTCTACGGGATGCAGCACGATCCGTTCTTCTACGCCGACCGCGTGCGCCTGATGCGCTTCGACCGCGCGGCGAAGAAGCACGAGCCGCTGCTCGAGAACTGGCCGCTCTCGCCCACGCACTGGGAGTTCGCGGCCGACGGCACGCTGGCGTTCGAGGCCGAGAGCGCCGGGCGCGTCGGGCTGTTCGCGCTGCGCCCCGGTTCCGAGCCGCGCCCGCTCACCGAGCGCGGCTCGGTCTCGGGCGCGAGCGTCGCGCGCGACGGCCGCATCTTCTTCGCACTCCAGAGCCTCAGCGAGCCGGCTGAGGTGTTCTCGTGCGCCGCCGATGGCCGCGCGCTCCAGCGCCTCACGCGCTTCACCGAGGAAGCCACGGGGCGCTTCGGCCTGGGCGAGGTGCGCGAGATGCAGTTCGAGGGCGCCTACGGCGAGACCGTGCAGATGTACGTCGTGCTGCCGCCGGATCACCAGCCGGGCCGGAAGTACCCGCTGGTGCATGTGATTCACGGCGGCCCCCACGGGATCTCGGGCGACCAGTTCCATCCGCGCTGGAACGGCCAGCTGTTCGCGGCACCCGGCTACGTCGCGGCGCTCGTCAACTTCCAGGGCTCGACCTCGTGGGGCCAGGACTTCGCGGAGCGCATCCAGGGCGGCTGGGGGGACCGGCCGTTCCAGGACGTGATGCGCGCGACCGATCTGCTGATCGCGAGCGGCTTGGCGGACGAGGGCCGCATGGCGGCAGCCGGCGGCTCCTACGGCGGCTACATGGCGGCCTGGATCGAGGCGCACACCGATCGCTTCAAGTGCATCGTGAATCACGCCGGCGTCTACGACACGCTGTCCCAGTACGCGAGCGACGTGACGCAGGGGCGCTCCCGGGCGTTCGGGGGCGAGCCTTGGGATGGGTTCGAGGCCATCGATCGCTACAATCCCGCGCGCTTCGCGAAGGGGTTCGTGACGCCGATGCTGGTGATTCACGGCGAGAAGGACTACCGCGTCCCGGTGGCACAGGGGCTCGAGTGCTACGGCGTCCTCAAGGCCAAGGGCGTGCCCGCGCGGCTCGTCTACTTCCCCGACGAGAACCACTGGGTGCTGAAGCCGCGGAACTCGCTGCTGTGGTACCGCGAGGTCCACGACTGGCTGAAGCGCTGGTTCGGCGCCCGGGCCTGAGGCCCTGGTACCAAGGGAGCACGGCGGATCATCCTTCGGTAGCCCTTCACCCGGCGCACGCCGGTCGCGTAGCCTTGGTGTGTTGCCGTGTGCCCGCCGGCCGGATGGAGATCCTCTCCAGCGGCCGCGTGAGGCTGCCGATGGGGTCCCCGTGCGACTCAAAGCCGTCTACGCCGTTCCTGCTCTCGCGCTGGCTGCGGGTTTCTCGCTCGCGCTTGGTGGCGGCGTGCTCTCCGAGCATGGCCCGCTGCCGTCGTACACCGGCGCGCCCGCCGTCCGCTCCAAGCCCGCAGAGCTGGAATGCACGCTGTGTCATCTCAACTTCGAGTGGAACAATCTCAACACGCCGGGCGGGTCGGTCGAGATCCTGGACCTCCCCGCGACCTACACCGCAGGCCAGACCTACCGGCTGCGCGTGCGGCTCACGACCGATTCGACCGCCGCCTTCCCCGATCGCGACTGGGGCTTCCAGCTCACGGCGGTTCGCGCCTCGGACGGGGAAGGCTGCGGCACGTTCATCCTCGACGACGCCGACTCGCTCCAGATCGTCTCGGGCGCGGCCGGCGACCGCCCGGAGCTGGCTTCGCGCTGGTACGTCGAGCACACGATCATCGGCGACCGCGACGGCATCGCGAGCCCGGTCGAGTGGACGTTCTCCTGGCAGGCCCCGGCCGCCCCCGAGGACACGGCACTCTTCTTCTGCGCCGGGAACGCCGCCAACGGGAGCATCGATCCGAGCGGCGACTTCGTCTTCACGGCCGCGGAGACCGTGCTCGACCTCACCACGCCCGTCAAACCCATGAGCTGGGGAGCACTGAAGAAGCGCTACCGGTAGAGACCCGTGGCCCGGCGGTCTGTAAAGGGCGCTTGACATGCTGTCAAGTAGACTTTACAGTATCGAGCGTCGTCCCTGGAGGTCCAGAGGCCCGGAGGTCCATCGCCATGCTCGATTCCAGGCTGTTCAGGTGTTATTCGCCGCGCTTCCTGCTGGGTGTGCTGCTGGCGGCGGCGGGCACGGCTGCGCTCGCCTTCGTCGCGCCCGGCCTCGAGAAGGGTTCGGCGCCGCGATTCGCGCTGGCCGCCGCTCAGGCCGTGCTGATGGCGGCTGTGATCGGCGGGTCGGTGCTCGTGATCCGCGGCCTCGACGAGCTGCAGCAGCGTATCCACTACGAAGCGCTGGCCCTTTCGTTCGCCGCCACCGGCGCGCTCGTCACCGGCCACGCGTTCCTCGAGAAGGCGGGGCTGCCCCCGGTGTCGTGGGGCCTGTGGGCGTGGCCGTTGATGGTGGCGCTGTGGATGGCCGGGCTCCTGATCGTCCGGCGGCGCTATCAATAGTGAAGAACCACTTGCGTGACCTGCGGGCCGCGCGTGACTGGTCGCAGGGCGAGTTGGCCGGGCGTCTCGGGGTCTCGCGGCAGACGGTGAACGCGATCGAGACCGGCAAGTACGACCCGAGCCTGCCGCTCGCGTTCCGGATCGCGCGGTTGTTCGGGAGGAAGATCGAGGAGATGTTCGAGCCCGAACGCGATGAGCGCGTCGCGAAATCGGGGACGAGGGGAGCGCGATGAGAGCGGCCGAAACGGCGCGGAGGATGCGCCGGGCGCCGGAGGGGGCAGGATGAGACGAGTCGCGATCCGTTATTGCATGTATTGAATCTCCGCGCTCCACGCCGCCCGGGTGGCGGCCGCACTTCAGCGCGAGCTGGGTGAAGAGGTGGAGAAGCAGAGCGGCGCCTACGGCGAGTTCAAGGTCCTGGTGGACGGAGAGGTGGTCGCGGATAGCGGCGCGCTCGGATTCCTCGGAGTGCTGCCGGCTGTCGGAGCCGTGCTCGAGCGGGTGAGGGAGCGCCTCGCGGCGCCCCGGGCGCCCGGTGCCGGGTGACTCAGCGCCGCACGCCCACCCACAGTCCATCGCCCAGGGGCACGATCACGCTCTCGAGCTCGCGCACCTTCGCGACATGATCGTTGAAGGCGCGCACCGCCGGAACCTCCCGGTCGGTGGCCCCGGGATCGAACAGCTGGCCGAAGGCGAACGCGTTGTCCACCATGATGAGCCCGCCCTTTCGCACGATCCGCAGGCACTCGGCGAGGTAGCGCGGATAGCTCGCCTTGTCGGCGTCGAGGAACGCCGCATCGGCGGAGTCGGCGGCGAGCTGCGGCAGCACGTCCATCCCCGCGCCGCGCAGCACCTGCACGCGCCCCGCCACGTCCGAGCGCGCGATCCAGCGCTCCGCGAAATCGGCGTGCTTGGGCTCCAACTCGATCGTGCGCACCCGACCGTCCAAGGGGAGCGCACGGGCCATCGAGATCGCGGAGTAGCCAGCCAGGGTTCCGACCTCGACCACCTCGCGCGCCCGCACGGCCTCGAGCAGGATGCGCATGAAGCTCGCCTGCTCGGGGGCGATCCAGATCGAGGGAATGCCGGCCGCGACCGCGGCCTTCTTCAGCTCCCGCAGGAATTCGTCCTCGGGAGTGGTGTGCTCCGCGATGTAGCGGAAGTGCTCGGCGCCGATCTCGGTCGAAACGTCGGACATGGCGATCTCCCTAGTTGCCCAGGCGACGGTCGCGCATCAGCACGGCGGTGATGTGCGCTCCCACGAAGGTGAGCACCAGCATACTCCCGATGTTGTGGACCGCCGAGAGCGCCACGGGGTAGCCGGCGGCGGCCGCGTTCCCCACCACCCGGTCGCGCCACCACACGGCGCCCAGGGCGAGACCGGTGAGGTTGGCGAGCGCCATGAACGCCGCCGCGAACAGGCCGATCACGAAATGGAGCCCGCGCTGGAACCCCACCCGCCGCCAGTGCCGCCACTGGTAAACGGCGTAGACGATCGTGAGCGCGAGTCCGGCCGCGACGTGCAGCGCCTCGCCTGGAGTGCTCCCGACCGCCAGCCGCGCGACGAAGATCACGAGCCCGCCCGCGGCCTCGAAGCCGAGTAGCGCCCACAGCGTGAGCAGCAGCGGCGCGCGCAGACGGCGCCCACGCACCAGCGCGACCGCTTCGGCCCCCCGGATCCCGGGAACGTCCAAGATCAGCGCAGGTAGCGCAGGGCGAACATCACTTCGCCCGAGATCACGCTGATCGCCCACACCACCGCGAACGTCCAGGTGACCCCGGGGCGCTCGCGGAAGAAGTAGCGGCCGGCCCGCTGCTCCTGCCACGCGATCACGCCGAGCACGACGAAGACCAGGTAGGCGAGGAGCGAGAGCATCCCGTGGGCCGCGAAGGCGATCTTCATCCCGGTGCTGATCGTCTCGGCACCGGCAGCGGCGCGCGCGCTCTTCGTTGCCATGTAGAAGACGTTGACGAACGCTTCGAACACGGCGATCACGAGGAAGAGGCCGAGCGGGAAGGCCCGCCTCGTCCAGTTGCGGGCGATGACATAGACCACGCCGGCGGTGACGAACAGCTCGCTCACCGCGGAGAAGATGCTGAAGGCGGGAATGCGCGCAGGCATGCCCGGACTGTAGCCGGGCCTGCCCGGGTCGGCAACGCGATCGCGGGGGCGACCGGTCCGGCGGCTCTGTCCGAGAAGGCCGGGGAGGCCCGTTTCGCGGCGCGGAGGCCTCGGGCGCCATGCCTGTCGGCCGGTCTCCGTGCCTCGGCGTTCGCGCCGCGAAACGGACCTCCCCGGCCTTCTCCGACAGAGCCTGCTACGAGGCGCCCTTCGCGATGCGCGCGCGGTCCAGCACCTCCCGCAGCTTGAGCGCGAGATCCTGGATGCGGTAGGGCTTGCCGACGAACGCCGAAGCGCCCGCCGCGACCCACGACGACTGGCTCTCGATCGACGAGTAGCCGCTCGAGATGATCACGGGGAGATCGGGGCGCATGCGGCGCAGGGCCTCGAGCACCTTCTCGCCCGGCAGCCCGGGCATGGCGAGATCGAGCAGGACGAGGTCCACGGTGCGCCCGTCGCCGCCCAGCAGCTCGAGCGCGCGGTCGCCGCTCTCCGCCAGCACCACGTCGTAGCCGCGCTGCTGGAGACCGGACTTGGCGAGATGCCGGAGCCCGGCATCGTCGTCCACGACCAGGATGGTCTCGTGCCCGCGCGCGGTCGCGACCTCGGGCACGAGCATCGGGGTCCGCTCGGCGGCCGCGACCGGGAACATCACCACGAAGCGCGCCTTGCCAGGTTCGTGCATGGTCTCGAGGTATCCGCCGTGCGCGCGCACGATGTCCTCGACGGCGGAGAGTCCGAGACCGGCGGCCTCGGGCGAGCCGACGTGCGCCGGTGCGGGGCCCGCTTCACGCTCCCGCACGCCCTGCAGCTCGACGCACACCGTGCGCTGCCCGGCCTCCGCGCCAGCAGCGGAGCCCGGCGGCGGGCCTTCCTGCGTCCGGGTGAGAATGCGCAGCACGCCGCTCCGGCCGAGCCGCTCCTTCGCCTCGAGTGCCAGGTTCACGATCATCTGCTGGAACAGGAGCGCGTCGCCGAGCAGCGAGGGGAGCGCGGGATCGAGCACCAGCTCGATCGAGATCGCCGGGTCGAGCCCGCTGCGCAGCAGCGAGTACGAGTCCTCGATCACGCGGTTGAGCGTGACCGGCACCCGCTCGAAGCGGGATTCGCGGCTGAAGGCGAGGAGCGCGCCCGCGAGCTTGGCCGCCTGGCTCGTCGCGCCCTGGATGTGCTCGAGCGGCTCGCGGCGCGGGTCGTTCTCGGCCGTGGTCTCGAGCAGCAGCGATGCGAAGCCCAGCACCGCGCCCATCAGGTTGTTGAAATCGTGGCCAACGCCGCCCGCGAGGCGTCCCATGCTCTCCATCTTCTGGGCGTGCGTGAGTCTCCGCTGGAGCATCCACGCCGGGGTCGCGTCCTCGAGGATCAGGAGCCGGCCCGAGACCGCGCCGTGCGCGTCGCGCAGCGGGGCGGCGTAGCGGTGGAGCACGCGATGCGGGTTCTCGAGCTCGACGATCCCATCGCTCACGTCCTCGGACGTCAGGTGGCGGCCGAGGTCGGCCGGCTTCTCGCTCCCGGCGAGCAGCCGGCGCACCTCGCGCGGCGCACGCTCGATGGGCGTGCCGGGGGGGATCGGGGCGTCGAGCCCGAGGAACTGGGCGAGGCGGCGGTTGCAGAGCGCGACCTGCGCGCCATGCGCGCCCTCGTCCACCACGAGCACGCCCGAGGCCACGGCCTCGAGGACGTTCCGGAGCTGCATCTCGGCGCCCCGCAGCTGCGTCTCCATGCGCCGCGCCTGGCTGCGGTCCTCGATCGCGCCCTCGCAGCGCTCCATCCATCCGTTCGGGTCCACCACCGGGACCACGCGGTTCACGAGCGACGGAAGGTCGTGGCGGTCCTTGTGGAGCCCGGTGAACTGGATCTCGAACGGCCGTCCGCTCGCGAGCCCGCGGCGGAACTCGCCGTGCACGCGCTCGCGGTCGGCCGGATGCACCAGCTCATCCCACAGCTCGGGGCGGCGGCGGAAGTCGGCGGGCTGGTGGCCGAACATGCGCTCCGCGGAGCCGCTCACCTCGAGCAGGCGCTCCTCGGGGAGCGCCATGCTCCACGTCGTCTCGGAGCGGGCTTCGACCACCGCCTTGTGCGTCGCCTCGGAGGATTCGAGGGCGCGCCGGGCCTTGAGCAGGGAGGTCGTGTCCTCGATGTGAACCAGCGTGGCGCCCCCCGCGAGCGGCAGGACCTCGATGCGGCACTGGATCGGCCGTCCCTCGGCGTCCGGGATCGAGACCTCGGTTCGCACCACCTGGGCGCTCGAGATCTGGCGCTCGGGCAGGCTCGCGGCGGCGAGCAGCCGCGCCAGCACCTTGATCTCGAGGGCCGGGGCGTTCATCGCCACCTCGGCGGTGGTCGCGAGGTAGCGGCACGCCGCCGCGTTGATGGCCGACACGCGCAGGCTGGTGTCCAGCACGAGGAGCGGATCGGAGGTGCCCGCGAAGAACTGCCGCAGGTCGGCCTGGAGGTCCCGGGTCTTCTCCGTGCCTCCGGCGCGCTCTGCGAAGTGGCGCGCCGGCAGGAGCAGCGCGAGCGGCGGAAGCACGCAGCCCGTACGCACGAATTCCGAGCACCAGCGGAACGCCATGATCCCTCCGATTCCGGAGCGGCACTCCCGGAGGGCGCCGTGGCCCCAGGGTTCGGGTGCGATGACGCCCCCGAGCCGCGACCGGGGTCGCACGGGTTATCGGTCGGAGCCCGCCGGTGCTGAACCCGGGCCGTTCACGAGCCGGGGAGCACGGCCCGCGGCCCAACGGCCGGCGCGTCCGACCTGCCGGAGGGTCTGGCTTGAAGTTGTCCCGGCGAATCCGCACTCTGCGCCCACGATGACGACCCGCATTCGGGCAGTTGGACTCCTGTCAGGCGGCCTGGACAGCGCGCTCGCAGCGAAGCTCCTGCTGGATCAGGGGATCGAGGTGATCGGTCTCCACCTCGAGTCGCCGACCGCCTGCCGCAGCGACGTGCACCTGCTGGCGAGCGAGCTCGGCATCCCCCTGGTCGTGCGCGCCAAGGGCGAGGAGTATGTGCGGCTGCTGCGCCATCCACGCTGGGGCTACGGGCGGAACATGAATCCGTGCGTCGATTGCCGCCTGTTCATGTTCCGCATGGCGCAGCCCTGCCTCGAGGAGCACGGCGCGCAGTTCCTGTTCAGCGGCGAGGTCGTGGGGCAGCGGCCGATGTCGCAGACGCGCGACCGCATGGCGCTCGTGGACCGCCAGTCGGGGCTCGAAGGCCTGATCCTGCGCCCGCTCTCTGCCCTGCTCCTCCCGGAGACCGAGCCCGAGCGGCGCGGCTGGGTGGATCGCTCGCGGCTGCTCGCGATCTCGGGGCGCACGCGAACCGAGCAGCTCGCGCTCGCCGAGCGCTACGGATTGCGCAACGTCCAGTCGCCCGGCGGCGGCTGCCTGCTCACCGATCCGCGCTTCTCGGATCGGCTGCGCGGCCTGTTCGAGGACGTGCCAGAGGAGCGCACGACGGTCGACGACCTGGCGCTCCTGCGCATCGGCCGCGTCTTCCGCGTGACCCCCTCGCTCCGGATCGTGCTCGGACGCGACCGTGACGAGAACCTCCGGCTCGCCGAGTTCGAGACGCAGGAGCGCTGGCTGGTCGAGCCCCTCGACTTCGCCGGGCCGAGCGCCCTGGTGTGCGGGCCGCGCGACGAGGAGAGCCTCGCGCACGCGATCGAGCTGATCGCCCGCCACGCGCGCGCTCCGTCGCCTGAGAACGCAGTGCAATGGAGAGTCGAGGACGGAGTGCGCAATCGAACGCTGGGATCCGCGGCGCGAACGGTCTGAGCGTGGACGGGGGGGGCGCCCGACAGCGCGCTTGCCTGGTCGTCACGGTCGCGCTCTGCATGGCTCCGGCGCTGTGGGTTCACTGGCGCAGCCTGGCGAGCTTCTTCACGAGCCCCGACGACCTGGTCTACCTCGAGCAGGCCTCCGGGCTCGTGCCGACCCCTTTCAAACTCTTCCGGTATCTCTCGGAAGTCCTGTACTTCAGGGTGATGATCGAAGTCGCCGGCCTGCAGCCCTTTCCCTACCACGCGGTCACGATGGTGCTCCACCTGGCCAACATCGCCCTGGTCTTCTTCTTCGCCCGGGCGCGGGGGATCGGCGGCCGCACGGCCGCCCTCGGCGCAACGCTGTTCGGGGTGTTCCCGCTGTTCTCGACGGTGCTTTCGAGCGCCGTGGGGATCAACGACGAGCTGGCCCTGGCGCTCGCCCTCTCGGCGATGCTCACGCTACGCCTGAAGGGCGTCGCGGGAGTCCTGGCTCCGGTCGTCCTGTTCGCGCTGGGAATGCTGTCGAAGGAGTCCGTGATCTTCCTTCCGCTGCTCGCGTTCATTCCGGCGGCACGCGACCCCGGCCGCTCGAGACTCCTGGGCGCGGGCGCGCTGGTGGGCATCTCCGTCGTTTCCGTGGTTCTCCTCATGATCGTGCGGCCGATCCGGCTCGCGCCGGAAGCGATCTACGCCGTGCGCTTCGGTCCGAACCTGTTCCACAACCTGATGACCTACATGTCCTGGTCGGTGAACGTGGCGAATCCTCTGCCCGACCTCGTGAGCTCCTACGATCCTCGCGCCTGGCGAGTCGGCATCTGCGTCGTCCTGGGCGCCCTGGCGTCGTGGAGAGCGTTCGGCACCGCGGAGCCAGCGCTTCGCATCGGCTCGGCGTGGTACGTCCTGGGGCTATTGCCGGTTCTTCCGCTCGAGCACCTGACCTACCGCCATTACCTGTACCCCGCGATCCCCGGTCTGGCCCTCGTGGCCGCGGGGACGGCGGTGCACTCCATGGAATGGCTGGTGCCCCGGGCCAGGAGGGAGCCCGCCGGCGGCCGCGCAGCCTTCCGCATCGCGGCGGTCCTCGCCACGGTGGGCGTCCTGGCGTACGCCGTCGCCGCGGAGCGGCTGGTGCGGAAGCGTCTCAGCGCCCGCGTCGCGGGGACCGAGCTCGCGCTCGATCCTGTCTACCGGCGACAGGAGTTCGCCGAGCAGGCTCTTCTTTCGATGGGACGGCAGATCCGGCCGGAGCAACGGCAGATCGGCATCCTGCTGCCCGAGGGAACCGGCAGGGTATTCGGGGCGCGGAGCGGTCGCGAGTACCGGCAGGCCCAGCAGGGCCGGCCACCCTACGACCTGCTCGAAGAGTCCCTGGATCACGGTCGCGCGATCCAACTCTACTTCCCGTGGGTGGACTCTGTGGCGTTCATCGTCCAATGGGCGCCGGGATTCCGGGACTTCGACCTCTTTCTGCCCTTCCGGGGCGGGGTCCTGGCGGGGGTGGGCACCGGACCTGCGTCTCACCAAGAGGTCGCGAGATGGATGATGGAAAACCGCTGGTATCCACAGGCGCGTGATTACCTGCGAAGCGTGCTGGAGGCCTACCCGTCGGACGCGACCTTGCGGTTGGGCTATGGGGCCGCGCTCTTCCGATCGGGTGATCGCGAGGGAGCCATCGCTCAGTTGCAGGAAGTCGTCCGCATGGCGCCCCGCGACTCTGCCGCGATCGCGGCCCGGGCGGTCCTCGCGAAGCTCGACAGCGTGGCGGCGAAGTAGGGCCGCGAGAACCCACCCGCCGGTCCGGACCCCAGATTCCCCTTGACGACTCCGCGCGAGCGTTCGCGGCTGTCTCCCCGTTGCCGCCGCCGCCTTGCGCCAGCGAGCCCAGGATGCGCGCTGACGCACAGGCCTCTGCGCGGACCCGAAAAGAGCGCCGAGAATTGGCATGCTACAAAGAGTGCGTCCGAAGCGCCCCCGAGACCACGACCCGCCCCCGTGTAGACTCGGCCATGAACATCCGCGCGTCGGATCCACGCGGCGCGCGCCGCCCGGCAGTTCGAGGCGATCCCCGACGCGGTACCCGGATCTGCCGACGCGAGTGGAGGCCCTCGCGCGGGCCCTGACCCTGGCCAGCGAACCCGCCGCCGGGAATGTTCAGGAACGGTCAAGATCACTCGCCCCGGGGCGAGTTGAGTCCGCCCCGCCGCGCCCGAAGGTGACGCCGCTCTCCGCCCAGAACTTCGCGCTGCAGGCCACGATCGGCGAGAGGTTCAACGACAAGCTGCACTACGCGCAGGCGCTGCTCGGCCACACGGTCCCCGCCGGAGATGGCGTGGAAGTGCTCGAGCAGGGGCTCGATGCGCTCATCGAGCGGCTAGGCGGAGTGCGTGTTCGGGGCTGGGTTCATGAGCGACAAGCGCGCGGAGGCCGCCGCGGCACGAGCGCGCGCTGCGGAGGCTCGGGCGAAGACTCAGGCCGTCGAGGCGGAGGCGCGCGCGCAGGCCGCGGCGGAACGGGCGCAGGCAGCGGCAGTCGAGCAGGACCCGGAGCGAAGCGTGGTGCCCTGGCTCCTACAGCTCAAGATACGCCCAAACGACGCGCGCCGTGCGGCTGCGTACTGCGAGAGCATTCCCGCCGCCCCGCTGGAACAGCGAGTGAAGATGGCTCTCGGCTACCTTGCCACCTCCCGCGGTCGCGTCGTCAAGCCTCTGGGGACGGCGGCGTAACGCGTCGCGACTTGTGGCGGAGGGGCCGCCACGAACCGCTGCGGCCTACGGCGCCTCGACCAGCCCCTCGCGGATCG
>Ga0137451_1000372_pt1 | contig 13605 bp, 12 predicted proteins | sample EasRivERMGT500_2_FD_102336 | JGI IMG/M metagenome (GOLD analysis project Ga0137451, IMG submission 102336) | Soil microbial communities from meander-bound floodplain in the East River, Colorado, USA - East River MetaG ERMGT500_2 | ecosystem: Environmental > Terrestrial > Soil > Floodplain ... | reverse complement strand
AATCCCGCTTGCGCCCAAAGGGTTGATGGGATAACAATATTGAATGCACCGCACGGCGGCTTACGGCCGCCGTGCTTGCTTTTGGGGCCGACCATGACGCATGTAATGAACACTTATGCCAGGTTGCCCGTCGCATTCGAGCGCGGGGAAGGCTGCTGGCTGTGGGACGCGAGCGGCAAGCGTTATCTCGACGCCGTGGCCGGCGTCGCCGTGTGCGGGCTCGGCCACAGCCATCCCAAGTACGTCGCCGCCCTACGCGAGCAGGTGGGCAATCTCGTCCACACCTCCAATCTCTACCAGATCACGCTGCAGGAAAAGCTCGCCGACCGGCTTGCCGCCATCTCCGGCATGGACAACGTGTTCTTCTGCAACTCCGGCTGCGAGGCCAACGAGGCGGCGATCAAGCTCGCGCGGCTCTACGGCCACAAGAAAAACATCGAGGCGCCGGCCATCGTGGTACTGGAAAACGCCTTTCACGGCCGCACCATCGCCACGCTTTCCGCCACCGGCAGCCGCAAGGTGCAGGCCGGTTTCGAGCCGCTGCTCGCGGGCTTCGTGCGCGTGCCGTTCGACGACCTCGACGCGGTACGGCGCGTCGCGGAAGGCAACCGCAACGTGGTAGCGGTGCTGGTGGAACTCCTGCAGGGCGAGGGCGGCGTCAACGTCTGCCGCGACGGCTATCTCCGCGGCCTGCGCGAGATCTGCGACGCACAGGGCTGGCTCCTCATGCTGGATGAAGTGCAAAGCGGCATGGGACGCACCGGCAAGTGGTTCGCGTTCCAGCATTCCGACGTGAAGCCCGACGTGATGCCGCTGGCCAAGGGGCTGGGCAACGGCCTGCCGATCGGCGCCTGCCTCGCCAGCGGCACGGCGGCACAGCTGTTCAAGCCCGGCAACCACGGCTCGACATTCGGCGGCAACCCTCTCGCCTGCGCCGCCGCGCTCGCCACCCTCGATATCATCGAAGAGGAACGGCTGATGGAAAACGCTGTCAGGACCGGCGACTTCATCCGCGGCGAACTCGCGCGGCAGATCGGCGGCATCAAGGGCGTCAGGGAAATACGCGGCAAGGGGCTGATGATCGGCATCGAACTCGAATACCCCTGCGGCGAGCTGGTGCGGGAGGCGCTCGAACGCGGTTTTCTCATCAACGTCACGGTGGACAACGTGATCCGGCTGCTGCCGCCGCTGATTTTCAGGACCGAGGAAGCCGGATTGCTGCTGGCGACGCTGGTCCCGCTCATCACCCGGTTTCTCGACCGCCAGAAGAGCGCGCCCCAGGCCGCCGCGCAGACGGCCTGAGCCGTCCCATCGGAACTACGCCCGTGGCCGTCCGGCACTTTCTTCAATTCAACGACTTCTCCCGCGAGGAATACGAGCACCTGTTCGAGCGCACGCGCTGGATCAAGGACATGTTCAAGCGCTACGTGCCGTACCAGCCGCTGCGCGACCGCACGCTCGCCATGGTGTTCGAAAAGCATTCCACCCGCACGCGGGTCTCGTTCGAAGCCGGCATGTACCAGCTCGGCGGCGCGGTGATCACGCTCATGACGCGCGACACGCAGATGGGGCGCGGCGAGCCGCTCGAGGACGTGGCGCGAGTCATCAGCCGCATGGTGGACATCGTCATGATCCGGACCTTCGAGCAGGCGATCATCGAGCGGTTCTCCGGGCAGTCCCGCGTGCCGGTGGTGAACGGGCTGACCAACGAGTACCACCCGTGCCAGATCCTCGGCGACATCTACACCTACGTCGAGCAGCGCGGCTCGATCCACGGCAAGACCGTGGCCTGGATCGGCGACTCGAACAACGTCTGCAACACCTGGCTGCAGGCGGCGGAGGTGTTCGACTTCAACGTGCATGTCTCCACCCCGCCCGGCTACGAAGTCGAGCCCGAGCGCGCCGGTCTCTACGGCACCGACCACTACGAGGTGTTCGAAGATCCGATGAAGGCCGCCAGGGGAGCGGACCTCATCACCACCGACGTCTGGACCAGCATGGGCGACGAAGCGGAGTCCGACGAGCGCAAGCGCGACTTCGAGGCGTGGCGGGTGGACAAGCCGATGATGCGCGCCGCGAAGAAGGACGCGCTGTTCATGCACTGCCTGCCGGCGCACCGCGGCGAGGAAGTCGCCGCCGACGTCATCGACGGCCCGCAGAGCGTGGTGTGGGACGAGGCCGAAAACCGGCTGCACGTGCAGAAAGCGCTCATGGAATACCTGCTGCTGGGCCGGATCAAGACCCAGGGGGATCTGTGGTCAACTTGATGGTGAGCAGTAAGCGGTGAGCAGTGAGCGGTTGCTTACTGCTTACTGCTTACCGTTTACCGCTTACCGCCTACCTTATTGAAAATTGATGGATAAAGTCAGAAAAGTAGTTCTCGCCTACTCCGGCGGCCTCGACACCTCGGTGATCCTGAAGTGGCTGCAGGACACCTACGACTGCGAAGTCGTCACCTTCACCGCCGACATCGGCCAGGGCGGGGAGCTCGCCCCCGCGCGCGCCAAGGCGCGCCAGTTCGGCGTGAAGCAGATCTTCATCGAAGACCTGCGGGAGGAGTTCGTGCGCGATTTCGTGTTCCCGATGTTCCGCGCCAACGCGGTCTACGAGGGGGAATACCTGCTCGGAACGTCCATCGCGCGGCCGCTGATCGCCAAGCGCCTGGTGGAGATTGCAAGGAAAACCGGCGCCGACGCCATTTCGCACGGCGCGACCGGCAAGGGCAACGACCAGGTGCGCTTCGAGCTCGGCGCCTACGCGCTGATGCCCGACGTCAGGATCATCGCGCCGTGGCGCGAGTGGGACCTCAACTCGCGCGAAAAGCTCCTGCAGTATGCCGAAACCCACGGCATTCCGGTGGAGGGCCGGAAGAAGAAGGGGGGCGGCGCGCCCTACTCCATGGACGCGAACCTGCTCCACATCTCCTACGAGGGCGGCATCCTCGAGGACCCGGATGACGAGCCCGAGGAATCGATGTGGCGCATTACGGTGTCGCCAGAGAAGGCGCCGAAGCACCCGGAATACGTCGATCTCACGTACCGCCATGGCGACATCGTGGCAGTGAACGGGCGCAAGCTGACGCCGGCACAAGTGCTCGCGAAGCTGAACGGGCTGGGCGGGAAGCACGGCATCGGCCGGCTCGACCTGGTCGAGAACCGCTACGTCGGCATGAAATCACGCGGCTGCTACGAGACGCCCGGCGGCACCATCATGCTGAAAGCGCACCGCGCCATCGAATCCATCACGCTCGACCGCGAGGTGCTGGCGCTGAAAGACGACCTCATGCCGCGTTACGCGCGGCTCATCTACAACGGCTACTGGTTCAGCCCGGAGCGCAAACTGCTGCAGACGCTGATCGACGCATCGCAGCGCAGCGCCAACGGCACCGTGCGCGTGAAGCTCTACAAGGGCACGGTATTGACGGTGGGCCGCGCATCGAAATCGGATTCGCTGTTCGATCCGGCCATCTCGACTTTCGAGGACGACCAGGGCGCCTACAACCAGGCCGACGCGGGGGGCTTCATCCGGCTCAACGCGCTGCGGCTGCGCATCGCCGCCAAACTCAAGAGAGGGAAGCGGTAATCGGTCAGCGGTAAGCGGTGGTTTCATCTGCGTCTTGTATCTCTCCGTGTGCTCTGGGGTTCGTTGGGCTTGTAGCCTCTGTTCCGTCCTGGTTTTCCTGGCAGACTTGGCGCGCTTGGCGGTTTCCGCGATACGGTAGAATCGCTGCAAAGCTGGAGGGCGTAACCATGCCGTCATTCGATATCGTGTCCGAAGTCAATCACGTCGAGATCCGCAACGCGGTGGACCAGTGCAACAAGGAGGTCGCCAACCGCTTCGATTTCAAGGGCTCCGACGCGCGGGTCGAGATCGACGAGAAGGAGAAGACGCTGATCGTGTTCGCCGACGACGAGTTCAAGCTGCGCCAGGTGCGCGATGTGCTGACCGCCAAGCTCGCCAAGCGCGGGGTCGATATCCGCGCGCTCGAACCCGGCAAGATGGAAGCGATCGGCGGCGACAAGATGAAGGAGACGATCAAGGTCCGCGAAGGCATCGAGCAGGAGCGCGCCAAGACCGTGGTCAAGCTCATCAAGGACAACAAGCTCAAGGTCCAGGCCAGCATCCAGGGTGACGCGGTGCGTGTCTCCGGCGCCAAGAAGGACACGCTGCAGGACGCGATCGCGCTGGTGCGCAAGTCGGTGACCGACCTGCCGGTGCAGTTCAAGAACTTCCGCGACTAGAACGCCTTAACAGCGGAACCGCCACGACGCCAAAAAAACCCAAATCTTTAACCACAAAGGACACTAAGGACACAAAGGAAAATCTGAAACAATTATTAAAAACCCTTCGTGTCCTTTGTGTCCTTCGTGGTTTAAGAACTTTTCGCCTAGTCGCGCCGCAACGCGGCGCTCCAGCAATCATAGACGCGGTCGGCAACCGCGTTGAGGGTCCGCACCCTCTCCTCGATTCCTGCCGTCATCTCCGCAGGCGTCTGCACCGACGGCGTGCGCCGCGCCAGCGATTCCACTTCCTTACCCCAATCTTCGCACCAGGCCCGTACCAGGTCCGGCGTCATCTCGACGTGGCACTGCAGGCCGAGGTGCGGGCCGAGGGCGAACGCCTGGTTCTCGCACCAGGGACTGGAAGCGATGCGCACCGCCCCGGGCGGAACCGAGAAGGTCTCACCGTGCCAGTGGAAGGAATTGAACGATTTCATGCCGCCGAACCAGCGCGCGGCGGCCTCGTTTCCCACGATGTCCACCCTGCCCCAGCCGATTTCCTTCACCGCGTTGCGCGTTACCACGCCGCCGAGGGCCTTGGCGATCAGCTGCCCGCCGAGGCAATGTCCCAGCAACGGTACCCCCTCATCCGCCGCCGAACGGATGAGTTGCAGCGCCGGCGCAATCCACGGCAGGTCGTCGTTGACGCTCATCGGGCCGCCCATGAAGACCAGCCCGCTGAAATCGCGCGGGCTCCCGGGAATTTTCTCGTCCTCGTCCACCTTCAGCACCCGCCACGGCACGTCGTGGCGGGTGAGATATGTGGCAAAATAACCCGGTCCTTCGGAAGCGGCATGGCGGAATATCGCAACCGGTTTCACTGTTCCTCCCCCTGTGGGCCTGGAATCGACCGTGAAAAATTTTAGGGCAATTGCCCTGCTTTTCCTACTCGCGCCCGGCGCCGCGGTGGCGGCGGACATCAATGTCCTTGCCTTGACCGCCGGCAAAGCGGTGGTCTCCATCGACGGCGGCAAGCCGCGCACGCTGACGGTCGGACAGACCACCCCCGAGGGCGTCAAGCTGATCAGCGCGAGCAGCGAGTCGGCCACGTTCGAGGTCGGCGGCAGGCAGCAGACGCTCGCACCCGGCCAGGGAGCGGCAGTGGCGAACACGGCGCCCGCACGCGGCGGCAACAGCGTCATCCTCACCGCCGACTCGCGCGGACATTTCATCACCACCGGGGTGGTGAACGGCATCAGTCTGCAATTCATGGTGGACACCGGCGCCACGTCGGTCGTGCTTCCCAGCGCCGACGCCCGGCGCGCCGGCATCAACTACCTGGCGGGAGGGCGCATTCTCACGCAGACTGCCAATGGCGTGGTCCCGGTGTACACCGTCAAGCTGGATACCCTGCGCGTCGGCGATATCACTGTGAACAACGTGGACGCCGCCGTGATCGAAGGCGACAAGCTGCCTTTCGCTCTGCTCGGAATGAGTTTTCTGAACCGAATGGAGATGCGGCGCGACGGCAGCACCCTGACGCTCATCCGCCGCTACTGAAGAATTCGTGACCGTCCCGGTCACGAATTCTTGTCGGTCAGCGACAGCAGGTGGCCGAACTTGGTGCGCTTGGTGTTCAGGTAGCCGCGGTTGGCCTTGCCCGGAGCGACCTCGACCGGCACCCGTTCGGCGACGGTAAGCCCGTACTTCCCGAGTTGCCGCACCTTGTCCGGGTTGTTGGTCATGAGGCGAACCTCGCGCACGCCGAGGTCGAGCAGGATATCCGCGCCCGCCTTGTAGTCTCGCATGTCGGCGGCGAAGCCGAGCGCATGGTTGGCCTCCACCGTGTCGCGCCCCTGGTCCTGCAGCGCGTAGGCGCGAATCTTGTTGAGCAGGCCGATGCCGCGGCCCTCGTCAAACATGTAGACCAGCACGCCGTTGCCGGCTTTCCCGATCATCGTCAGCGCCGCGTCAAGCTGCTCGCCGCAGTCGCAGCGCTCGCTGCCGAAGACGTCGCCGGTCAGACACTGCGAGTGCAGCCGCACCAGGGTCGGCTCGCCGGGCCGGATTTCCCCCTTCACCAGGGCCACCAGCACGTTGTTGTCCTGGCTGTCGCCGTACACCAGCAGGCGAAAAGCGCCGGCTTTGCGCGTGGGCAGCGTCGTTTCCGCGCGCAGGCGCAGGGCCGATCGCGTTTTCACGGTCTTGCTTTTCAGAGCCACGGGGCGCCCGGATCAGGCGACGGGACTGCCGCGGCTGATCAGCCGCATGAATTCGGCGCGCGTCTTTTCGGTATTGAACTCGCCGGTAAAAGCCGACGTGGTCGCAATCGAATGCTGCTTCTGGATGCCGCGCATCACCATGCACATGTGCTGCGCCTCGATCACCACCGCCACGCCCTGCGGCTTCAGCGTTTCCTCGATGCAGTTGCGGATGTCCACGGTGAGGCGCTCCTGCACCTGGAGCCGGCGCGCGAAGGCATCCACCACGCGTGGAATCTTGGACAGCCCGACGATGCGCCCCTTCGGAATGTAGGCAACATGGCACTTGCCGAAAAACGGCAGCACGTGGTGCTCGCACAGCGAATAGAGCTCGATGTCCTTGACGATCACCATCTGCTGGTATTCCTCGCTGAACATCGCCGAGCGCAGGATCTCCGCGGGAACGAGACCGTAGCCGTGCGTCAGGAACTGCAGCGCCTTTGCCACCCGCTCCGGGGTCTTCTGCAGGCCTTCGCGGTCCGGGTCTTCCCCAAGGTCCCTGAGGATGGAGCGGTAATTCCCGGCGATCCTGTGCACCGTCTCCGGATTGTACTGGTCGTCCCGCGTGTAGCCGTTGCCGCCCGGCTCGTCGTCTTCCAGCAGATTTCGTTTCAGTGCCATGACCAAATTCCAGTAAACGGTGAACAGTAAACAGTAAACGGAAAAAACCTAAGAAGCTGCCAAGTCTCTCGTTTGCTATTCACTTCTTACCGTTCACTGTTCACTGTTCACTGTTCACCGAGCATTCTACGCGAGCCGCTCTAGAATTGATTTGACGATGCCCTCCTTGTCGAGACCGGCGTGGGCGAGCTGAATTCCCGGGTCTCCGTGATCGATGAAACGGTCGGGTAACCCCAGTTGCAGCACGGGGACGTTGTTCCCGGCTTTTTGCAGGTACTCCAGCACGCCGCTCCCCGCGCCGCCCGCGACGACGTTCTCCTCCACCGTCACCAGCAGATCGTGGGAGTCCGCCAGCTCGCGGACGAGCGCCTCGTCGAGCGGCTTCACGAAGCGCATGTTGGCGACCGTGGCGTCGAACTCCTCGGCCGCCGCCAGCGCCGGCTTCAGCATGGAGCCGAAGGCCAGGATCGCAATCTTTTTCGACAGGGTGGCAATCGCCTTGCCCCTGCGCCGGATCTCGCCGCGGCCGATCGGCAGGGCGACCATTTCTTTCCTGATTTCGACGCCGGGGCCGGTGCCGCGCGGATAGCGCACCGCCACCGGCGTGTTCATCTGGAAGCCGGTGTACAGCATCTGGCGGCACTCGTCCTCGTCCGCCGGCGCCATCACCGTCATGTTCGGCAGGCAGCGCAGGTAGGTCAGATCAAAGCTGCCATTGTGAGTGGCGCCGTCGGCGCCCACCAGCCCGGCGCGGTCGATCGCGAACAGGATCGGCAGGTTCTGGATTTGCACGTCGTGGATCAGCTGGTCGTAGGCACGCTGCAGGAACGTGGAATAGATGGCCACTACCGGCTTGTAGCCCTCGCAGGCGAGCCCCGCGGCAAAGGAGACCGAGTGCTGCTCGGCGATGCCGGCGTCGAAATAGCGTTCGGGATAGCGGCTGGCGAACTTGACCATGCCGGAGCCCTCGCGCATCGCTGGCGTGATGCCGACGAGCCGCGGGTCCTTCGCCGCCATGTCGCACAGCCAGTCGCCGAAAACCTGGGTGTAAGTCAGCTTGCCGCCGCCCTTGCCGCCGACGATGCCGTTGGTGGTGTCGAACTTGGACACGCCGTGGTAGAGCACCGGGTCGGCCTCGGCGAGCTTGTAACCCTGCCCCTTGCGCGTCACCACGTGCAGGAACTGCGGTCCCTTCAGTTCCTTCATGTTGCGCAGCGTCGGCAGCAGCGCGTCGAGATCGTGCCCATCGATCGGGCCGATGTAGTTGAAGCCCAGCTCCTCGAACAGGGTGCTGGGCGTCACCATCCCCTTCATGTGCTCCTCGGCGCGCTTGGCGAGTTCGCCCAGCACCTTCTCGCTGGCGCGCTTGGCCGCGGAGTAGAAACGGCCGGACATCAGCTTGGCGAGATACTTGTTCAACGCACCGACCGGTGGCGAAATGGACATCTCGTTGTCGTTGAGAATCACCAGCAGGTCGGCGGCGGAATCGCCCGCATTGTTGAGCGCTTCGAACGCCATGCCGGCAGTCATCGCGCCGTCGCCGATCACCGCCACCACGTGGCGCTTCACGCCGGCCAGCCTGGAGGCGACCGCCATGCCCAGCGCGGCGCTGATCGAGGTGCTGGAGTGGGCGGTGCCAAAGGTGTCGTATTCGCTCTCCTCGCGGCGCGGGAAGCCCGAGAGCCCGCTCCACATGCGCAGCCGGTCCATGCCTTCGCGGCGGCCGGTGAGCACCTTGTGGCCGTAGGTCTGGTGGCCGACGTCCCACACGATGCGGTCGTGCGGCGTGTCGAACACGTAGTGCAGCGCGATGGTGAGCTCCACAGTGCCCAGATTCGACGAGAGATGGCCGCCGGTCTGGCTCACGGAGTCGAGCAGGAACGCGCGCAATTCGGCGGCGAGCTGCTTCAGCTGCCCCTCTCCGAGAGCGCGCAGCTCGCGCGGGTAGTTGATGGTCTTGAGAAGGTCGTACACCAAAATACCCAGTGATGAGTTTTGAGTGTTGAGTGTTGAATTAAGAATATTCTCCGACATTTGCCTAGGCTCCGCTCTTTTCACTCAACATTCAACACTTAACATTCAACACTGCACTCAACACAACCGTCAAAACTTGCGCAAAACGATGAAATCGGCGATCTGCCGCAGTCGCAACGCGCGCTCCCCAAAACCCGCGAGCGCGTCGAGGGCATTCTGCCGCAGTTCCTGCGCCAGCTCCCGCGCGCGCGCGACGCCGATCGCGCTGACGTAAGTCGGCTTGTCGTCCTTGGCGTCCTTGCCGGCAGTCTTGCCAAGCGTGGCGGTTGAGCCCTCGGCGTCGAGCACATCGTCCACCACCTGGAACGCGAGGCCGATCAGCTTCGCGAACAGGTCGAGTTGGCCCAGCTCCCGCGGGCCCAGCCCGCTGCCGCAGCGCGCGCCGAGCAACGCGGAGGCGCGAATGATCGCGCCGGTCTTGTGAATGTGCATGAACTCGAGTTCGGTCACGGTCAGGGCCTTGCCGACCGACTCGAGGTCTATCGCCTGGCCGCCCGCCATGCCGCGCGAGCCGGCAGCCGCGGCCAGCAGCTTCACCATCTCGAGCTGCGTCTTCGCGTCCTCGGCCAGGCGATAGTCGCCCAGCACCTGGAACGCGAGGCTGTGCAGCGCGTCGCCCACCAGCAGCGCCGTCGGCTCGTCGTACTGGACGTGGCAGGTCGGCTTGCCCCGGCGGAGCACGTCGTCGTCCATGCACGGCAGGTCGTCGTGCACCAGGGAATAGGCGTGAATCAATTCCACCGCGGCACCGGCCAGCGCGACGCGCTCGGGGTCCGCGTTCGCCAGTTCACCCGCGGCGAAGGCTAGCAGCGGCCGCACCCGCTTGCCCCCCTCCAGCACGGCGTAGCGCAGCGCCTGGTGCAGGCGCTGCGGCGCGATATCCGGCGCCGGCAGCACGCGCCGCAACGTCGCCTCGACGCGCTGCAACCGGGCATGCGACCACGCGGGGAAATCAACGATCGTCGTCGTTGCCGTCACTCTTGAAATCCCGCAGGATACCGTTCTCCAGCACCTTCACCTGCTGCTGCGCATCCTGCAGGGCGGCCTGGCAGTACTTGAGCAGTTCGGCGCCGCGCTTATAGGCCGCGAGCGAGCGCTCCAGCGGCAGCTCACCTTGCTCCATGCCGGAGACGATCTTTTCCAGTTCCGCCAGGGCGGCTTCCAGGGATTGCGGTGGCTGGGATTTCGGGGCCTTTGACACGAACCGGCTGCCCTTGTCAGTCGAATCTGAAAGAGTAGCGCAGTCAATGGGTTGCGGTCAACGCGAAATGCCGTCAGAAACCCCGCAGAGCCGTCGCGTAACGGACATCCACAACGCACGCGATTGCGTAGTGACCTCTTGGACGAAGCGCCCGGCGTATCTGGAATCGCGGGTGCCGCGAGCGGGTGGAGTTTCCGCTATCATCCAATCAAACATGAAAGGAGCCTGACGTGCGCGCAACGCTGCCGCGGTTGGTTTCATCCGATTTCCCTGCGATCCGCCGCCGGCCCGTGGAGACACTGCAGGTCAATGTCGGCTACAAGTGCAATCAGACCTGCGTGCATTGTCACGTCAACGCGGGGCCGACGCGCACCGAGATGATGGACCGCGAGACCGTTTCGGAGGTGATTGCCTACATCAAGGCATCGGGCGTCAATACCGTGGACATCACGGGCGGAGCGCCGGAGCTGAATCCCCACTTCCGTTCGCTCGTGCTCGCGGCGCGTAACCTGGGCGCGCACGTGATGGATCGCTGCAATCTCACCGTGCTCGAGCAACCGGGGCAGGAAGGAACGGCGCAATTCCTCGCCGCGAATCAGGTCGAAATCGTCGCCTCCCTTCCGTGCTATCTCGAGCAGAACGTGGACGCCCAGCGCGGCAAAGGCGCGTTCGAAGTCAGCATCCGCGCGCTCCTGCAGCTGAACGGCCTCGGTTACGGCAAGCCCGGCTCCGGGCTCACGCTGAACCTGGTCTACAACCCGCAGGGGCCGAGCCTGCCCCCGGCGCAGGTCGAGCTCGAGACCGATTATCACCGCCATCTCGAGGAAAAGTACGGAGTGGTATTCAACCACCTCTACGTGCTGACCAACATGCCGATCCAGCGGTTCGGCAGCATGCTGATTTCGAAGGGCCAGTTCGAAAATTACATGGAACTCTTGAAGAATGCATACCAGCCGCAAAACCTCGAGTCGGTGATGTGTCGCTCCCTCATCTCGGTGGATTGGCGCGGCTACGTCTACGACTGCGATTTCAACCAGATGCTGGGGCTGCCGCTCGCCTGGAACGGGAAACAGCGCGTGCATCTCCGCGAACTTGCCGGGAAGGACATCGCCGACAATCCCATCGTGGTGAAAGACCACTGCTACGGCTGCACAGCCGGCCAGGGCTCGAGCTGCGGCGGAGCCCTTAATTGATGCTGCGTGACCGGTGACTCGTGACCAGAGCCTGTCTCAATAGTATCCACGTGTGCGACGGAGGCGATGTGGGATGCAGTTTTAGGAGGAGAACCCGAAGCAATATGTCGATATTGCAAGGGTTCCCGACAACAAAATGCGCCCAGATCGCCCCGTCCCTTCGGGTTGCGGCCAGGACGGGCGTCTGCTTCGTTGCCCGGCTTGACCATATCGACATATGGCCTGCACCGTGCTCCTTGCATCCATCCCGTCCTGGCCGCAACGCATCACGCGGATACTATTGAGACAGGCTCTAGACTGGTTAGCGCCGTGAAGCGACTTGGGCTGCTCGCCCTGATCGCGGCGGCGGTTGTCGCATTCTTCGCTTTCGGTCTGCACCGCTATTTCACGCTCGAGTATTTCAAGGCGCAGCAGGCGGCGATCGACGCTTATTACCGCGCGCATCCGCTGCAGACCGCCACGATCTACTTCACCGTCTACGTCGTCGTGACCGGGTTGTCACTGCCAGGGGCGGCGGTGATGACACTCGCGGGCGGCGCGATCTTCGGCCTGCTGTGGGGCACGGTGATCGTCTCGTTCGCTTCCACCATCGGCGCGACGCTGGCTTTCCTCGCGTCACGCTTTCTCCTGCGCGACTGGGTGCAGTCGAAGTTTGGCGACAAGCTGAAAACGTTCAACGACGGGGTGGCGAAGGAAGGCGCGTTCTACCTGTTCGCGCTGCGGCTGGTGCCGGCCTTCCCTTTCGTCGCGATCAACCTGCTGATGGGGCTGACGCCGATCCGGACCTGGACCTATCTCTGGGTCAGCCAGCTCGGCATGCTTGCGGGCACCATCGTCTACGTTTACGCGGGGACCACGCTGGGCGAGTTCAGGATCTCCATCGAACTGCTCGCTGCGTTCACTCTGCTCGGCATCTTCCCGCTCATTGCGAAGAAAACGCTCGAGGCCATCAAGTCGCGCAAGGTCTACGCCCGCTGGACGCGCCCCGTCCGTTTCGACCGGAACCTGGTGGTGATCGGCGCCGGCTCGGCAGGCCTGGTTGCCGCCTACATCGCCGCGGCGGTGAAAGCGAAGGTCACCTTGGTCGAGAAGCACCGGATGGGCGGCGACTGCTTGAACACCGGCTGCGTGCCCTCGAAGGCGCTCATCCGGACGACGAAGCTGCTTGCGCAGATTCGGCGGGCGCGGGAATTCGGCATCAAGTCGGCGTCCGCGGATTTCGACTTCGCCGACGTGATGGAGCGCGTGCAGCGCGTGGTGAAGACGATCGAGCCGCACGATTCGGTGGAGCGCTATACAAGTCTCGGCGTGGAATGCCTGCAGGGGGAAGCGAGGATCACCTCGCCGTGGACGGTAGAAGTGAATACTTCCGCGGGCACGCAAACGCTGACGACGCGCGCCATCATCATCGCCGCCGGCGCCCGCCCCTTCGTGCCACCCATACCCGGTATCGAGGAAGTCGGCTACGTCACTTCCGACACGATATGGGAGCTGCGGCAACTGCCACGGCGGCTGGTCGTCCTCGGCGGCGGGCCGATCGGCTCGGAACTGACGCAATGCTTCGCGCGCCTCGGTTCGCAGGTAACCCAGGTCGAGATGCTGCCGCGCATCATGATCCGCGAGGACCCGGAGATTTCGGACATGGTGATGCAGCGGTTCCGCCAGGAAGGCATCAACGTGCTGGTCAGCCACAAGGCGAATTCGTTCCGGATCGAGAACGGCGAGAAGATTCTCATCGCCGAGCACGATGGCAAGGATGTGCGCATTCCCTTCGACCAGTTGCTGTGCGCGGTGGGCCGGATCGCAAACACCACGGGTTACGGCCTGGAAGAGCTCGGCATACCGGTGAGCCGGACCCGCACCGTGGAAAGCAACGAGTTCCTGCAGACGATTTATCCCAATATCTACGCCTGCGGCGATGTGGCGGGCCCATACCAGTTCACGCATACGGCTGCGCACCAGGCGTGGTACGCGGCGGTAAACGCGCTGTTCGGCCGGTTCCGGAGGTTCAAGGCCGACTACTCGGTGATCCCGTGGGCGACGTTCACGGACCCGGAGGTCGCGCGCGTGGGGTT
>Ga0137451_1000371_pt1 | contig 13640 bp, 10 predicted proteins | sample EasRivERMGT500_2_FD_102336 | JGI IMG/M metagenome (GOLD analysis project Ga0137451, IMG submission 102336) | Soil microbial communities from meander-bound floodplain in the East River, Colorado, USA - East River MetaG ERMGT500_2 | ecosystem: Environmental > Terrestrial > Soil > Floodplain ... | reverse complement strand
GCGCGTGCCCGCTGCGTCGAGCGCGCGGCGTGCTGCGGAGAGCTGCCCCGCTCCCCCGTCCACCAGCACCAGGTCGGGACGCGGCAGCTCGCCCGACTCGACGCGGGTCCAGTAGCGCGTGACGGCCTCTGCGATCATGGCGAAATCGTCCGGCCCCGGACGGCGGATGCGCATCCGGCGGTAGAGTCCGCGCCGCGGCCGGCCGCCCTCGCTCGCAACGACCGCGGCAACGGCGCCCTCGGGCCCGAGGTTCGAGACGTCGAAGCAGACGATGCGGAAGGGCGGAGCCGGGAGGCCGAGCAGGCGCTGGAGCTCGAGCATCTCCGGCGCATGACGCGCGCGGCGCCCCGCGGACCGGGCCTCGAGGTCCTCGAGCGCGTGGGCGGCGTTGCGCTCAGCGGCCGCCACCAGCCTGCGCTCGCGGCCCCGGGTCGGCGCCGCCAGCTCGACCGGGTGACCGGCGCGGTGCGCCAGCGCCTCCGCCAGCACGCCGGCTCCGGCCGGCAGGGCGGCCACCACGATCCGGCGCGGCAGCTCGCGGCGCGGCAGGTAGTGCTGGCTCAGCGAGGACTCGAGCAGCTCCGCCTCGCCCAGCGTCTCGGCGTGGTCGAGCATGCGCGACTCCTTCCCCACCACCCGTCCCCCGCGCAGCACCAGCACCGCGATCGCGGCGCGGCGGTTCTGGCGCGAGAGCCCCACCACGTCCGTGTCGCGGCCGCCGATCCCCACCACCTTCTGCGGAACGCGCGCGCGCTGAAGCAGCTCGAGCTGGTCGCGCCGCTCCGCCGCGCGCTCGTAGCGGCGGGCGGCGGCCGCTTCCTCCATCTCCGCGCGCAGGCGCTCTGTCAGCTCTGCGTCGCGCCCGCTGAGGAAGAGGAGCAGCGCATCGACGCGCCGGCGGTAGTCCTCCGGGTCGACCGCCGCGCGGCGGGTGCAGGGGCCGACGCAGCGGCGGATGTGGTAGTAGAGGCACGGCCGGTCGGCGCGGCGGTAGTCCTCGAAGTTGCGGCACGAGCGCAGCGGGAAGATCGGCCGGATCTCGCGCAGCGTGCGCCGCAGCAGCTTCACGTCGGTGTACGGTCCCAGGTAGCGCGCACCGTCGTTCCGCACGTGGCGCGTCACCGACACCCGCGGGAACTCCTCCTGGACGCTGACCTTCACGTACGGGAAGCTCTTGTCGTCCTTGAGCAGGATGTTGTAGTGCGGCCGGTGCTGGCGGATCAGCGTGGATTCGAGCAGCAGCGCTTCGACCTCGGTGTCCGTGAGGATCGTATCGAGATCGGAGGCCCGGGACATGAGCTCCCGCAGACGGGGTTCTTCGAGCTCCTCCCCCAGGTAGTTCCGCACCCGCTGGGCGAGGCTCTTCGCCTTGCCCACGTAGAGCACCCGGCCCGCCGGGTCCTTGAACAGGTAAACGCCGGGCGTAGGCGGGAGATTGCGGGCTTTTTCGGCGAGAGTGCTCATGGGCGATCCCAGGCGCCTCGGATGGACTGCTGGAAGCAATCAGGCTACACCCCGCGACCGGCCCCCGCAACGCCGTCCAGGCCCGCCCGCGCGGGCTCCGGAGCGCCGCGGAGCGCGCGCTTCATGGTTGACACCCCGCGGGGCCGGACCGTATCGTTGCCACGATTTTCGCGTTTCACGCCCCCTTCCGGAGGAACTCGAATGCCCCGCCACAAATCGGCCGCCAAGCGCGTGATCACGAACGCGAAGCGGCGGGTCCGCAACATCGCAGCCACCACGCGCATGCGCACCGCGATCCGGCAGGTCCGCTCCGCCACGACCCGCGAGCAGGCGGATGCCGCCTACCGCCAGGCCACGGCGATTCTCGACCGCACGGCCGCCAAGGGCGTCATCAAGAAGGAGACCGCCAGCCGCCACAAGGCCCGCCTGGCGCGCTTCGCGAGGAGCCTGCCGGCCTGAAGCTCCCGCGCGCGCCCGTGGCCGCCTTCGCGGCCGCCATCCTGACCTGCGCCGCTCTGCAACCGGCCGCCCGTGCTCTTGCACAGGCGGCCGATCCGTTTCCGGAAGTGCCGCTCCCCGCTCCGCCCAAGCACTCGAACACGTGGGCGCTCGTGAGCATCGCGTCGGGCGCCACCCTGATCGCGGCGTCTTTCGGCGTCGCGGATGCGGCCGACCGCCGCTACGCGGACTACCTGCGCGCGACCGATCCCGCGCGGATCGAGGCTCTCTACAACGACGCCGTGCTCTTCGACCGGGTCTCCGGCGCTTCGGTCCTGACCGGCGAGGTGCTGATCGCGCTTGGCGTCTACCTGGCGTTCCTGCGGCACCCGGCGCCCTCCCGGCTCGGTCTGGCGCTCGAGCCGTCGCGATGCGTCGTCTCGCTCCGCTTCTAGCGTTCGCGCTCGTCGCGGGCTGCAGCACGCGCGAGCACGCGAACCCGTTCGATCCGCAGAACCCCGTCACGAACGGCCGGCCGGCGGGGTTCGCCGCGCTCGCCGGGGCACAGCTCGTCGAGCTGAAATGGACGCACCCGGTGCTCGCCGGCGACTTCGCGTACCGGCTGTTCCGCCGGGTGGCGGGCGAGGCCGATTTCCAGCAGATCGGATCGGATCTGGGCAGCGACGTCACCACCTACTTCGATTTCGGTCTCGAGAACGGCGTGCTCCACGAGTACCGGCTGTACTACGTGTTTTCGGGCGCGACCGGAGGCCTCCCGGCCGAGGACCGCGCCACCCCCGGGCCGCTGCGCCCGTGGTGCGTGGATTTCGCGCGCCGCACCGTGGCCGCCGTGACGCCGGACGGGCACCACGTGCTGTCCGAAGCCGGCGGGTTCTTCGGCCCCACCCACGTGGCAGCAGATCCGACGACCGGAGCGGTGTGGATCTCCGACACCTACGATGGCCAGGTGGTGATCCTCGAACCCGCGACCGGGCGCAGAATCAATCTGCGCGACCCCGCAGCACCAGTGGCGATCGCGCTCGACCCCATCGACCGGTCGGCGTGGATCTGCGATCAGGACCGGAACGTGGTGTTTCACTACACGCCGAGCGGAGCGCCCGCGACTCCCCCGCAGCTGACCGGGATGCTGACCCCGATCGGCATCGCATGCGATCCCGTGAGGGATGCCGTCTGGGTGTGCGAGCGGGGCGGCAACCAGGTGCGGCGCTACTCCCGCGACGGCACGCTGCTCGGCAGCACGGCCCTCGCGGCGCCCTCGCGCGTGGCGGTGGACTCGCTGACCGGCGACGCGTGGGTGACGTCCTTCGAGGGCGCGCGACTGGTGCGCTTCTCCTCCGCGGGCGCCGCGCAGGACACCGTATCACTCTCGGGTCCCGTCGGCGTCGCGGTCGATCCCCGCCGCGATCGCATCTGGGTCGCGGAGGCGCGCGCCGGGCAGGTCGTGGCGGTCCGCCGCGGCGGCGCGATCGAGTTCCGGGTCGGCGGGCTGGCCGCGACGCGCGAGATCGCGGTGGACCTCGCGACCGGCGAAGCCTGGGTCACCGCTCCGGGAATCCGGGCGCTGGTGCGCATCTCCGCTTCGGGGGCCGTGCTGGAGCGCCTGACCGGCTTCACGGACCCTTACGGGATCGCGCTCGACCCCGGCAGGCGCGGCCCCTGAGCGGCGCGGGAGGGATGCTCTCCCTCCCGCGCGCTCAGAAGTTGAACCCGACGCTGAACCGCCGGTAGACGCGCTTCGAGTAGGTGCGGAAGTCGGGCGTGAGCCAGGCGAAGTCCCAGCGCAGCGCCGGGAAGTAGCCGCCACCGATGAAGAACGAGGTCCCGACGCTCCCGAGCTGCTCGGGCGGTCCGTAGCTCCACGACCAGGCGGCGTCGGCGAACACCGCGCCGTTCACGGTGGGAAACACCCACGCGCTCGGGATCGCGAGCGTCATTCCCTGGAGGATCGGGAACCGCAACTCCTGTTGGACCACTGCGGTCTGGAGACCGGACATGGTGCGGCGCTCGTAGCCCCGGAGCGAGAACGGTCCGCCCAGATAGGAGCGCTGCGCGTCCCGCCCCACGCTCGACTGGGCCTGCACCCGGGTGGCCGCCACAATGCCCGGCAGGATGGAACGGTACTGCCGGACTTCGGCGAGCAGCGTACCGAAATCTCCCGCCCCCGACGTGAGGTCGCGCGTGAACCCGGCCGAGAGCATCAGGCGCGAGCCCATGTTCGGGCCGATCCAGCCCCAGCGCGTGTTGTCGTAGATCAGGGAGAGGAAGTTCGAGACCAGGTCGACGTCCTGCGAGAATCCGTTCTGCAGCCGGTGGTCGCTCGCGTGCCGGAGCAGCACCGAGCCCTCGAGGCGCATGAACTTGTCGAACGGATAGGCCGCGAGTCCCACGACGCCGACGCGACGCTCGCGCCGGACGATGTCGAGCTGGGCGTCGTAGATCTGCGTGAGACGGAAGAGTCCGACCCCGTAGTTGAGCCGCCGCCCCCGGTTGTAGTACGTGACGCCGCCTTCGAATCCGTCCCAGAAGTTGCCGAAGGCCTGCGAATCATTGGAGAGGTAGAGGTAGAGCTGCTCGTTGCCGAGCACGTCGCTGAGCGCGATCTGGCCGCCACCGCCGCCCCCCATGCCGGGATCGAAGGCGATGCCGTTCTGCACCAGGTCGAGCCCGAGCTGTCGCACGTAGCGCTGGGGCGCGCCGTCGTGGATCGTCTCCGCGACCATGGCGGGCGGCTCGAGCGCGGTCTCGTTCTCGACCGGCAGCGTGTCGGGATCGAACGCGATGTGATAGGTCTGGAATGTGATCGCCTGCTGCGCGGTGAACAGCAGGCCGCGGCTTCCCGCGAGCCAGTCGGGATCCATCGCGGGCCCGGCGAGATGGGTGAGCCGCCGGGCTTCGAGCGACGGAGCTGCGGGGCGCAGGTAGAGATCGCTCGTGCCTCCGCGCGTCGAGCGGAACGCGAGCCAGCGCCCGTCCGGGGAATAGGCCGGCTGGCGGTCGTCGCCGGTCGCGGGGTGGCTCATGGGCTCGATCGCGCCGGTCTCGAGCGACAGGCGGAAGAGCGAGTATCCGTACCCGCCGGTGCCGCGGTCGGAGGAGAACGCCACCCACTGACCGTCCGGCGAAACGTCGGGCTCGAGATCGTCGAAGTCGTCGCCGGTGAGCCGCTGCAGGCGCACGTGATCATGCGGCCAGCTCGCCCGGTAGAGATCGGTCCGGCCGCCCAGATCCTGGGCCGAGAACACCACCGCGCTGTCGCCGGGAACGAGGCACGGGTCGTTGATCGCGACCAGCCCCGGGAAGTCCATGTGCCGCACGATCCGTCCGCGCCTGGATTCCACGAGGTAGAGCGCATCGCGCCCGCCGCGCTTCGAGGACAGGACGATCATGCCCGATTCGGATGCGTCGGGACGGCTGCGGAACAGGTGGAATGACTCGAACGAAGGGGACTGGCCGCCGCGCAGCAGGCGGCGGTCGCGGCGCCCGCGGCCCGCGGGCTCGTTCAGCATGAGATCGACGCCGGCCTCGCCGGCGGCGAAGTGGCAGAAGCGGACCGTGCTGTCCGCGGCATCCCGGGCCGGCAGCACGCGCGGCCCGAGGTTGAAGCGCCCGTCCATCGTGAAGCGCTTCGCGACGTCGGAGGCGCGGGAGGTCGTGGCCACCGCCGGGTAGTAGCGCCGCCGCATGGCTCCGAACCACGCCTCGTCGGCTTCGGCGAGCGGAATGCCGTACACGATCCGGAACGCGGTCTCGAAATCCTCGGCGCGGTACCAGTTGTCGAGCAGGTCGAACACCTTGTCGTTGCCGTAGCGCTCGGCCATGTACATCAGGAACGACTGGCCCTCCTTGTACATCAGCACGGTTCCGGTGATCGCGTCGCTGCGCGTGAGCGGCCGGGCTTCGCCGGTGAGCACCGCGTCGCGCAGCAGGCCCTCGGCGTCCGCGTCCCAGTGCGTGCTGTTGAACTCCGCCAGCCCTTCGATGAACCACAGCGGCGGCAGATAGTTCTGCGGGCGGCGGTGCTCGCGCATCACGCGCGCGATCTTCTCCAGCATGTACGCGTGCGTGAGCTCGTGCCGCGTCACCCACTCGAGGCGGGCGCGCGATCCGGTGTGCGGGATGAGCACGCGTCCCTTGATCAGCTCTGTGAGTCCGCCGGTTCCTTCGGAGACCAGGCCGGGCGTCGCGTTGGTCTGCTGGAACAGGTGGTGGACGGAGTAGAGCAGGATCGGGATCCGTCGCCGGTTCTCGAGCCGGAAGCGCCCGTCGAAGACCACGCAGGTGCTTTCCGCGAAGGCCGCGAGCTTGCGCGCGAGACTCTCCTCCGCCGCGTAATAATGAAGCCGCAGGTGGGGAGTCTCGAGAACGGACCAGTCGAGGGATTCATACTGGACCTTGTTCTTGCCGAAACCCTGGGCGCCGGCCGCCGGGGAGACCGCCACAACCAGCACCATCGACAGCGTCGCGACCGCGAGAAAACGATTGATCATCTGTACTCCAAACGGGATTTTCTCAGCGGGGAGGCTACAGGACGTCGTCTATTGTATATAAACCGGGGGAAGATGTCGCTATATATTGTGCTGCGGCCAGGGCGCCGTGTGCGAATGCCTGGCGGTCGGAGGCGACGTGCCGTAGTTCGATCCACTCCCCTTCGCCCGAGAGCAGCACGGTGTGGTCGCCGACCCACGTGCCCCCGCGGACCGCGTGCACCCCGATCTCCTCGGCCGACCGGGGCCCGACCCGGCCCTCGCGGCCGAAGCGCAGCGCATCGGCGCTCCAGCCGCGCCGCGCCGCCGCATCGCCGGCGAGCAGCAGCGCCGTGCCGGAAGGGCTGTCCACCTTGCCGCGATGGTGCCGTTCTACTATTTCGATGTCCCAGGAGGCGGGAAGTGAGGTCAGGGCTTTATCAAGCGCCCGTCGCAGGATCGCGATTCCGAGGCTGAAGTTGGCCGCGCGGAGCACGGCCACCCGCCGGGAGGCCGCGCGCAGCTCTTCATCGGTTTCCGGGTCGAGCCCGGTCGTGCCCGAGACCAGCCCCGCGTTGCGCGCTGCGCAGATGCGCGCCGCCGCCCGCGTGCCGGGGCCGGCGCTGAAGTCCACCACCACGTCGCCCGCCGCGACGCTCGACTCCAGGGAATCGCTCCAGGTCTCTCCCGGGCCGCGCGCGGAGGGGGCCGGCAGGTGCTCCGCGCAATCCACGCGCGCCTTGATCTCGAGGCCCCGGGTCTCCCCCGCCGCCCGCTCGATGGCGCGGCCCATTCGTCCGGCCGCTCCCAGCAGAACGATGGAGATCACGCGCGTGCCGACGACCGTCCTCCGGCCGCCACCGGCGGCGCCAGCCTGATGCCCGACGCGGTCGCAGCTTCCGCGATCGTCCGGGCGGTCGCGGGCTCGACCGGGACCAGCGGCAGGCGCAGCTCGTTCTCGATCAGGCCCATCGCCGACAGCAGGCACTTGACCGGACCGGGGTTGGACTCGATGAACAGGGCCTTGAAGAGCGGCAGCAGGCGCTGGTGCACGGCCTGGGCCTGCTCCATGCGCCCGGCGCGCGCGTGGTCGCACAGCGCACGCATCTCGGCGGGCGCAACGTTTCCGGCGACCGACACCACGCCGCTCGCACCGACCGCGATCATGGGCAGCGTGAGCGAGTCGTCGCCCGAGAGCAGCGTGAGCCGGGTGCGGGCCCGAATCGCGCTCGCCTGGTCCAGGCTCCCCGACGCTTCCTTGACCGCCACCACGTTGGGGAGGTCCTGCACCATCTCCAGCGTCTCGGGCAGCGTGTTCGTCGCGGTGCGCCCGGGGACGTTGTAGAGCACCAGCGGCAGTTTCGTGGACTTCGCCACCGCGCTGAAGTGGGCGACCTGGCCCCGCGGAGTCGGCTTGTTGTAGTAGGGCGTGACGACCATGGCGCCGTCCAGCCCCAGCTCCTCGGCCATGCGTGTGAGCGTCACGCTCTCGGCGGTGTTGTTGGTGCCGGTGCCGGCGATCACCGGGACCCGCGATCGCACGCGCTCGCGCGTGAACCGCCACAGCGTGCGGCGCTCGTCCACCGTGCAGGTCGCCGCCTCGCCCGTCGAGCCCGAGACCACCAGCCCCTCGACGCCGCCCTCGATCATGAAATCGATCAGCTGGGCCGTGGCCTCGAGGTCGATTCCGCCGTCCCGAAACGGCGTCACCATCGCCACCGTCAGCCCTTCGAACATGACCCCTCCTCTTATCCTACGTCGCTTCCGCCCCGGCCGGGACGGAAGCGGTCCACTCGCCCGCGAAGGAAACCTCCGCGGGCCCGGTCAGGAATACACCATCATAGCCGTCCCCGTTCGCTCGGAATTCCACCTCGAGCTCGTCGCCACCCGCGGTCAACACCCGCACCGGGGAGGGCTCGCCCTCGGCCGCGAGCCACAGCGCGGAGGCGATCGCGCCGCTGCCGCAGGCCAGCGTCTCGGCCTCCACCCCGCGCTCGTAGGTGCGCAGCGCCAGGCGGCCGGGCCCGAGCCGCGCGACGAAGTCCACGTTGGCCCCCTCGGCGCCGAAGCGCGCGTGGTGGCGGAGCGCGGTACCCCATTCCGCCACCGGCACCCACTCCACCCGCTCGACCGCTGTCACGAAGTGCGGCACCCCGGGCACCAGCAGCCGCCCCGCGAACGCGCGTCCCGCGGCATCCACCCGCAGGGATTCGCCGGAGCGCACCGCGTGACCGAAGGCGAGGCGGATGCCTCGCCGCCCCGCATCCCGCCGCGCGCGCTGGGGGCCGGCGGCAGTGCGGAACCGCACCTCTCCCCCGCGGCCCAGGCCGAGATCGAGCGCGAGCAGCCCCAGGCAGCGCGCCCCGTTCCCGCAGTACTCGGCCGGCCGGCCGTCGGCGTTGAAGTAGCGCATCGCGAAGTCGAGCTCCGGGTCGCGTTCCAGGAGCAGGACGCCGTCGGCCCCGATGCCGCGCCGCCGGTCGCACAGGCGCGCGATCAACGGCTCGAGGGGCTCGGGGAGAAACGGGGCACGGTGGTCGATGACCACGAAATCATTGCCAGCACCGTGCATTTTGAGAAACGGGACCTTCACGCCGTTCAGGGTACTCCCCGGGAGCGCCGCAATACCAGCACCACGTCCTTGATGTCATCGGCTGCTTCCATGCGGATCCCGAGGGGCTCGCTGGCCGGCTCCTTGTCGGGATCCCACAGGCGGTTCTTGTCGAGATCGCGGTAGGCCCGCAGCCACCACAGGCCGGGATCGAGCTGGAGCTCGAACCCGCCCTCGCCCTGAACGTCGGTGACGGTCCGGCGGGTGGAGTCGGAGTCGGAGACCGCAAACACGCGCAGCACGCCCTCCGTGATCCCCAGGGTGTCGAGCAGCGCGCCTTTCACCCGGGCCGGGGCGCGCGGATTGATCACCTTGAGCATGATCTCCTCGGCCCGCGGGTGTGCCAGGTCGAGCGCGAACGTGGTGTCCACCGGGAACAGGATGTCGCGCGCCGGCTCGTAGGAGCGATTCCCATCGAGATCGGCGAACGCCCACAGCCGGTAGCGGCCCGGCACGGCAAGGCCCGCCACCTGGAACAGGCCGTGCTCGTCGGCAATTCCGATCGCGTCGAAATCGCGCGCCGTGCTGTCGGGCGCATGCCCGCGGCCCACGTCGTAGCACCACAGCGAGGTGCCGCGGGCCTCGAAGCCGCGCGCGTCCACCTTGCCACCGATCACCCCGTGCGGGAACGAGTCGGCGGTGCTGAACACCACCGTGGTCCCCGCGCCGAAGGGATTGCCGTGCCGGTCCCGCGCCTGCCCGCCGACCACGAGCGTATAGGTGTGGTGGGGCTCGAGCGGTCGCGCGAGCTCGAGCGTCAGCGTGCGCCCGCTCCAGCGCTGCCGCAGGACCTCGACCGGGGGCGCGAGCGAGACCGACTCGCCGGTCGAGCGCGGCTCCATGGATTCACTGAAGGTGAGCGAGATCTTCGCGTCGGCCGCCACGCGCGCGGCGCCGGAGTCCGGGAAGGAGGACACGAGGCGCGGCGGCTCGAGATCGGGCGGCCCTCCGGAGGGCGGCCCGCGCTTCGCGCACGATGCGAGCGGCGCCACGAGCCCGAGAACGAGCAACCCCGCGAGCGCCCGCGCCCCGCCGCGCACGTCGTGCGGAACCTAGGCCCGGGGGTGCGCCTGGCGGTAGGCCTTCGCCAGGCGCGCGGGCGAGACGTGGGTGTAGATCTGGGTGCTCGCCAGCGAGCGGTGGCCGAGCAGCTCCTGGATCGCGCGCAGATCGGCGCCCCGGTCCAGCAGGTGGCTCGCGAACGAGTGGCGCAGCGCGTGCGGCGTCACCCCGAGCCCGCCCGCCATCCCCGCGAGCCGGCGGCGGACGACGCGCTGCACGGTACGCCCGGAGAGCCGCTGGCCCCGGGCGTTCACGAACAGCGGGGCGTCGCGCTTCGCCGGCGCGCGACGCGCGGCCGCCAGATGGCGGTCGAGCGCTGCGAGGGCCAGGTCGCCCGCGGGCACGATGCGCTCGCGCCGCCCCTTGCCGCGGACGCGCAGGAGCCCGCTCGTCCGGTCCAGGTCCCCGAAGTCGAGCCCGGTCAGCTCGGAGAGACGCAGTCCCGACGAATAGGCCAGCTCGAGCAGCGCCCGGTCGCGCAGCGATACGTCATCGTCGCCGCTCAGCCCGTCGAGCGCGCGACCGAGATCCCGGGCGGGCAGCGTGCGCGGCAGGCGGCGCGGCAGGCGGGGGAACGAAAGCGCGCGCGCCGGATCCGCGGTCAGGACCGCGCGCCGCACGCAGAAGCGGCCGAAGCTGCGCCAGGCCGCGATGGCGCGCGCCACGCTCGCGGCCGCCGCTCCCGCCAGCGTGAGCTCGCGCACCGAGCGCTCGAGCAGCGCCCGCGTCCACAGCGCGGGCGGGACCGGTCGGCCGGGCCCGGCGGCGCGGTCCAGCACGCGCCCGATGTCGCGGCGATAGGCGGCGAGGGTGTGCTCAGAGCCGCGCGGGTGGGCCGCCAGCTCGGCCATGAACCGCTCGAGCGCCTCACGCACCCGTGCCCGCCCCTAAGGCCTCCGCCGCAAACGTGGACTTGCACCGGACGCAGCGCAGTGTCGGCCCCTTCTTCGTCTCCTTCTCCACCAGGAAGGGCGCGCCGCAGTTCGGGCAGGGCGAGAGCCGCGGCTTGTCCCACACCGCGAACTTGCAGTCGGGGTAGCGGGTGCAGCCGTAGAAGGTCTTGCCGCGCCGGGTGCGGCGCTCCGCGATCTCGCCCTTGCCGCACTCGGGACACCGGATGCCGAGCGTGAACGGCTTCGTGAACTTGCAGTCGGGCCGGCGCGAACAGGAGACGAAACGCCCGTACGGGCCGTTGCGCGCGACCAGCGAGGATCCGCACAGCTCGCACGTGCCCTCGACCGGCACGGGCAGCTCCGCGTCGTCCACCGGGCGCGTGAACTTGCACTCCGGATAGCCGGGGCAGGCCAGGAACGGGCCGCGCCGCCCGAACTTCTTCACCAGCATGCGCCCGCAGTTCGGGCACGGGACGTCGCTCGCCTCCTCCACCGTCTTCCGGTGCTCCTTGCTCAGCTTCTCCGCGCTCATCAGATCCTTCTGGAACGGGCCCCAGAAGTCCTGGACGACACGATGCCACTCCTGCTTGCCCTCCTCGATCCCGTCCAGCTCCTCTTCCATGGTGGCGGTGAAGCCGACGTTGAACACGTCGGGGAAGGTCGAGACCAGCAGCCGGCTCACCGCCATGCCGAGGTCGGTGGGCGCGAGCCGGCCCTTCTCGCGCAGCACGTACTCGCGCGAGGTAATGGTCGTCACGATGGTCGCGTAGGTGCTCGGGCGGCCGATGTTCTCCTCTTCCAGCGCGCGCACCAGCGATGCGTCGGTGTAGCGCGGCGGCGGCTGGGTGAAGTGCTGCTCGGGGCGGATCACCTCGGCCGCGCGGATCGCATCCGGGGCGGCCGGCCCCGCTCCCGCGCCGTCCGGCCCAGCGGCCGGCGCGCCTGCGCCCTCCGCCCCGGCCGGGGCGCGAGGTGCGACCAGCGGCTCGCTCGCGATCGTGAGCGGCTCGCCCTCGCGCAGCTGGGGCAGCCGCGATTCGGCAGCGTCGTCGTCCTCGTCGACGCCGTAGAGCTTCTGGAAGCCCGCGAACTTGAGCACGCGCCCGTTCGCCTTGAGCGTGAGGCGCCCGGCCGCCACCTCGACCGTGCTCGCCAGGTACTCGGCCGATGCCGCCTGCGAGGCCACTGCCCGCTTCCAGATCAGGTCGTAGAGCCGGAACTGCTCCTCGGTGAGATGCGCCCGCACGGATTCCGGCGTGCGCGCCACCGAGGTCGGGCGGACCGCCTCGTGCGCCTCCTGGGCGCCGCGCTTGCCCTTCCACTGGCGCGGCTCGGCGGGCACGTACTCCGCTCCGAGCTGCGTGCCGATCCAGCCCCGCATCTCGGCGATTGCCTCGCCGGCGAGCCGCGGCGAATCGGTGCGCATGTAGGTGATGAGGCCCACGCTGCCCTCGCGCCCGAGCGGGATGCCCTCGTAAAGCTTCTGCGCGATCGACATGGTGCGGTTGCTCAGGTAGCCGAGGCGGTTGAACGCGGTCTGCTGGAGCGTGCTGGTGATGAACGGTGCGCGCGGGTGGACCTGGCGCGGCGTGACCTCGACGCTGCGCACCACGAGGCTCACGTCCTCGAGCTCGGCCGCGAGCGCCTTCGCCCGCGCCTCCGCCCCCTCGCCGCGGATCTGGCCCTGCTCGAGTTCTTCATCGCCCACTCGCACCAGGCGCGCGGTGAAGCGCTCGGCGGCCTCGGTCTCGAGATCCGCTTCGAGCGTCCAGTACTCCATCGGAACGAACGCGAGGATCGCCTCCTCGCGCTCGCAGATCAGGCGGAGCGCCACGCTCTGCACGCGCCCGGCGGAGAGCCCGTAGCGCACCGTGCGCCACACGAACGGGCTCACCTTGTAGCCCACCAGGCGGTCGAGCACGCGCCGCGCCTGCTGGGCGTTCACCAGGTTCATGTCGAGCTCGCGCGGATTCTCCAGCGCCTGCTTCACCGCGCGCTCGGTGATCTCGTTGAAGGTGAGCCGCAGCATCGTGGCGCCCGCGCCCTTGAGCGCGCCCGCCAGATGCCATGCGATCGCCTCGCCCTCGCGGTCCGGGTCGGGCGCCAGGTAGATGCGCGCCGCCTTCTTCGCGGCGATCTTGAGCTTCGCGAGCGCCTGGTTCTTGGTGCGGATCGGGACGTACTCGGGCTCGAAGTTGTTCTCGAGGTCCACGCCGAGCTTGCTCTTGGGCAAGTCCATGATGTGGCCGTTCGAGGCCATCACCGTGAAGCCCCGCCCCAGGAACTTCGTCAGGGTCTTGGACTTGGCGGGCGACTCGACGATGACGAGACTCCCCACCGGTCCGGCGGGAACGTCCGCCGGCTCCTCCTCCTTCTTGCGGGCGCGGGAGGTCGTCTTCTTTTTCGCGGCGATGCGCAGCTTGGCCGGCGCGCGTTTCCTGGTCGCGCCATCCGGCCCCGGCTCCGCGACCTTCGCCGCCTGCGGGCGCTCCGCGGCTTCGGCCGCAGGGTCCGCCGCCCGGGACTTCGAGGGGACGGCCGGCTTTCCAGCCGACGGCTTCCGCGCGGCGCGCAGTTCCAGAGCGGAGCCGGCGGGCTGCGAATCGCGCCGGGACGGCGGGCGCCGGGCGCTCATGTCCCGGTCTCCACGCCCTCGTCGGACTGCATGTGGCACTTCTTGTACTTCTT
>Ga0137451_1000369_pt1 | contig 13646 bp, 9 predicted proteins | sample EasRivERMGT500_2_FD_102336 | JGI IMG/M metagenome (GOLD analysis project Ga0137451, IMG submission 102336) | Soil microbial communities from meander-bound floodplain in the East River, Colorado, USA - East River MetaG ERMGT500_2 | ecosystem: Environmental > Terrestrial > Soil > Floodplain ... | reverse complement strand
ATTCCGAGGATCCGCAGGACGAGCTGTTCAAGCGCTTCTTCGGCGAGGGGGGCGGGCGCCAGCCGCGCACGCTGCCTTCCTCGGGCTCGGGATTCATCATCGACCATGAGGGCCGGATCCTCACGAACAACCACGTGGTGCGCGACGCCAGCGACATCACGGTGACGCTCAACGACAAGCGCTCCTTCAAGGCCAAGGTGGTGGGAGCCGATCCCGAGACCGACGTGGCGGTGATCAAGATCGAGGGCGAGGATCTGCCGTCGCTGCCGCTCGGAGATTCCGACAAGCTCCGGGTCGGCGACTGGGCGATCGCGATGGGGAACCCGCTGGGCGAGCTGCGCGGCTCGGTCACGGTCGGGATCATCAGCGCCCAGGGGCGCTCGAACCTCAACATCTGGGGCGGAACGCCGAGCTACCAGGACTTCATCCAAACCGACGCCTCGATCAACTTCGGAAACTCCGGCGGCCCGTTGTGCAACATCCGGGGCGAGGCGATCGGGATCAACACCGCGATCAATCCCAGCGGCCAGGGCATCGGCTTCGCCATCCCCATCAATCTCGCCAAGCACGTCGCCGAGCAGCTGGTCGCGCACGGTGAGGTGAAGCGCGCATGGCTGGGCGTTCAGCTCGCCGAGCTCACGCCGGAGATGGCGGAGGGCTTCGGGATGCGCAACGACCACGGGGTCGTGATCCAGGAGGTGCTGAAGAACCAGCCCGCGGAGCGCGCCGGCATCAAGCGCAACGACGTGATCGTCGAATTCGAGGGCCAGCCGGTCAGCGACGTGCAGAAGTTCCGGCTCAAGGTGGCCGATATGCCGATCGGGCAGAAGGTCAACCTCGTGGTGCTCCGCGACGGCAAGCGCGTGCCCCTCACGCTCATGCTCGCCCCGCGGCCGGATGCGCAGCTCGCCGAGAACGGCGGCGTTCCCGAGGAAGTGCCCGCCACCCAGAAGCTGGCCGGCATCCGCGTCCGCGATCTCAAGGCGGCCGAGAAGACGGCCAGCGAGGTCGACGGAGGCGTCGTGATCACCGATGTCGAGAGCGGAAGCGCGGCCGAGGACGCCGGGCTCGAGCCCAACGACATCGTCGAGGAAGTGAACCGCAAGCCCGTGCGCTCGGCCTCCAGCTTCACGGAGCAGCTGAACGCCGCGAAGAACGCCGGCAAGCAGCACGCGGTGCTGCTGGTCAGGCGCGGGAACCGGACCAGCTACGTGCCGGTCCGGCTCAAGGACTAGCAGACGCTTCGCGTACTGAACGCCAGGGAGGGCGGTCTGATCGTGCCGAAACGCAGTCGAGTTCGGGTCCAGATGCCGGCGCCGTGGAGGATCGCGGCGCCGGCTCTGCTGCTGATGGCGCTGGGCGCGGCGCCGGCGTTGCCCCAGGGCGGAGCCGTACCCGGCGCAGCGGTCAAGGTGACCGGAGTGCGCTCGTGGCCGGCGCCCGCGAACACGCGCGTCGTCTTCGATCTCTCGGGCGAAGTGACCCTCGTCGCCCCCGACAGCGGGCGGACCCACGAGCTGGCCGTTACGGTGCCCGGTGTCGCCGTCGTGCGCGGCAGCGGCGTGCCCGAGCGCCTGGCGGTGGGCGACACCGTCGTGGATTCGGTGGAGGTCGTGACCGGGGATTTCGGCGCGCGTTTCCACCTCTGGTTCCATGACACGACCTCGTTCCGCGTGTTCACGCTCGGCCCCGAGGACGACAAGCCGTTCCGGGTGGTCGTGGACGTGGCGCGTCCCGGCGCCGAGGCGGCCGAGACCCAGCGCCTCGCGAGCATCGCGGCGGAGAAGCGGCACAATCGGGTGCGCATCGTCGTGATCGATGCCGGGCACGGTGGCGAGGACACGGGCGCGCGCGGCCCGGGGGGCGTGCTCGAGAAGCGCGTCACGCTGGGCGTTGCGAGCGCGCTGGCGGAGGAGCTCGAGAGCGCCGGCGGCGTCCGCGCGGTGCTCACCCGCGACGGCGACTACTTCATCCCGCTGCGCGACCGCTACCGGATCGCCGAGAAGGTGAAGGCCGACCTGTTCATCAGCATCCACGCCAACTCCTCCCGGCGCCGCGGACGCGGCAACGGCACCGAGGTCTACTTTCTCTCGCAGCGCGGCGCGAGCGACCAGGCGGACGCCGACATGGCCAGCTTCGAGAACGCGGCCGACCTGGTGGGGGGTGTCCCGGCCGAGTCGGAGGACGACCTGGTGAGCATCCTCTACGACGTGAAGCGCGCCTCGGCCATGCAGCAGAGCCAGCTGCTCGCCGAAGCGCTGCTGGAGCACATCTCCGCCGACCGCAGGCTCGAGTCGCGCGGGGTCAAGCAGGCCGGGTTCATGGTGCTCAAGTCGGTCGAGTTCCCGTCGGCGCTGGTCGAGGTGGCGTTCATCAACAACCCCTACGAAGCATCGCTGCTGAAGAACCCGGTGTTCCAGAAGCAGATGGCGCGCCAGCTCGCGACCGGGGTCAAGACGTATCTCCAGCGCGCGGGGCTCGACCGCCCGGCCGGAGGCGTGCAGGAGGACGTGGGGTTCTAGCCTAGTTCGCGCCGCTCTTCCGGATCCGGCCGTCGGGCTTGTAATCGAGCGCCGCGCCGTTCTTCGAACGCGCCGCGATGTAGACCTCGAGCGCGTCCCGGACGTTGCGCCCGGTGTCGGTGCGGTTCTTCCCCTGCGAGAGCACGGCGTTCTCGTCTCCGCCGGTCGCCATGAAGTTGTTGCACGCGGCCTTGTAGACCCGCGCCGGATCGAGCGCAGAGCTGTCGGCCAGGGTCACGGACACGAGGCGATCGCCGCGCGGGCGGCCCGAGTCGAACGTGTAGCGGATGCCGCTCACCTGCGTCACGCGCCCGAAACGCAGGCCGTCCTCGAGGGCGCGCCGCACTTCGGCGCCGGTCAGCTCGAGCGTGAAGATCGTGTTGTCGAAGGGGATGACCTCGTAGACCCCGCCCTTCGTCACAACGCCCTCGGCCAGGTCGGCGCGCAGGCCGCCGCCGTTCTGGAACACCACATCAACGCCCGAGGCCTCGCGGATCGCGTCGCTGACGAGGTCGCCGATCGCCGAGTCGCCGGCGCCCGAGCGCCCCAGCGGGCGCGCATTGCGGCCGACCGGCGTGGCCGCGAGCCCGGCGACGTTGGCGTTCCAGCGCGCCACCCGCGCCGCCATCGCAGAGTCGGGCTCGACCTCGTCCGCGTAGGTGGTCACGAGGCGCGTGCTGCGCTCGACCACGCGGTGCGCCACCGGATCCACCACCATATCGCAGACGCCGACCACGTTCCCGACCGCGCCCGGGATCATCACCGGCACGCCGTCGATGGTGTCGAGCACGCGGTTGTGGCTGTGCCCGCCGAACCATGCGTCCACGCCCTTGACCCCGCGCGCGAGCCGCACCAGGTCCCCGCTCTTCGCTGCCCGCGTCGAGTCGGTCTCGGCCGGGATGTGGCCGACCACCAGCACGACGTCGGCGCCGTCGCGCGAGCGCAGCCCGGGCACGAGGCGGGCGGCGGTGGTGGAATCGTCCTCGAATCTCAGATGCGCGACGTTCGCGGCGAGCGTGACCGAAGGCGTGTGGCGGTAGCACAGGCCCAGCACGCCGATCTTGACGCCGCGCCGCATGAACACCGTATCCGCGCGCACCCAGCGCGGCCTTCGCCCGTCCTTCTTCTGCACCATGTTCGCGCCCAGCGCCGCGAAATGCATCTCGCGCACCCGGCGGGCGAGCGTGTCGGCGGTCCAGTCGAACTCGTGATTGCCGATCGCGGCCGCCGCATAGCCCAGCGCGTTCATCTGCTCGACCACCGGGCGGCCGAACTGGAGATTCGAGATCATCGTGCCCTGGAACCAGTCGCCGCCGTCGATCAGCACCGTGCCTTCGGGATTCTCCGCGCGCAGACGGGCGACGTGCGCGGCCAGCACCGCCGATCCCCCGATCGCGCGCCGCGTGCGCCGGTCCGGAAGGCCGGTCAGGATGGCGCCGTGGAAGTCGCTGGTCTCGAGCACGCGCACCGAAGGGAAGCGGAGATTGGCGATCAGCCCGAGCGCCTGGGCGTGCGTCAGCGTGTCCTGGCGGAACTCGCGGGCCCGCGGGCCGAGGGCCACGCCGGTCATGAGGCTCGTACGGAACGCCCGGTCGTCACCCGTGGCCGGGAGCGCGTAGCGCGCGGCGCGCGCCGCGCGCACGCAGAAGTCGAGCGCCAGCGAGAGCGGTGCCACGCCCTGCGGCTGCATGCGCTGCAGTGAGGCCGCGTCGCCGAGCACGTGGCGCTTGAGCAGCCCGTCGAGCCAGGGCTCGAGCGAGTCGGGAACGTCGGGGTACGCGCCCGACCGCCGGCTCTCGCGCCAGCCGAACGCGCGCGCGAGCCAGTAGGCGAACTCGCCGCGCCGGGCTGGCGCGTCCGGATCGAGGCGCAGCAGCTCGTCCTCGGGCAGGGCGCCGAGGCGCACGAGCCGCTCGATGAGCGGGCGCTCCGCGGCGCGCGCGTACATCGGGAGCGCCGTCCAGTTGCGCGTGAACGACCCGTCGAGCGTCTTGCCGCGCACGTAGTCGGCGAGGATCTCGGGGATCGTGCCGGCCGAGCGCCACGCGCGCGGCAGGGTGCGCAGCAGGTCGTATCCGCCGCCGCCGTTGGCGCGGTAGTCGTTGACCGCGACCTTGAGCCGCCGTCCGGGATCGAGCGGCGCGCCCTGAAACGTGAGATTCCGGACCCGGTCTCCCGGCGGGCGCGTGAGGTCCAGCTCGTAGCCGACCCCTTCGGCGGCGTCGAAGCGATCGGACGGCTCAGGGCGTGCCGAGTCGGCCGCGGCCGTGTAGGCCGGCAGCGTGCTCGCCGACAGCTCGAGCGTCTGCCGGAGCTGCTCGCCCGTCATCTCCAGCACCGTCAGTCGGTTCTCGTAGACGATGGCGCGCAGCAGGTCGCGGCGCGTCACGGGCCCGGGGCCGAAGCGCGCAGCGGGATCGGCGAGCGAGGCCAGCGAGACGTCGGCGCCGCTCGCCGAGAGCTGTGCGCGCTGGATCAGCTCCCACAGCGCGCCGTCGTCCTGGCGTCCGCGCGGCGCGCCGATCTCGCGGGCCGCTGCGCCGACCGCCTCGCCGAGCGCCGCTCGCGCCGCCTGGTGATGCGGCGCCGCGATCGCCGCGATCTCGCCGTCCTCGGGGATCGAGTCGGTCACAGCCATCACCTGGGCCGTCGAAGATGAGAGCTTCCAGCGCTCCTTGTCGCTCGCGCGCGTGAGCACGAGATCCACCCGCCCGAGCTGCTGTCCCCACTTGCCCGCCTGGGTCACGAGCGTTCCGCCCAGACGCAGCGAGGGTACGACCGCATGCGAGTGGCCGAGGATCACGACGTCCGCGCCCGGAACCTCGGTCGCGAGGCGGTAGCCCCAGTTCTCGGCTGGCGCCCCGCCCGCGCGCTCTGCGCCGGTCGCATCGCGCTCGAGCCCGGTGTGGGCGAGGAGCACGACCACGTCGCAGCGCCCGGAGGATCGCAGGCGCTCCACCTCGCGGCGCGCGACCTCGACCGGAGCGACGACCCGCAGCCCGGAAGCGTTCCCGGAATCCGCGAGGAAGGGAATCGCCGGCGTTGTGAGTCCGACCACGCCCACCCGCACGCCGCCCGGCGTTCCGATCCAGGTGGCGTCGAAGGCGGGCTGGCCGTCGGCGGCGTGCACGACGTTGGCCGAGAGCCACGGGAACGTGGCCAGCTGCCGCGCCTGCTCGAGCTCGGAGAGCCCGAAGTCGAACTCGTGATTGCCGACCGCCATCGCGTCGTATCCCATGCGGTTCATCGCCGTCATCATGGGATCCGGTCCCGGCTTCCGCCCCTGGCGCCCGTACTCGATCCCGCCCTGGATGCAGTCGCCGGCGTCCAGCAGCAGCGTGGGCGGCCCCTCCTCGCGGATCGTGCGCACCAGCGATGCGACCCTGGTGAGCCCGCGCACCGCGGGGCGGTCTTCGAGATAGTCCCAGGGCGTGAGCGCCCCGTGGAGGTCGGTCGTGTGGAGGAGGATGACCCGGGTCTCTTCCGCGCGCGCCGGAGCCGTGAGGGCGGTGGCGAGCGCGAGAGTGACGGCGGCGGCGCGAACGCAGGCGAAGGGCGCGCAGGCGAGAGGTGGGCGACGGATGCGCATCGAGACCCGCGACGCTATCACCCGCTCGAAACGAGGGTCAAGAATTGGCGCGAACCCGTTGCACTTGCCGCGCCCGTCCGTCTCCGGCCAGCGTGATGATCCATGGCGAAGCGGGGGGCAGGGCTGACCGGCTGGTTCCAATAGCCCAGGGGCGGCGTCGTGCCGCCCCCAGACCCGGGGTGGGGTGGCCGCGGAGTCGAGGCTCCAACTGTGGCCCCCTCTGCCCGACGTCAGGTTTCGCGCGTTCGGAAGCTCTGCGGCTCCCTGGCCAGCCTCCACTTCCGCGAGCCTCCGGTTTCGCAGAACCGGCCGGCCCTGGACGGCAGATCATCGCCACAATGTCCACGCGTGCTCCCGGACGAGAGGTGGTTTCCGGGGCTCAGCCCGTTACGGGCGCCGGCGTCCCACCCCCCAGGTTCGCTCGTGCATGTCAGAAGGCATCGCCTCCTCTCGATGGACGGCCGCCGCGGCCACGCTTCCCGCAAGCATTTCGATGACGCGAGAGAGCCACCGGTGCGCGCTCTTCCAACCCGCCTGGAGGCTCCCGCGCGCGTCCGCCGCGGGACTGGACGGCTCGCGAGGCGGCGCCCGGGTGGCCGAATCGGGCCCGGGAGATTAGAGTGCGGCCGCTCCATCGAGAGTCACCTGCACCGATCCGGAGAACCATGCCCGACACGAAACGCTGCCCCGACTGCGGACACGAGAACCCGCCAGGAATCGAAAGCTGCGAGGCCTGCAACTTTCCGCTCTCCGGACTGCCGGGAGCGCCGGCGCCGGCCACCCCGTCCGGCGGCGAGTCCGGCGCCCGGACGTCCGGGCCACCTGTCGCCCCGCGCATGGTCCGCCCGATCCGGCCGCGCCGGCCGCGGCCGGCGTCCAATCAGGCGACGACGCTGTGGCTCACGTTCGGATCGATCCTGGCGGTCATCGTGCTGTTCATCGCGCTCAAGGCCAATGTGGAGCGGGCATCGAAGCCGGTCGAGGGCTCGAACCCGGAGCAGCAGAAGCAAGCCGACGAGCTGCGCGCCGAGCTCGAGAAGGATTCCACCAACGTGGACACGCGGATCGCGCTCGCCGACATCCTCTACAACACCGCCAACTGGTCCGAGGCGATCGTCCACTATCGCTCGGCGGTCCATCACGACTCGACCCGCACGCCGGCGATCGTGGACCTGGGGGTGTGCTACTACAATCTCGGCGACCCCGACGAGGCCGAGCGCTACTTCCTGCTCGGCCTCGCGCGCGACCCGCACCATCCGATCGCGCTCTTCAATCTCGGCATCGTGAGCGAGCACCGCGGGAACTACGACGCCGCGCTCGACTACTTCCATCGCGCGTTGCAGAGCGCCCCGCCGGGGGAGCTGACCGGGCCGATCACCGAATCCATGCAGCGCGTGATGAAGCAGCAGGGGAAGACCGCGCCACCGCTGCCCGGCGCGCGCTGATCAGCCCGGTGGAAGCAGCCCGATCGCGCGCAGGGTCCGGTCCAGCGCGCGGGGCGCGGCGGGACCTCCGCCGCCCGCGCGGCACGCGATCCAGCGCAGCAGGTCTTCGGGCGTGTCGAGATCGTCGAGCGCGGGAAGCAGCGCGATGCTGAGCCCCCCACGGGCCGCGCGCTCCATCGTCTGGTCGAGCACCCGCGGCGTGCTCCACTCGATGTCGCGGAACAATCCGGGCGCACGGCGGCGAAGTCCCACGAGGGTGTAGCCGCCATCACGGGCGGGTCCGAGCACCGCGTCGTGCGACTCGAGCGCATCGAAGGCGTCCGCCAGCGTCGAGGCTTCGAGCGCCGGGCAGTCCGCGCCAACGACCACGGCGCGGTCGCCGGGTGAGGCGAGCAGCTCTTCGAAGGCGCGCTCGATCCGTTCCCCCAGTTCGCCGCCCTGCTGGTCGCGCACGCGGAATGCCGGCGGCACGGTGAAACCGTCGCGCGCCGCCGGCGCTCCCGCCCAGTAGAGGAACCGCTCCTCCGCTTCCGCCCTGCCCATGAGCGCGATCGCGTCCTCGAGCATCGCGCGATAGAGGTCGAGGGCGAGTGCTGTGGGAACCGCGGGGGAGAGCCGGGTCTTCACTTCGCCGGCGGCCGGCCAGCGGGCGAACAGTGCGAGGCGCCGCATGCGCGGACCCTATGCGGCTCCCGCTCCCGGCGCAATCATGGGCCCCGGCCTTTCGCGGCGGGCCGCCGTTGACAGCCCACGGCGCAGTTCCTACATTCCGGGCCTCGGGTCCCGATTCCCCCTGGGACGCGCGCGCACGACGCCGCGACGCGTACCCTCAGCGAGCCCATCCCATGTCCGACGTTCGCCACTTCAACCTCGTCATCATCGGCACCGGACCCGGCGGCTACGTGGCCGCCATCCGTGCCGCCCAGCTCGGCCTCAAGACCGCGGTGGTCGAGAAGGACGAGCTGGGCGGCACGTGCCTCAACTGGGGCTGCATCCCCACCAAGTCGTGGATCATGACGGCCCACCTGTTCGAGCAGATCCGCCGGGCCAAGGAGTACGGGATCGAGGTGGGCGAGCCGCGCCTGAACTGGACGGCGCTGGTCGAGCGCAAGAACAAGGTGGTGAAGCAGATCACGGGCGGAGTGAGGATCCTGCTCAACGGGCGCGGCGTGGAGATCGTGAAGGGCGCGGGGCGGCTTACGGCGGCGAACCGCGTGGCGGTCGAAGCGGGCGGCGCCACCACCGAACTCTCGGCCGACCACGTCATGATCGCGACCGGGGCGGAGGCCACCCTGCCGCCGGGGTTCAAGCTCGACGGCGAGCGCGTGATCACCAGCCTGGAGGCGCTCGCGCTGACGAAGCAGCCGAAGCGGATCGCGGTGCTGGGCGGGGGCGTGGTGGGATGCGAGTTCGCGTGCTTCTTCGCGTCCGTCGGCTCCGAGGTCACGCTGATCGAGATGCTGCCCCGGCTCGTGCCGGCCGAGGACGACGAGATCGCGCAGGCGCTCGAGCGCGAGATGAAGAAGCAGAAGATCGCCATCCACCTCGGGACGAAGCTGGAGGGAGTGAAGGACGGACCGGACGGCTCGCTCAGCTTGGCACTCCCCGGCGGCGCGAGCGTCACGGTGGACACCGTGCTGGTCGCGACCGGTCGGCGCCCCTACACGACCGGCCTCGGGCTCGAAGCACTTAACGTGGCGCGCGGCGATCGCGGGCGGATCACGGTGAACGACCGGCTCCAGACCTCGGTCCGGAATCTCTACGCGATCGGCGACGTCACCGACATCAAGCAGCTCGCGCACTTCGCCTCCGCGCAGGGCAAGGCGGCGGCCGAGGCGATCGCCGGGCACCCGGCGCAGACCCACTGGCGCGCGGTTCCGGCCGCCACCTTCACGAACCCCGAGATCGCGAGCGTGGGGCTCACCGAGCGCGAGGCCCGCGCGCAGGGCCACGAGGTGAAGATCGGACGCTTCCCGTTCCGCGCCCACGGCCGCAACATCGCGGACGGCGAAACCACGGGCTTCGTCAAGCTCCTGGCGGACGCCGGCACCGACCAGCTGCTGGGCGCGCACATCTTCGGCGTGCGGGCCAGCGAGCTGATCCACGAGTGCTCGCTCGCGATCGCGGCCGATCTCAATGCCCACGATCTCGCGCAGGCCATCCACGCGCACCCGACCCTCACCGAGGCGATCGGGGAGGCCGCGGAGGACGTGGAGGGTATGGCAGTCCATCTGATGAGGCAGGTGGCCCGGGCCGGCGCGCACTAGACACCAGGATGAGCCGGCCCGCGACCGTTGGAGGCGCGGGCGGCGCTGCGGAGTTCATGTTGAGCGGGGCTCTCGTCCGTGGGGAAGCGATCATGATCGTGGAGGTGAAGGCGGCCACGGATCAGGGGCTCAAGCGCGCCCAGAACGAGGACAGCCACGGCGAGTGGATTCCCTCCGCACCCGAAGAGCGCCGCCGGCGCGGCGCGCTGGTCGTGGTCGCGGACGGAATGGGAGGCTCGCGCGCGGGCGAGGTCGCGAGCCGGCTCGCGGTCGAGACGGTGCTGCGCTGGTACCGCGAGGCGCCGGGCGACGACCTGCTCGAGGACCTGCACCACGCGGTCGAGGCCGCGAACCGCGTCGTCCACCGCGAGAGCTCCACCCGACCCGAGCTTTCCGGCATGGGGACGACCTGCACCGCCGTCGTTCTGCGCGGGGCCGACGCCTACTTCGCCCACGTCGGCGACAGCCGCGCCTACCTCATCCAGGACGGCCGCATCCGCCAGCTCACGCGCGATCACTCGCTGGTCGCCCAGCTCGTGCGCGAGGGGCAGCTCACGCCCGACCAGGCGAAGGTGGACCCGCGTCGCAACGTGGTGACGCGCAGCGTGGGCGTTGGCGCGACCGTCGAGATCGACGCAGAGCACGAACCCGGGCTCCTGCACCCGGGGGACACGGTGCTGGTCTGCAGCGACGGGCTGCACGGCGTTGTGGCCGACGAAGAGCTGAGGGTCGCGGGGAGCAGCGCAGACCTGGGGCAGGGCTGCCTCGATGCGATCCGGCTCGCCAACCAGCGCGGCGGGCCCGACAACATCACGGTCGTGCTGGCGCGCCTCGCCTCCGGGTAGCCGCGCGGTCCTTGGGCCGGGCGCGCCCGCGCCCCGAAGCCGCTGATGTTCTCCGCCCCGCGCGCCGATAACCGGGTGGACCGGGTGCGGTCAGTTGCGCCCGCGCGCGTACCACCGCGAGGTGCCCTCCATGGAACAGCCGATCCCCATCCCGATCCAAGCGCCCAGGCCCCGGGTCGAGTTCCCGGTGTGGGGCGTGATCCTGGTCCTCACGGGGGCGCTCTTCCTCGCGGCCCAGGGAGGCCACGTGCACCTCGGCACGTTCCTCCTGCGCTGGTGGCCGCTGGTACTGATCGCGGTCGGCGCGACCCGCATGGTGAACGAGCGGCGCGTGCTGAGCCCGGGGATCACCCTCGTCCTGATCGGTGGCTTCGCCCTCTTCTTCACCCTCGGCGCGCTGCGCTGGAAGCTGCTCCTCAAGGTCTGGCCGATCGTCCTGGTCGCCGTCGGCGCCTCGATGCTGCTGGGAGCGCGCCGGAAGCATTAGCCGCGGGTCGCAGGATGCGCGTTGCCGATCCGCGCGAGGCCGTCTAGATTCGTCGCCGGTCCATCTTCCGCTCGCGTTCCGAGGAGCCTGCCATGCCGGCGACCGTCATCGCGCTCCATCTCAGCAAGAGCAGCCGCGCGCCGCTCGTCTCCGTCCCGCGCGTGAACGCGGTGCTCGAGACCGGTCTCGAGGGCGATCGCCATGCCCGGCCGCGGAGCCGGCGCCAGGTGCTGCTGGTCGAGCAGGAGGTGCTGGACGAGTTCGGCCTCGAGCCCGGCGCGATCCGCGAGCAGGTCACGGTGCGTGGGCTCGACCTCGACACGCTGATCTTCGGCGCGCGCATCCGCGTGGGCGAGGCGCTGCTCGAGGTGGCGGGTCCGTGCGACCCCTGCGCGCGCATGGACGAGGTGAAGTCCGGGCTCCGGAAGGCGCTCGCGGGCCGGCGCGGCCGGTTCGTGCGCGTGGTCGAGGCGGGCTCCTTCGCGGTCGGCGACACGCTCCACCTGGAGCCGCCCGCCTGAGCGGGGCGCCACCCGCGGTCCCGGCCCGCGAACGGAGGTCGCACTGAACCGCGCCATCTCCGGCACCCTGCTGTTCGCGGCGGTCGCGGTGCTCGCGACGCTCGCGCTCTCGTGGTTCTCCTACCGCGGCGTGCGTGCGGCCCTGCTCGCCGATTTCGAGCACCGGCTCTCGACGACGGCTGCAGCGACCGCCTCGCAGATCAGCCCCCAGGACATCACGGACGCGCACCTGCTGGGGGAGGAGGGCACCGGGTACGCGAACCTGGAGGTGCAGCTCGGCGCGCTGCGCGCCACCACCGGGCTCGCGAACGCCTCGCTCTTCGACACGTCGCGTGCCGTGATCTTCGACGCCCGCGGTCCGCAATATCAGCACGAGACGACGCGCCTCGACACCGTGGCGCACGCCGACGTGGCTGCGGCACTGGCTGGCGAGGCGATCGTGACGCGGGCCTACGTGCTCTCGGGGGGCTCGTTCCGCGCCGGCCTCGCGCCGGTGCTGGACGCGGGCGGTCGCGTGGCGGGCGTGGTGGCGGTCGAGGGGCGCGAGGACCATCGCCCGGTGCTGGCGCGCTTCCGCCGCGGGCTCGGGCTCACGGCGCTGGTGATCGCGCTGGCGGTCGCGATCCTCGCTGCGCTGCGCATTCGCGTCGGGCTCGCGGCCGAGCGGCTCGAGCGCCGGCTCGCGCGCGCCGAGAACCTGGCGGCGATGGGGCGGCTCACCGCGACGCTCGCGCACGAGATCAAGAACCCGCTCGCCATCATCCGCGGATCGGCGCAGCGGCTGGGCAAGCTCGAGCCCCAGGCCCAGCGCATGGCCGGTTTCATCATCGAGGAAACCGACCGCCTGGCGCGGACGGTGGCGCGCTACCTCCAGTTCGCCCGCGTCGGAGAGGCGGGGGGAGTTGCGGAGGGCGCGGCCACGGGCGAGGCGGGCGACGCGGCGGCCGCGCTGCGCGCCACGCTCGACCTGCTCGACGACGAGTGCCGGATGCGCAAGATCGCGGTCGGCAGGAGCGACCTCGATGCCGCATCACCCGTCGCCCTCGATCCCGAGTCCCTGAAGCAGGTCTTCCTCAACCTGATCCTGAACGCGCTCGAGGCCATGCCGGAGGGCGGGCGGCTCGACCTGTCGCGCTCGGAACGGGGCGGGAAGTTCGAGTTCACGATCCGGGACACCGGCACGGGTGTGGCGCCCGAGATCGCGGGGCGGCTCGGGGACGCGTTCTTCACCACCAAGGCGCGCGGCTCGGGACTGGGTCTCTTTCTCACGCGAAGGCTGGTACAGTCCTCGGGGGGCGACCTGCAGATCCATGGCGAGCCCGGGCGCGGCACGACGTGCGTCGTGCGCCTCCCGCGGCGCCGGGGATGAGCCGCGCGGCGGGATCCGCAGTGCGCTCGAGGCCGGGGCTGGCGCCCCGATCCGGAGGATGATGCGTGCGCGTGCTGGTCGTGGATGACGAGATCCGGAACGCCGAGCTGACCGCGCTCGACCTGCGCGACGCCGGGCACCAGGCCGACTTCGTGGGGAGCGGCGGGGACGCGCTCCGGCGCATGGAGGCCGCCCCCTACGAGGCCGTGATCACCGACCTGCGCATGAGGCCGCCCGACGGGCTCGCCCTGCTGGAGACGATCCGGCAGCGCTGGCCGGAGACCACGGTGGTGCTCATGACCGCCTACGCGAGCATGGACACCGCGCGGCGGGCCCTCAAGGGCGGCGCCTACGACTACGTGGACAAGGAGGGCGAGTTCCGCGAGGAGCTGAAGAGCATCCTCGAGCGCGCCGCCCGCGAGCGCGATCTCCAGGCCGCGAACCAGCGGCTCGAGAGCACGGTGGACTCGCTCACGCGCGGGCTCGCCACCATCGTGGGAGACTCTGCGGCCACCCGGCGCGCGATCGAGCTGGCACGCAAGGTCGCCGTCACCGACTCGACCGTGCTGCTCACCGGCGAGAGCGGGAGCGGCAAGGACCT
>Ga0137451_1000368_pt1 | contig 13671 bp, 10 predicted proteins | sample EasRivERMGT500_2_FD_102336 | JGI IMG/M metagenome (GOLD analysis project Ga0137451, IMG submission 102336) | Soil microbial communities from meander-bound floodplain in the East River, Colorado, USA - East River MetaG ERMGT500_2 | ecosystem: Environmental > Terrestrial > Soil > Floodplain ... | reverse complement strand
CCGAGCTCGCCGGTCGCCGGATCCCGCGCGACGATCGAAAACGTCGCGACCGGCATCGACGCGACGGCGGACAGCGTGAGCGCGACGGCGGCGAGCATCGAGGCCTCCTCTTTAGTCTTCGAACCCCCGGTCGGGAATCGGATTGGAGGGCGAGATCAGCTGCGAGTCGGCGGCGCCCCCCTCGACCCCGCGCGGCGGACGCGCGCGTCCTCCGCGCCGGCGCCTGCGGCCGCCGGTCGCTGCGGGCATGAGCTCTTGCGACGACACGCTGCGCGGGACGACCGGCTCCGGCTCGACGACGGCCTCGACGGCCGCCGCCGGGGCGGCGGTCTCGGGCACGCCCGCTCCGCGTCCCCTCCGTCCGCGGCGCCCTCGCCTCCGGCGTCGGCGCGCGCCGTTGTCGGCGGCAGGCGCACCGTCCGCCCCCACCGGGGCCTCGGACTCGGACTCAGCCTCGGACTCGGCCGGGTGCTCGGCCTCGACCGGAGCGTCCTCGGCGAGGAATACCTCTTCCCTGTCCGTGTCCGGCTCCGGTTCTTTCGAGCCGGCTTCCGCCGGCGTCCGCTCACCGCGGCTCCGTCCGCGTCCGCCGCGCCGGCGCCTCCGCCGCTTGCGCGGCTCGTCGTTGTCCGCGGTTGCCCCGGCCGTGGAAGGCGTCCCCGAAGGAGCCGCCGCCAAGGGCTGGGGTGCCGGGGGTGCTTCGGGCTCCTCGAGCTCGGAGAGGTTCGGAGGAACCGCGGGCGCGGGGCGATCCCCGGTCACGAGCGCCGGCGGCACTTCCACGCGCTCCCTCGGGAAGAACTCGTACTCGCTCTCGTGCCGCAGGAGCGATCCCTTCGGCTCGATCACGATCTTGATCAGGTGGCGCCGCTCGAGGGCGACGATCTCCTCGCGCTTGTGGTTGAGCACCCAGTGCGCGATCTCGGGGGGCACGCGCATGTGGACCTTGCCGAAGTCGTTCCGCAAGCAGCGCGTCTGGAGCTTGCGCAGCGCGGCCAAGCCCGCGGGCTCGACGTTCTTGATGAGCCCGTACCCCTCGCACACCGGGCAAGTCGCGTAGGAGGCGCCCATCTTCTCGCCCTTGATGCGCTGGCGCGAGATCTCCATCAGGCCGAGCTTGCTGATCCGGGTGACGTCGTACTTGGCGCGATCGCCCTTCATCGCGTCGCGCATCACCTTCTCGACCTTCTTCTGATTGCGCGCGGCCATCATGTCGATGAAGTCGATGACGACGAGGCCGCCCAGGTCGCGCAGCCTCAGCTGCCGAGCGATCTCCGCCGCGGCCTCCAGGTTCGTGTGGGTCGCGTTGTCCTCGGCGTCGCCTTGGCGCGGCGCGCCCTTGCTGTTGACGTCGATCGCGGTGAGCGCCTCGGTCCCGTCGATGACGATCTCGCCCCCGGTCTTCAGGGGCACGCGGCGCTTGTAGATGCTCTCGATCTGGTCCTCGAGGTTGAACTTCGAGAACAGCGGCCGGTCCCCTGTGTGGAGCTGGATCGTCTTGACCTTCGCGGGCATGACGTCGTCCACGAACGCGAGGGCCCGCTCGTACGTGTCGGGGTTGTCGATCCACACCTCGGAGATGTCCTGGGTGAAGTAGTCGCGCATCGTGCGGATGACGAGGTCGCGCTCGCGGTAGACGAGGCCCGGGAAGTCGGTTCCGCGCGAGGCCTTCTGGATCGAGTCCCACAGCCGCAGCAGGTAGCGCAGGTCGCGCTGGAGCTCGGTCTTGGTCTGGCCGACGCCGGCGGTGCGGACGATCAGCCCGAACCCCTCGGGCGGGTTGAGCTCCTCCACGAGCTTCTTGAGCCGGTCGCGCTGTGCGTCGTCCTGGATCTTCCGGGAGATCCCGGCCGAGTCGGCACCGGGCATGAGCACGAGGTAGCGGCCCGGCAGGGAGAAATACGTCGTCACCGTCGGCGGCTTGCCGGCGAACGGCTCGCGCACGACCTGGACGAGTAGCCTCTGCCCGACGTGGAGGTGCTGCCCGATCCGCCCCTTCGACCGCGACTCGGTGCGCGAAGGGAGGAGCTTGAAGTTCACCTCGTCCAGCGGGAGGAACCCTTTGAGGTCGGGTCCGATCCGCAGGAACGCCGCCTCGAGAGCGGGATGCACGTTCTCCACGACCGCGTTGTGGATGTTGCCCTTGATGTTGGTCCGGTTGAGGGTCTCGATCTCGTACTGCTCGAGGACGCCGTCCTCGACGATGGCCACACGCGTCTCTTCGACGTGCGCGACGTTCACCAGCATGGTCTTCGACATTTTTGTTACGATTTCTCCAACGCGCTCTTCGCCTGGGCGGCGCGTCGCTATATGCGACGTCTGCCTCCGCCGTTGCGCCGCGGAACCGGGGCCTCGCCTTGGGCCTCCCTGATTCTCACGCGACGGGCGGGCGCGCGAACGCCGGGACTATACCACGGTATAGGATTGGCGCCGTGCGGATCACCGCAAACCAAGTGACGCTCGTGCGGCTGGTCCTGCTCCCGCTGCCGATCGCGATGATCTACCGGGGCACCCATGCCTGGATGCTGGGCGCCCTCCTGGTCTACATCCTGTTGGGGCTCACCGACGCGCTCGACGGATACCTTGCGCGCAAGTACGGGTCCACGCCCCTCGGGGCGCTTTTAGACCCGATCGCGGACAAGATCTTCCTCGTCGCCGGGTTCGTCCCGATGGCGGATCACCAGATGGTCCCGACGACGCTCGTGGCCGTCCTGTTCGTGCGCGAGCTGGCCGTGACGTTCCTGAGGAGCATCGCGCTCCAAGAGGGGTTCCACTTCAAGACGAGCCCCGCCGCGAAGCTCAAGACGACGGTCCAGATGGTGGGGGCCGGGTTCGTGCTCCTGGTCTGGTTGTACCCCGAGGGACCCCGCATCCACGTGATCTTCGGCTCGCTCTTCGCGCTGTCGCTGCTGCCCGCGATCGCGGCGCTGGCGAAAGGCCGCCGGCCGGGCTGGATGGCATGGGCGGCCGCGATTCTCTGCGGTGCGGCGGCCCTCACGCGTCTCCTGCTCCCGCCGGAGGTCGAGATCGTCGTCATCATGGCCGTCATCGTCGCGATCACGCTCTACTCCGGGGCGGAGTACGCGTGGGGGATGCGCTCGGTCTTGGCGGCGCGCTTCCGCCGCTCTCCGGTCGAGATCCTGCGGCTGGCCGGGCTTTCGCTCGCGGTTCCGGCGTTCTACCTTCCGGCCCTCGATCGCCCGGACGACCCGACGGTCCCGATTCTCCTCCTGCTCGCGGCGGAGTTCGCCAGCGGCGGCCTGGACAACTCGCTCGCGCAGGCCGGTCACGCCCGTAGCGCTGCGCCGGACCTCTTCCGGTCGGGGATCCAGGCGGCGTCGGGTGCGGTCGTCCTCGCGGCCCTTCTCGCTTGGGGAAACCCGCCCGTGGCCCGGGTGGCGACCGTGTTCGCTCTCGCCGTGACCCTCGGGGACCTGTTCGCGCGGTTCTGGCGCAACCGGCAGGACTTCGCGGGATCCCTGCGCACACCTTCCGCACCGGCGGGGCGACCTTTCTTGACTTGACGGGGCCAGGTCCCCAGATTTCCCCTCGCTTTTCGGCACACCTTCCGCGGGGGGCACAGCGTCGTGTATCGAAGCACGAGTCCGGCTTCGCTTCTGCTCGCGCTCGCGCTCCTGCCCGCCTGCGGGCCGTCGGAAGCCGGTGCCCGGCCGAGCGCCGCGGCCGGCGGGGCGAAGCCGCGCCAGGGGGGCTCGTTCCACATGGTGCTCGAGGGCCCGGCCTGCCTCGAGCCCGCCTGCATCGACTCCGTGTACGACGCGCTCCCGACCTCCCAGATCTTCGACGGGCTCGTCGCGCTCGACGCCGGGCTCAACGTCGTCCCGCGCCTGGCGGACACCTGGACGATCTCGCGCGACGGCCGGACGTACACGATCCACATCCGGAAGGGCGTGACCTTCCACGACGGCAGCCAGCTGACCGCGGACGACGTCGTGTTCAGCATCGAGCGGCTCCTCGAGCACAAGCGCGCGCGCCGGAGCATCGCGTGCTCGTACCTCGGGGTCATCAAGGGGGCCGACGCGTTCGCGAGGGGAAAGGCGGCGCATCTCGCGGGCCTGGTCGCCCTCGATCCTTCGCGAATCGAGATCTCGCTCGACCGCCCCTACCTTTCGTTCCTCGAGGTCCTGGCGATGGACGACCTGAGGATCGCCCCGAGGAGCGTCGTCACGCGGCGCGGGGAGAGGGCGTTCCGGTCCGCTCCCGTCGGAACGGGCCCGTTCAAGCTCAAGGAATGGACCTCGGACGGGCTCCGGCTCGTCGCCCATGAGGACTACTTCGCGGGGCGCCCCTACCTCGACGAGGTCGTCATCCACTTCCCCAAGCCCGGCGAGCGCGACGCCGGCAACGCGCGCTTCCTTCGCGGGGAGATCCAGATCGTCGAGCCGACGTCGGACTCCCTGCCCGTCCTCGCCCGAGACCCCACGGTCGAGATCCACCGGTACCAGGAGCTCTCGCTGAGCTTCCTCGGGCTCCAGACGGGGTCGCCGCCGTGGAACGACGCCCGGATTCGCAAGGCGATCGCGCAGGCGATCGACCGCAAGGCATTGGCGCAGCTCTCGCCGACGACGCGGCGCGAGGCGCAGGGGATCCTGCCCCCGGGGCTTCCGGGGTATTCGCCGAGCCCGAAGGCGCCGGCGTACGACCCCGACGCCGCGCGCGCGCTGCTGGCCGAGGCGGGATATCCGGAAGGGCGCGGCCTGCGCCCTCTCCGGCTCTACACGGCCCAAAGCGGTAGCTCGTCGGTTGCGAAGAGCAACGCGCGGCTCAAGGACGACCTGGCGAAGGTCGGCATCGTGCTCGAGATCCACGAGGTTCCGTGGTCGCGGCTGATCGAGCTCATCGAGGACAGCGCGGCGCCCGCCTTCCAGCTCGGCTGGATCGCTGACCTGCCCGACCCGGACGCCTTCCTGCGGACGCTCTTCGAGCCGGGCGGCTCGGCGAACTACTTCAACTTCCTGGACCCGGACACGGCGGTCTCGCTCGAGCGCGGCGCCTCGGAGACCAACCCGCTCGAGCGGGCGCGGATCTACCGCGAGCTCGAGAAGGCGATCCTCGACAAGGCGCCGCTGGTTCCGCTCTTCCACTCGATGGGGATGATCGCGTCCCGGCGGGACGTGCACGGCCTGAAGCCGGGCCCGATGGGGATCGCGAGCCTCGACCTCGAGACCGTCTGGCTCGATCCGGCGGGCGCTCGATGACGGCGAGGCTCTGGAATCCCCTGGGCGGGCGGACGATCGAGCAGAGCTTCTCGGTCTCGACGGCGCTTCTTGTCCTCGTGATCATCGGCACGACGATGGTCGTCGTCGAGAACCGGGTGAAGTCGAACATGCGCCGCGGCCTCGAGGATCGGGGCACCGCGATCGCGGAGAGCATCGGCGCGGTCGCGACTCCGTCGCTGCTCGCCTACAACTACGCGGCGCTCCAGATGGCCGCGGAGGGGGCGGCCGGGAACGAGGGTCTCGTCTACGTCGCGATCCACGACAAGGAAGGGGTGCTCGCGGGCGCGGCCGGACGGCTCCCCAAGTCCGCGCGGGTCAGCGTCGGCCCTTTCGACCAGCCGTCGTCGCGGGACGTGGGCGGGGTCGTCGAGATCGCGGTCCCCGTCCTCGTGGAAGGGGTGGAGCAGCCGTGGGGGCGCGTGCGGGTCGGGCTCTCCTACGACATCGTGGCCAAGGAGCTGCGCAACCTGCGGGCCCAGCTCGTCCTCGTCGGGTTCGCGCTCGCCTTTTTCGCCGTCATCGGCGTGAGGATCCTGGCGCGCCGCATCACCGCACCGCTGCGGCGCTTGGCCGAGGGAACGGAGGCCTTGACCGCCGGGGAGCTGACTCACCGCATCCCGGTGTCGGGGGCCAAGGAGCTCTCCGACCTCGCGCGCGCCTTCAACTCGATGAGCGACCGCCTCCAGGGGAAGGCGCGCGAGTCGAGCGAGTTCCAGGAGGCCCTCGAACGGTTGAACGCCACGCTCGAGCAACAGGTGTGGGACCGCACCCGCGCCCTCGAGGAATCGACGGCCCAGTACAAGTCCCTCGTCGAGAGCTCCCCGGACTCGATCCTCATCGTGCAGGACGGCCGCGTCCGGTTCGTGAACCGCGCGTTCTCGGAGACGTTCGGGGTGAGCGAGCGCGAGGTGGACCAGTCGGACTTCCAGCTCTCGCGGATCTTCGACCCGTCCTCGGGCGCCCTCGCGGCGGGCCGCATCGCCGCGTGGGAGCGCGGGGAGGCGCCCGCTCCCGCGGAGGTGTTGGGGCAGGACGCGCAAGGGAGGACGCGCCACCTCGAGCTGCGGGGGAGCCGCATCGAGTACCAGGGGCGGCCGGCCGCCGAGTGCCTCCTCGTCGACATGACCGAGGCGAAGCGCCTGCGCGAGCGGCTCGGCGAGACCGAGAAGCTGCGGGCGCTGGGGGAGCTGGCGTCGGGCGTCGCGCACGACTTCAACAATCTCCTCGGAGCGATCCTCGGGCGGGCCCAGCTCCTCAGGCGCCGCGCGCTCGAGAAGGACGTCGATCACGACCTGGCGGTCATCGAGAAGGCGGCGCAGGACGGCCGCGAGACCGTCCGCCGCATCCAGGAGTTCTCGCGCACGAGGCGCGACAAGAAGTTCGAGGCGGTGGACCTGGCCGAGATCGTGGCGGACGCGCTCGAGATCACCAAGACACGCTGGAAGGACGACGCCCTCTCCCGGAAGATCCAGATCAAGCCCTCCTTCGAGCGCGTCGAGGTCCCCCCGATCCTGGGGAACGCCTCCGAGCTGCGCGAGGTGTTCACGAACCTGATCCTCAACGCCGTGGACGCGATGCCGCAGGGGGGGAAGCTCACGTTCACGTGCGCCCGCGAGGGGGAGCGCGTCGTCGCCCGGGTCACCGACACCGGCGTGGGCATGACCGACGAGATCCGGACCCACCTGTTCGATCCGTTCTTCACGACCAAAGGGGCGCGGGGGATGGGGCTCGGGATGAGCGTCGTCTACGGGATCGTCACGCGGCACGAGGGAAGGGTCGAGGTGACCACGTCGCTCGGGCGTGGGACGACTTTCGTCGTCGATTTCCCCGTCGCCCCGGTGCAGGCCCTTCCGGTAGCAGGCGGGGACGGGGCGGCGCTCCCGCAGCTGCTGCGCCCCGGCCGGATCCTCGTCGTCGACGACGAGCCGGAGGTGGCGGCGGTCGTCAAGGACGTCCTCATCGCCGCGGGGCACGCGGTCGACACCGCGATCAGCGGGCACGACGCGCTCAAGATGATCGAGCTGTCCGCGTACGACCTGGTCTTCACCGATCTCGGCATGCCGGACATGTCCGGCTGGGAAGTCGCCGAGAAGATCAACGAGGCGAAGGCCGGCATCCCGGTCGCCCTCGTCACCGGATGGGGCACGAGCCTGGACGAGGCCGATGCGCGCCGTCGCGGCGTGGAGGCGGTCGTCCACAAGCCGTTCGAGATCGACGAGCTGGTCAAGATCGCGCACCGGCTGCTGTCGCGGACGGGGGCCGGAACCGCGAACTGACCTCGTCCGAGTTTTCCCGCCGTATATAATTCACCTTTCCTATTGAATTGACGGGGGATTCCCGTGACGGCGCCGGACCGGACCTTGCGCATCGCCAACGGGCAGGGATTCTGGGGGGACTCCGTCGACGCACCCCTTCGTCTCGTCGAGGAAGGTCCGCTCGACTACCTGACGCTCGACTACCTCGCCGAAGTGACGATGTCGATCCTCCAGAAGCAGCGCCGCCGCGACCCGCGGGCAGGCTACGCCGGAGATTTCGTCGACCTGATCCGGCGCATCCTCCCGACGCTGCGCAAGAAGGGGATCCGCGTCGTCGCGAACGCCGGCGGCGTCAATGCGGACGGCTGCCGGGCCGCCCTCGTGGAGGTCGCCCGGGAACAGGGCGCCGCCGGGCTGCGCATCGGCACCGTCACGGGCGACGACATCCTCGACCGGCTCGACGAGCTGGTCGCCGCGGGCGTTCCCTTCGCGAATCTCGACGACGGGCGCCCCTTCTCTCAGATCCGCTCCGAGGTTCTCTCGGCCAACGTCTACATCTCCTCGTTTCCGGGCGCCGCCGCGTTGAAACAGGGCGCCCACATCGTGGTCACCGGACGCTCGACCGACCCGGGGCTCGTCGTGGCGCCCCTGATCGCGGAGTACGGGTGGGCGGCGGACGCGTGGGATCTCCTCGCGGCCGGCACCGTCGCCGGTCACGTCCTCGAGTGCGACGCCCAGGCCACCGGCGGCAATTTCTCCCGCTGGTGGGAGGTGTCGGGCTGGGACCGGCTGGGGTATCCGATCGCGGAAGTCGCCCCCGACGGGACCTTCGTCGTGACCAAGCACGACGGCACGGGCGGGCTCGTCACCGTGGACACGATCGCCGAGCAGCTCGTCTACGAGATGGGCGACCCTTCCCGCTACATCACGCCCGATTGCATCGCCGATTTCACCTCGATCCGGCTCGCCCAGGAGGGCCTGGACCGGGTGCGCGTCTTCGGCATCCGCGGCGGGCCTGCGACCGACACGTTCAAGGTCTCGATCTCCTACCTCGAGGGGTACAAGGCGGTCGGACAGCTCACCGTCTCGGGGCCGGACGCGAAGGCGAAGGCCTCGATCTGCGCGGAGGCGATCTGGGGCAGGCTCGCGCGCGCGGGCGTGACCTTCGAGCAGACGCTGACCGAGCTCGTGGGGGTGGACGCCTGCCACGGTCCGATCACGCGCGACACGGCCGTGCCGGGCGAGGTCGTCCTGCGGGTGGCCGTCAAGGACCGGCAGCGCGCGAAGGTCGACCGCTTCGGGAAGGAGCTCGCCCCGCTCGTGACGACCGGCCCGCCGGGCGTTACCGGCTTCGCGGGCGGCCGTCCCAAGGCGACGGAGGTTCTCGGGTACTGGCCGACCTTGATCCCGAAGTCCCTCGTCACCCCGCGGGTGGTCGTCGAGGAGGTCCGCAAGTGAAGCGGATCGCTCTCTACCGCATGGCGCACGCCCGCTCCGGCGACAAGGGGGACGGGAGCAACGTCGGGGTGCTCGCATACGACGATCGCGGCTACGCGATCCTCAGAGCGTGGCTGACCCCCGAGCGCGTGAAGGACCACTTCGGGGAGATCGTCCGCGGGCGCGTGGACCGGTACGATCTCCCGAACCTGCTAGGGCTCAACTTCATCCTCCACGACTCGCTCGGCGGAGGCGGGTCGGGCTCGCTCAAGACCGACGCGCAGGGGAAGACCCACGGCATGGCGCTCCTGCGGATGATGGTCGAGGTGCCGGACGACTACGAGCCCGTGCGCGTCGGCGCGCACGGTGCCGTGGCCGCGGAGGGGGAGCTGTGAGCGCGGTGCTGGGGGTCCAGCTCACCTCCCGCCCCGACGGGATCCGGGTGCTGTCGATGGACAAGCCGCCCGTCAACGCGCTCGGAAGAGAGCTCGTCGAGGACCTCGGCAGGGCCTTGGCCGGCCTGGCGGACGATCGCGACGCGCGGTGCCTGATCGTCCGCTCGGGGGGAGCGCACTTCTGCGCCGGTGCCGACCTCAAGGAGCGCGCCGGGATGAGCCTGGACGAGGTGCGGGCGTTCGTCCCGAAGCTCGCCGGGGCATGCGGCGCCCTCGCCGACCTGCCGTTCCCGACGATCGCCGCCGTCCGGGGCACCGCGGCCGGCGGCGGGTGCGAGCTGGCGCTTGCGTGCGACCTGCGGATCCTCGCGGACGACGCCCGGATCGGCCTGCGGGAGACGGCCCTCGCCATCCTTCCCGGTGCGGGGGGGACGCAGCGCCTCGCGCGGATCGCGGGGCCGGCGTGCGCGAAGCGATGGATCTTCACGGCGAAGCTCCACGACGCGGGCGAAGCGCGAGCCGATCGGGTCGCCGACGACGTCGTCTCCGCGGCCTCGCTGGACGACGCGGCCCTCTCGCTGGCGTCGACGATCGCCGCGAACGGCCCGGTCGCGGTGCGGCTCGCCAAGAAGGCGATCGAAGGCGGATGGGACCTCACCCTCCAGGAGGGTCTGGCGCTCGAATGGCGGTGCTACGAGGGCGTGCTCGGGACCGCGGACCGCGAGGAAGCCCTCCGCGCGTTCGCGGACAAACGCGCGCCCCGGTACGAGGGGCGGTGACCATGCTGCGCTACGGGGCGCTCCCGATCGACCCGCCGCTGATCCTGGCACCGATGGCCGGCATCACCGACCGGCAGTTCCGGCTCATCCTGCGGCGGATCGGCGGCGTGGGGCTCGTGACGATGGAGTTCATCTCCTCGGAGGCGCTCGCCCGCGGGAACAAGCGCACGCGCCGCCTCATGCACTACATCGAGGAGGAGCGGCCGATCTCGATCCAGATCTACGGCGCGCGCCCCGAGCCGATGGCCGAGGCCGCGCGCGTCGTCGAGGAGATCGGGGCGGACGCCTGCGACGTGAACATGGGCTGCCCGGCCAACAAGATTCTCAAGGGGTGCGCGGGGTGCGCGCTCATGGGCGACCTCGACCTGGCGCGGGACATCGTGAGGGCGGCGCGCCGGTTCCTCCGGATCCCGCTGACCGTGAAGTTCCGCTTGGGCCTCCACGACGACGCGAAGAACTTCCTCGAGCTGGGCCGGATCTGCGAGGGCGAGGGCGCAGACGCGGTCGCCGTCCACGCGCGCACCGCGCGGCAGATGTTCTCCGGCGGGGCCCGTTGGGAGGAGATCGCGCGTCTCAAGGCGGCGCTTTCGATCCCCGTCGTCGGCAACGGCGACGTGAAGACCGCCGAGGACGCCGTCCGCATGCTGAAAGAGACCGGATGCGACGGGGTCATGATCGGCCGCGCCTCGATGAAGAACCCGTGGATCTACCGGCAGGCGGCCGACCTGCTCGCGGGCCGGGCGCCCTTCGCGCCGACGCCTGCCGACCGGCACGCGCTGATCCGGGCGCACTTCGACATGGTGACGTCGCAGGAGGAGCCCTCGTTCGCCCTCCACAAGCTGCGCACGTTCACGGGCTGGTACACGCACGGGCTTCCCGACGGGGGGCGGTTACGCGCCCTGATCGGAACGCTCCACACCTCGCAGGCGTTCCTGGACGCGGTGGACGCCTACTTCTCGGGCGACATAAGGACGGCGGCATGAAGGTCAGCAAGCGCGGGCAGTACGGGATGCGAGCGCTCTGCCACCTCGCGGAGACCTTCGGGTCGGGCGTCGTGCAGATCCGTGAGATCGCGCGACGGGAGTCGATCCCGGCGAAATTCCTCGAGGGGATCCTCCTCGAGCTCAAGCACGCGGGGATCGTGAGGAGCCGGCGGGGGATCGACGGCGGCTACGAGCTCGCGCGCGTTCCGAAGGAGGTCATGCTCGGGCAGATCATGCGCGTGCTCGACGGGCCGTTGGCACCCTTGGGGAGCGCCGCCGAGCTCAAGGAGCTGATGAAAACGGATCCGCGGCAGGCCGGGTTCTACTCCGTGCTCATGGACGTGAGGGACGCGGCGGCCACGATCCTCGATCGCACGAGCCTCGCCGACGTCGTCGCGCGCAACGCGAGGCTCGAGGGGGCCAAGCCATGAACCTGACCACGATCCAGGCCGCGCTCAGGCAGCGAGGGCTCGACGGCTGGCTGTTCACCGACCACCACGGGCGCGACCCGCTCGCGTACCGGATCCTCGGCATCCCGGGCGGGATGTGCTCGAGGAGATGGTGGTACTTCGTCCCCGCGCAGGGCGCCCCCGCCGGCCTCGCCCACAAGGTGGAGCCGCGCAAGCTCGACACGCTCCCCGGGAAGATCGAGCACTACATCGCGTGGACCGAGCTGCACGCCAAGCTCCGCTCGATCCTTTCTGGGTCGAAGCGGATCGCGATGCAGTACTCCCCGAACAACGACATCCCCTACATCGGCCTCGTCGATGCAGGCACCGTCGAGCTGATCCGCGCGTGCGGCCCCGAGGTCGTCACCTCCGCCGACCTCGTCCAGCAGTTCGAGGCGGTGACGGGGCCGGAGGGGTTCGAAAGCCACGCCTGGGCCGGCGTCATCGTCCAGGGGATCAAGGACGAGGCGTTCGCGATGATGTCGGACGCGGTCCGGGAGGGGCATCACCTGACGGAGTTCCAGGTCAAGGAGCAAATCGTCCGCCGCTTCGCCGAGGAGCGCCTGACGTGCGAGGGGGAGTCCCCGATCGTCGGCTTCAACGACCATCCCGCGGACCCTCACTTCGAGCCCACGGCCGCGAACGCCTACGCGTTGAAGCGCGACGACACGGTGCTCCTCGACCTCTGGGCGCGTCGCGACGATCCACCGGGGATCTACTACGACATCACGTGGTGCGCGTACGCGGGCACCGTGCCCCCGCCCAAGTACGTCGCGATCTTCGACGCGGCCCGCCGGGCGCGCGACGCGGCGTACCAGTTCGTGCACGCGCGCCTCGAGGCGGGCACGCCGACCCGGGGCTGCGACGTGGACGACGTGTGCCGCAAGGTCGTTCGCGACGCGGGGTACGGGGAGCACTTCCTCCACCGCACCGGCCATTCGATCGGCGTCACCGTGCACGGCAACGGCGCGAACATCGACAACCTCGAGACCAAGGACGAGCGCCTCATCGTGCCGGGGACGTGCTTCTCGATCGAGCCGGGGATCTACCTTGCGGGGTCGATGGCGGTCCGCACCGAGATCGACGTGTTCGTGACGCTCAAGGGGCGGGCGGAAGTGATCGGCGCGGTTCAGGACGAGCTCGTCCTCCTTGCCTGATCTCTCGGCCTGGCTGCCGAAGTCGGTCACGGCGCTTCGCGGGTACGACCGCGCGACGTTCGTCTCGGATCTCATCGCAGGCGTGACGGTCGGGCTGGTCGCGCTGCCGCTCGCGATGGCCTTCGCGATCGCCTCCGGCCTTCCTCCGCAATCCGGGATCTACTGCGCGATCGTCACCGGGTTCCTCGTGTCGGCCCTGGGCGGGTCGCGCTGCCAGATCGGAGGCCCGACCGGCGCCTTCGTCGTGGTGATCGCCGGGATCGTCGCGGCGCACGGTGTCGACGGCCTGTTCATGTGCACGATGCTCGCCGGGGTGCTCTTGATCCTCCTCGGCGTCACCGGGCTCGGCGGCGCCGTCAAGTTCATCCCGAGGCCGGTCGTCGTCGGCTTCACGAACGGGATCGCGGTCCTCATCGCCTCGACCCAGATCAAGGACTACTTAGGCCTCGACGTCGCCTCGGTGCCGGGGGATTTCGTGGGGCGGATGAAGGCGCTCGGCGCGGCAGCGACCACCGCATCTCCCTGGGCGATCGCACTCGCAACGGCATCCGTGGCGATCATCGTGCTGACCCGCCGCTACGTCCCGCGCGTCTCGGGGAGCGTCTTCGTCCTCGTCGGCGGAACCGCGCTGGTGTGGGCCCTGCACGTGCCGGTGGCCACCGTGGCCTCGCGCTTCGGCGGCATCCCCGCGGGCCTTCCGGCCTTCCATATCCCCACCCTGCGCCTCGACCTCGTGCCCGCGCTCCTCCCCTCCGTGATCACGGTCGCAATGCTCGGGGCGATCGAGTCGTTGATGTCCGCGGTCGTCGCGGACCGCATGTCGGGGGACCGGCACAATCCCGGGGTCGAGCTGGTGGCCCAGGGGATCGCCAACCTGACCGTGCCGCTGTTCGGCGGCATCCCGGTCACCGGGGCCATCGCCCGCACGGCCACCAATATCCGCGCCGGGGCCCGCTCGCCCTTCTCTGGCATGATT
>Ga0137451_1000366_pt1 | contig 13690 bp, 12 predicted proteins | sample EasRivERMGT500_2_FD_102336 | JGI IMG/M metagenome (GOLD analysis project Ga0137451, IMG submission 102336) | Soil microbial communities from meander-bound floodplain in the East River, Colorado, USA - East River MetaG ERMGT500_2 | ecosystem: Environmental > Terrestrial > Soil > Floodplain ... | reverse complement strand
CTCGCCCATGGTCTCGCCGTCCGCCGGAACCGGCTTCGCTATCTGGTGGAGGAAGGCCTGACAGTGATGGATCCACAGACCATGAAGCCGGTTCCGGCGGACGGCGAGACCATGGGGGAGATCATGTTCCGCGGCAACATCACCATGAAGGGCTACCTCAAGAACCGCAAGGCGACCGAAGAGGCCTTTGCGGGCGGGTGGTTCCACTCGGGGGATCTCGCGGTGATGCAGCCCGACGGCTACGTCAAGATCAAGGACCGCGCCAAGGACATCATCATCTCCGGCGGCGAGAACGTCTCGTCGCTCGAAGTCGAAGACGTCATCTACCGCCACCCGGCGGTGATGGCCGCTGCGGTGGTGGCGAGGCCCGACCCGAAGTGGGGCGAGACGCCCTGCGCTTTCGTCGAATTGAAGCCCGGCGCGAAAGTGACTGAAAACGACATCATCGAGCATTGCCGGGCCCACCTTGCTCGCTTCAAAGCGCCGCGCCACGTGGTGTTCGGCGTGCTGCCCAAGACTTCGACGGGGAAGATCCAGAAGTTCGTGTTGCGGCAGCAGGCGAAATCCACGACGGCCATCGAGTGACGAGAACGCGGGAAGTTTCCCCTCCTCGAATGAGGAGGGGTGCCCGCGCCAGCCGGCGGGGTGGTGCTCGGACGCCGCACGAACCACCCCGGCGCTTGCGCGCCACCCCTCCTTAAGCAAGGAGGGGATGATATGGAGGACGGACCATGAACGCTCCATCCAAGACCGAAGTCGAAGCACCCTACGTCCTGCGCGAGGACAAGGGCGGCGTCGCGACGCTCACGCTCAACCGTGGCGATCGCATGAATCCCCTGTCCACCGCGATGCTCTCCGCGCTGCAGGCCGAGCTCGATCTTCTCGCGAAGGACACGGCGGCCCGTGTGGTGATTCTCGCCGGGGCAGGCAAGCACTTCTGCGCCGGCCACGACCTGCGCGAGATGCGCGCGCATCCGGACAAGGCGTGGCAGAAATCGCTTTTCGATCAGTGCAGCGAGGTGATGCTGTCCCTGGTCCGCCTGCCGCAGCCGGTGATCGCCCGAGTCCAGGGCGTGGCGGTGGCCGCGGGCTGCCAGCTCGTGTCCATGTGCGATCTCGCGGTGGCGAGCGAGGCCGCGCAGTTCGCCCTGCCCGGAATCAAGAGCGGCATCTTCTGCACCACGCCGGGCGTGGGCGTCGCGCGCAACCTCGCGCGCAAGCACGCGCTGGAGATGCTCTTCACCGGGGACCTGATCGACGCAAAGACCGCGCTGTCCTGGGGACTGGTAAACCGCGCCGTTCCGCTGGTAGACCTGGACGCGGAAGTCGGGAAGCTCGCGGCGAAGATCCTTGCCCACAGCGGAGCCGTGGTCGGCATGGGCAAGAAGTTCTTCTACGAACAGGTGGAGAAAGACCTGACCGGCGCCTATGCGCTCGCCTCCGAGGGGATGGCCTGCAACATGATGCTCGAGGACGCCGCCGAGGGCATCGACGCTTTCATCGGGAAGCGCAAGCCGGATTGGAGAGAAAAATAATCGGCGGCCTTGCCACAGATTATCACCCTCCGCTACGCGGCCTTAAGCATGAAGTCCACGTGTACCGTGTCAAACGGAAATTCGATCTTTCCGTTCGCGTTCTTGCGCAGCACTCCCGAGGCAAGCAGGGCATGCACATCCCCGTGCACGGCCTTTACGTCGCGGTCCGCGCGGCGCGCTGCTTCGCGTAGCGTCATCGCGCCGCCGCCTGCCATGGCCTTGAGCAGCTCCCAGCGCTTGGCGGTGAGCACTTTCCACAGCAGGTCAGACGAAGCAAATGAGATATGCACACCCCGGCGCTTGCCTGAGAACGCGTCGAGCGCGCGCCGCGTGACGCCTTCGCGTGAAGCTACGGAAAGAGTAACGGTCTTCATCTCAAAACCTCCAGTTTTCCACGTCCCTCCAAAAATCTGTCAGCAGTTGCTCCGGAGTGGTAAAGCCATATGAACGCTCGGTCTTGCCGACGTGTCTATGATCGCCCTTGCCGGCCTCGTTGTCGTAGCGCAGCACGCATGCTGCATCCACGACAAGCGCCAGCCGATACCGAAACCGATGAGCAGAACCTCGAACCGGCGCAGGTACCCGCCACACAACCAGTTCCGCGAAGGCCGTCTCGTTCAACACATGACGCTCATCGAGCAGCAGCTCCGCCTGCATGTTGGAGATGCTACCAACAAGGTGATGTGTTGTCAAATACTCCAACACATTGCAGCTTGAGGAGATCAGCTACGACGACGAGGGCAACATCATCTCGGGCGGCAGCTTGCCGGATTCCTCCAGACACTCGCGGCAGCGGCTACGAGCTGGTTCTTGCTGCCGTCTAAATGATATTCGCCGCCGCAAGCCGATCTAGCTCTTCGGAGCGCAACCCGAGCAGATCGCCGAGCACTTCGCGCGTGTGCTCACCGAGCTGCGGCGGGGGCAGCTTGTATTCGACCGGGGTTTTGGAGAATCGCATCGGGCTCGCCACTGTGGGCACGCTCCCGTGCGGGTGTGGCATATCGACGCGCAAGCCCCGGTGTTTTACCTGCGGGTCTTCGAACACCTCCCGATAGTCGTTGATCGGGCCGCAAGGCACCCCGGCGGCGTCGAGGCGCTCGATCCAGTCCTTGCGGTTGCGTTCTTTCATGATGTCCCGAATGAGCGGAATCAGCTCTTTTCGGTTCCGGATCCGGTCGGGGTTCGTGCGAAAGCGCGCGTCGGCGGCGAGCTCGGGCCTCCCGGCCGCCTTGCAGAAGCTCTCCCACTGGCCGTCGTTGCCCGCGGCGAGAATGATGTGGCCGTCGGCGGTAGTGAATACCTCGTAGGGGACGAGGTTCGCGTGGGCGTTGCCGTAGCGCCCGGGCACCTTGCCCGAGACGAAGTAGTTGAAGATCTGATTCGCGCCGAAGGCGACGATGGTGTCGAGGAGCGCCATATCGATGTACTGCCCCTCGCCGCTGCGCTCGCGGTGCGCGATCGCCGCGGTGATCGCCAGCGCCGCGTACATTCCCGTGAGGACATCGGTGATGGCGATGCCGACTTTCTGCGGTCCGCCGCCCGGCAAATCGTCGCGCTCGCCGGTGATGCTCATCAAGCCCCCCATGCCCTGGAAGATGAAGTCGTATCCCGGGCGATGCGCGTGAGGTCCGGTCTGGCCGAAGCCGGTGATCGAGCAGTAGACGATGCGCGGGTTGATCTTGCGCACGTCGTTGTAGCCGAGCCCGTACTTCGCCAGGCCGCCGACCTTGTAGTTCTCGAGCAGCACGTCGCAACGTGCGGCCAGTTCCCGCGCGATGCGCTGGCCTTCGGGCTTGGAGATGTCGAGCGTCACCGATTTCTTGCCGCGGTTGACCGAGAGATAGTAGGCCGACTCGTTCGTATCCCTGCCTTCGGCGTCCTTGAGGAAGGGCGGGCCCCAACTGCGGGTATCGTCACCCACGCCCGGACGCTCGATTTTGATGACCTCCGCGCCGAGGTCGGCGAGGTTCTGCGACGCCCACGGTCCGGCGAGAACGCGCGAGAGATCGAGGACCCGGATATGAGAGAGCGGGCGCGGCATGATTGGCGTGAAGGGACCGGCGGATTATATCGGCAGCGTCCCCGCCTCGTCGCGAGCGCCGGGGCGGTGTGCGCGATGGCTTATAATTCGCTCGTTATTTCCGGAGGAAGTAAATGAAAGTCCTGGTTCCCGTCAAACGAGTCGTCGATTTCAACGTCAAGGTGCGCGTCAAGGCCGACGGCTCGGGCGTCGAGATGGCGAACGTCAAAATGTCGATGAATCCCTTCGACGAGATCGCCGTCGAGGAAGCGATCCGCCTCAAGGAAGCGGGCATCGCGACCGAGATCGTAGCGGTGTCCTGCGGCGCGCAAGCCTGCCAGGAGACGCTGCGAACGGCGCTCGCGCTCGGCGCCGACCGCGCGATCCTGGTCGAGACCGACACCGAGCTGCAGCCGCTTGCGGTAGCCAAGCTCCTGCGTGCCTTGGTGCAAAAAGAAAACCCGCAGCTCATGCTGCTCGGTAAGCAGGCGATCGACGACGACTGCAACCAGACCGGCCAGATGCTCGCGGCTCTGCTCGGCTGGCCGCAGGCGACCTTCGCTTCCAAGCTGAAGATCAACGGCGGCAAGGCCGATGTAACCCGCGAAGTGGACGGCGGCCTGGAGACGATCTCGATCAAGCTGCCCGCGGTGGTGACGACGGACTTGCGATTAAACGAGCCGCGCTACGTCACGCTGCCCAACATCATGAAGGCGAAAAAGAAGGCGCTTGAGGTGCTGAAACCTGAAGCGCTGGGCGTGGACGTCGCTCCGCGGCTCAAGACGCTCAAGGTCGAGGAACCGCCGAAGCGCAAGGCAGGGGTAAAGGTCCCCGATGCCAAGGCGCTCGTGGCGAAACTCAAGAACGAAGCCAAGGTAATCGCATGAGTGTCCTGGTCATCGCCGAGCACGACAACCAGTCGATCAAATCGGCGACGTTCAACACGGTCGCCGCGGCCGTCCAAATAGTAAAAAGCGTCGGCGGCGACATCGCCGTCCTCGTCGCCGGCTCGGCTTGCGGCGCGGCGGCCAAGGCCGCCGCGGCGATCGCGGGCGTCAAGAAAGTGCTGGTCGCGGACGCACCGCATCACAAAGACCAGCTCGCCGAAAACCTCGCCGCACTGATCGTCGGCCTCGCCGGCGGCTACACGCACATCCTGGCGCCGGCAAATTCTTTCGGGAAGAACCTCGCGCCGCGAGTCGCGGCGCTTCTGGATGTCGCACAGATCTCCGACATCGTCTCGGTCGTGGACGCGGACACTTTTGTGCGGCCGATCTATGCCGGCAACGCGCTCGCGACCGTGCAATCGAAGGATAGGATCAAGGTCATCACGGTGCGCACGACCGGCTTCGGTGCGGTCTCCGCAAGCGGCGGCTCGGCCGCAGTCGAAGCCCTCCAGGCGGGCACGGACTCGGGCTTGTCTGCGCTCGTCGGCCGCGAGCTGACCAAGTCGGAACGCCCCGAGCTGACTTCGGCGCGCGTGGTGGTGTCCGGCGGCCGTGGCATGGGCTCGGGGGAGAACTTCAAGGTGCTGGAGCCGCTCGCCGACAAGCTCGGGGCGGCGATGGGCGCCTCGCGCGCGGCGGTCGACGCGGGATTCGTGCCGAACGACTGGCAGGTGGGGCAGACGGGCAAGATCGTCGCTCCGGAGCTCTACATCGCAGTCGGCATCTCCGGCGCAATCCAGCACCTGGCGGGGATGAAGGACAGCCGCGTCATCGTCGCCATCAACAAGGACGAAGAGGCGCCGATTTTCCAGGTCGCGGATTATGGAATCGTCGGCGACCTGTTCCAGATCGTGCCGGAAATCGTGAAGGAACTCGGCTGATTCGAGATACTGGAGTGAACCATGACTGAATACAGGGCGCCGCTGCGCGACATGCAATTCGTGCTGAAGGAGCTTGCCGGGCTAGACGAAATCGCAAAGCTTCCCGGGTGCGAAGAAGTGAACTCCGAACTTGTCGGCCAGATTCTCGAGGAGGCGGCCAAGTTCGCGAGCGGGGTGCTTTCGCCGCTGAACAAGACCGCCGACCAGGAGGGCTCCAGGTGGGAAAACGGAGCGGTCAGGACGCCCAAGGGGTTCAAGCAAGCGTACCTGCAATTCGTCGAAGGCGGCTGGAATGCCATGCAAGCGCCGCCCGAATACGGCGGGCAAGGTTTGCCGAAGATCGTGACCACTCCGGTCATCGAAATGTTCAAATCCGCGAACCTTTCGTTCTCCCTCTGCCCGATGCTCACGGCCGGTGCGGTCGAGGCGCTGCTGCTGCGGGGTTCCGAGCAGCTTAAGAATATCTACGTGAAGAAGATGGTGGGCGGCGCCTGGACCGGCACCATGAACCTCACCGAGCCGCAGGCGGGGTCGGACCTGGCGCTGGTGAAGACGCGCGCCGTGCGGTCACTTGACGACGATAACGGCGACCACTACCGCATTCACGGGCAAAAGATCTTCATTACTTACGGCGAGCACGATCTCGCCGAGAACATCGTCCACATGGTGCTCGCGCGCACCCCCGATGCGCCCGAGGGCGTGCGCGGCATTTCGATGTTCGTGGTGCCTAAGTTCCTCGTCGGCAAGGACGGCTCGCCGGGGCTGCGCAACGACGTGAAGTGCGCCTCGATCGAGCACAAGCTCGGCATCCACGCGAGCCCCACGGCGGTGATGATCTACGGCGAGAAGGAAGGCGCGGTCGGTTACCTCATTGGCGAGGAAAACCGGGGGCTCGAGTATATGTTCATCATGATGAACGCGGCGCGTTTCGCGGTGGGTCTGGAAGGTGTTTCGATTTCGGAGCGCGCCTACCAGCAGGCGCTTGGGTACGCAAAGGAGCGCATCCAAAGCCGGGATCTGGCGGGAGGCGGAAGCGCTGTGCCGATCATCCGCCATCCGGACGTGCGCAGGATGCTGATGAGCATGAAGGCGCAGACCGAGGCGATGCGCGCGCTCGCCTACGTGGTTGCCGCGGCGATGGACAGGGGGATGCGCCATCCGGACAAGGAAGAAAGCGCTAGCAATCAGGCCTTCGCGGACCTGTTGATTCCGATCGTCAAGGGCTGGAGCACCGAGACGGGGATCGAAGTCGCCTCGACCGGGATACAGGTACACGGGGGGATGGGCTTCATCGAGGAGACGGGAGCGGCGCAGCACTTGCGCGACGCGCGCATCACGACGATCTACGAAGGCACGACCGGCATCCAGGCAAACGACCTTGTCGGCCGCAAGATCGCGCGCGACGGCGGCGCGACGGCGAAGGAAGTCATGAAGGCGATGCGCAAGGTCGAAGCGGAGCTCGGAGCCGCTGGAGAAGATGCTTCGACAAGCTCGGGGCAGGACATGGCCACGATCCGCGAGACATTCTCCGCGGCGCTCACCGCGGCGGAGGAATGCGTTTCCTGGATCGTCATCACCTACGGCAGCGACATCAAGGCGGCGCACGCCGGCGCGGTGCCCTTTCTCAAACTGATGGGCATCGTCTGCGGCGGCTGGCAGATGGCGCGCGCCGCGCTTGTCGCCATGCGAAGGCTGGCGGAAGGGAAGGGCGACAAATCCTTCCACGAAGCGAAGATCAAGACTGCGCGTTTCTACGCGGATCACGTGCTGACCCAGGCGCCGGCGTTGCGAAATGCGATCGTGCGGGGCTCCGGGGGAGTGATGGCGCTCGCCGAGGAGCAGTTCTGACCGGGGAAGAGGGATTACGCTCGTCAGTTCAGGTCCAGCGTCACGCGTCGCAACTCCGCGCCGTCCGGGTGCCGCTCGATGCGAAACCCCACCGAACCAGCAAGGCGCAGCATCGGCGTGTTCATGGCGAGCACCTCACCGACGATTCTGCGGATGCCGTGCGCGCGAGCTGAATCGACCAGCATGGAAAGAAGTCTCTTGCCTATGCCGTAACCCTGCCACGCGTCGGCGATCGTGACGGCGAATTCGCAGCTCGCGTTGTCCGCTAAACGCACATAGCGTGCGACGCCGATAGCGGTTTCGGCGCCTTCAATCGTCACCGTTGCGATCAGCGCCATGTCCCGGCTGAAGTCGATGCGCGTGAGTTGTTCCAGACGCTCCTGCGTCAGTGCGATGCCGCCGCCGAGGGAGCGGTTGTATCGCGTTTCCCGCGAGAGCTTGTGTACGAAGTCCGCTTCGAGATCGATGTCCTCGGGCCGGATCGGGCGCACGGCGATCGAGTGCGAAAGGCCCAAGGGCCATGACGCGATCAGCCGCGCCGAAGAAGGTGACGGAAACTCCGGTGTCATCGTGTGCGTGCGCTACTCGGTGACCGCGACCGCGCCCCTGCGAGTCAGGCGCTCGCCGACGCGACGCGATGCGCTTCGATCAACCGCTTGAAAGCGGTCCGCGCGCGGTCGAGCGCGCGCGGATCGCCGAGCAGCCGCCGGTCGTGATGCGTGGCGAGCACGATCCCAAACAAATCGAAGGTGAGCTGCCAGGGATCGGTATCGGGTTTCAGGTGGCCCTCGTCGATGGCAAGGCGGATCGCCTTGGCGATCGCGCCGCGAAGCTCGCGCTGGCCGGCGACCAGCAGGTCGCGCACCGCGCCGGGCCGATCGTCGTATTCGATCGATGCTGCGAGGATGAGGCAGCCGCCCGGCAGATCGTCGTTGCTTTCGATCCACGCGAGCCAATTCGTGGCGAGAGCTTGCAGGCGCGGCAGGCCGCGGGGCTGCGTCAGCGCGGGAGAGAGGACCTGCTCGAGGAAGAGCGCCTGCCCCTGCTTGAGGGTCTGCAGCTGGAGGTCTTCCTTGGAATCGAAATGGGCGAACAAGCCGCTTTTCGACAGGCCAAGGCGCCCGGCCAAAGTGCCGATGCTCAATCCCTCGAGGCCAACCTGACTTGCCAGAGCGACGGCTTCATTGAGGATCAAGGTCCGAGTGTGCTCACCCTTGCGCATCCCTAAACAATAGTACGAACGTTCGTTATTTGCAAGTTCGCCATGTTTTCAGCGAGCTAAAAGGGGGTCTTTCTCGTCAAGATATCCTTCCACATGACCCAGTCTCCGGCAAAACTGTACAAAGGATGGGTGAAGGTCGCCGGCCGGTTGTGCTCGAAGAAGTAGTGCCCTGTCCAAGCGAAGGCATAGCCTGCAGCCAGTCCCGCAAGGATCCACCAGCCGTTAAGCGACTCGATCGCCTGCAAGAGGAACAAAACTCCGATCGTTGTGCCGACGAAATGCAACCTGCGGCACGTGCGGTTGGCGTGTTCGGAGAGATAAAAAGGGTAGAAATCGGAAAATGCGCTGTAGGGTTTCTTCATGCCGAGCTTCTCCTAGATGATTGTGCGCCCGATTGAGCGGCGTGTCCGCTCCAATCGGGCGAACTAACCCGGCCCGCAAAGCGGGTCCGGCGTTACTACATGTTTGGGTAATTCGGACCGCCACCCCCTTGCGGCGATACCCAGACGATATTCTGCAAGGGGTCCTTGATGTCGCAGGTCTTGCAGTGCACGCAGTTCTGCGCGTTGATCTGCAGGCGCTTGCCCCTCACCCCCGTCCTCACCCCCTGCCCCTCTCCCGCAGGGAGAGGGGAGTCGTCGACAAATTCGTATACGCCTGCCGGGCAATAGCGTTGCTCGGGCCCGGCGTATTTCGCGAGATTCACGCTTACGGGGACGCTTGCGTCCTTGAGAGTCAGATGGCAGGGCTGGTTCTCCTCGTGGTTGGTATTGGAGACGAAAACCGAGGACAGACGATCGAAAGTAAGCTTGCCGTCGGGTTTCGGGTACTCGATCGGCTGAAACGCGGAGGCCGGCAGCAGACATTCATGATCGGCGTGCCGGTGGTGCAGCGTCCAGGGGAATTTCCCGCCGAGCAGGGTCTGCTCGAGCCCGACCATCACGCTGCCGGAATACAGGCCCTTCGACATCCATTGCTTGAAGTTGCGCGCGCGGCAAAGCTCGTCGAACAGCCACGATTCGCGGAATGCGGCCGGATAGGCATCGAGCTCGTCCCCTGACCGCCCCGCATGCAGGGAAGCGAAAGCGGCCTCGGCGGCAAGCATTCCGGATTTGATCGCCGCGTGGCTGCCTTTGATGCGCGAGGCATTGAGAAATCCCGCGTCGTCACCGATTAGCACGCCGCCCGGAAAAACCAGCTTGGGGAGCGACATCAGGCCGCCGGCTGCGATGGCGCGGGCGCCGTAAGCCAGGCGTTTGCCGCCTTCGAAATACGGACGGATGGACGGATGGGTCTTGTAGCGCTGGAATTCCTCGTAGGGATTGAGATAGGGATTGGCGTAAGCGAGCCCGACGACAAAGCCCACCGAAACGAGGTTCGCCTCCATGTGATAGAGGAACGAACCGCCGTAGGTGTCGGCGGTTAGCGGCCAGCCGGCCGAGTGGACGACGAGTCCGGGCTCGTGCCTTTTCGGATCGATCTCCCAGAGTTCCTTCAATCCGATGCCGTATACCTGCGGGTCGCTGTTCTCGGAAAGGTGAAAGCGCTCCATGAGCTGCCTTGCGAGATGGCCGCGGCAGCCTTCGGCGAAAAACGTGTACTTGCCGTGCAGCTCCATGCCGGGCTGATATTGGTCGGTCGGCTTGCCGTCGCGCGCGACGCCCATGTCGCCGGTGGCCACGCCTTTGACCGCGCCCTCGTCGTCGTAGAGAATTTCCGCAGCGGCGAAACCCGGATAAATCTCGACGCCTAGGCCTTCCGCCTGTGCCCCGAGCCAGCGGCAGAAGTTGGCGAGGCTGATCACATAGTTGCCGTGGTTGCGGAAGCACTCGGGGAGGAGAAAATTCGGTACCTTGAACGCACCGGTCCTGGTCAGAAAGAGGAAACGATCCTCGCTCACCGGGGTCTTGAGCGGGGCGCCGAGGTCCTTCCAGCTGGGGAAAAGCTCCACCATCGCGCGCGGATCCATCACCGCGCCGGAGAGAATATGCGCGCCGATCTCCGAGCCTTTTTCGATCACGCACACGGCGAGTTCCGCAGCTTTCTGCGCTGCGAGCTGCTTCAGATGGATAGCCGCGGCCAGTCCCGCCGGCCCGCCGCCGACCACCACCACGTCGTATTGCATCGCTTCGCGTGTCATGGATTCTCCGGTCGGAGCCCCCTGCAACGCCTCGCGAATTAAGCGGCGCGTTCGGACGCGTCCGCTTCAATTCGCCGCGACGCGCGCCATTGCGTGCTCGTAGCGTTGCCCGGTAATTATAATGGGGGCAGGAGGAGAACACGATGGCCAACACGATGCCCAACAGGCCGCTCTGGCAGCCGGATCCTGAACGTATCGAAGAAGCGAACCTGACGCGCTTCGCGCGCCAGGCGATCCGCGACTGGAAGCTCGGCCTCAACAACTATCCCGCCTTCTACCGCTGGACGATCGACCGCCCGGAACAGTTCTGGGAATCGTTGTGGAAATTCGCCGGAGTGCGCGCGAGTGCGAAGGGGAGCCGCGTGCTGGTGAACGGCGACAAGATGCCCGGCGCGCGGTGGTATCCCGACGCGCGGATGAATTTCGCCGAGAACCTGCTCCGCCGGCGCGACGCCTCGACCGCGATCGTGTTCTGGGGCGAAGACAAGGTGAAACGCCGCGTCACTCATCGCGAGCTCTACGACCAGGTGTCGCGCATGGCGCGGGCCCTGCGCGAGTCGGGCGTGAAGCCGGGCGACCGCGTCGCAGCCTATCTTCCCAACATGCCCGAGGCCGTCGCGGCGATGCTTGCCGCGGCCAGCATCGGTGCGGCGTTTTCTACATCCTCTCCGGATTTCGGGGTTCAAGGCGTGCTCGACCGCTTCGGCCAGATCGGGCCGGCGGTTCTCTTCGCCGCCGACGGCTACTTCTACAACGGAAGGGAAATCGATTCGCTCGAAAAGCTGCGCGAGATCGCGGCAAGACTCCCGAGCCTGAAGCGCGTCGTCATCGTGCCCTACATGAGCGACCGGCCCGACGTTTCAGGCATAGCGAACGCGCAGCGCCTTGATGAATTCATCGCGGGCCCGGCCGCCGGAGACATCCGTTTCGAGCAGTTGCCCTTCGATCACCCGCTGTACATCCTTTTTTCGTCCGGAACGACCGGCGTGCCCAAGTGCATCGTTCACGGTGCCGGCGGCACGCTGCTCAAGCACCTGTGCGAACAACAACTGCACACCGATATCAAGCCAGGAGATCGCTTGTTCTACTTCACCACGCTCGGCTGGATGATGTGGAACTGGCTTGCATCAGCGCTCGGATCGGGGGCGACGCTGCTGCTTTACGACGGCTCGCCTTTCGTGAGGAGCGGAAAGATCCTCTTCGACTACGCGGACGCCGAAGGCATGACGCATCTCGGCACCTCGGCGAAGTTCATCGACGCGAGCGCCAAAGCGGGAGTGGAACCTGCGAAGACCCACGAGCTCGAGCACTTGCGCACCGTGCTCTCGACCGGCTCGCCGCTCGCTCCAGAGGGCTTCGACTACGTATACCGCGCGATCAAGCGCGACGTTTGCCTGTCCTCGATCTCGGGGGGTACCGATATCTGCGGCTGCTTCGTGCTCGGCAATCCCATCCTCCCGGTATGGCGCGGTGAAATTCAGAGCAGGGCGCTCGGCCTGAAGGTCGAGGTTTACGACGAAAAAGGACGTTCGGTGAAAGGGCAGAAGGGCGAGCTGGTGTGCACGAGGCCGTTTCCGTCGCTGCCGATCGGCTTGTGGAACGACGCCGACGGAAGTAAGTATCGCGCCGCCTATTTCGAGAGGTATCCCGGCGTCTGGACCCACGGCGACTGGTGCGAGATCACGCAACACGACGGCATGATCATCTACGGCAGGTCGGATGCGGTGCTCAATCCGGGCGGCGTGCGCATCGGAACGGCCGAGATCTACCGCCAGGTCGAGCAGCTGGAAGAAGTGGTCGAGTCACTCGTAATCGGCCAGAGCTGGCCGCCCGGAGATATCAGCGACGTGCGCGTCGTGTTGTTCGTGAAGCTTCGCGAGGGGCTGATGCTGGATGAGGCGCTCATCGCCAAAATCAAGAACAAGGTCCGCACCAATACGACTCCGCGGCATGTGCCGGCGAAAGTCGTACAGGTGCCCGACATACCCCGCACCAAGTCGAACAAGATCGTCGAGCTCGCGGTGCGCAACGTCGTGCACGGCCGGCCGGTGAAAAACCTAGAGGCGCTCGCGAATCCCGAGGCCTTGGAGCACTTCAAGAACCGGCCGGAACTGGCGGGACCCTAAACGCAGCGTTCAGCCGCTTTTGCGCCCGCCTGAATTCATGTATCATCGTCCATCCCATCCCCCTGGTTTTAGATGGCCAAGTATGTGTTCGTGTCGGGCGGAGTGGTTTCCTCTCTGGGGAAGGGGATAGCCGCCGCCTCCCTCGCCGCCATCCTCGAATCACGCGGCATCCGGGTCACCCTCCTCAAGCTCGACCCGTACATCAACGTCGATCCCGGCACGATGAGCCCTTTCCAGCACGGAGAGGTGTTCGTCACCGAAGACGGCGCCGAAACCGACCTCGATCTGGGTCACTACGAGCGCTTCCAGTCGGCCCGGATGCACAAATCGAACAATTTCACCACAGGCCAGATCTACGAGTCGGTCATCAAGAAGGAGCGCCGCGGCGATTACCTCGGCCGCACGGTGCAGGTGATCCCGCACGTCACCGACGAGATCAAATCATTCATCGTGCGCGGCGCCGGCGACGCCGAAGTGGCGATCGTGGAGATCGGCGGCACGGTGGGCGACATCGAATCGCTGCCGTTTCTGGAGGCGGTGCGCCAGATGGGGCTTGAACTGGGCGCGCACAACACCTGCTACATCCATCTGACGCTGGTGCCTTTCATCAAGGGCGCGGGCGAGATCAAGACCAAGCCCACGCAGCACTCGGTGAAGGAGCTGCGCGGGATCGGCATTCAACCCGACGCGCTCCTGTGCCGCTCCGACCGGCCGATTCCCGACGAAGAGAAAAGGAAAATCGCGCTGTTTACCAACGTTCAGGCCAGCGCCGTGATCTCGGCATGGGATGTGGACTCGATCTACAGGATTCCCTGGATGCTGCATCAGCAGATGCTCGACGAGATCGTTTGCCATAAGCTGAACATCATCGCCAAGCCCGCCGATCTCAGGGCCTGGAAGAAATTGGTCGAGGCGCTGGAACACCCACAGCACGAGCTCACCATCGCGATGGTCGGCAAATACGTCGATCT
>Ga0137451_1000365_pt1 | contig 13703 bp, 17 predicted proteins | sample EasRivERMGT500_2_FD_102336 | JGI IMG/M metagenome (GOLD analysis project Ga0137451, IMG submission 102336) | Soil microbial communities from meander-bound floodplain in the East River, Colorado, USA - East River MetaG ERMGT500_2 | ecosystem: Environmental > Terrestrial > Soil > Floodplain ... | reverse complement strand
CCGCCGAGCGAGGGCGTGAGCGGCGTCTGCGAAACGCCGCCCCCGCCGTGACAGGCAAGACAGGCTGCGAGAACTGCTTCCTTCAATTACTTGCCGTAGGTGACCCGGTAGATCGCGCCGTTGTGGTCATCGGAGACGAGCAGCGACCCGTCCTTCAGCACCATCACGTCGGCCGGCCGGCCGAGGTAGCCGTTGTTCTCCACCAGCCCGGTGAGAAACGGCTCCATCCTGGCGTTGCCCTTGGCATCGATGAAGATCGCGACCACGTCCGCGGCGTACTTCTCGGTCCTGTTCCAGGGGCCGTGGCGCGTGAGGAAGATCGCGTTCTGGTACTTCGCCGGGAACATCTTGCCGGTGTAGAAACGCATGCCGAGCGGCGCCGCATGCGGTCCGATCGTCAGCGCCGGCTTGACGTAGTTCTTGCAGTCCTTGCCCCAGCCGAACTGCGGGTCGGTCATCAGCCCCGAGTGGCAGTAAGGGAAGCCGAAGTGCTGGCCGGTCTTGGTGACGCGGTTCAACTCGTCGAGCGGCATGTCCTCGGCAAGCCAGTCGCGCTGGTTGTCGCCGAACCACAGCTCCTTGGTCTTCGGGTGCCAGTCGAAGCCGACCGTGTTGCGCATGCCCTTCACCACCGACTCGACGCCGGTGCCGTCGAGGTTCATGCGGAAGATCTGCGCATGCGTGGCGGGAGGCTCGCAGATGTTGCACGGTGCGCCGACCGGCACGTAGAGCTTGCCGTCGGGGCCGATCTTGATGAACTTCCAGCCGTGCGGCACCCCGCCCGGCAGCTTGTCGTACACCATGACGGGCACGGGCGGGTTGTCGAGCTTCGCCTCGATGTCGTCGTAGCGCGTGATGTCCTTGGGCGTGGCGACATACAGCGAGCCCTTGTGGAACTCGATGCCGTTCGGCAGGAACAGCTTCTCGGCGATCGTCTTCACCTCGCGCTTGCCGCCCCGGTCCACGACCGCGTAGATCTTGCCGGCGACGAAGAGCGAGCTCACGAACACCGTGCCCTTGTCGCCCTGGCGCATGCCGCGCGCGTCCAGAATCCCGCTCGCCCACACCTCGGCCTTGAAGCCGGGCGGGAGCTTGATCTTCCCGACCGGCAGCTTGTCGGCCGCGGTCGCGATGGGAAACGCGGGCACCGGGGCCATCTTCGCGGTAACGTCGCCCTGGGGCCGGCCGACCGCCCAAAACGGCACCTCGTCCTTTTTCTCCTGCGCAACTGCCGGCGATGCGGCGAACATCGTTGCCGCCGCGAATGCGAGCAGCGCTCCATGGCGCTGCATGAGCGAAGCGTTCATATCCGGGCTCCTCCTGAATGGTTCGGCAAAGCTTACTCCTACCGCGCTACTTCGGCAGCCGGGCAGCACTGCGCGATGCCGCGCTCAGGCGGCGACGCGATTGGGCTTGTCGGGCCGGGCCCGCAATCTCACCGGGATGACCTTCTTTTCCGCGGGCAGGTACTGCTCCGGGACGTCGGCATAGACCGTGTTCGAAGTCGTGCCGGCCGCAAGCTTCTCGCGCGGCTGCGCGGGGTGGAGCGGGATCTTTTCCAGCTGAGTGGCGACCGAGACGCCCTCGTGAGTGAAATGGTTCTTGGCCCTGAGGAGCATGGGCAGGTTCTTGATCATGTGCCACAGGGTCCAGCGGTGCTGCCAGATGCGCTTGCGGAAGCGCCGCTGGTACGGCTTGCCGTGGTAGAAGCGCATGATGTGCCAGTTATAGAGCTCCTCCATCTGCTCCCGCGACCCGAAGCCTTTCGGGATGTAGACGAAATTCAGGCAGTTCATCAGGCGCCAGTCTTCGTGGAAATCGCCGTCCTTGCCGTTGTTGTGAATGATCTCGTGCCACATCGGCGCGCCGTGGAACGGCGTGAACTTCGTCATGTTCATTTCGTCGAGGTCGAGCTCAAGGACGAAGTCTGAAGTTTTCTTGAAGGTCTGCGGCGTTTCGCCCGGCAGCCCGAAGATGAAAAGGCCCTTGACGCGCATGTCGAGCTTCTGGATGCGCCTGACTGCCGCCCGGACCTGGTCCGGTTCCAGGCCGGTCTTGTGCCGCTCCATCATCCCGGGGTCGGCCGTCTCAATGCCCATGGCGAGCTGCAGCGCGCCCGCCCGCTTCATCAGGGCGAAGAGCTCCTCGTCATCGTTGTGGCCCACGCGGATGGCGCAGCTCCAGTCCATCCCGAGCGGCTTGCGGATGAGCGTCTCGCACAGCTCGACAACGCGCTTGCGGCTGGCGGTGAACAAGTCGTCGTAGAAATTGATGTGGTGCACGCCGTAGGTGTCGCGCAGGAGCTTCATGTGCTCCCAGGTGTATTCGGCGGAATTGTGGCGGTACTTGTGCTCGTACACGGTACGGTCGCAGAAGCTGCACGTGAACGGGCAGCCGCGGCTGGTGATCATGTTCGTGCCGTAGCGCTTGATGTAGCTGAACAGCGGCAGGTGGTAGCCCTTGGCGAAGCCCTCCAGCTTGTTCCACGCCGGGAAGGGCAGCTCGTCGAGGTCGTTGATGCGCGCCCGCCGCTCGTTGGAGACGACGCGCTCGCCGTCGCGCCAGACCAGGTTCGGGATCGTCGCGAGCGGCTTGCCGTCGGCGAGATCCTGTAGCGTTCCCTCCCCCTCACCCACGCACAGGTAGTCGATCTGCGGGAAGTGCTCGAGCAGCTGGCCGCCGATCGACGAGGGGTGTACCGCGCCGAAGATGATCTTCACCGAGGGCCGCTTCTCCCGGATGAGGCAGGCGATGTCGTAGCCGTCCAGGAACGCCGAGGTGGTGGTCGAGAACCCCACCATGTCCGGGTTCCAGTCGAGCACCTTCTGCGCCGTTTCCTCGGTGTTGCGCGGCGGCTTGGGGCCGAGGCAGTCGACGAGCATGGTCTCGTGGCCGTGCTTGTCGAGCCAGGACGCGAGCGACAGGATGCCGATCGGGGCCATCCGGTTGGCGAACAATGACAGATCGGCCTGACCGGGGCAGAAGTTGTAGCCGGCCGGGTGGATGAGAGCGACGCGCATGTGTTGCCCCCCGTGATTGTGAACCACCCCCCGTCAGGGGGCTTTTCAGGAAAACCACATTTTAGTCTAGCATGCCCTCGATCGTTGCGGCATGGCCGGCCTTTCACTACTCGAGCCGTACCGCCGGATCGCTGTATACAATACAAACCGCGCGGCCACCATGGTCGCCACCGTCCTAAGACCCCGTCTCCCATGCTCGATTTCGCCGACTACGTAAAGATCTTCGTGGCGCTGCTCGTGATCGTCAATCCCATCGGGACGATGCCGATGTTCCTGGGCCTGACTCACAAGCACAGCGTCCCCGAGAAGAAGCGCATCGCGCGCATCGCGAGCATCTCGGTGGCGATCGTCCTGGCGGTCTCGGCGATGGTGGGCGAGCACCTTCTGGGGCTCTTCGGCATCACCATCGCCTCGTTCAAGGTCGGCGGGGCAATTCTCATATTGCTGATCGCCATATCGATGATGCACGCCGCGCCGAGCGGCGAAAGGCAGACACCCGAGGAAGCCAAGGAAGCCGAAGACAAGGAGAGCATCGCCGTCGTGCCGCTCGCCCTGCCGCTGCTCTCTGGGCCGGGGGCGATCTCGACGACGATCATCTACGCGGCCCAAAGTCCGTCCCTCGCCCACCTGGGCGCCGTGATCGCGTGCTGCCTGCTGGTCGCGCTCACGACCTGGATCGCGCTCAGGGCGGCGACCCCGATCGGAAGCCGGCTCGGGAAGACCGGCATCAACGTCGTGATCCGGATCATGGGATTGCTGCTCGCCGCCGTGGCCGTGGAAATTTTTGCGAGCGGCATCGTGGTCCTGCTGCCCGGATTGGGATAGCTCGCACCTGTGCTCGGACCGGGGGTGGGGCGATGGCTACCCCGGGTCAGGCAGGCGGCGCGCGCGGATGCGGAAACGCAGATCGACGCGGTTCTGTACCGCGACTGCGCCACCCAGGAGCGAGTAGGGCGTAATGCCGAAATCGGTCTGATCGAAGGTGAGTCTTCCGGTAACGTTGATCTGGTCGGCATCGGCTTCGATCCGCACCGGCGCCTGCAGCGTGCGCGTGTTGCCGTGCAGCGTGATCGCAACGCTCATTGTGACTTCCCGCTGGCTCGCGTCCACGCCGTTCACCCGGATGAGCGCGAACGGAAACTTGTCCGCCTCCAGCACTTTTCCCAGCATATTGGCGCGCGTTCCGTCGATGTCGGACTCCGCGGGCTGCGTGTCAAAGCCGGCCTCGACGCGCAGCGCTGCCTCGTCCACCGCCAGGCGTGCGAGCGCGACATACAGGTCGACGCGGCCTTCATCCGGCGCGACATAACCGGCAATCTCATGGCTGGCGACGACATGGTCATGCCCCAGGCGCGCGAGCGAGCCGCCGCGGCGTACCTCGATCACGACCAGCGACTCGGTCGGATCGACGCGAAACACCGGCCTCCCCCGCGCCGCAGCCTCCCGATAATACGACTCGGGAAAATCCGCCGGCGGAGCGACAGGAGCCGCCGCCGGCGCCGGCTCGCGGACGAGCGGCGCGCAGCCGGCCAGCATCAACGCGAGCATCGTCGATAAAAGCGCAGCCGCGAGACCGGCGCGGTGAGGGCGCAGGCGCATCTCAGCCGGCCTTGCGCAACTTCACCTTGAATTTCACTTTCACATCGGCGCCGATGACATTGCTCGCCGCCCACTCGCCGCTGCCGATGCCGAACGCGCCGCGCTTCAGCGTCAGCTCGCCTTCCATGGTGGCACCATCGGTCGAACCGGTCCAGGTGAACGGCACCTCGACCGGCTGCTTGACGCCTTTCAGGGAAAGCGTGCCGCGCGCCACATAGTGATTGCCTTCCTTGCGACGCAGGTCGGTGGAGCGGAACTCCGCCTGAGGAAAGCCGGCGTAGTCGAACCAGTCCTTGCCGCGAATTTCCTTGTTCACGTCCGCGATGCTCATGTCCGCGCTGGTCACCTTGACGGTGACATCGAGGCTGCCCCCGGCGGGTTTCTCCGCATCGAAGCGCAGACGCGCATCGAATTCCTTGAACACGCCCGGAGCCGCGGTCTTCTCGAAGGTGGCGATGAACTCGAGCTTGCTGCCGGCCGGATCCATTTTCCAGTCCGCGCCTTGAGCGGGGTTCAGCGCGCCGGCCAGCACCAGGCCGCAGAGTCCAAGCAAGACGACGATTTCTTTCACGGCGTTCTCCACGCGTCGGGGAGCATTCGTATCAGCACCGCATTGCGTTTGACGAAGTGATGCCGCAGCGCCGCGCCGATGTGCGCGACCAGCACGAGAGCCAGCGCCGCGAACAGCCCGCCGTGCACGAGCGCGACCAGGTCGGCCGTTGACTTGTCCGGGGCCACGATCGCGGGCAGCGGAATCAGCCAGAAAATCCGGAACGGAATATTGGCGGCGGAGTTGATGATCCAGCCGCTCACGGGCAGGGCGATCATCAGCAGGTAGAGAAGCAGGTGGCTTGAGCGCGCGGCGGCGCGCTCCCAGGCGGGCATCCCGGCCGGCAATGCCGGTGGGGGATTGGCGAGCCGCCACAGGAGGCGCAGCGCCACCAGCGCGAGGATCAGCATGCCGGTCGACTTGTGCCAGAAAAAAAGCTCGAGCTTCGCCGGCGACACCCGCCAGGTCGCCGCCGTCACGCCGAGCGTGATCTGCGCCAGGATCAGCGCGGCCATGATCCAGTGAAAACATTTAGCCGGCGCGCCCCACGAATCGGCAGTGTTGCGAAGCATGTTCGTATAGTAACGGCTGGCCACGGATTCGTGCTGCACAACGGACTAAGGCGCCGCGGTCGTGATCAAAGTCACGCGCGAGCACACGAGCGGACTCTTTCAGCGGCTGGAAGGGCGCGTCCGGTAGGCGCGCTTCTATGGCGCAGATGAAACCGGCGAGCGGCCGCCCGCGCGGGGGGGCCAGCTCGGGCGCGCAGGGCGCTACGCGATCAGTCGAACTTCGCGCAATGCCCGCGCGGTTTCTCTCGCCCGCTCCGCCGCCTCCCGCAGTCTCCTGATCTCCTCCGGGCTCAGGCGCTCGGGGTTGCAGTAGTCGAGCTTCCAGTCCGCGTTCTCGCTCCAGCGCAAGGGCGACTGAACCGTGGTGCGCGGGCCCGGGGCCGATTCGAGTACGCGCAGCGCGAGCTCGAGCGTCGTCGCCTGCGACTCCGGATCGTGCGGCCTGCCCGCACTGTTGCCGAGCGGAAAATCGCTGAAGAGAAAGCGCGGCGCGCCGCAGTGCTCGACGATGTCCTTCGCGCAGCCCATCACGACGGTAGCGATGCCGTTCGCTTCCAGATGGCGCGCTATCAAGCTCACGCTCTGGTGGCACACCGGGCAGTTGGGCACGAGAATCGCGGCGTCCGCTTCGTCTTCCACGCAGCGCGCAAGGATCTCGGGGCAGTCCACGTCGATAGTGTGCTGCTGGCTGCGGTTGGTCGGCGCGCCGTGAAAGCGGCGGGCGAGTTGCACTCTTCCGGCCGCGGCCGCGCGCCGCAGCGCCGGCAGCGGAAACCAGGTGCCGCTGTCCTCCATATTGGTGTGCTTGCGGTCGATCGCGACGTGCGCGATGCGCAGATCGTGGTCGGCGCTCGTGTCGCCCGAGTACACGCTGTAGAACTTGGCCGCGGCGTTGTAAGGCGCGCCCGGCCCCTGGTTGCCTTTGTCGGGCTGGTAGGGCGCCGCGGTGGTGATGAGCGCCACGCGCGAGCGCGCGAGCGGTTTCTTTAAAGGCTGGAAGGGCCCATCGGTGAAATGCGCCCACACGTAGGGATTGCCGTAGCCGAGCGCGAGATACCAGTCGCGCGTGCGCTGCATGTAGGCGATCGGCCGGTCGGCTTTGGGGGCGGAGGGAATGAGATTGCCTCGCGGATCGGCAGGACGAGCTTCACGGGCTCCGGCCTGCGCGCGGCACCCGGCTACTTCTTCCAGCCGTCGATGTCTCCGAGCTGCACGTCGTAGCCGACGTTCTTGGGACCTGCCGCCGCCAGCACCGCCTTCTCGACTTTCTTGAATGCCGCGGCAAGCTCGAAGCTCAGCTTCGCGAGCGCTCCGGCTTCGGGCTTGATTACCGCGGCATTGTCGACGCGAAGAAACGCCCTGCCGACCAGTTCCACGTAAATCGCCGCCGCAAGCTGGTCGAGCGATTGTCCGGCAGCTGGCACGTTGGCGGTGGTCATGGGGACCGCTTTCGAGGGAGGGAAAGCGCCATGCTACTCCGAACAGAGAGCATGGAAAGCCTAGCCCTGAACGCGTCAGTACGTGCGCTCCTCGCCCGGCTTCATTTCCACCATCCGGCCGCCCAAACCCCGCTTGTCGAGCGCCGCCTTGAACTGCGCCGGCGTGCCGGCGAGGATCGGGTAGGTGCCGAAATGCATGGGGATCACCTGCTTCGGTTGAACCCATTCGACCGCTTGCGCGGCGCGCGCGGGATCCATGCCGAAATGGCCGCCGATGCCAGCTAGCATCACATCCACCTTGAAGAACTCGGCGACGAGCTTCATGTCGGTGAACACGTCCGTGTCCCCGGTGTGGTAGATCGTCGGGCCGCCGTTGATCTGCAGCACGTAGCCCACCGGATTGCCGCTCGCGATAGCCGCGGGCGCTCCGGGACCGGAGGGCTGGACCATGGGCGGCACGAGCTCCGAGCCGTGCACGGCGTTGACGTACGATACCTTGGCGCCGGCCTTGGGCAGGTCGATGGTGCCGCCCACGTTGCCGCCGGTCGCGAGCGTGGCCTGCTTCTCAGGGTAGCCCAACACCGACTTCATGTTGAATTGCAGCCCGTAGGGCGCGACCAGCACGGCACCCGTTTTCTTCGCGATCTCGATCGCCTCGCCGATGTGGTCCCAGTGGCCGTGGGTGATGAGGATGTAGTCCACCCGCCCGAGCTTGGCGATGGATTCCTTGTCGGGATTGGTCGGAACCTTCAGCCAGGGATCGATCAGGATCACGCCGCCCGAGGGTGTCTCGATCCTGAACGCGGCCTAACCGTACCAATGAATTTTCGTGGCGGCCTGCGCGAGCGTCGCGGTGAGAGCGAGCAGCGCGGCGGCAAGCAACACGGTGCGCGATGCGGATCGGTGCAACATGGGACTCCCTCCTAGGTTGGATTGCCGGGTGCGATTCTACTTCGGATAGAGAACCAGCTGCGTGCAGCGAAACAGCGCAAGCTTGCGCCGCTCCTCGCCGTGGGTCACCAGAGCGTCCCAAACGTGGGTCGTGCGCCCCAGGTGCACGGCGCGCGCCTCGCAGTAGAGCGTGCCTTCCCGCGCGGTATTGAGGAAGTTCGTCTTCAGCTCGATGGTCGTGAAATTCTGCGCGCTCGCCGGCAGGTGCGAAATGCAGCCGTAGCCGGCGAGCGTATCGGCGAAGCTGATGATCGCCCCGGCGTGCAGGTAGCCGTTCGGCGCGAGCAGCGCTTTGCGCAGCTCGAGCTCCCCTTTGAGCAGGCCCTCGGAGACTTCCGTGATGACGAACCCGATCAGGCCGGGGAGGTAATCTCTTCCGAAGCGATTGAAGTGATCGACGTCGAATCCGGGCCGTAGCGGCATGGGATCAGCCCGAGCCCGGCGGCAGCGGTTTGAAATGCTTGCTGAGCGCGATGCCCTGGCGCTGGTATGAGGAGTTGAGGTCGCTGCCGTAGAGCTTCTTCGGCGGCGCGGTCAGCCGCTCGTATACCAGGCGCCCAACGACCTGACCGTCCTCGATCACGAAGGGCATCTCGAACGAGCGCACCTCCAGCACCGCGCGCGAGCCCTGCCCGCCCGCCTGCGGATAGCCGAAGCCGGGGTCGAAGAACCCGGCGTAGTGCACGCGGAACTCGCCTACTAGGGTGTCGTACGCGACCATCTCCGCGGCGAGCATCGGCGGCACCTTCACCGACTCGCGCGAGGCGAGGATATAGAAGTCCGCTGGGTCGAGCACCAGGCCGCCCTTGCGGGGTGCGAGCACTGGCTCCCAGAAGTCGTGCGCGTCGTAGTGCCGGACGCGATCGACGTCGATCAGGCCGGTGTGGCTCTTTGCCCTGTAGCCGATCACTCCGCCCGAACGGTCGCCCACCAGATCCATCGACACTGGTACGCCGTCGCGGATTTCTTCGGCGGTGATCGAATCGACGAGCTGGTGCGCTTCCTGGAGCCGCCGCAGGGTCTCGTCGCCGGCGGGCGGGCTGCCGCGGCGGATGCGGATCTGGTTCAGCCGCGAGCCCTTGCGCACCAGCACGCTGAAGGTGCGAGGCGACACTTCTGCGTACAGCGGCCCGTTGTAGCCCTCGCGCACCCGGTCGAACTCGGTGCCGTAGTCGGTGATGAGGCGCGTGAAAACGTCGAGCCGGCCGGTCGAGCTCTTGGGATTGCCCATCGCCGAGGTGCGTTTCTTCAGCGCGAGGCCCTCGAGCAGGGGAACGATGTACACGCAGCCGCGCTCGAGCACCGCGCCCTCCCTGATGTCCATCTTGTGCATTTCGAGGTCCCTGAGCCTATCCTCGACTTTCGCGTTCCTGCCGGGAAGGAAGCTCGCTCGAACTCGATACGCGACGGGGCCCAGGCGCAGGTCCAGGCTGGCGGGCTGGTACTGATCGCTCTGTATCGATTCCCGGGCCCTGATCTCCTTCGACAGCCTGACCAGGTTCTCGAGCTCCTGCGAGGGCAATATCCCGGTCGAGCGCGCCGCATCGTCCGCCCCTTCGTCGCGGCTCCGCTCGCGACCCTCGCGGCCTGCTTCACCGAGCAGCTCAACCTGACCGAGGACGCGCTTGTTCGTATCCGGCATGACTTCAGAACCGCTCGACCCAGGGCCGCAGCTCCACTTCCCAGGTCCAGGCGCTGCGGTGCTGGCGGAACACGTGCAGGTAATTCTTCGCGATCTCGTCGGGCAAAAGCATCCCGTCCGCACCGCGCTCGCCCGCGCGGGAATCGCCCGCGCCCCTGGAGATTCCACCGTCGATGACGAAGTGCGCGACGTGGATGCCCTTGGGGGCCAACTCCCGCGCCATGCTCTGCGCGAGGCCGCGCAGCGCGAACTTGCCCATCGCGAAGGGCGCCGACTCGGCATAGCCCTTCACGCTCGCCGATGCTCCGGTGAAGAAGATCGCGCCCGAGCCGCGCGCGAGCATGCGCTTCGCCGCGCTTTGGGCGACGAGGAATCCCGCATAACCCGTCACCCTGATGGTGCGCTCGACTTCCTTCGGGTCCAGACCGACCAGGGGCCCGCGCACGCGGTAGCCCGCGTTGTACACGACGAGGTCCGGCACGCCCCACTTCGCCTCGACCGTGCCGAACATCGCTTCGACCTGGGCCAAGTCGCTCGCGTCGCAAGCGACCGGCAACGCCGCGGTCTCCTTTGCGAGCGGGCCGAGCTTGGAGGTGTCGCGCGCGGCGAGCGCGACGCGCATCCCGTCTTTGGCGAACAGGCGCGCAAGCGAAGCCGAGAGGCCGCTGCCCGCGCCGACGATCAGCGCGGTTTCAGCCATCGGTGAAAAAAGCGAAAGTGCGCGCCTCGATGCTCTGTCGCGGCGGAGCGCCCTCGGGCGTGTTGGGGTCGTTGAACGAGCTGTGCGCAGTGAAGCGCGCGCGACCGTCTCGCGTCGAGTCGAACACCTTGAAAACGAGCGCCTCGTCGCGCCGCATCTGCGGGAAGTAGAACCAGCGGTGCTCGGGGTTGTGGCGGACGCGGTAGGTCTCGCCCACCCGACGCGGATAGCGGCGCTCCGAGGCGATGAGGTCCTCGCGAGCGAGGCTCCTCGCGTCGGCGATGGCGAGCGGGTTGGACTGGATCGGTTTGTTGATCGCGCGCCACACCTGGATGATGGCGAAGCGATGCGCGAGGAGCTTTTCCGCCTCATCGGGCAGAATCTCGCGCACGCGCTGCGGTCCGGACCATTCGGTGTAGTCGTTGTGCACGTTGAACACGGGCTCGCGCACGAGCTTCGCTTCGCGTTCGGCCTCGTCGCCCGAGCGCAGCGTGTGGTCGAAGACCACGACGCGCGAGGCGCCCGATACTTTCTTTATCAACGCCTCGACCTCGGGGTAGTACACGCGCTTGAGCTCTGTCGCGTCGAAGAAATCCTTGACCGCGGTCCTATGCTTGACGAATTCGAAGCCGTTCTTTTCGAGATCGAATTCGTCCTGGAGCGGACGTCCGTCGCGGATCGTCATCGACCGCTGCTCGTGAGTACCGGTGACGCGGCGGCGGATGTTGCCCGGGCCGAAGGTCTCGTTGACGGGCTTCACGCCCGTATCCACGGTGTAGGCGAGCTTGGCGACGATATCCGAATCGCGCGCTCCAGCTTGGGCTTGTACGACGGCTCGGTCCATGGAAAAGCTCCTCGCGACGGTGCGAGATCGACGAGTTTCCATTGTACGCGAGGCTCTGATAGTCTCGCGGATGCGATCGAGGAGAGCTTGGTCATGAAGCGCACTATCGCGGTTCTTCTGGCGCTGTTCACCCTGGCGGCGGGCGCAGCGGCGCCGGTCCTCGCACAAGAATTTCCTTCCAAGCCGGTGAGGCTCGTCGTCCCCTTCCCGCCGGGCGGGCCGCTCGACATCGCCGGCCGGCTGATCGGCAAGGAACTGCAGGACCGCTGGGGCCATCCGGTCATCATCGAGAACAAGCCGGGCAGCACGATCGGCCCGGATTACGTCGTGCGGAGTGCGCCGGACGGCCACGTGCTGCTGATCATCAGCTCGACCCCGCTCGTCACCCTCCCGCACCTGCAGAAGGTGCCCTACGACGTGCTCAAAGATTTGGTCGGGGTGACGCAGACCACGCTCCTCACCTACGCGTTCGTCGTCAATCCCGCGACCGGGATCGGCTCGATCCAGGAACTGATCGAGCGCGCGAAGAAGGCGCCGGGACGGCTCAACTATGCGAGCGCCGGAAACGGCTCCGGGCAGCATCTGTACGTGGAGCTCCTGAAGAACGCGGCGGACATGAACCTCACGCACGTGCCCTACAAGGGCGCGGCGCCGGCGCTCCAGGCGGTGCTCTCGGGCGAGCCCGGAATGATGCTCGATGTCACCGTGGCGGTAGTGCCGCACGTGAAAGCGGGCAAGCTGCGCGCCCTCCTGGTCACGGGCGGCAAGCCGCTCGAGCAGCTGCCGGGCGCGGTGCCGTTCGATTCGCTTTTCCCAGGACTCGGCATTCCCGGCTGGCACGGGATCTTCGCTGCCGGCGGGACGCCCAAGCCCGTCCTCGACAAGCTCGCCGCCGACATCCGCCAGGTGCTGCAGATCCCGGCGGTCGCGAACCGCTTCCGCGAGTTGGGGGTGGAACCTTCGGCCGTCTCCGGCGACGCCTTCAACGAGATCGTCAGGCGCGACTCGGCCCGCTGGGGCGAGATCATCCGCAAGAACAACCTAAGGGCGGATTAACCCCCCCGCCTTCGGCGGCGGACGCGCGCAGGCGCGTCGCGTCTGCTGAATTTTCACCTCTTCGCGCTGCCGCCGAACCGGCGGCCGCCGTCTCCCTTCCACCCGGTGTGAATATTCCACAGGCAGGCGGTGCAAGGCACAACAGCGCTTGTCCCTCTCCCAAAACTATGCTGGTGACCGTGCAAATGTAGGTCTGCACGGGCCGGGTAAACCGGGAACGCAACAGGACAAGGAGCAGAAGCCATGATCAACACGAACGCGTACTCCAGCATGGACCAGCGCATCGACAACATCCGCGTGAGCGAGAGTGACCGTCAGACCGCCAAGGAATACATGCGCGACGCGGACTTCATCGCCGACCTCATCTGTCGCGCCGCCGAGAACCTCTGCTCCGCCGAAGGGCTTCTGGGCAGGCTGTTGGTTCATCGCGCCCATTAGGGTTCGCAGGGCGGGCGGCACCCAACTGGCCGATCTACTCCTCTATCGGCGCGCCCACCCGCTCTCCTGCGAAACGGCCAAGCCGACCAGCTTGGCCGTTTTTTTCCTTCGATGAATGGTTCGAGTTCTTACCAGGCGCGCGGAAGGGTGCGGGCGATCTTGATCCGGTCGCGCTCGACCTCGATGTAGCCCCCGCCGGCGAGATCGCCGAGGATGCGGCTGATCATTTCGCGCGAGGCGCCGACGCGGTTGGCCATCTCCTGCTGCGTCGGACGGCTTTCGATCACGAGCACGCCGTCGCGTTCCACGGCGAGATCCAGAAGCATTCGCGCCACGCGGCCGTACACATCCATGAGCGCGAGGCTCTTCACGTCGTTGGTGAGCGCGCGCACCCTCCGGATGAGCTTGCGGATGAGGTGCAGCGAGAATTCCGGGCTCTTCGCCACGAATTCCTTGAAGTCCTCTTTCGGGACCACCAGGAACTGCGTCGGCTCCAGTGTCATGACCGAAGCCGAGCGCGGGCCTTCGTCGAGCACCATTTCGCCGAAGTACTCCCCGGGTCCTGATTCGTTGAGGACGATCTCCTTGCCCTTGTCGTCGCTGACGTAGATCTTCACCCGGCCGGAGACGATGATGTAGAGCGAATCGGTCTGGTCGCCCTCGCTGACGACGACGGTGTTTTTCGGAAACGTCCGCGTGACCGCATGCTGTGCAAAGTCGCTGAGATCGATCACGCTCAGGATTTCGTCGGATGACAGGCCCTTCGGACTCGGCTTTTGCATCGACCTTCCCTGGTACTGCTTCTAGGGGTTCGCTCTGCCGGCGGTTACTCGCAGCTATTTTCGTTTCAATCCACTCGTTGCGCAAGTCACAAACAACTGTGCGCCGCGAT
>Ga0137451_1000364_pt1 | contig 13713 bp, 9 predicted proteins | sample EasRivERMGT500_2_FD_102336 | JGI IMG/M metagenome (GOLD analysis project Ga0137451, IMG submission 102336) | Soil microbial communities from meander-bound floodplain in the East River, Colorado, USA - East River MetaG ERMGT500_2 | ecosystem: Environmental > Terrestrial > Soil > Floodplain ... | reverse complement strand
GTGCGGACGCGCGGCCTCGGCGATTTCCAGAATCCGGTCCGTCCTGAACGGGCGCACCGGAAGGTAGTTGTATCCGGCCCAGCAGAACCGGCACAGGTTCGCGCAGCCTCGGACCACCTCGATCAGGAGGCGCGAGCCGAACTCCGTGTCCGGCGTGAAGATGCTGGTGCTCGGGGGATCGAGCGGCTCCGTCGTCTTCACGGCCGCCTTACGCACGATCGGTTGCGCGCCTGAGCCGTCCCGCGGACGAATCGCCGCGACGCGGCCTGGGCCATCGTAGACGGGCTCATAGCGGCTCGGGATGTAGAAGCCGACCTCGGTCGTCAGCCGATCGAGCAGCGCCTCGCGATTCGGCTCGGAGAACCATCTGTCCGTCAGAGTCGGGACCAGGCGCTCTGCCTCGCCGGCGGCGATCACGTCTGCGAAGGGCGCGAGCGGCTCGGGATTGACGAACGTCACGGCGCCGCCGATCACGATGAGCGGATCGCGGTAGTAACGCTTGTCGGCCCGCGGCTGAAGCCCCGCGAGCTTCAGCATCGTGAGGACGTTCGTGTAGTCCCACTCGAAGGACACGGAGAACGCGAACACATCGAAGTCACGGACCGGCGTCTGCGACTCGATGGTGACCAGCGGAGCACGTCCCGCGATGAGCGCGGCCAGCTCTTGCTTGGGCGGCAGAAACACGCGCTCGCAGACGACGCGCTCGTCATCGTTGAACAGGCGGTACACGCTCTGGAGGCCCAGATTCGACATCCCGACGTAGTACGTGTTCGGAAACGCGAGGGCGACCCTCAGGCGGCCGCCGTGAGGCTTGCGGACGAACCCGCGCTCGCGCGCGAGTGTCTCCCGCGCCTGCGCGTAGGGATCGTTACCGCCGCGCGTGCCGGCGCGGTCCGACGAGTTTCGTCGGGTGGATCGATTGGGTGTAGACACAGCCTTCAGACCGTCGTGCGGACACCGCGCCTGGTCAGGCGTCGCGGCAGCAGATCGGGGTACTGGCGATTGTACCTTCGATGAGGTGCTGGGTGCTTTGTGCTGGGTGCTGGGTGCTGCGCGGGTTCAGTGCTGGGTGCTCAGTGCTAGGTGCTCAGTGCTGAGTGCGGAGGGCACCGAGCACCAAGCACCAAGCACCAGGCACCTGAATTACCCGTCCTTGCGCCGCAGGAACGCCGGCACGTCGAGCGGCGACGGCGCTTCGAGATCGTCAGCGCGGAGGCCGTCGGGCGCCTTGGGCGCCATGGACGGCAGCTCGAGCCCGGGACGACGGGCCACGACCACACGGCCACCGTTGGCGACCATGCGCTCTTCCGTCTGGACCCTGGCGTTGGCGTTGGCGTAGGCCGAGAGATCGACCGGCGTCACAAGCGACGACTGCGACGCGGGTGACGCGCTCACGCGTGAACGGTCGAAGCCCGTTGCGATGACGGTGATCTTGACCTTGCCTTCCATCTTCGGATCGACGACGGCGCCGAAGATGATGTTGGCGTCTTCGTGTGCCGCGCTGTAGATGATCTCCGACGCCTCGCTGACTTCAGACAGCGTGAGATCCGGACCGCCCGTGACGTTGATGATGACGCCGCGCGCTCCCTGCACCGAGGCTTCCTCGAGCAGCGGGCTGGACACGGCGGCGGTCGCCGCCACGCGAGCGCGGTCTTCACCAGTCGCGATGCCGGTGCCCATGATGGCCAGGCCCATGCGCGACATGATCGTCTTGACGTCAGCGAAGTCGAGGTTGATGAGACCGGGCACCAGAATCAGATCCGAGATGCCCTGAATCGCCTGGCGCAGCACGTCGTCGGCCGTCGCAAACGCCTGCGACATGCTCGTCGTCTTGTCCACGAAGGACAGGAGGCGTTCGTTCGGGATCGTGATCATCGTGTCCACGGACTCGGCCAGTTCGCGGAGGCCGGCTTCGGCCTGCATGGCGCGCTTGCGCCCTTCGAACTTGAACGGCTTGGTGACCACGGCCACCGTAAGCGCGCCGAGCTGATTCGCCAGGCTCGCGATGACAGGCGCGGCGCCCGTGCCGGTGCCGCCGCCAAGTCCGGTGGTGACGAAGACCATGTCGGCGCCCGTGAGCGCCTCAAGGATCTTCTCCGTGTCTTCGAGGGCCGCCGCGCGACCGACGTTCGGGTCAGCGCCCGCGCCGAGCCCCTTGGTGAGCTGACCGCCGATCTGCAGTTTCGTCGGCGCCGCGTTGTTCTGAAGCGCCTGCTGGTCGGTGTTGGCGACGATGAACTCCACTTCGCTCAGGCCAACCTGGACCATGCGGTTCACGGCGTTTCCGCCGCCTCCGCCGACGCCAATCACCTTGATCTTGGCTCCCGTCCGCACCAGATCTTCGTCGAGGAGGATCCGGAGCTTGTCTTTGTCTGCGGGGTTGGAGCGCGGGTCCATAGGTGTTGTCTCTCCTTGATGCCCGGCAGGGGGGAACAGGGCTGCCTGGCCGTAACTCGTATCGCGGTCTCGTCTGTCGCGGACCGACGTTCGGTCCGTCTTCCGTCGTCGGGTCTTACTCGACCTCAGAAGAACTCCTTGAATAGCGTCCGCAGCCGGCCGGTAATCCGGCCGATGGCGCTCGCGCTCACGCGCGAAGGCTCCGTCTGCAGGTTCTTCTGGATGTAAATCGCGAGCCCGACTGATGTCGCAAACGCCGGGCTGTTCACGTGATCGGCAAGGCCGCCGACACCTTCGGGAGAAGCACGCCGAACTGGGAGATCGAAGATCTGTTCTGCGATTTCCGCCATTCCGTCCAACGTCGCGCCACCGCCCGTGAGAACGATACCGGAGTTTAACGACTTTTCGTATCCAGCGCGACGAATTTCGTCCCAGAGCAGGTGACAAATCTCTTCGGCTCGCGGCTGGAGGATCTCGGAGAGCACGCGCCGGGGCAGCACGCGCGACCGGCGACCCGCGATGCTGGCCACCTCCATCGTCTCGTCCTCGGGGACGAGCGCGGTCAACGCGCAGCCGGCGCGGCGCTTGAGCTTCTCCGCGTCGGGCAGCGACATGCGAAGCCCGACGGCGATGTCGTTCGTGAAGTGATCGCCGCCAACGGCCAGCACGCCGGTATGCCAGAGCGATCCGCGCTCGAAGACCGCGAAATCCGTGGTGCCGCCGCCGATGTCCACCAGCGCAGCGCCCAGCTCCTTCTCGTCAGCCGTGAGGACGGCTTCGCTCGCGCCGAGCTGCTCGAGCACCGTCTCGACCACCTCGACGCCCGCGCGGTTGACGCAGGCAATCATGTTCTGCATCGACGACGAGCTGCCGGTGACGACGTGCACGTTGACTTCGAGGCGGGTGCCCGTCATCCCGACCGGGACGGCAATCCCGTCCTGGTCGTCGACGACGAAATCCTGCGGAAGCACGTGGAGAATCTCGCGCCCGGCCGGCAGGGCGACCCCGCGGGCGGCATCGATCGCGCGCTTGACGTCTTCGCGGGTGATCTCGCGATTCCGCCCGGCGACGGCGACGACGCCCCGGCTATTGAAGGCTTTGACGTGGGCCCCGGACAGGGCCAGGTAGACGCTGTCGATCTCGACGCCCGCCGTGAGCTCGGCTTCGTCGAGCGCTTTCTTGATGGCTTCGGCGGCCGAATCGACGTTGTTGACGACCCCGCGCCGGATGCCCTTGGACTCGGCGAGGCCAATGCCGATGATGTCGAGTCCGCCCTCGTCCATCACCTCGCCGACGATGGCGGAGACCGTGGAGGTCCCGACGTCCAGTCCGACGATGTACCGTTCTTTACGCGCCATCCGCTCCCTCGCTCAGTCGCGGAACATCGCGCTTCGGCACGGCGGCATTGTGCCACTTTCGGCGCCGCTGTACCAGCACGAAACGACCCCTGGAGTCGATTTCATTTCGATCTGGTCCGGGCGCCATCGATTCCCGGCGCCGTCTTCGCGCGGACAATCACGCGCTCGACGTCGTCAAGTCGCAGGTCCACGTAGTCGATCTCGTTCCACTCGTCGCGTATGCGCGAGGCAATCTGAAAGTAGGTCGTGAGGCGCTCGGCAAACCGAGAATCTCCGACGTGGAGCAGCGCGGGATCGTCGTCGAGCAGCACGATGACATCGCGAGGATCGCTGACGTCGATCTGCGAGACGCGGCTGCGCAGGTCAGGCCGGGACGCAAGCGCGGCCAGAAACCGACCGGTGACGCTGACCCCGTCCATGTCGACCAGCGGTCCGCCCGACTTCGGCGAACGAACCAGCCCGTCGACCACCGGCAGGTCGAATTCGCGATACTGCGGCCCGAACTCGTCGATGATGACGCCCTGGTCGTCGACCAGGTAGAGCTGATGACCCAGCCGCGCGACCGCCATTGGCGCGCGCTCGGTGATGCGGACGACCACGGTGCCCGGCAAGACCCGCGAGAGCGTGACGTCAGCCACCCACGGCGAGTCCATCAGGCGCTTCCGGTACTCGTCGAAGTCGACGAGGAAGATCCCCTGCCCGCGCAGTCCGCCGAGAAGCGCCTCGACCTCGCCGACCGACAGGCGAACGTTGCCTCGAACCGCCACACTGGACACGGCGAGGACGGATGAGCGGAGGATCGCCGTCCCCACCCCCACCATCAGGCCCATCACGACCACTGCCCCGGCCCCGATGAACCCGGCCTTCCAGGCGAGCTTCTTCCACTTGCGGCGGGCCGGACGTGTCTCTGAACGTCGGAACCGCTTGTCCTGTTGTGCACCGACGTCAGGCGACCCGGACGGCAGCCCTCGGCGAATCGCAGCAGGGCGGCTCATCGCGCCTTCCTCTCTCGGGAGAAACGACCTCGGGAGTCGTTTCCTGATTCTCGGGAATCGACTCCCGAGGTCGATTCCGGAATCGCGGACAGAATCCGATCGCCGATCGTCCCAATCGACCCCGCACCAAGCGTCACGATCAGGTCGCCGGGCTCGGCCATCCGGGCGACGGCGCCCGGCAGGTCTTCGAGCGATGGCACGACGCGCACATCGGCGGCCGACGCGCGAACGGAGTCGGCGAGTACGTCGATGGTGATGCCGGGAATCGGCAACTCGCCCGCCGGGTAAATCCCGGTGAGAACGACGACGTCCGCCAGTCCGAGGGCGGGACCGAAGTCATTTAGAAGATCCCGTGTCCGCGAGAACCGGTGCGGCTGGAACACGGCCACGAGTCGCGACGGGTTGCCCGATCGTGCCGTCTTGAGAACGGCGGCGATCTCAGTCGGATGGTGGCCGTAGTCGTCGACCACCGTGACCCCGCCGGCCTGGCCGCGCGTCTGATACCGGCGCTCCGCACCTTTGAATGTCTTGAGCGCAGCGGCGATGCGGTCGAAAGGCACGCCGACTTCGAGGCCCACCGCCACCGCGCCAAGCGCGTTGAGCAGGTTGTGCCGTCCCGGCACCCCGAGCTCGAGATGGCCCTCGCCGTCTCCGCCCGGCACGCCTCTCACACGATACCGAACGCGGCAGCGGCTGCTGCGGCCGTCGGTCTCGAGTCCCTCGCCCCGGACGTCGGCGGTCTCGACGGTCCCGTACGTAATGACCCGGCGCGTGACGCTCGGCAGCATCGCGACGACCGGTGCGTCGTCAATACAGGCGACGACCGCACCGTAGAACGGGACACGATTTGAAAAATCGGTGAACGCCTCGACCAGGTGCTCGAAGGTGCCGTACGCATCGAGATGCTCGCGGTCGATGTTGGTGATGATCGCGATGGAGGGCGTAAGCCGGAGGAACGAACGGTCGCTCTCGTCCGCTTCTGCGACCATGTACTGCCCACTCCCGAGCCGCGCATTGCTGCCAAACGCGCTGAGACGGCCGCCGATGACGGCCGTCGGATCGAGCCCGGCGTGTTCCAGCATCAGCGCCACCATCGAGGTCGTGGTGGTCTTCCCGTGCGCGCCGGCGATCGCGATACCGAACCTCAGGCGCATCAACTCGGCCAGCATCTCGGCACGCTGGATGACCGGCACGTGCCGCGTCCGCGCCTCGACAACTTCAGGATTATCAGAACGAATCGCGGAGGAGACGACCACGACGTCGGCATCGCCGACGTGGGCCGCATCATGGCCCACATCAATCCTGACGCCGAGCGACGCCAGACGATCGGTGATCTCGGAGCGCTTCGCATCCGAGCCGCGCACGCTGTAACCGAGATTGGCCAGCAGTTCCGCAATCCCGCTCATCCCGATGCCGCCAATCCCGACGAAATGCACGCGCCGGGTACGGCCGAGATGAATCTGAGGATTGTTCATGGCGATCACAGTCCGGCGAGGCTGATCACGCGGTCCACGATCATCGCCGCCGCATTCGGCGTCGCGAACGAGCGCATCGCCTTGCTCATCTCTTCGCGGCGCGCGCCGTCGTCGAGCAACCGGTTCACTTCTGCAGCCAGACGCGGGCCGGTGAGCTCACGCTCTTCGATCATCACAGCCGCGCCACCCTTGACCAGCACCTGCGCGTTCTTTCGCTGATGGTCGTCCGTCGCCGCGGGAAACGGCACCAGCACGGCCGGCCGTCCCGACGCCGCGAGCTCGGCCAGCGTCGTGGCGCCGGCCCGGCAGACGATGAGATCGGCGGCGTGCATTTCGGCGGCCACGGCGTCGAGAAACGGCGACGTCCTTGCGGTGAACCGCGCCGCGTCATACGCGGCCCTTGTCGGCGTGAGATCACGCTCGCCGGTCTGGTGGACGAGATCGATCCCGCCCGGCCGTCGTGCAAATTCGGCGGCCGCCTGCTGCGCGGCCACATTGATGGCGTGCGCGCCTTGCGAGCCGCCGAGAATCAGCACGCGCGCCGCGCGTCCGTTCAGGCCATTCCGCCGCGCCACCGGCGCGTCGAAGAACTCCGCTCTCACCGGATTGCCCGTCACAATCGCCTTGCCGCGGAAATAGGATCGCGCCTCGTCGTAGGTCACCGCCGCGGCACGCACCCACGGCGCGAGCAACCGATTTGTCAGCCCCGGCATCGCGTTCTGCTCGAGCACCATCGTCGGTATGCCGCGCATCGCGGCAATGAGGACCACGGGGCCGGAGCTGTACCCGCCGACGCCGATCACCACGCGCGGCTTTCTGCGCGTCAGGAGCTCCCATCCGTCGAAGATGCTTCGCGGCAGCAGCATCGCGCCGCGGAGCCGCGACATCAGCGACTTGCCCTTCAAGCCTGCGCTGCGGATCAGGTCGAGCGAGAAACCCTCCCGAGGCACGACGCGCGCTTCAATGCCGCGGGCGGTGCCCGCGAACGTCACGGTCGCATTCGGCATGCGCCGCAGGATCTCGCGCGCGACCGCGATGCCCGGATACAGATGCCCGCCCGTGCCGCCACCTGCAATGACAATCGCCAACTCACTCATGCTCCGTCTCGTCGCTGCCGATCGCGAGCACCGCGCCGGAAGACGTCTGCTGCGAGATGTTCAGCAGGATCCCCATGGCCAGCATGTTCGTCACGAGCGATGACCCGCCATTGCTGACGAACGGCAGTGGAATGCCCTTCGTCGGCAGCAACCCGAGAATCACGGTGATGTTGATGAGCGCCTGCAGCGCGACCATCGACGTGATTCCCATCGCGAGCAGCGAGCCGAACCGGTCGGGCGCGAGCAGCGAGGCGCGGTATCCGCGCCAGGCAATGACGACAAAACACACCAGCACGGCCGTGGCACCGACGAGCCCCAGTTCCTCGCCGATGACGGCGTAGATGAAGTCGTTGTGCGCTTCGGGCAGGTACCCGACCTTCTGCACGCCGTCCATCAGCCCCTTGCCGAAGGCGCCGCCCGAGCCGACCGCGATGAGCGACTGGAACATCTGATAGTTCGCTCCGGTCTGATCGCTCGAATCGAAGAAGGCGAGAAGACGCTGGCTGCGATAGTCGGCCGCGAAGATCACCGCCACGGCCGTCGGCACGAGCACGGCAACCGACGTCAGCACGTGACGGTAGCTGAGGCCGGCGGCGAACACGACCACGCCGACGACCAGCACGAGCATCGCGGCCGTCCCGAAGTCCGGCTCGAGAATGATGAGACCGGCGAACACGCCGGTGACGATCAGAATCGGCATCAGCGCGTATTTCACGTCGTTGACGCGATGCATGCGCCGCTCGAGCAGCGCCGCCGTGAACATCACCGCGACGAGCTTCGCAAACTCCGAGGGCTGAACCGAGAACTGTCCGTACGACAGCCAGCGCTGCGTCGAGGCTCGTACCGGCGAGAAGAACGTCCCCACCAGCGCGAGCGTCGTGATCGCGAGCAACGTCCAGATGAGCGCGGGCCGCCGGAGGTTGTGGTAGTCGACGCGCATCGCGCCGAGGAGGAGTGACAGTCCCAGCACGACCCAGACCGCCTGCCGGACCAGCACATGGTAGGGCGCCAGCCCCTTGTTGACCGACAGCACGGCCGTCGAGCTGTAGACCATGAGCAGGCTGAGGCCGACCAGAAGCAGCGTCGACCAGAAGAGCATCTTGTCGGATTTCAGCGTTCGCGCCATGCGGCCTCGTACTGCTAAAGTGCTGCGGTCCGGGCGCCGACATCTCGTCGGACGGCCGGACCGTCGCATACGCGGTCAACGGTCACCAGTCGGACCTGGGAGAGAGACACCCGCCTCACAGACCGGAATGGCCTGTGTTCCCAGCGGCAGGCTCCAACTCGCCTGGCCCGAGCTGATGACCGTTCACTGCGTATGCATTTTTCCCAACGCCTCGACTTCCGCCTTGAACGCGCGCCCGCGCGCCGCGTAGTCCTGAAACATGTCGAAACTCGAACACGCCGGCGCCAGCAACACGACGCCGCCGGGTGACGCGAGCGCGAACGCCTGACGCACCGCGTCCGCCATCGACGCGGCATCGTGCACGGGCACGATCCGATCGAGCGCGGCGTGGATCAGCGACGCCGATTCGCCGATCGCGACGACGCCATCGGCACGCGCGCGCAGCACGTCACCGAGATCCTCGAACTGCCCGCCCTTGAACCGGCCGCCGATGATCGCGACGACCCCGCGCTCGAAACTCTCGATCGCCCGGCGCGCCGATGCGATGTTCGTGGCCTTCGAGTCGTTCACGAACCGGACGCCCTGGATCTCCGACACGTGTTCGAGCGCATGCTCGAGACCACGGAACCCTTCGACCGCCCGCTGCATCGCGGCCGGCGGCACACCAGCGACGCATCCAACCGCAGTTGCCGCCAGGACATCGCCGAGCAGATGCCGGCCGGGCAATCGGACTGAAGTCAGGGGCATCAGCGGCGCAGCGGCGCCGCCTTCGCGCCGGACGATCGCGCCGTTCTCCACGGTGACCCCGTCAGCGAGCGTCGTGTCGAGCGCGAAATCCAGCCTGCGCGCCCGTGCGTCGCGAGCGAGCGCGAGAGCCCCCGGATCGTCCGCGTTGACTACCGCCCAGTCCGCCGGCTGCTGATTCATGAAGATCCGCGCCTTCGCAGCGCCGTACTCTTCAAATGACGCATGCCGGTCGAGGTGATCGGCGGACAGATTCAGCAACACGGCAATCCACGGGTGAAACGTCTCGATGCTCTCGAGCTGAAAACTGCTGACCTCGACGACGTGCAGCGCGCCGGGATGCGTGGCCGCCACCTGTCCGCTCAGCGCCGTGCCGAGGTTGCCTCCGGCGGTGGCATCCAGACCCGCTTCCTGCAGCATCCTCGCGGCGAGCGTCGTCGTCGTCGACTTCCCTTTCGTTCCGGTGATCGCGATGACCTTGCCCTGAAGAAATCGCGACGCGAGTTCGACTTCGCCAATCACCGGTACGCCGGCGCGCCGCGCCTGTTCCACGACGTCCTGTGTTGGCGGCACGCCCGGACTGAGGACGACGAGATCGGCGCCTGTGAACGCGTCCGCTCGATGCGGGCCGAGCTCGACGACCACGCCGTGGTCACGGAGTCGTCCGGCCTCGGGCAGCGACTTCGCGCTATCGGATAACGTCACGGTCGCGCCGCGCGACACGAGGAGCTCCGCGGCCGCTACTCCGCTTCGGCCTCCTCCCGCCACCACGACACGTTTGCCCGTCACGTTGAACGTCATCGCCGTCATCTGAGCTTCAGCGTCGTCAAACTGAACAGCGCGAACATGATCGCGACGATGATGAAACGCATCACGACCTTCGACTCGCTCCAGCCGATCAGCTCGAAGTGGTGGTGGATCGGCGCCATCTTGAAGACGCGCTTGCCGGTCATCTTGAAAGACGCGACCTGGATCACGACCGACAGCGCTTCGATCGTGAACACGCCGCCGACGATCGGCAGGAGCAGTTCCTGTTTGATCAGGATGGCGACGGTGCCGAGCGCTCCGCCGAGCGCCAGCGACCCGACGTCGCCCATGAAGATTTCCGCCTTGTGGCAATTCCACCAGAGGAACCCGAGGCTGGCGCCGACGAGCGTGCCGCAGAAGACCGTGAGTTCCGACGTCGGAAAGTGGACGAGCTTGAGATAGTCCGCGAGCACCGCGTGGCCGGTGACGTATGCGAGCGCCGTGTAAGCGGCGGCCGACACGCCGAACGTGCTGATTGCAAGACCGTCGAGTCCGTCGGTCAGGTTGACGGCATTCGACATCGAGACGAGGACGAACATCGCAAACGGCACGTAGAACCAGCCGAGATCCGGAATCCAGGACTTGAAGAACGGAAAGACGAGCCGCGTGCTGTAGAGCGGCGGCGTGTGATCGACCAGCTTCATCAGCGCGAGCCCGACGAGCAGCGCGACGCCGAACTGCGCGAGCAATTTGTATCGCGCGAACAGCCCATGGTGACTTCGGCGCGCCACCTTGAGGTAGTCGTCGACGAATCCAATCGTCCCAAACGCCGCGGTCGCGCCCACGGCAATCCAGATGTACGGGCTGCGCAAGTCCGCCCACAGCAAGGTCGAGATGATGATGGATGCCAGAATCAGCACCCCGCCCATCGTCGGCGTGCCCGCCTTCGGTTTGTGCGTTTCAGGACCGTCCTGCCGCACCACTTGACCGATCTGGAATTCGCGCAGACGGCGAATCATCCACGGACCGAGCAGCAGGCTGAGCGCGAGCGCGGTCAAGCTCGCCGCGGCGGTCTTGAACGTGACGTAGTCGAACACGCGGAAGACCGAGACGCGATCCTGGAATTGAAGGAGCAGATACGACAGCATCAGGCCCCCTCGGCCGCGCGCGCGAGGCGGTCCGCGATGATGTCGGTGCGAGTGCCGCGCGATCCCTTGACCAGCACGAGATCGCCGCCAGTCACCAGACGGGCCACTGCCTCTGCCGCCGACACGCTGTCGGCATACCGATGGATGCGCGCAGCGGCCAGTCCCTCGGCCGCAGCACCTTCAGCCAGTCCGTCGGCGGCCGCGCCGCCAACGACGATCAACTCGTCGACATGCGCGCGTGCCGCAGCGCGCCCACATTCCGCATGTAATTCGCGCGCCGAATCACCCAGCTCGAGCATCTCACCAAGCACCGCGAGGCGCCGGCCACGCGTTGGCGTCTTCGCGAGAGCGGCCAGCATCGCCTGCATGGCCGCGGGACTCGCGTTGTAGGAATCGTCCACAATGCGGACGCCGTTCGCGAGCGCGGTCGTGGTCCCCCGCCGTGCGACCGGCCGGACGGTGGCGACTCGCCATTCGATCTCGGGAATTGAGACACCGAATTCCAGCGCGACGGTGATTGCCGCAAGCGCGTTGCTCAACTGCACCCGTCCAACGAGCGGGACGGTCAGCCGAATCGCACCGGCTCCAGAGTGCACGTCCGCGCTCGTGCCGTCGATGCCTCGATCGACGACATTCGACGCACGTACGTCGGCACGCGGGTGCTCTCCGAACGTCACCACGCGCCCGGCAAATCTGGACGCGTGCGTCATGACCAGCGGATCGTCCGCGTTCGCGATGAGCAGCGTGCCGGGCCGCGCGTTTTCGAGGATCTCGCCCTTGGCCTGCGCGATGGCTTCGCGCGACCCGAAGTATCCGACGTGCGCATCGCCGACGTTGGTCCACACGCGCACATCCGGCTCGGCAATCCCGACCAGCGTCCGAATCTCGCCGAAGTGATTCATGCCGAGCTCGACGACCGCCATCTCGGGGCCCTGACGAAGCTCGATCAGGGACAGCGGAAGCCCGATGTGGTTGTTGAGATTGCCCTGATTGCGGAAGACCCGATATCTCGCCGACAGCAGTTCCGCGGTGATTTCCTTCGTCGTCGTCTTGCCCGCGCTGCCGGTGATGGCAATCACGTGCGCGCCCGATTGCCGTCGGACCTCGCGGCCGATGGCTTGCAAGGCCACGAGTGTGTCGGGAACCGTGATGACAACGGGCGATGACGCCGGCGGGCGCTTCGATGCTGTCAGGTCCGCGACTCGCCCTGCGGCATCGTCGGCGATGAGCACTCCGCCAGCGCCACGCGCCAGCGCCCCCGCGATGAACTCGTGGCCATCGAAGCGGTCCCCGCGCAGCGCGATGAAGAGAGCGCCACGCGGCAGCGTGCGGCTGTCAGTCGACACGCCCTCGAACAGCTGCGCCGCATCGCCGGCTGCGATGCGGCCACCGGTCGCTGACGCAATCATGCCCGCGGAGAGCGCGACGGTCGCCACTGTGGTCGTCACACCCGTGAAGCCGCGCGACGATGCGCGAGCGCCGTGCGCGCCACTTCGACGTCGTCGAACGGCAGCGTGCGGTCTCCGATGATTTGGTATTTCTCGTGGCCCTTCCCGGCGATCAGGACGAGATCGCCACGCTCGGCGGTACGCACCGCCTGTTCGATCGCGAGCCGTCGATCGGGTTGCGTGATGAAGGGCGTCGCGGCGCGCTTCGGTGCGCCGGGATCTGTGGTCGGCGAAAGGCCGCGTGCGATCGACTCGATGATCTTCGCCGGGTCCTCCGAGCGCGGGTTGTCGGAAGTCAGGACGACGAGATCGCTCAGCCGCCCCGCTACGGCGCCCATCAGCGGCCGCTTCGTGCGATCGCGATCGCCGCCGCAGCCGAAGACCGTGATCAAACGGCCCGACGACAACGGTCGCGCGGTCTCGAGCAGATTCTTCAGCGCGTCGTCGGTGTGGGCGTAGTCCACGATGACGCGAACGTCATCGGTCTTGCTGGACACGATCTGGAAGCGTCCGGGGACGCGCTCGAGGTTGGCAATCCCCTGTTCGATGGCCGACGTCGGCAGATCGAGGGCGATCGCCGTCGCGACGACGCCAAGAATGTTGTAGACGTTGGGCCGGCCAACCAGCGCGGACCGCAGGGTCACGTCGCCGCGCGGGGTCTCGACGGTCATCGAGAGACCTTCGAGCGACACGCGCACGCCCGTGGGCCGCACGTCAGCCTTTCGATCGATGGCGTACGTCAGGACGCGATTCAGACTGCCGGCCAACTCGACGCCGCGCGGGTCATCGACGTTGACGATGGCGGGCGCACCCGGCGGCAGCAACTCGAACAGCCGTCGTTTGGCCGCGAAGTACTGCGCCATGTCGCCGTGAAAATCCAGATGGTCCCGCGTGAGGTTCGTGAAGATCCCGGCGGCGAATCGCACGTCGGCGACACGCTGCAGCACGAGGGCGTGCGAGGACACTTCCATCGCGCAGGACTTGCAGCCGCGATCGACCATCTCGCGCAGCAGCCGCTGCACGTCCGAAGACTCCGGCGTGGTGTGCGAGGCTTCGCGCTCGTCACCGGCCGAGGGGCCTGTGCGAAATGTCACTGTGCCTAATCGGCCGCACGGCATTCCGGCCGCGTCGAAGACCGACGCCAGTAAATACGTTTTCGTCGTCTTGCCGTTGGTGCC
>Ga0137451_1000362_pt1 | contig 13787 bp, 15 predicted proteins | sample EasRivERMGT500_2_FD_102336 | JGI IMG/M metagenome (GOLD analysis project Ga0137451, IMG submission 102336) | Soil microbial communities from meander-bound floodplain in the East River, Colorado, USA - East River MetaG ERMGT500_2 | ecosystem: Environmental > Terrestrial > Soil > Floodplain ... | reverse complement strand
TTTAAAATAAAACAAATTGGTTGATATCTTCTTAACTTTCCGGGTATGAAACCCTTCTTTATTTTATTAAGCTCGTTTTGTCTTGCATTGATCGGGACAAAAATTTTTTATCATAACTGGAACGTTTTTTTTGCGGGGAATCTTGCCATGGCTGTCATGCTGCTTTTTACAGCCATAGGACATTTTGTATTCAGCAAGGGCATGATGATGATGTTGCCTGACTTCATTCCTTTTAAAAAAATAATTGTTTACTTCTCAGGTTTAATTGAAATTGTTGCAGCTATTGGTTTACTGATTCCCCTATACAGATATATAACTTCTGTTTTATTGATCTTATTTTTTATCTGCATATTGCCTGCAAATATTCATGCTGCCCTGAAAAAAATTGATTATCAAAAAGGGACTTATGAAGGAAGCGGAATAAACTATCTATGGTTCAGAATACCCCTGCAGATTTTCTTCATTGCCTGGGTATGGTTTTTTGGAATAAAATAAAAGATCTTTTCATCACTCCCTCCCGAAGCTATCGGGATCAGCATTCACCAAATTGCCTTAATTTCGGCGAAATTTTCTTTTCTATGGCTGAAGTAATCCTGATGCCCCGCTTAAGCGATACAATGACTGAAGGGGTAATTGCTGCCTGGCATAAAAATGTGGGTGATCCGGTGAAAAAAGGCGACCTGCTTGCTGAAGTAGAAACCGATAAAGCAACTATGGACCTGGAAAGTTATAAAGATGGTACTCTTTTACATATCGGCGTGGACAAAGGCGGCAAACTACAGGTGAATGATCTTCTTGCAATCATTGGTAAACAAGGGGAAGATATTTCCGGGTTATTAAAAGACCATCAGTCTTCCGGAGAAAAAACACAGGAGAAAAAAGAACCTGTCAGGGCGGGCAAAGAAGAAAATGTTGAACAAGGAGCAAAGCCTGTCCCGCAACAGCGGGAGAATAAAGATCAGGGAAGTGAAAAACAATCTGCTCAACCCGAGCCGCAGGAAGTAGCCGGCAATGGGCAACCCCCAACTGAAGATGGCAGGGTAAAAGCTTCTCCTCTTGCAAAAAAACTGGCAGCAGAAAAAGGGATTGATATCACAAGAGTACATGGTACAGGTGACGGAGGAAGAATTACCAAACAGGATATTGACAGTTATAAAGAGGCTGAAGTCAGCCAGGAATCAAGAGTTCAGGGTCGGGAGCCGGGAGTAAAACAACCTGAAATAACTAAATATATTCCTTCCGTCCCGGCAGGAAAAGAAAGTTTTGAAGAGTTCCCGGTTTCCCAGATGCGTAAGATTATAGCAAAGCGTCTGGCAGAAAGCAAATTCACTTCTCCGCATTTTTATCTGACTATGTCCATCGATATGGACAAAACAGTGGATAGTCGGGCAAAGCTTAACGAAGTAAGCCCGGTAAAAATTTCATTCAATGATTTTGTACTTAAAGCCTGTGCCATTGCATTGAAACAACACCCGGCAGTCAACAGCAGCTGGATGGGCGATAAAATACGTCGTAACTATCATGTGCATATTGGTGTTGCGGTTGCCGTAGAAGATGGCTTACTTGTTCCTGTTGTTCGCTTTGCCGATACAAAATCTCTTTCACAAATAGCTACAGAAGTAAAAGCATTTGCACAAAAAGCAAAAGATAAAAAATTACAACCTGCAGATTGGGAAGGAAACACATTTACTATTTCGAACCTGGGTATGTTTGGGATCGAAGAATTTACTGCGATTATCAATCCTCCTGATGCATGCATATTGGCAATTGGTGGTATTACAGAAACTCCGGTCGTAAGAGAGGGGCAAATTAAGATCGGCCACGTAATGAAAGTAACAATGAGTTGCGATCACCGTGTGGTAGATGGGGCAACGGGTTCTGCTTTTTTACAAACGCTGAAAGGATTGCTGGAAGAACCGTTGAGGATGCTTGTGTAAGAAGATGATAGTTGATAACTGAATAGATGATAGTTGACCAGAAGTATCATAAGTCATCTGAAAAACTATTATCTGTCCTCTCTAAAATTATCATCTGCTTTTAAGCAACTTTCTCCTCTGATGCCATGGCAACCAAATGATGTCCCTTTCTTAAACTGAGCCAGGCTAAAAATGTACTGACAAGGATCAGGATGGCTCCTAAAAAAAATGAAACACCGGGAAAATAAACAGGCGCAGTAGTAGTAAACCATGCAAATAAATTATTCATCAGCAGCGGACCAAAAATAGTGGTTGCGCTCATTAAACTTGTTAATGCTCCCTGCAATTCTCCCTGTTCGTTTTTCGGCACATTCCCCGACATGATTGACTGCAATGCCGGCCCCGCAATACCTCCCAAACAATAAGGAACCAAAAATGCAAACATCATCCAGCTTTGAGTAGCAAAGGCAAACAAGAACAGACCTACAGAATAAAGCATTAATCCTATGTAAACGCTTTTTTCATTGCCTAATTTCGGGTTTACAATTCGTATCAATCCCGCTTGTACAGTGGCTACTAATAGCCCGACAAGAGCTAAAGAATAACCAATCATTCTGGGACTCCAGTGAAATCGGAATTCAGTAAAATAGTTCCAGTTGCTTTGTACTGCATGCGCTGCGAGGTAAACAAAAAAAAGAGAGAACATTAATCCACTGATAGCCGGGTATTTTCTTAATTGCATTACTGACCCCAATGGGTTTGCCCTTTTCCATTCAAACGGCCGGCGATGTTCCTGGTCCAATGATTCAGGCAAAACAAAATAGCCATAAAGAAAATTGAGCAAACATAAAATAGCTGCTGCATAAAAAGGAGCCCTGATGCCAAGTCCGCTTAACAAACCGCCAATGGCGGGGCCAATAATAAACCCAAGCCCAAACGCAGCGCCGATCATTCCAAAATTCTTTGCCCTGTTTTCTGCGTTGCTGATATCAGCTATATATGCAGATGCAGTCGTAAAACTGGCGCCTGTAATTCCTGCAATGATGCGACCCACAAATAACCAGCCATAAGTTGGAGCAAGAGCAAGGAATAAATAATCAACACCAAAACCAAATAATGAAAACAATAGCACAGGGCGTCGACCATATTTATCACTCAGATTGCCTAAAATGGGTGCACAAAAAAATTGCATGATAGCATATGCAAATAATAACAGACTGCCATAACTGCTTGCTTTATTAATGGGTATATGTTTCATACCTGCGATCAGGTCGGGCATAACAGGAATGATTAAGCCCCAACCAATCACGTCAACAAATACAGTGATCAAAATAAATCCTAAGGCGGCCTTTCCTGAAGTTCTCATAAATAACAATTGTGGCAAAGTAAGGCCAATTTTATTGACAAAAACAGAAATTTTCGGTAGATACAAGTCGTGTCCGGGTCATAATTTTCCTGATGTATTGAAATTCCCTTTCTAAGCATTTATTCTTAAAAACAAATCTTTTTATGCAAAAAAATTATAAAAGGACAAAATACCGGCTTACTTAGTACGTTAATACAAGCATCTATGAGAGACAAAGATATTGAACCGGATTTTTCATGGACAATTGCTTTCTTTGTAACAGGCATTTGCTTTCTTATCTTTTCCGGATTTCTGAAATTGCTAAACAATCACCTGCCCCCGGTTTTTTTATGGGTGGGTATAATTTCACTGGCATTTGGTTGCATCTCAGGCGCAGTATCTTTTTTTGATAAAACATAGTAATAAAAGCAATAAACATTTTTCATCAGCGGAAGATCTTTACTGATCATCCACATCTAGCAAGGTAACTTTTCCATCCATGGTTGATGCAATAACATGTTGCTTATCTATCACTCTCACCGTATTTACCATGGAGTTATCGATCTTATGTGCCCAAACAATCTTTTGCTGTAAAGGATCAATACAGTACACAATACCATTTTTTGTTCCGAAGAAAACCTGTCCTTGCTTTTCTATCAGCATCGAGGGCACATGCTCGTAGCCAAAATTGCAATTCATTTTCCATGCAGGGTGCTGAGGTTCATGACTCGTTGCATAAGCAACAATCGTGTCCTGCATAGTTTTTCCATATACCGTTTTCCCATCATCTGAAATTCCAATCGATTCACGAACGGTTGCTTCATTATTCCGCCAAAGAGTTTTACCGTCATTTACATCAATAGCCGTTATATACCTATCCGGGGCAACAATGTACACTATCCCATCATGCGCCACAGGAATGCAGGCAGCGGGGGAATAATTAATAACAGGTGAGCCGTTGTTCCATTTCCAGGCGAACTTTCCATCCATTCTGTTTATGGCATATAAATTTTTATCCCATGCACCGAAAATGACCTTATTATTATATAATAACGGGGTGGTAACAACAGGACCTTCAAGACCGGTGAATTGCCAGAAGATGTTTCCGGAATTTATGTTCAGCGCATAAAATGAGTGATCGCTGCTGCCAATAAAAACAGTATCGCCATTTATAACCGGCGAACCCAGCACAGATGCCCCGGCTTTTTTCTTCCAGATCAATTTTCCGTTTTTTGCAGACAGACAATAAATATTATCATCCCCTGAACCAAAAACAATTTTATTGTTTGATATAGCAGGTGATGAAAAAATTGCCCCTGCCGTTTGATATGACCATTTTTGTTTTCCATCCTTCATAGAAATTGCTATCATTTTTCCATTTTGATTTCCTGCAATCACAAGATCATTTGTAATGCCAGGAGTAGAAATGATGTTGGCATCAGAAGAGAAAATCCATTTGGCCTTTACCTGTGAATATTTTTCATTGATGCTATAATCAGGGCGGTCAAATTTTTTATTATCATCATAATTATGATTTTGGATTTTTACACTTGTCCACGATGACAGCTCTTCAACTCCCGGTCGCCTCTCGGTATAAATGATCGAATCCTTTCTTACATCAACAAGGTTAAATCCACCCACAGCAGCCTTTGCCCTAAGATTCGAACGCCCCATCACACCAGGAATGCCTTCAAAATTCATGGCCCTGTTAGCATGACCATGACCGCATAAAATTGCCAGTGTATTATATTGCTTCAGCCTGCCTGTTATTTCATACCAGTTATCCAGGCCATTATCAATGGGATAATGATTTAAAAAAATGATGGGCTGATCATGAGAAGTTTTTTGCAATACTTTGTCCAGCCAGACTATCGCGTCTCTTGGAATATGTCCATCACTCATTCGTAAATAAGGGCCTGATGCGCAACCAATGAAACGAATACCATTATAATCAAAGCTGAACTTATCATTACCGAATGTTGTAATGAAACTCACTCCCCCGCTTTCACTCCAACCGCTGTCGTGGTTGCCGGGAATGATATAATATTTTACATCAAGGCTGTCAAGAATTTCCTTTGCTCTTATTAGCTGTTCATTGGTGCCCAGCTCAGTAATATCGCCGGTGATGACGACAAAGGCAATATCCTTCATTTCATTTATATCTTTCACTGTGCGGCGAAGATCTTCTTCGGCTTTTCCATCGGGTGAACCAATATGTGTATCGCTGATATGGATGAAGCGGAAAGGTTTTACCTGGGCTTGTAAATAAAGGTTAAAAAAAAGGAATAAGAAAATTGAAAATAATTTCATCATGCAGGCAAGTTAAAAAGTATAGTTGAATAATGAACATAAAGCTCAGGAGTCCCGGTGACCCATGTAGTGATACAGACCGCAAGCGCCGGCATGCGGAGCAATCCCGTATAGCCGGGGCTAAACAGAATTGTTGCAGCGGGTTACAAAATCCTTCGTCTTCGCTCAGGATTCTTTATCTTTCATTATGCTGAAACGATCAACCATACAACTCCTCCGTTTTCATTTTTCTTTATTCCTTTTACCGGTTTATTTATTTGCATTAAGCCAGGTGCCCAGAGTAAATTGGGTTGATGCAGTGCTCGTTTTTTTTGTACTGCATATTCTTGTCTATCCATCCAGCAACGGGTATAATTCGTACATGGACAGGGACGTTTCACCCATTGGCGGCGTGAAAAATCCTTTACCGCCATCAAAGCAATTGTTTTATGTCACTGTTGTAATGGATATAATAGCGGTAGCATTTGCCTGTGTGATCAGTTTTTATTTTGCCGCCGGGGTTTTGCTGTACATTCTCGCATCAAGAGCTTACAGTTACCGTGGCATCCGGTTAAAAAAATTGCCGGTTACAGGGTATTTGATCGTAGTGATCTTCCAGGGAGCATTAACCTTTTTTATTTCTTATCATGGAAGCAGTGTAAGTAAAACACTTGATGTACCTGTGTTACCGATGATAGCCGCGGCTTGCCTGATCGGGGGGTATTATCCGCTGACGCAAATTTATCAGCATGAGGAAGACCGGAAAGACGGCGTAAAAACCATCAGCATGTTATTGGGAAAAAAAGGTACATTTATTTTTTGTGGCGGTATTTTTGTAGCAGCAACCCTGCTCATGTTTATTACGTTTCATAAACAAAACCAGCTTCGTTCTTTTTATATCTTTACCGGCTGCATGCTACCGATGATTGTATTTTTTTTGCAGTGGATGGTAAAAACATGGAAAGATGAAACACAGGCAAATTTTAGAAATAGTTTGTGGATGAATGTGCTGGCGTCAGGTTGCACAACTATTTGTTTTTTGACATTTTTAATTCTGAAAGGCTTTGAGTAAAATTATTTCGATAGGAACGGCATTACCGGCGTACAGGCACAGGCAACAGGACATTCATAAGTTCATGGAGACGGTATTAGCCATGGATGCAACAGAAAACAGGAAGTTGAAATTCCTGTATAATCACAGTGGAATTGAAAACAGGTATTCCGTAATTCCTGATTATACCCGCGAAGTAAAAGATTGGAAATTTTATCCTAAAACAGAGGAACTCGATCCGTTTCCTTCGTTGGAACAACGCATGGCCTGGTTTAATAAATATGCCGCACCTCTCTCAGTAGCTGCTATTCGTGATTGTGTAAATAATTGTATTCATGCGGAAGAGATTACTCATCTTATAACGGTCAGTTGCACCGGCATGAGTGCCCCGGGTCTTGACCTGCAGATAATGGACATGATGGATCTTCCAAAAAATATTTACCGCACCTCGATAAATTTCATGGGTTGTTATGCTGCTATTCATGCATTGAAAATGGCAGACAGCATCTGTAAAAACGAAAAATCAGCAAAGGTTATGATCGTTTGTACAGAGCTCTGCACTCTGCATTTTCAGCGTGAAGCGACGATGGACAATATTACCTCTTCCCTGTTATTTGGCGATGGAGTGGCTGCCGCACTGATAACAAATGATAACCATGCTAAACCGGGTTTACAGCTTCAGAATTTTTATTCGGAAATAATTACAAAGGGGAAAAAGGATATGGCCTGGGAATTATCCTCTTCCGGTTTTTTAATGACGCTGAGTGGTTATGTTCCTGAGCTCATCGAAGAAGATTTTTGTCCCTTAGTAACAAGAGCCCTCGAAAAAGCAGGAACAAAAAAAGAAGAGATCAAACATTGGTGCATTCACCCCGGTGGTAAAAGAATTCTTGATGCCATTCATAAAAGTCTTGAACTAAAAACCGGAGAAATGGATAGTTGCTATGAAGTTTTAAAAGAATATGGCAATATGTCTTCTGCTACCATTTTATTTGTTTTGAAAAAAATTATGCAATCTTCTTTGCAAAAAAAACAGAAAGTATTTGGCGCCGCTTTTGGTCCCGGACTTACAATGGAAACCTTTGTAGCTTCATATTGATGCCTGATTTCTCCAAGCGATCATACAAAAAAGAATTACTCGACAGAGACGATATTCCTTTTGAAGATATTAAAAGGAATATGCAGGAGCTTGATTTTATCAATAGAAAGCTCGGCGGGCATACTATTACCCTGAATGGATTCAGAACAATTATTAAAAGGGTTAATAAAGGATTAAAAAGAAGCAAAGAAAAATTTTCTGTTCTTGAAATTGGCTGCGGTGGCGGGGATAATTTAAGGATTCTGAAAAATTATTGTAAAAGAGAAAATATACCTGTTCACTTAACAGGAGTTGATATCAATCCGCATTGCATTGAGTTTGCCAGGTCAAGAAAAGAAAATGAAAACATTGAATTTATTACTTCGGACTATAAAACGGTAAAACCGGAAGATAAGCCGGATATAATTTTTTGTTCTCTTTTTTGTCATCATTTTAACGATGAAGGAGTAAAAGAAATTTTTTTGTGGATGAAAGAAAACTCGGCTAAGGGATTTTTTATTAATGATCTGCAGCGTAATGCCCTTGCTTATTACTCTATTAAATGGCTAACCAGGGTCTTTTCAAAAAGTTACCTGGTTAAAAATGATGCCCCGTTGAGTGTGTTAAGGGGATTTAAAAGAAATGAATTAGAAATGCTCAATATTCAATCTTCAATATTCAATTTCCAATTAAGCTGGAAGTGGGCATTCAGATGGTTATTAATTGTAAATAATGAGTGATGAACAAAAAATGAGTGAATCACCCCGCTTCTCCGGGGCAAAAGAAGCATATGATGTTGCTATTATCGGGGGCGGCCTTGCCGGACTTGCCTTAAGTATTCAATCTGCAAAGGCCGGTTACAAAACCATTTTATTTGAAAAAGAAAAATATCCATTCCATAAAGTTTGCGGGGAATATGTAAGTCTTGAAAGCTGGAATTTCCTTGAAGAAATAGGCATGCCTTTAAGCCAGATGGATCTTCCCGTTATCAGAAATTTGCTTGTAACAGCTCCTGATGGAAAAGAACTTGAACAGAGTTTACCATTGGGCGGTTTTGGAATCAGCAGGTACCTGCTTGACAGTATGCTGGCATTGATAGCAATGGAAAATGGCGTTAGGGTAATGGAAGAAACAAAGGTGAATGATGTAAGTTTTGAGAATGAACTATTCAATATCCAACCCACCTCAGGCGGGAATCTGTTTACTATTCAAAGTAAAGTTATAGCCGGCACATTTGGAAAGCGAAGCAATCTTGATATAAAATGGAAAAGGAAATTTATTCTTCAAAAGCAAAACAAACTGAATAATTATATCGCTGTAAAATACCATATTAAAACCGACTGGCCGTCAGATCTGATTGCCCTGCATAATTTCAAGAATGGTTATTGCGGCATTTCTCAAATTGAAGATGGAAAATATTGTCTTTGCTATCTAACGACGGCCAAGAACCTGGAGCAATGTCATCATTCCATCCCGGAAATGGAAAAAGAAATTCTTTGCAAAAACCCGCATCTTGAAAAAATTTTTAACCATTCCGGGAAACTTTATGCATCTCCGGTAACCATTTCACAAATAAGCTTTGTTAAAAAAACACAGATACATGACCATATATTATTGATCGGCGACGCGGCGGGAATGATCACCCCTCTTTGTGGCAATGGCATGAGCATGGCCTTGCACGGCAGCAAAATAGCCTTTGAACAAATTGATCTCTTTTTAAAAAATAAGATTCCCCGCTGGCAGATGGAGCAGGACTATACTAATCACTGGCGAAAGGAATTTGGCAACAGGCTAAAAGCCGGAAGAATAATCCAACGGTTTTTTGGTAACACTTTTTTATCGGATGTTCTTGTCTCTTCACTAAAACCTTTCCCCGGGTTGACGAATAAATTGATCTCGCTAACACATGGTCAGCCATTTTAAATTTATTTTTATCTTTCCGGCATGAGATCATTTATTTTATTTATACTTTGTTTCAGTTCAATAACGGGTTCCGCTCAAAAGAAACCGGGGAAGGAATTCTTTCTCGTTTATGATCGCAACTGGCAACCCTGTAAAATAGATTCTGCCCACTACCTGGCCTATGTACAAAACATAAATGATACTACCTGGCAGTGGAGTTATTATAATTATGCCGGCCCTCTGGTTAATATTGAAACATATAAGGATGAAAAAGCGACAATCCCCCACGGTTACTTTGCATATTTTAATGAGCAGGGCAAAATTGATTCCGGCGGGAATACTCTGAAGGGACTAAAAAACGGAACCTGGTATTATTATGAGGATAGTACAAGCCCGCAACTTACCCGGGAATATGAAATGGGGCGATTGTTGAATGAAAAAAGAACGGAAAAAACCGATGCTTTTGAAATGATTTCTATAGAACCGGGCGAAAAAGAAGCAGAGTTCCGGGGTGGGACAAAGAATTGGATAAAATATCTTGAGAAAAATCTCAAAACTCCCGAAAGAGCAATGAATCTTCATATCAGAGGCACTGTAATGATAAGCTTTACTGTAAACGTTCCCGGCCAGATTGAAGATCCACATATTGTAAGATCTGTTGAACAATCAGTCGACCAGGAGGCGATGAGGATAATAATCAATTCCCCACCCTGGACGCCCGCAGAACAGGATGGTCGTAAGGTAAAAGCTTACAGGATACAGCCGGTTACTTTCTATGTGGAATAATTTTCAAAAGTTTTTGAAAATTCGAAAATATTAATTAGTTTAGCTGTATGAAACTGACAGAAGCTAAACAACAATTCATCAGCAGCTGGGGCGCCTTTGGTACGCATTGGGGCATTAACCGCACCATGGCGCAGATACATGCCTTATTATTGGTAAATGCCGACCCGCTGACACAGGATGATATCATGGCAGAACTTAACATCAGCCGCGGCAATACGAACATGAATATCCGGGAACTGATCAATTGGGGTCTTGTAGACCGGGTGATACTTCCTGGTGAACGGAAAGAATATTTCAGTGCTGAAAAGGATATCTGGAAGGTGGTGAAACAGATCGTGAAAGAAAGAAAGAAAAGAGAGCTGGATCCCATGCTGAAACTTTTAGATCAGCTGGAAAATGTAGAAGGAGATAAACGGGATAAGCATGTAAAAACCTTTGTTGAAACCATCAGCAGTATTAAAAGGCTGGGCAAACAGGCAGACAAAACGCTGGATGTAATGATAAAAGCAGATGAAAATTGGTTTACCAGCGGGGTGATGAAACTTTTTAAATAATAAGACAGCTTTAAGATAGCCGGTTCCGGTTTTATTTAAAAATATATTTTCACTTCTTTTTGAAATTTTAAAATTCATTAAGATGAAAACTCAAACTCAGATCCTGCTTTACGATGATTACTGCCCGCTTTGCACATGGTATTCAGGCATGTTTGTAAAATGCGGGTTATTGAAAAAGGAAAACAGGATGCCTTTTTCAAAAGCAGATATCAGTATTCTTACCGCGATTGATATAGAAAAAGGAAAAGACGAAATTCCTTTGTATGAAACGGGAACCGGAACTACATTATACGGGATAGATGCTTTATTGGAAATAGTGGGGCAAAAATTTTCGCTGGTGAAGATCGTTGGTAATGTTAAACCGGTAAACTGGTTTTTAAAAAAGTTATACAAACTCATTTCATACAACCGGAAAGTAATTGTGGCAAAAAAATGCGGACATGGCAGTTTTGATTGCAGCCCCGGTTTTAATATTTTCTACAGGTGCTTGTTTATGACTCTATTCCTTTTATTTAACTCTTTAATGCTTCTTCCCCTGCATAAAATTATTTTTTCATCCCTTTCATTTTATCATCTTGGTTTTTTTCAATTACAGGCGGCCCATCTGATGTTCGTTGCGGTCAACTGCATCATCGCTGTTTTTTTAAATCCAAAAAAGGCCATCGATTATCTCGGGCAAATAAATATGCTGGCTATAATAACGATCCTGTTATTGACTTCGTTTATGTTTGTAATAAAAATGATTGCCCTTTCTGAATGGATCATATCTGTTTATCTTATTTTTTTGACAATAGTTGTAGTAAAAGAATATTTCAGACGGATGAAATATATAAATTTTCTTGCCGGGCAAAGAAATATAATTGCTATCAATTTGGTTTGCCTTGTTTTGTTCCTGGGTTATATCTTTCATTAATTGAAACCTTTCTGACTCCGTAAAACACATTTGCTTTGTTTTTGAGTTGGTCTGTTATTTGAATAGTTTTATGACATGAATGAAAAGAAAAAAACGCTGGTAATGGGGGCTTCTGAAAATCCTTCCCGCTACAGCTATTTAGCACTTCAACGATTACAATCTCATCAGCACCCCGTAGTAGCAATAGGAAAAAAGAAAGGTATTGTTGGCAGTGTAATGATTGAAACGGAAAAAAAAGAATGGAGTGATATCGATACGATCACTCTTTATTTAAACCCCCTGCACCAGAAACTCTATTATGATTATTTTCTTTCACTAAAACCTAAACGAATCATTTTTAATCCCGGTGCTGAGAATAATGAACTTTCTCAAATGGCTGCCGGAAAGGGCATTCAGCCCGTTGAAGCCTGCACATTGGTCATGCTCGCGACAGGGCAATATTAATCAGTGTAATCGTATGAAATGATCAGTGTAATCGAAAAAATACGGGAACAGCTCTAAGTGGAACCACTTGATTTTTAATCTTTCTGCAAAAAAAACTTGCAATCGGGAAAGTTATTTCAAATATTTGTTTACCCGTCCCCAATGAGAACAGTAGTTGACTAAATCCCAACTGCCGGAAGTTATTCTATTAGTTTTTTTTAAATCAATATCCAATGAGAACTCTAAGTACCTCTGTACTCAGCGTATGTATTATGCTCTGCAGCCTGTGCACATTTGCACAAGATCAAAAAACCCCTCTTAACGAACCGGATTACAACAAACCCAGATTATTTAATGATCTTCCGGACCGGATAGATTTTAATCCCGCTAACCTGGTGAACCTTTTCCAGCTGAAAATGGGTCAGTCTGTAACTATCCCTCTGACCTCTGGTTTTAATTATACCGGGGAGGTAGTGTCAACTTCCAATGAAGCAAATGTTACCAGTGTTGTAATAAGATCGACCAATCGTGCCGGTGCAAGGCTAACGTTCACTAAAGTTACTGATGCAAATAATGCAGTAAAATATATCGGGCGAATAATCAGCTTACAGTATGGAGATACATATGAGATTGTCCTTGAAAATGATCAATATTATTTTAAAAAGAAAGGCTTATATGACCTGGTAAATGAATAATGCATGATTGATTTGCCTTTTTTTAATCCACTCCTATGCGTACCTGTTGGAAAACATCTTTTAAATCCGCCTTGCTATGAAAAACCTGATCCAATCCTGTCTAATGGTGCTTTTATGCGTGAGCACCTTAACAGCCAAATCACAAATTCCTGTATACAGCAGTTATCCGTCTGCCAGCCCGGTAATTTTTCTTGATTTCGACGGTCAGACCGTTTCCGGCACAAGCTGGAACTATAACGGTCCTATTTATTGCGGATCTGCGAACTTAAACAATACACAGATCACTGAAATTTTCAATCGCGTCGCCGAAGACTACCGACCGTTTAACATCAATGTAACTACTGATTCAACAAAGTATTTTAGTGCCCCGGCAAACAGGAGAATGAGAGTGATTCTTACTATAACATCAGATTGGTATGGAGCTTCTGGTGGTGTATCGCTTGTTAACTCGTTTATCTGGGGAGACAATACCCCCTGTTTTGTTTTTACCGCTTTATTAGGTTATAACATAAAAAATATTGCAGAAGCTGCATCACATGAAGCCGGTCATACTCTTGGCTTACGTCATCAAAGTGTTTATGACGCCAATTGTAATAAAACTTCGGAATATAATACCGGGACAGGAACAGGTGAAATTGGCTGGGCGCCGATAATGGGTGCAGGTTATTATAAAAATCTTACTTTATGGCACAATGGGCAAAGCAGCATAAGCTGTACTACTTATCAAAGTGACCTTGATATAATTACCAGCCCAACGAATGGCATCTCGTACAGAGCTGACGATTATACAAGTACTTTCAATACTGCTACAACAGTTTCTTTTACTAATTATGCG
>Ga0137451_1000361_pt1 | contig 13812 bp, 12 predicted proteins | sample EasRivERMGT500_2_FD_102336 | JGI IMG/M metagenome (GOLD analysis project Ga0137451, IMG submission 102336) | Soil microbial communities from meander-bound floodplain in the East River, Colorado, USA - East River MetaG ERMGT500_2 | ecosystem: Environmental > Terrestrial > Soil > Floodplain ... | reverse complement strand
CTATTTGAGAATTAGTCAAAAGTTTATTCGCGCTAATGGTTCCGTTGTTCAGAGCTTCGTCAATGACGGATTGTAAGCTTGAAAGAACTAGACTTTTACCTGCAGCATTTGCGGGTACACGACCCTGTACTAACAGCAATTGCATTAAGGCAGCACCCATTGCGTCTTTCAACCACATTTCATTTGCGTACACGTTCATCGCGATAGGTGCGCTTGTGCCACCCATTAAATTTCCACGCTGGAAGAATGATATAAACTGGCCTGCCGTCTGTGTTTGACCGTAATAGTTTACACGCAAGGCATCATAAAAATTAGCAGTTGCATCATCCACTACACTAGGAGTTTGTCCCGGAAATACTTGGAACATATAGTTCTGTACGCTATTAATAGCATCATAATTAGTGGCCGCTAGAATCTGCATAGGATCTTGTTCAACGTAATTATTTGGGCCAGGAGTATTTGATAATTCCACCCCTGTTCCTTGGTAGCCTATTAAAGCCGCATTATAATTTGTTGCATCGGTTTGACTAGCAACAGCAACTAGGTATATGAAAGTGACATTTTGTGTCGCATTCCATGCAGCAACCGCAGTCACTTCAAGTAATGTCGTTGTGTTCATGAATAAGAACGAACCGAAGTTATTAGAAGCTACGACCGAAGCCATTACCGCCTCTACTGGAGTTTGAGCATCCGCACCATCCGAAATAACGAGGGTCGTACCTTCAAACCAACCTAAGATATTTTGTGCGCCCGGGCCTGCAATTGGTGTACCACCAACGCCCGCTTGTACAGTAATAGTTGCGGGGCCGGTTGCACCACCAACTAATTGGAAGGAGCTACGAACCGCATCATATGTTACGGTTGCACTTGCCCACACTGGGTCGACGTCAGCTGCCTGTATAGCAGCTTGTAATAAGCTCGCAACACTGGGGGCAACCCCACCTAAAGAAGTCGCTGTAGAAAAATCAATACTAAAAGTATGCGGTGTTCCCGCGATTGTTAATCCAAAAGTCCCGGAAGTGATAGCGGTATAAACTGATAACGTTTGTACTTGCTTATTGCCGAAAATTTCTGGTGCTTGAGGAGCATTTACCCACCTAGCAAAATCTAAAGTTTGTGCCCGAGTACCATTTTTGCTAATCCAACTAAAATATTGTAAAGATCGATTGTATTCTTCGCCTGCGCCGAAATAAGTTAATACATCGGAAGCATTAGAAAATGTAAGAAAAGAATTGCTCGGAATTAAATGATTTGTATCAAAAATTCTTCCGATGAAGCTTCTTCGAGCTACGGTCGTCCCTGCACCGACACTCGATACGATATCGACATACCGCGTTAATGAAATTGCCATAATTTCTCTCCCTGAGATTTAAACCCTAAAAATATCGACCTCGATATCTGTGCATGAATTCCCATCCGAAACACGTTCCCGAAAATGTGTTAGTACAAAATCAAAATTGGGGGATGCTTCAAAATTATCCTTGTCGTCCACGAAATACCCATTGGATATGTCGGTAACTCTTAAAATCCCTATATCATTATTGTACAAGATTTCTCTTGTATTATCACTCTGCATTATTGCGGCTACTTCACTCGCTAAATCCGAGGCGGTGTACGCATTGGGGGTGAGCGGTGATTGCAAGGCTAATGTACTGATTTGGAAAGTAGTTTCGTATGGTTGGAATTCAGTGTGGATCATTGTGGAGGTCATTGCATCCCAAACGTCAGTACGTTGCAAAAATCCATATCTTCGGTCAGCTATTTTATAAAAATAGACTGCTGGCCCGGTTGGAATGCCTTGTTGTGTAGGTTGGTTGGCGGCAACAACAGTCACGCCAGCAAATCCGTCAGCGATTAAGCCCGCATTTATAAGGGGTAAGAATACTTGTATTAATTCATTATCCGTCATTTATTAAGTACTCGCCGTTAATGCACAACATAGAACGCCTTTCCACTTATCTTGTGCAAACCATTCCGTGTTAGATTCGCATTGGTACGTTTGCCCATTATAAGCAATCATATCATTAGAGAAATCTCTGTGTATATCCAGTAGGTCGTTTAGCGTATAAAACACAAAATAAGTCTTCTGCAAATCCAGCCCGTAAGCTTGATATAAGCCTTTAGGCAATGGCTGAAAGCTCCCCTTGATAACCACAGGGGTGGCATAGGTATTAACCCACTGGCCCACAGCGTTAATTACTCGGCTAACGTAAGCGGTATAGGTCACAAATTGAGGAACGATGACCGTAAGTGCTTGAGCTAAAAGGTTTGACCCCGGTACGCCACGTAATGCCATTATTCATCCTCCACCACATTAATTAAGGTTGCTATCATGCGGCCTGTATCATTAAGCGGCTTATAGAGATTACCCACTTTGCTCTTGTTCGTATATTTGGATAAACGGCGAGCAATAGTGGCTGGTTTAAGTGCAGGTGTATAAATTGCTTTAATAGTATGAAGAATATTTTTAACGGCCACTCCGCCAATATCATTCATCACTTTATAGGGGGTGGCTTTTCCTTCAAGAATATTCTTAGAACCTTCAAAAGCTACCCTCTGCCAAGTTTGCGCATATTTAACAATGGAAGGGCGCATGAAAGGACGAGGAGGAATATTTTTTGGGGTATAACCGAATTCTTGAATAGCCGCTACGTATGCAACAGGAGGGCCACTAGGGTAATGCTCCCCTTTAAACCACCCAACTTTTCCGACCTTATTTCTAAGTCCTTTCAAAGCAACTTCAAGTGCTTTTCGGTCGGCTCCTGGAACGCGTCTAACATGCACCGCAAGATCCTCCGTTAGCAGGTCGAGTAAAGCCCCCGCCAACCCTTCGAAAAGCTGAAAGTTCAGCAATGCCGCCGATGTAAAATCCACCGGCAGAACGTGCCTGCAAGAGTGTCCATAATTGCAATCCATAAGGCGTAGTCGCCAACCACCACTGCCATCCATTGTTCAAGGGAGGCACTTCTAAATTGACAGTTATCTTGTCAATCGTAGAACCTTTGATTAAAACAGAAGTTTGGCCTGCAGCTATTAGAATAAAGATAGACAATAGATGGGCCAGCATTAAGTCAATGGCTAACCTTCTGCATCTGCCGGATAACCGACCGCAGTCGATATCACTAATATAACACGTAGCTTGATCCCAATATCGTTGTAACATAGCGTCCGGATATACCAGTACGTTCGCAAATTCCGGAAAACTTAAACGGAATTCCGCTACATCGAACAGGATGGTATTGGACATGTATTACCTCCCAAGAACTACGGGCTTCGGCACAGTAGACCCCTTTCCTTCATAAAATGCTGGAGTAATGGGTGCAGACTTATCTTTAGGTTGCATATCTTTAATAACTCTATCAATGGCAAATTCTTTCTTTTCGAAAGCAATAAAACCGTTTTTAATATGACGTTGAAAAGTTGCATTCCCTTTGAGAATATTAAAATCATCATCACTTAATTTAGTCATCACACCGCGTGGAGTCATGAGGTTCTTATTAGCGATATTGGCTTTACCATTGATTAAAAATTCATGGATTGGCACAGAAAGGTCTTTACGTAAATCCTCTGGCTTCTCACTATAAATACAGTATTTTACATCATTTGATATAGTCGAATAAATGTAATAAGGCATCATCTCACTCCGTTTTATATAATAGCGCCGCAGAATACGGCGCTTTCAATCCTTTTTAGATACCGTAATATCGAACCACGGCCCAAGGTCTTTTCAGCATTACGCCCGCTGTCGCGTTCGCATAGTCTTCGATATAACCCTTAGCTTTTTGTTCAACACCTAGCACCATAAATTTACTTTGAACATTCTGCCCGTAGACACGACCGTTATCGGTAGATTTATCTTGGATAGCATCAGCGTACATGTAGAACACGTTGTCGCCAGCATTCGCAGCATTTAATTCTGGTGCGGAGACTACGCGTACGCGAGGATAAGCTTTCGTTAACCAATCCCTAACCGAAATACCGAAGTCGGAGGTGGTGCTCAACCAATCGACAGAACCAGTAGCCACACCCAGTGTGATATTGATGGATTCTGGATCGATAACATCTAAGGAATTTTGACGTAATGCTTGAATACCCGTGCGGATATCTTTGCATATTTCGAGGAATGTCTTTGTAGACCATTCTGGGAAACCAGATACACCGTTAGCAACTAAAACATACGCCGGCGTAGATGGGTCGTTGAGAATGCCATACGTTTTATTGGCTCCGTTATTGTATCCGTAGAACCCAATTCGATTCCTCTCAATTTCTAACTGTAAAGCGCATGATTCGCGTTTTTCAGCAGCGGAATCTACTCGCATTCTAGCACTACGCATTTCTTCTAAACGGTCAACGATCATACCTTGCTCGAAACGAACCACATTTCTATACTCGAAATTGGTATTCCAATTCGCATAAGGAACATTAGTTGTATCGCCATATGGGAGTGCGTTACCAGTTGGCTCCATTACGCCTTGCACGATTTGTTCATCTTCCCAAGAACCAGCGACATCCATGCCGATTAACTTGTCGATGTTACGCGCTGCTGTAATTATGCGCACAAATCCTGGCAGCCAAAACTGCAGAAATTGTACAGGAGTTGTAATAGATGCGGTTGTAACCAAAGGTTGCAGCGCGTCCATACCTTGCGCCATGATGGTTTTCATCATAGGCATGATTTGGTCGCCATCAATACCGAGGTTAATACCTAAATCGCTTAAATCCTTTTCTAATTTTCTCAAATTAGATTGGTATTCAGCAGTATCAAAATTTTCAACCGCGCTGAAAGTTCGAGCGGGTCTCCATGACTTAATTTGCGATGCTTTCATAGTCGCCTACTCCTTGGCTTATGGGACAATAACATTTGGGTTAACAGTGATCACAGCTAATCCGGCAGCGGTAACCGTGTAGTAATCAACATATGCGTTAGCAGATGCTGTACCGACAGGTAGTGCGGTTCCTGGAGGAACTGTTTGCAAAGCACCTGTCGTCGTATCGTATAACACGACATCACCAATCGCAGCGGCGGCAGGCAATGTGACCACAATGGTTCCCATTGACAAGATGTCCGCTTGCACTTCATTTGCAAGGGTCATTGTTGGCGATAATGCGGTTCCAGCTAAACCATAAAGAGCATAATCTTTAGGCATAATCAAGAAACCTGCGAATGCGCCTGTACCACCAGCACGAGCGATACCTTCGGAAACGATGGTGTAAGCTGTAGCGCCAATAATATTCTGGCTAGCTAAAACGGATTGTAAAATATAGGATTGTGAGCGAATGGGAGTATTTGACCAAATTTCTCCGGGTACGCTTAATCCAGTGCTAAAAAAGACGGTTGATTGAAAAGGCATGATTAATTCCCTCCTTGGGCATTCTTGAGAAACTTATCTATGCTGCTTAATTCAACAACGGCGTCCATTGCGTGGGCGGGTGCGCCAGTTTTTGCTGCGGCTAGATATCCTTGTAACATCGAAACTTCATGTCCTTTCGGGCAATTTAGTTTCAAACCTTTCACCCCATATTCAGCAACCTCTTGCAGCGTTTTTTCCGCATGGTCAAAAGTGCCTACATGTAATGATAGTTTCTTAGCTAAATCATCACGGTTGGATATTTCCTTCAAAAATTCTTTTTTAAGTTGGGCGTCCATGCCGTAATAATCCTTTTTGTCTTTGGGTTTCTTTGCTTCCCCTTTCTCTTTCTCTGCTTCGCCATCTTTGACATTTTTGTCATCCTTGGCTTTTTTATCGTCCTTGACTTCGATTTCTTCCTCATCATCCATGTCATCGTCATCATCGTCCATGTCATCGTCATCATCCGTGACTTTGGCTTTCTTGACGAAATCATCTGGCTCTACGTCATGAACTGGGGCACCTCCGGATAATTTAGCTACTTCTGCTTTTAGCTCCATTATCATTTTATGGCACGCTTCCAGACTCACTTCTTCGTTATCCATCTCTTTCACTTCTTCCTTTTCCATTTTTTGAAACTCCTTTGCATCTAACGCGATTTTAAAATGATCTAAGACGGCAACGTCCGGCCCGGCTCTTCCTTGATCAACTAGGGCAAGATGATTGCCGCGAATCTTGCGCTGAATGGCATCATATCTCTCACCATTGTACACCCCAGGTGTCATTTCGTACAAGCACCGATATCCAATACTTAACTCTTTTTTACCACTCTCGATTAATTTGGCTAACTTATCGGAAAAAACTTTAATATTGGCTTTCAGATATTCGCCATCGAAGAAAACTTCTTCTCCGACAACGCCTTGTACTCCTTTCGTTTCTGCAGGCGTCAAACCTTCTGAGGGAGACCCTAACATAACATGTTCATCAATCCACGGAACCAATTTAAAAGATGCAAGGGTTTCCGGATCTTGCAATTCTTCTGCAGGACGATAAACGTGGTAGATTGTGTCCGGTTCTAACGATGCATCGATTTGACGACCGTGATAAGGGAAAACCCCAACTTTAGTAAGAGGATTTTCTTTAACTTCAAACCATCCATTAAAATCTTCAATACGATTCGATTGGATATCTTCTGGAATAGAACCGTTCAAGTTATTTACAGGTACTCCGAAAGCCGAATCTTTTTCTCCGGATTTATGGTAAGCGATTGCGACCGCCTGCTTCTGTGGGTAACCACTTCGAACTAGTTCAGCGATGTTTTCGCTTAGAACTTTTTTTGAACTTCCATGTTTTAGAGGCATTATGCTGTCTCTCCATTTTCGAACTCTATAACCGGCCCCATGCGGCATCTGCAATTAATTGCTTGCCCCGGGAACTGTCCACTGATGAAACCTTCTTCACCTTTAAGCGGCAAATCATCAAAACTAAAAATCTGCCCGTCTAAATCCATATGTGACTGTCGTGGTTCTTGGCTACCGCCACTGTGTATCCATTCGAATTTCTTAACGCCTATCGATTGCATCCGCTGCTTATTAATAGTGTTGTACGCTTTTCGAGTTTGGTCAAGTGCCATTAAACTGACTCTACGGTCGGATATACCACTGTACTTTTTTAACATCGGCTCAATATTCACATTCTCGCCTGATGCAATCGACCGCATTATCATACCCGAAACCTCATCATAGTATTTATCAGGTATTGATTTTATTAGTTTTACGTTTTCCTCAATAATAGCTTTTGCTACGTCTTCCATCCCGGCAGGTATCACACCAGTCTTTAAGGTTAAACCGCCCGATAATTTCTTAAGTGAGGTCTTGAGGCTTGTTTCTGAGTATTTTAAAGTGCCTTTTAGCATATTTTCTGCAAAATCGGTCGCTTTTTTCGAAAAAAGCTGCGTAAACCGTTTTGTTAACTCATTCAAAAGTTTTTTAGCTTTTGAGGTAATGCTAGCATCCATCGTAGCCTTTTCTTGCATTTCAAAGTATGTTTCAGAATGTTTAGTACTGAATAACCCCAGTATACGCTTTTCGGTCTCTTTTGTCATTTCTCTGACCAATTGACGCAAAGCGCGTTGATACTTCAATTGCAGGCTAGCGTTATAATTGAGTGGCGTGCCTTTAATGGCCACGCTTCTCTTGCCGACCCATTTAGCTTTTTTAGGTGCTAGTTTTATCTTTCTATGCGTCTTCAAGCTCACCGCCTTCGCTTTCTACATCGCTAACCTCTTCTGGCATTTCTTCATCAATAAGACCATTATAGCCCGAAGTTGGATCAGAAATGATGCGCTTACGTTCATCCATACCGTCAATCGCGCCAGCATCGACAAGGGCTTTACCCGTTTCAGCTTTCTTCTTGTTCACTTCGGCTTGCTGTTCTTCAGTCATTGCATCAAGCTTATTCCAATGAATGCAAGTTTCTAACGGTTCCTTTAAGCCGAACTTGGGCATAATATCCGACCGCATTACAATCGCATGGTGCCTTTCTACCAATGCAGTCATGCCGGTTTCTTGTAAAGATTCTAGAAATTCATGGTAATTCGATATCTCGTACTCACCTTTACTCTGAAAACCTTTGGGGCTTGTACCCATTAGTTTTGTGGAGGGGACGTAGGAAGCCGCCGAAACTAATTGGAATTGGGTCATAATCACACTGTCTAATTCGGCAAGGGATGTATCGAGGCGAACCATGTCATCGTTATTGTCAATGATTTTAACGCCGTAGTTATCCCGGTTGCGTACGTAGATGTCCATGTATCTTTCAAATTCACCTTGATTTGCTAAGGCTTGAGCGGCATCCGTTTTAATAACATCAGTACGTTTAGTCATTGCTAACATAGGAGCTTCATTTGCGGTACGTTCTGCCGCATACACACGTTCGTATATTTTCTGTGGAATTGGTATGCCGCCGTAAAGATATGAAGGTTTCAAAATATCGGCAACTTCTTCAGTACGGTAAATAATTAAATGAGTTCTGTGAATAAGTTTACCGGAAACTCTCCACCAGGTAGGTTCGTAGAAATGAATACTGCCAGGAGCGCCTGCAGCTTCATCATCTAATTGAGGTGTAATCCAATATGGATCTATTTGGGATATGCCTTTGTAACTTCCGGGGGTGATACCATCTAAATTAAATGGTTTGGCGTAGTAATCTTTGTCGCTCGAATCAACCACGAACATCGCGATTCGAATGCCAAATACGCGGCCCATTTGAATCAATTCGACTAAATTGTGATTAATATTATATGTGATATCCGATTTACGCATTGCATCTAGAATATCGGAATCTATTTCTTCGCCGTCATTTGAAGTTATTTCGTAACCTTTACGCATGGCATCCTGTGCGGGCATAAGACACGCTTTGCCAATCAACCAATGTTGAGCAAGCATCGCAGCGTTTTGGTAACCGATAAATCCTTGAGATACGTACCATGCCAGGACGTTTTGAGACATCATGGTGTTTTCAAAAGGTAATTTGAAAGCCATTTGCGCCGAACTATCCATTGCATACGAACCTGACCGCGTATGTTCTTTGAGTGGCGGGTGAATCGTGCGAGCAATATTTTCTTCTAAATTTACTAAGCGCAGAGCGTCTTCTGCGCGACTATTAAAAGAAGCAACGTAGTTTTTCTTTTCAACTTCGGGTTTGCTAGGTTTAGTCGGTTCTTTACTAAATAACTTTTTAATAAGTTGGAGCATGAAAAGTTCCTCCGCTTCGCTTTTTAGGCGCAAATGCAATCATCACACTGTCTGCTAAATTTGGTGATAAGCCACCATCCGGCACTTTATCGACAATAATTTTTCCTGAATTATCCTCGGAGAAAGTAGGCTGTGATAATTCTACCATTAATTTTCTTAGTTCCGGCAATGCGCTTGATAAACTTATGATTTCCGCAGGGTCAAAATCTGTTATCCCCTGCGTCACCGCTCGATGGGTTAATTCAAATCTTCTACGAAGCGCCCACCAACTTTGCGCCTTGTAGTTCTTGAAAAAATCCGAATTAGTTCGGCTCGTCCCTGAGCCCCGTGCTTGTCCTTTTCTTAAAAAAGGGTCGGCATCTGGGTCAACCACTTCACCAGACCCTCGAAAAGCTTCAAACAATATTTGATGATTTCGTTTAGAGTTAATGACGCGAGCGTCTCCTCTAACACCGGCACCCAAACCGTCTGCGTCATATAGCACAAAAGGATAATTGAGAATATCGCATAAAGTGAAAACTTTTTCAACACTGGCGTATATATCGTCACCTTTTCCCGACCACGATTCCAAATATTCCACCAATACCCCATATCGACCACAGTAAGCATTTTTGTCTTTCCCTTCATCTGCAACGTCAAACGCAGCGCTTCGTTTTCCTGACGGCGTAATATTAAGTTTAATGTGAGCATCAATGGCGGATTGAACCCATGCGCTCGGAATCAGTATCCCTTCCATAGATGCCGAGTAATCTAAATCAATCTCTTGTGCGATAACGACAGGGTTATCTATTTTCTCTTTTTCTTTTTCATACCATGCATCGTCTTTACGGGGATCATCGCGCCAATGAATGCTAAAGACTTTAGTTTTACCATTAAAGCGTTTCCTAGCAAATGGGTTATTAGTTCCGTGCGGTGTGGATATATCGATACGACAATTCGTAGTATTAGATAAAGATGCTTCGACTAATTCTGGTCTAGATAAAAATGCCGATTCATCGACAAAATAAATAGACTTTCTATCGCCCCGTCCTATCCCATCTCCCGCCTCACCTGCAATAAGAGAATCTGTATCAGGGAACATAATGCGCATATGAAACGCGTGTTTTCTTACGTCCCAATCGCCTCGAAATTCTACGGGTAACGTCATTAAAAACCGGCGTGCTTTCTCTAAAATAGATTTAGGGTCGCCACGTTTATCAACGTACTCTTCCTTGCGGCTACCGAAACCGATCGCCATACCTTCATGAAATAAACACATAGTGCATGCAAAAGCCACTGATAACCAGCTAAGACCCATGTCTCGTGATTTATCGCTTAGACCACCATCTCCTGCACGCCATCTTTCAATGGTCCAGTGAACCCATTCTTCTTGTCGAGGGAATAGAAAGAAGGGCAAGGTTGCGGGTAGCCCGCGTTCAATATTACGCGGGTCAGAAGTGCAACCCCAATCAATAATAAATTGAGCTGGATTTTCTCGATAGTACTCACGCATTCCCCACAGTAGAGTTTGGTCTTTGCGTAAACGAGTGAGGCATTCAAGTCTCCAATCGAAGACCTGAACGTAATCTGGCTTTTTAAAATCGAATGCAAATGGTAGTGGCACTAGTACTCCCTACATCGTAAGCTCGTAAGTACTAACGATAGCGTTAGTTCCAGTTCCTGTTGGATCCCTATCACATGTAAAATAAATATACGATGCGCTATAAATCAATGTTGGATCTGACATATTATGTTGGCCTCACAATAACCCACGAAAAAGTTGATGTATCCAATGCGCTTGAAGAAGTTACAGTAAAAGAAACTGCATTGACTATAGCAGATATCCTTAAAAACCCTTGAACTCCACCGGCAGCAGTGCAAGATAATAATATGACATCCCCTGTTGCAACTGCTGTAGTATTAACAGTTACTGATCCACCGACAAGAGTAGCCCCTATTCCTATCCTAGCATTTGGTCCACCTTTTACAGAAAAACCTTTTCCTGCTGTTGAAACACTCAATTCTCCCTTCTCTATATCAACATTTCCTGAAGTATTCCATGTCAGAGCATTAAAAATAGTAATTGGATTCCCCGCTATTCCGGATGGAGCATAACGTAAAAATCCCTTTGTAACTCCCAATTCAATAACGAAAGCAGGAGCGCTTCCATTGTATACATAATCTGTTGAGCTTCCGTTATAATCTGCATTAAATGTTAAAAAAGTTGCTCCTCCACTAAACACACCAATATTTCGTCCTCCACCACCTATTCTAATGTAATTTGAATCTTGATATGAGCCATCGGAACCTATATCAATAATAGTTTCTGTTCCTGAAGGGTCCGATCCTCCCGAAAAGGTAAGGTATTTTATGCCTAGGTTTGATGTCAATGCATTGTAAGTGTAATTTGTACTATTTAAAGGCTGCAAAGATTGAGATCCAGATGCAGAAATAAACAGGGGAAAACATGTTGTATCTGAGGCTTCGTTAATCGATTTTATAGTTTCAGGCACAATATTTGAATTACCGTCAAAAGATACTCCTCCTATCGTTCTGGCTGTCTGCAAAGCCGTGGCTGTCCCTGCATTTCCAAAGGTTGAAGAAGAAGTTGAAGCATTTCCATTGAGCGACCCTGTAATGGTATTTACGCTAAAATTTCCCGTACCATCTCTTGCTACGACCGTATCAGCCATGTTGGCTGATGTCGGATTAAGCTTCACATAAGATAAATCATTATTAATATATTCTAAACTATCCGTTTCTGTATTGAATGCTAGTGTCCCAGTATCTGAAACAATACCCGCCTTATCAGCATCGACGATATTTGGTGTCTTGATTGTTGGAGCAGCCATTTTATTCTCCTTTAGGTTACTTCATACATGAAATTGCATTCTAATATATAGTCTTGAACTAAGGTTCCTACTCGCGTAAATAGTTGAATTCTGCTTGTTCCTATTATTGCATCAACGGATTGTACCTGAGCATCTCCAAGTGTCGGCGTGGGAGTTCTTGCGCATGCACCAGAACCACAAGCTTGCTTTATAGCAGAAAAATTTCCACCATAAGTCTTTTCTATATTGATAATTACGCTATTAGCAGAAGAGGTAAAACTTATTTTTACGGTGCAATTGACTAGATTTCCTATTCTTTGCTCTTGAGATCCGATAAGAGCAATAGAACCGGTACCGCTTGATCCTTGAAGTGTTATGGTATCAATAGAGGTTGCTATCTCATTAACTTTGTTTAATGGCAATGTTCCAGTTATATTAGTAGTACCTAAGTTAACAGGATTAGCGGTAAGCGTATTCCCAACTAGAGAAAGATAATTCTCACCTGCCAACGTAATCATTCCTGAATCAAAACCGGATATGCTGTGCAAGTTAAAATTAAGGTTACTTACGATGGGATCATTTGCATTATCATTGTTTTCTATCCAAAGTTCTAAGGTATCACTTGTAACCAAATCAACTAAGGCCGTAACAGGACTAGGTTTATTATGATCAGTATCTACACCTATAAAATTTGACTGCTTAGATTTAGAAATCACCACACCATTTTTTGCAATATAAAATGATGTATTTTGAGCAGTACCACTATAATAAACTGTTGGATTTGCAACTACTTGAACATTTCTTAAGGTAGCGCCCGTATAAGTCAAAGTTCCATTTACATGCGTAAATTCATTTAACAACCCAGGGCTATAAGTAGCATTTACTTTTACGGGTGTATTGGCTGCTGTGATAGTGGTGGCCGTTGTATTTCCTTGAAAATACATTTCTGCGAAGGCAGGAGGAATTCCCGTAGCGCCTCCTATTGCAGCGTCTATGCCTGCAAGGTTTCCTACTATACTAGAAGCATCCCATTCACCAGGAGGGCCATCAATGGGGATATAATTGGTTGGAGTGAAATAGGTATTAGCTAGCATTGCATCACCAATAGAAGTAGGCGAGTAAGTAGCTCCGTTTAGAGGTATAGGCAATGCGGTTAATGTATCAGAAGAAAAATCAACCGATCCACCACCAGTTCCGTTATTTGTAACGGGAGCGCTGAAATAAGTGTTTCCTTTTGCTAGAGCAGTTAGAATACCAGCACCTGTTACTTGATAAGTAGTTGTTCCAATAACTTTAGAGTTTTCATGGAAAAGTGTGGTTGCACTTGTCGTAGATGACGTCATCAAGAAATTACCAATAGCTGTCATGCCGCTTACAGTTAAGTTATTAGCTACAGCCTCTGAGGTTCGTCTAATAGTAAGATTCCCACATGCTCCGTTTGTTATAATCGTAAAACAATTGGTTAAATCATAAGCCAAGTTACCAAGGAAACCAAAGTTACTTTGTATTTCTGTTATCGTGCCATTGACTGCATCACCGACAATAACAAGGGTGGTGTTTAATCCAATTCTATTGTCAGACAATTTGAAGTATGACGATGCTGATGGAGTAAATGAATTAAAATCAAGCGTTACAACTGCTGGCCATATCAATTCTGAAAATCCTTGAAAATATAGAAATCCACCACCTGACCAAGATGTGTCAAGTGTTACCGATCCGGTTACTTCCAATTGACTTTGATTACCGTCAATAACTACGTTTGGCTTAAGTACCAAATTGGTTTCTGTGTAAATCGCAGGTGCCATACTTATTTGAAAAAAGGATGTTGGTGATGGCGATATTTGAGACAGCGCGTAACTGAGCGTTTGGTACGGGAATAAGATACTCCCATCATTTTCT
>Ga0137451_1000360_pt1 | contig 13856 bp, 9 predicted proteins | sample EasRivERMGT500_2_FD_102336 | JGI IMG/M metagenome (GOLD analysis project Ga0137451, IMG submission 102336) | Soil microbial communities from meander-bound floodplain in the East River, Colorado, USA - East River MetaG ERMGT500_2 | ecosystem: Environmental > Terrestrial > Soil > Floodplain ... | reverse complement strand
GTCAAGTTCGAGGGCGGCACGCCGCCGTCGCCGCAGCAACTCGCGCGCGTGCTGTTGACGCTCGCGCCAGTCGGCGCTGTGGGGGAAGTGTCCATGCCGAGCGGTGTGAATCTCGACGCCGAAGGACGCTTCACGATTCGCGGCGTCTTTCCGGGCATGTATCGGGTCGTGCCATCGAGCGGCGTTCCGCCGGCGTATTCGATCAAGTCCGCGGTCTTCAATGGACGCGACTCGCTCGACTTTCCGGTTGAAGTGAAGCCGAGCGAGGATCAGTCAGGCGGCGTCGTGACGTTTGCGGCGAGTGCCGCCGCCGAGGTCAGCGGCTCGCTGCTCGACACGGCGGGCGCTGCTGCACCGGGCTACACCATCGTGATCTTTGCCGCCGATCAGCGTTTCTGGACTCCGAACTCGCGGCGAATTCAGACGACGCGTCCGTCGACGGAGGGACGTTTCGGCTTCCGCAACCTGCCGGCCGGCGACTACAGGATTGTGGCCGTCACCGACATCGAGCAAGGGCAGTGGTACGACCAGGCGCTGCTTCGCCAGCTCGTCGGCGCGTCGACGCCAATCACGCTGAGCGAGGGCGACCGCAAGACGCAGGATCTAAGGATTCGCTAGCGTCGGGTGCTTGTCCTTCCACTCCGTCGCCTGCTCGTACGCGAGCGCGATGCGGCAGATCGTGGCCTCTTCGTAGAGCTTGCCGGTGATCACCAGCGGGCGCGGCAGGTTGTTCGCGAAGCCGCCCTTCACTGAAATCGCCGGATGGCCGGTGCGATTCGTGATCGTGGACATCGAATCGCCGGGGCTGAGGATCGCGTCGTACTTCGACATGAACGCGTCCATCTGATGCATCAGGATCGTTCGCGCGCGCATCGCGCGGATGTACTCGACCGCCGACACGAACCGTCCCTGCCGGAACGTGTCCGGCCAGCTGCTGCGCGATGTGCCTGTCGCCAACGTATTGATGTCGCCTGAGCGCGTGATGTCGTCGAACGACGCTGCGGCTTCGACGTTCAGAATCAATCCCGTCGCCTGCGCGATCGATGCGTCCGGTGCGTCAACTGGTTCGAGCCTGGCGCCGAGCTTGCGATAGACGTTCAGGATCTCCTGCAACTGTTCCGGCGTGAGCGTGGCGCCGCGTCCACCGCCACCGCCAGCGCCTCCAGCGCCTCCAGCGCGGCCACCGGCTGCGCCTGCGCCGCCAGCTGCACCGGCGCCGGCGGCTGGTGCACCGGCTGGAGCTGCTGCGCCGCCAGGCCCACCCGCACGACCTTCGAACGCCGTACGCAGATAACCGATCGTGTAGCCGGCCAGCGGCGTGTCCGGATTCCACTTGAAGGCCGCATCAGCAACGCTGCCGTCGCGCTGGTCAGGGCCGTAGATCGCGTTGAACACGACCACTGCGTCTTCCACGTAGCGGCACATCGGACCGATCTTGTCCATCGTCGTGGAGAGCGCCATCGCGCCGTAGCGGCTCACGCGTCCGTATGTGGGGCGCAGGCCGACGACGCCGTTCACGCTCGACGGCGAGAGGATGGAGCCTTGCGTCTCCGTGCCGATCGCGAATGCGACACAGCCGGCGGACGTCGCCGAGCCGGGTCCAGCGGACGACCCGCTCGAGCCCTGGGCCGGATCCCACGGGTTTCTCGTGCGTCCGCCAAACCACTGGTCGCCCTGCGCGAGCGCGCCGAGCGTGAGCTTGGCGACGAGCACGGCGCCCGCGTCTCGCAGGCGCTCGACGATGGTCGCGTCGTAGTCGATGACCTGATCCATGTAGGGCTCGCCGCCCCACGTCGTCTTGATGCCTTTCGTCGCGAAGAGATCCTTCGCGCCCCAGGGCAAGCCGTGAAGCGGTCCGCGGTACTTGCCGGCCTTGATTTCGCGATCGGCGTCAGCCGCCTGTTTGAGCGCGAGCTCTTCGGTCAGCGTCACGTAGAACAGCAACGTCGGCTGATACCTCTTCAGCCGCGCGAGGTACATCTGCGTCAGTTCTGTGGACGTGACGAGCTTTCGCTCGATGAGGGCTGCGAGCCGCGTGACGGGCCAGAACGCGACGTCTTCGAGATTGGCAGGGCGCTTCAACGTCAACGGCGCCTTTGTGAACTTGACCGCCGCGCCGGGTGTCGCAGGGCCCTTCGGTTCCTTGCCGGGCAACGACGGCTTGAAGACGTACGCCGGCTCGGTGTCCTGCGGAATGTTGATCTGACGAAGGCGATTGATCTGATTGAGATTGTTGTTCGCGGCCGCGGCGATGCGCGCTTCCTCTTCGCTCGTGAACTTCACGCCGTCGAGCGTCTCGGCCGCCTTGATCATGTCCGCGGTGACCGGTCCCGTCGGGCCGCCTCGTCCCTGCGCGAGCACCTTTGACGAAGCGACGGCGCCGGCGACGGCGATGGGGACAACCTTCAAGAATTTGCGGCGCGAGTTTTTCGGCTCTGACATGACCACTCCTCCGGGAGACGCTATTCTAATGGCGCAATGAAGCGGTGGGGCCAGCTGTTCGTGGTGTCGGCAGTGTTTTCGATGGGAGTTTCGGCGATGCAGGATCAGGGTGGAGCCGGCGTGGCCGGCACGAACTTGTCCCGGCCGGCGGTCGTCGCCGGCGGATTCGTCTACGCGTCCGGGCAGATCGGCACGGACCCGTCGGATCCGGTGGGTGGGTCGGACATCAAGACGCAGACGCAGCGGGCGATCGATCGCCTGCAGAAGGTGCTCGAGGCGGCCGGGTCGTCGCTTGGACAAGCCGCCAGCGTCAACGTCTACCTCTCGAAAGCGTCGGACTTCGAAGCCATGAACGCCACTTACCGCGAGCGTTTTACCGACGCGCCGCCGACCCGGACGACCGTGGTCGCCGACCTGCCGTACCACGTGCTGGTCCAGATCTCCGCGGTCGCGGTGCAGAACGAGACGCCGCGCGAGACGCTCATCCCGCAGGGCTGGATGAAATCGCCGCGGCCGTACTCCTACATCGTTCGCACGGGAGACCTGGTCTTCTTCTCCGGTCTCCTGAGCCGGCGGCCGACGGACGACAAGGTGATCTCCGGAACGGTCCAGGAGCAGGTCAAGACGATCCTCGACAACGCCGGTGCGTTGCTGAAGACCGTCGGGCTGTCCTACCGCGACGTGGTGGCCGCGCGCGTGTACCTCACGGACGAAACGTACTTCGAAGGCATGAACGAGGTGTACCGGACGTACTTCTCGGAGGAACCGCCGGCGCGGGCGACCGCGGTGACTCCGCTCATGGGACCCGACGCGAAGGTGGAGATCACGTTCGTCGCGTCGACGACACCGAAGCAGGTGATCGGTCCCATTGTCGCGCCGAGCCTGCCGGTCTCGACGGCGGTCCGCGTTGGACCACGCGTGTTCCTGTCGGGCGTCGTCGGCAATACCGACGCGAACGCCAGGGATCTTGGCGCGCAGACGCGCGAGGTGCTCACGCGTACCTCGCGCTCGCTCGAGCTCGCCGGTCTCTCATTTGCCAACGTCGTCGACAACACCGTCTTTTTCACCGACGTCTGGCAGATGAACGAGGTCGACAAGATCTCCAGCGAGTTCTTCAAGTCGCCATTCCCCGCGCGGACGGTCTTCGGCGCCCGCATGGCGGCACGCGCGAGCCTCATTGAAATGATGATGATCGCGGTGAAGTGAGTGGAATTTGGTGATTTGGGATTTAGAGATTTGGGATTTAGAGCTTTCAATCCCCAATCCCCAAATCCCCAATCTCCGAATTCAGAGATGTGTTGATTTGTCCAACAATGTTGATCTAAGCTCGCCCTCGTGCCGCAGGACGTGCCGCCGCTGGGAGAGTTCGAGCAGATGGTGCTCCTTGCCGTCCTCTGTGCGGAAAAGGACGGCGAAGCGTACGGCATCACCGTCTTCGACGAGCTGACGGCGCGCACGAAGCGCGGCGTCGCACGCGGCGCGGTCTACATGACGCTCGATCGACTCGAGAAAAAAGGTCTACTGTCTTCCTATCAGACTGAGCCAACAGCGGAGCGGGGCGGTCGCGCGAAGCGTTGCTATCAAGTGACGAAGCCGGCGATGGCGGCGCTGCGGGAGTCGCGACGCGCCCTCCTCAATCTGTGGGAAGGACTCGGCGCGAAGTCGGGGATCTGAACATGCTGCGCTGGCTGACGGACGCCACGCTCGCGGACTCGATCGCCGGCGATCTCGAGGCCGAGCGCCGGCGCCGGGCAATGGTGTCACCTTGGCGGGCAACCCTGTGGTCCTGGCGCTCAACGCTGGCGGTTGCTCTGTACTTCGCGGTCTCCAATCTCCTCGGGCGTCTCCGTGACCGCCGGCCTGCTGCGATCAGATTCGGTGGCTGGCGGCAGGACGCGAGGCACGCGATGCGCTCACTTCGCCGCGCGCCGTGGTACGCGAGCACCGTGGTGGCCGTGATCGCGCTCAGCACGGCGCTCGCCGCCACCGTGTTCGCTATCGTTGATGGCGTTCTGTTCAAACCGCTGACGTACGCCGACCCGGCCGCACTCTATTACGTGTCCGGTGGCTTTTCGTCGCTGCCGAACGCGGCATCCGTCGTCTCGGCATCGTTAGCAGACACGAGAGCGTGGGCGGCCGCAGTGCCCGAGGTCACCATGTCCACGGCCAGCATCGGGACCAACGTCACCATTTCGGACAACGACTACCTTCGTGCCGCGTTCGTGGACCGGTACTTCTTCGATGTGGTCGGAGTCCATCCGCTTCTGGGCGGCTTCAGTGAAGCCGATTTCGGACCCGCAGCGAAAGTACAGCCCGCGATCGTCACGTACGAGGTCTGGCAGAGCCGCTTCGGTGGCGCGCCGGACATCATCGGCCGTGTACTCATCGATGCCGGCGGCGAGGGTGCGCGAATTGTCGGCGTGCTGCCGCGCGGCTTTGTGTATCCGCATCCGGCGGGGCGTGTGGCGCCCGAAGCCCTGCTCGCGATGAGGACGCCGTCGGCGGCGGTGCGGAACGACCCGTCTCGGCGTGGTTGGCAGGTCATCGCACGCCTGCCGCACGCATCGTCCGTGAGCAGCATTGAGTCTCGTCTGCGGCTCGCCGCGCGCGAGGTCGGGCAGCAGTTTCCCGTGACGCCAGACGATCCATCAGCGAGCGCCACGCGGCGGATCACGCGCGGACCTTTTGACGTGGTGAGGCTCCGGCCGTTGCGGGACGTGCTCGTCGCTCCCACCCGCATGTTCGCGCTCGCGAGTTTCACGGTCGCGGCCGGTCTGCTCCTGCTCGGGGCGCTGAACCTGGCCGGCCTCGCCGCGGGACGCACACTCGACCGGCAGCGCGAGTTGACGCTGCGATCCGCCCTCGGCGGAAGCACCGCAACGCTTCTGCGATTATTAGCGGTCGAGCACGTCATCGTCGTGGCGATCGGAACGCTCCTCGGCCTTGCGATTGCCACGCTCACGCTTTCCGGCGTGACCGCACTGCTGCCGGTCGGCATCCTGTTGCTCAAGACGCCGGCCATAGACCTTCGCGTCGCCGCATTTGGTCTGGTCGCAGCTGTCGCTGCCGTGACGCTCGTCACCATCTGGTCATGGCGCGCTCTTCGCACGCGGCACCTTCGTCCGGTGCTGGCGTCGAGCGCCGGCGCCACCGCACGGACGCGATCACCCGGCAGGGTCGTGATGATGGCGTCGCAGATCGCCGTCGCTCTGGCGATGGCGCTCGGCGGCGCCTTGTTGTCGACAAGCCTTCTCCGCGTGTGGCACGAGGACCCTGGATTCGCGGTCGATCAGACGGCGCGGATCAGGATCAACACGCCCTCGACCTTTCCACTCGAGGCACAGCAGGAACTGCTCGACGCGGTGGCTCATGTCCCTGGCGTGATTGCGGTTGCCGGTCTCGACGAAATGTTTCTCGAGCGCGCAGTCCACGGAAGCACGTTCGACAAACCCGCCGGAGCCCTCGAGACCGGCGACGTCGAGAACCTGAGCGTGACCTCAGGTTTCTTTGCGGCCGCGGGACTGGCTGCCGTCGAGGGCCGGCTGCCGACCCGGGACGAATTCGATCGCGGCCGTCGTGTCGTGATTGTGAGTCGTCAGGTCGCGGCGGCATTCTGGCCAGGCCGGTCTGCGGTCGGGAATTCGCTCGTGAACGACGGCGAGACGTTCGAGGTCATCGGCGTCGTGGCGGACATCCGCCACGCATCGCTCGATCGCGATTCCGACGGTGAGATCTACTCGCCGAATGCGATGCAGGCCCGGCCCGAACTTCTGAACCTGCTCGTCAGATTCGATGACGATGCCGTCGATCCGCTTCCACGCGTCGTGAACACGCTCGCGATCCGGTTTCCCAACGTGAAGATCGTTCGGGCCGAGATGCTCGCCGACGCCCTCGGTTCATCCGTGCAGTTGCGCCGGTTTCAGGCCTGGCTCTTTGGCGTGTTCGGCGGCGCCGCGTTGCTCGTTGTCGGTGTCGGGATGCTCGGGACGATCGCGATGTCGGTGGCGCGCCGGACGAGGGAAGTCGGCGTCCGCATGGCGCTCGGTGCGACGTCCAGCGGCGTGGCGGCCCTCATTCTGCGAGAACAACTGCCGCCGGTGGTGAGCGGCATCGCCGCGGGCGCGCTGCTGTCGGGATGGCTCGTCGGATTCCTGAAGGAGTACCTCTACAAGATGACGGCGCATGACTGGATGGCGTGGACCTCGGCCATTGCCGTGTTGGTCCTCGTGACGATGACCGCCGCACTCGTGCCGGCCCTCAGAGCGAGCCGTGTGGATCCGATCAAGGCGCTGAGAGTGGACTGATGTTGCGCTGGCTCACCGACGCCACGCTCGCCGATTCGATCGCCGGCGATCTCGAGGAGCAACGGCGACAGCGCGCCGCCCGTTCGCCCGTAGCGGCGACGCTCTGGTTCTGGCGCACCTGGCTGGCCGTGGTGATCTAACTGGCCGCGCGCAGGCTGCGCGATTCGAGGACGCCGATCATGCGGAATCTCTCGTCTGACCTTCGTGACACCGTGCGCCTCTTTCGTCGCGCGCCGCTCTTCGGCGCCGGCGCCGTGCTGACGCTCGCGCTCGGCACCGGCATGACCACCGCGATCCTGACGCTCGCGGACGCGGCGCTGTTGAGGCCGCTGCCGATTCCCGGGATTGAACGCGTACTTCAGAGCACCTTCTCCTTCTCCTATCTCGACTTTCGCGATCTCGTGAGCGAGCACCGCACTTTCTCGCAAGTCGCCGCGTGGAGTAATTCCCCGTTTGCGGTCGAGCACGACAGCGACGTTCTGCAGGTGTCCGGCGCGGCCGTCTCCGGCGACTACTTCGATCTGGCCGGTCAGCGGGCCATCGCGGGACGTTTGCTCGGGCGGGATGACGACGTCGCGGGCGCACCGGCGAGGGCCGTCGTGAGCGAACGGCTGTGGATACGTGCGTTTCGTCGCGATCCCGCACTCGTCGGCGCGGTCGTGAACATCAACCGCCGCCCTGTCACGATCGTCGGCATCTCACCCGCGACCTTCCGCGGCACGTCGTTGCAGATCGCGCCCGAGTTGTTCGTCAACCTTCCCAGATTGCCGGACTTGTCCGCGGGCTTTCTGGCTAATCCGGCCACGATGACGAACCGCGGCCGCGTGTTTCTGACGATCGCCGGACGGCTCGCTGACGGCGCCGGCGCTGAACAGGCGAACGACGAAGCGCGCCGCGTGTACTACAGCCATCGCAATGCGGCGGAAAAGGACACGAGCGTCTGGTTCGCGCCGATGCAGACGCAAGCGCTCGGGGTCAAGACCGCCGGCGATCTCCGTCGGTTCATCGCGATTCTGCTCGGCGCCGGCGCGATCGCCATTCTCCTGACGTGCGCGACGGTCGCGAACCTGTTGCTGGTGCGCTCCGAGCGGCGCCAGCACGAGCTGGCTGTCCGCACCGCGCTCGGTGCGGGACGCTGGAGAGTCTGCCGCTTGCTGTTTGTCGAGAGCCTGGGCATCGGTCTGGGCGGCGGCCTCGCCGGCGTCGGCGTCGCAATGCTCGCGCTGTCGCTGCTTGGCTCGTTTGCCCTTCCTGGACAAATCGCGATTCGCGAACTTCGCCTGAGCGTAGACGTCACGACGTGCGCTGTGTGTGCGGGAATCGGTCTCGTGACGGCCCTCGTGTTCGGCATCGCGCCGATTCTGCAGACAGGACGAGTTGACGCAGCCCGCACGCTTCGCAGCGGCGTGCGGGCGACAGACCGTCAACCGCTTCGCACGCTGCTCGTCGGCGTTCAAGTAGCGCTGTGTGTCGTGTTGCTGGGCGGCAGCTTCGCATTCGGACGAGCGATCGTGCACGCGTTGGCGCTCGACTTCGGCTTCAACGTCGCGGAGACATCGATGACGGCCATCGATCCGTCGCTGGCGCGCCTGCCATCCGAGCGGGCGTCCCAGGTGCGCAAACAGGCGCTGGAGCTCGTTCGGGCACGGCCAGCCGTGCGCGGCGCCGCGTGGGCGCTGATGCGACCGATGTCCGGCGCGTTCATCGTCAATCCCGTCGTCGAGGGGGCAGCGACTGCGCCGGACGCCAAGCCCCTGGATATTCAGGCGAATGTGGTCACGGACGGTTATTTCGAGACGATGCAGATTCCGCTGGTCGCAGGCCGTGCGTTTACGCCGCAGGATGCCGGATCGGCCGAGCGCTCGGCTGTGGTCAGCGCTGCGCTGGCGAAGACGCTGTGGCCGGACGATGCGGCGATCGGTCACCGGTTCAGTCTCGAAGAGCGTGGCGCTCCTGACATGAAATGGACGACGGTTGTCGGCGTGGTGGGCGACATTCATCGGGCGATTGGCGGCCCGCCCGTGCCGATGTTGTACCTGATCTCCGGTCAGACGCCGGAGGGCTTCACGCCAAATCACTTGTTCGTGCGGTCGACGGACGATCCGTCGGCGGTGCTCCCGGAGATTCGCGCCGTGCTGCGCGGCATCGATCCGCACGTGGTGGTGACGTCGTCGATTCCGATGACGCGTCATGTCGAAGCGCCGTTGATGACACATCGGCTCGGTCTGACGCTCTTCATGATGTTCGCCGGCCTGGCGATCGCGCTGACGGGTTTCGGCCTGTACGCGGTCATCGCCACGGCCGTCTCGCAGCGACGTCGCGAGATCGGCATTCGCATCGCGCTGGGCGCAGAATCCGCCGGGATCGTCGCGATGGTGGTCCGGCAGGGTGTGTGGCCGATTGCGGCCGGGCTTGCCGCGGGCATCGCCACCTTCGCGATGTCCGCGCGGGTGATTCAGGGCTTCATGTTCTCGCTGCCTGCCCTCAGTGCCGCGACGCTGCTGGGCATCTGCGCGTCTGTAGGGGTGCTCGCGGCTGTCGCGATGGCGCTGCCGGTGCGGCGCGCGCTGTCCGTCGACCCCACGACGATTCTCCACGCGGAGTAGAAAATCAGTACGTAGGGCGGACCGACCCGCCTCCGCCAAGGCTACGGCGCGGCCGCCGGGGACGCGGACCCAAAACCGGTCCGCGCTACGTACTGTTATGCGATCGGCGCTGACCGATGAAACAATCATCGGATCATGCGGTCCGAACTTCGCCAGATGCTTCGTCTGGCGATTCCCGTGATCATCGCCGAGATCGGCTGGATCTCGATGGGCATCGTGGACACCGTCATCGTCGGGCCGCTTGGGCCGGCGGCGATTGGCGCGGTGGGCACGGGCTCGATCATCTTCTTTGGCGTCATCGTGTTCGGCATGGGCATGGTGCTGTCGCTCGACACCTATGTCGCGCAGAGCTTCGGCGCCGGACGGATTGACGAATGCCATCGGTGGCTCTTCGCCGGCATCCAGCTCTCGCTCGTCCTCTCGGTTGGCCTCGTCGGCATCTCGCTCGTCGCCTTGATGTGGCTCGGCTATGCCGGGATCCATCCGGATGTCTACGTCCTCCTGAAGCCGTACCTTGGCACGCTGCTCTGGTCTGTGCCGCCGCTGCTCGTGTACTTCGTCTTTCGACGGTACTTGCAGGCGATCAATGCCGTCCGTCCGGTGATGATCACGCTCGTGACGGCGAACATCGTGAACGCCGTCGGCAACTGGGTGCTCGTCTACGGCCGCTGGGGATTTCCGGAACTCGGGGTCATCGGCTCGGCGTACGCGACGACATTCGCCCGCATCTATCTGGCGGCGATGTTGTGGTTCGCGATCTGGCAGCGTGAGCGACAGCAGCCGTCAGGACTCCACGATGTGCCGTTCACTCTCGATCGCGTCCGCATGTGGGCGCTGGCGAAACTCGGCGCGCCGGCGGCCACTCAGCTCACGCTCGAAGTCGGTGTGTTTGCCGTCGTCTCTGCGATGGCGGCGACGATCGCGCCTGCGGCCGTTGCGGCCAATCAGGTCGTGCTCAACATCGTGAGCTTCTTCTTCATGATCCCTCTTGGGATGAGCTCAGCTGCAGCCGTCAGAGTGGGGCAGGCCGTGGGGCGAGACGACTCGCAGGGCGTGCGCCGAGCAGGCTGGGCAGCGCTCGGGCTGACGATCGCGTTTGCGCTCGTGATGTCCTTGATCTATGTCGTCGCGCCTCAGCCGCTCCTTCGGCTGTTCACCGACGACGCGATCGTGCTCAAGGTCGGCGCAACGCTTCTCTTGATTTGCGCGCTCTTCCAACCGTTCGATGGGGCACAGGTCGTTGCGACCGGGGCGCTCCGCGGGCTGGGCGATACGAAGACCGCCATGCTCCTCAATCTCGGTGCCCATTGGTTCATCGGGCTGCCCGTCGCGTACTGGCTCTGTTTCCGCCGTGACTGGGGCGTGGCCGGGCTGTGGACGGGACTGACGATCAGCCTCGTGTTGATTGGTGGGACCCTCATTGCCGTCTGGAATGTCAGATCACGGCACGTCGGAGCCAGTACGTAGCGCGGACCGGTTTGTGGTCCGCGATCAGCGGCGGACCGAAGTTCGGTCCGCCCTACGTACTGCCATAAGATGACCTCGGAGGCGTGCGAGGTATGCAATCGAAACGACAGACCTTCTTCTTCCTGGGTACTTTGACTGCGGTGATCGTGCTGCTCGGTCCGGTGAGCTGCGCGCAGCGCGGCGCCTCCAACACGACTGATGCCAAGACGTTCGTCGAGAACGCGAACGCAGAACTGCTGAAGCTGTCGCTCGACGTGAACCAGGCCGGCTGGGTCGGCGACACCTACATCACCGATGACACCGAGGCCATCAGCGCCCGCGCTCAGCAGGAGTTCAATGAAGCGCTGAAGCGGCTGGCGAGAGAGGCCACGCAGTTCGATGGCCAGCAGCCGGCGCCGGAGATTCGGCGTCAGCTGGACCTGTTGAAGCTGTCGCTCGTGCTGGCGCCGCCATCCGATCCGAAGGAATCCGAAGAGCTGTCGAAGATCGGCGCCGGCCTCAGCGCCGCGTACGGAAAAGGCAAGTGGTGTGCGGAGCCCGAGAAGCCGGACACCTGCATGGACATCGAGAAGGTCACGAAGATCATGGCCGACTCGCGCGACCCGAAGCAGCTGCGCGAAGTGTGGGAAGGCTGGCAGACCGTCGGCGCGCCCATGCGGCAGAACTACGCGCGCTTCGTCGAGCTCGGGAACAAGGGCGCGAAGGATCTCGGCTTCGCTGACACGGGCGCGATGTGGCGTTCGAAGTACGACATGCCCGCCGACGATTTCACGAAAGAGCTGGATCGGCTGTGGGATCAGGTGCGGCCGCTGTATGTCTCACTGCACGCCTATGTGCGGATGAAGCTCCACGAGAAGTACGGCGACGCTGTGCCGGCCAGCGGTCCAATCCCGGCGCATCTGCTCGGCAACATCTGGGCGCAGGACTGGTCGAATGTCTACGACCTCGTCGCGCCGAAGACGTCGAGCACCGGATTCTCGTTGACGAAGATCCTCGAGGGCCGCAAGTACGACGCCGTGAAGATGGCCAAAACGGGCGAGGGCTTTTTCACGTCGATCGGATTCGCGCCGCTGCCGAAGACGTTCTGGGAGCGGTCGATGCTCGTCAAGCCCCGGGACCGGGACGTGGTCTGCCATGCCAGCGCCTGGGACATCGACGCCGTCGACGACGTGCGCATCAAGATGTGCATCGATCCGACGGAGGAAGACTTCACGACGATCCATCACGAGCTGGGGCACAACTTCTATTACCTCTCGTACAAGACCCAGCCGTACATCTTCCGTGACAGCGCCAACGACGGTTTTCATGAGGCGATCGGCGACACGATTGCGCTCTCGATCACGCCTGAGTACCTGGTGAAGCTCGGCCTGCTGGACAAGGCGCCTGCCGCGTCAGGTGACATCGGATTGCTGATGTCGCGCGCGCTCGAGAAGGTCGCGTTCCTGCCGTTCGGTCTGCTGATCGATCAATGGCGCTGGCAGGTCTTCTCCGGCCAGGTGCCGCCGGATCAGTACAACAAGGCGTGGTGGGATCTGCGGCTGAAGTACCAGGGCGTCGCACCACTTTCGGCCCGCAGCGAGCAGTTCTTCGATCCTGGCGCGAAGTACCACGTGCCGGCGAACACGCCGTACACGCGCTACTTCCTCGCAGCGATTCTGCAGTTCCAGTTTCATCGGGCGCTCGCGGAAACTGCCGGCTGCAAGGAACCGCTGTACCGCTGCTCGATCTACGAGAGCAAGGTCGCCGGCGAACGGCTGAAGGCGATGATGGCGATGGGCGCGTCCAAGCCGTGGCCGGACGCCTTGCAGGCGCTGACCGGAAAGCGGCAGATGGACGCGACCGCCATCATCGACTACTTCGCGCCGCTCAAGGCGTATCTCGATGAGCAGCTGAAGGGCAAAGCGACGGGGTGGTAACAGGGGGGCGGACGGGAACCTTGAATCTCTCGCAGCGGACTGGTCCGGGCATGCACCATGACTGAATGGTCTCTGGAGGACCGTCATCATGAGTGCACGCCTTCTCGACGCCGACGCCATCCTGAAACACGCCAAGCCGGTTGCGCAGCAGCACGCCGTCGAACTGCAGCCCTTTGGCCACCTGGTGCGACTGCCCATCGCGCTCTCGGAGACCGCGTGCAAGGAGGCCGTGGACAACCTCAATCAGGTGCTGGCCGACACGATGACGCTCAAGGATCTGTACAAGAAACACCACTGGCAGGTCGCCGGGCCGACGTTCTACCTGCTGCATCTTCTGTTTGATAAGCATGCCGGTGAACAGGACGAGCTGATCGACACGATCGCGGAGCGCATCCAGTTGCTCGGCGGCGTGAGCATCGCGATGGCGCACGATATCGCCGAGCGCACGCTCATTCCGCGCCCGCCGAAGGGCCGTGAGGAGCCGCCGGTTCAGATCTCACGATTGCTGCATGCGCACGAAATCGTGCTCGGCGAGGCACGGGCCATGGCGCGTCTGGCGACGGACGCCGACGACCAGGGCACGAACGATCTGCTCGTGAGTGATGTGATTCGCCGAAACGAGCTCCAGGTCTGGTTCGTCTCGCAACACGTCGTCGACGTGCCGCTGGCTCGCGCGTGAGCGTCCGGGCGAGCCCCGGTTCTAGATCCCGATTGCGCGGTCGATGGCCTTCGCGATCGTCGACTGCTGCTCAACCGGGCCGACGCCTTCCCAGGCGCCGAGGATCTCGCCGCGGCGATTGATGAGCACGAGGGTCGGGGTCAGGCGAACCTTCAGGCCCGCTGGCGTGATGCGAATCGCAGGATCCTTCAGACCCAGTGCGCGCGCGTACTCGGAGTCCTCTTCGCGGTCCTGCTCGCTGCCGGCCAGGATGACGGCCGCGCGGCCCTTCAGGCCGTTGGCGAGTTGCTTGAAGAAGGGCTGCGCGTTCTGGCAGGCGCCGCAGTTCGCGCGGGCGAAGAGCACCATGGTATAGGGCGCGTTCTGATACCAGTCCGCGGGCACGTCGATCGTCTGGCCCGTCCGGTACGCCGCTTCACGCACCGCCGGCTTGACGCCGAGC
>Ga0137451_1000359_pt1 | contig 13862 bp, 10 predicted proteins | sample EasRivERMGT500_2_FD_102336 | JGI IMG/M metagenome (GOLD analysis project Ga0137451, IMG submission 102336) | Soil microbial communities from meander-bound floodplain in the East River, Colorado, USA - East River MetaG ERMGT500_2 | ecosystem: Environmental > Terrestrial > Soil > Floodplain ... | reverse complement strand
TTGATGGGAAGCCGAACCTCTTTCCAATGAAACAACATGCTGATCAAGGTCGTCACCGCAACGACCATAACAAAAGGAAAATCATAGGCAAAACCCCACGCGTATCGATGAGGACTGAACAGGCTTAGCCACGCGAAAATGATTACCCCGATCCAGGGGTATTTCATAATGAAAGGAATTATTCCGACAATAAGCAGGATAAGAGCGATGTCTCTCATTCTTCCCAGCGCCTCGCTTTTCAGTCGGATAATAATGCCGGTGATGCTTTCATGATTCTGCCAGCAACACGCGTCCCGAATACTACGCCACAGGTGCCCGTGCCAAGCGATTCAGTGCCCACGGGGCCCTCATACTGGTACGGACCGGACGCAAGTCAGGAGCAGGCGCGCCGCAAGCCGGCGCGGACTCCTATCCCAGGGACTGAAACGTGGCAATTGGAACGGGTCGCTGCCGCGTCTGGCAACCCCTCCCATGGTGGACACGGCCGCCGTAAACCCCGCCTGCCTGACGAGATCCACGTCCCGCGGACCATAGTCCTGGCCCGGTTTCCCATTTGGGTACGCAAACAGCGTAACCGGCCCGCCGGTTATTTCCTCGAGTCGACGCTTGCCATCACCGATCTCAGCGCGTGCTTCCTTCTCGCTTAGTAGCGCCAGAATGGGATGGTTTACGGTGTGACCGCCGATCTCCATGCCTTCATCGTAGAGCCGTTTTATCTGAGCCGCACGCATCATAAGGTTATTGGGGAAACCCGAGCACATCGCCACGGCGAGCTGTTCGACCAGCGCATTCCGCTCGCGTACTGGACGGTACTTGATCTGCCGGATCAACACATCAATCGCCGCCCGCCGGCTAGTGCTGTCCCCGAGGCTATAGCTCCCCAGGCCCAGCGAAGAAAGATAGTATGTCCCCGCCGGCGCGCACCGCACCACCTCGATTACGCAGTCGTTGAACATGATCCCACCGTCAGAGAATCCGGTAGATATGAAGAATGTCGCCGGCAGCCCGAAATGCTTTAGGATCGGCAATGCGGTTTGTTCATTGTCAGCATAGCCGTCGTCGAACGTAATGCAGGCAGCCCGTGCCGGTAACGCCCCGCGCGCGAGCCGCGCGCAGGCCTCGCCAAGCGGCAGCACGTTGAACTCAGCTGCCAGCAGCGCCATGTGCTTCTCGAATGCCGCTGCGTCAATCTCGTCGTGCAGGATCGGATCGGAACCCGGCAGCACCCGATGATAGATGAACACGGCCAATTTCGCGCGCACTCCGGCTGGGGACAACAGATTGCCGATCACGCGGAACACGCTTCCTCCGACTGAAAATCCGCTGTCACAATGCCTTCAGTAGCGGTGCGGCGGGAGTATCCCAAGCATGGAAGACAGCGTACCAGCGCCGGAAAGCAGCCATGCTCTGCTGAAACGTGTACAGTGGCCGATAACCCAGCTCCCGGCGGGCGCGATCGCAGCGATGCACGACGCCCCGCAGTTGCTGGGCGCAGAGGCGGATGTTAAGCGCCGGCGCGCGATCACCTCGCAGCACGCGTGTCGGCCCCTCGACCGCAAGTCGCAACCGGTCTTCGGCGCGGATTCCCAGCAAGCGGGCGCCACCGCGGAGCGCGGCATCCACCTTCGCCCATAACGGGTCCTTGCGCAAGGCCGCGCGGACGTCGCTCGATACCAGGTGTAGAACGCTTTTCTTTAGTGATATCCGGGGCGTTTCCGGCGCCGCAATCAGCCGGACGAGATCATCCCGCGAGATGCCGCTGATCGGGACGTTGCCCACGAGCGGACTCAGGCTGTCCACCACGTCATGCCACGTCGCGGGGTCGTCGTCCGTAAGCAACATCCGCCTGCCATCGGCCGGCCCGCTCACCAGGGCAAGCTCGATGGCATGCGCCAGGTTTCGCACATCGACAAGATTGCACGGCGATCGCCCCCCCTCAAGCAGCGCCAGCTCGCCGCGGAGCAGTGCGCCTACGATCACCTCAATATAGCCAGACTGCACCCCTGAAATGTTAGGCGGACACAGTATCGTTGCCGGCAGGCCAGCGGCCGCAGCCTCGGCGACCATCCGGTCCTGCGCGAGCTTGACCCAGCCATAGCTGCCTGGATCGGGCTCGGCGCGCCCGTCCTCGGTAGCGCTGTCCGGCGATGGTGGATCGCCGTAGACCGCAACGCTGCTGAGGTGGACAAGGCGTCGCACCCGCGCGCTGCGGCAGGCTTTTAGCAGATTTCGCAGGCCCTTGAGCATGACTTCGTCGTCCCCGCGCGAGCAGTTCACTACGTGCGTGCAGCCCCGCACCGTGCGTGCGACCGAGTCGCGGTCCAGCAGGTTCAGCGGCGTGAGCGAGATTCCCAGCCGCGCAATCTGCCCGGCACTGCCGGTGCTGTGTATGCACGGCACGACCTCGAGATCGGCGCGGTTCCTCAACCGCTCGGCCAGCGTTGACCCAACAAAGCCCGACGCCCCTACGATCGCTACTTTCATTGCGTTGTCCGTTCGAGCGCGGATGGGATAGCGGCTGGCTTCGCGCCGGCATACCAGTCCGCGTTCATGGACTTCCGGCAGGCGTATAGCTGCTCGACCAGCCGCATCGATGCGAGCCCCTGCTCGCCGTCTACTAATGGCGGTCGCCGATCGCAGTGCGCCCGCACGAAGTCCTCAATCTGCAGCCTGAATACGTCTTCCTGCCCGCGCTTACGGTTACGCTGCCGGAACACCTGCTCGACGGACTCACCGTGCGGTCTGAACACCACTTCGGATTCGTCGGAATCCTCGAAAACCACGCGGCCGCGGTCAGTATCGATTACTAGCACGGAGGGGAGAAACACGGTCTTGGAATAAATAGCGTGGCCTTCAAGGCCGGTTCCGGAAAATCGAAACGTCGCCCGGCAGTTCGCCTCTGGGCCGCCCTCGGAGTCATCCATGAACTCCATGGAGTCCGGATAGCCCCAGAAATAGAGCATGCGATCCAGAAAGTGCGATCCGGTGACGACCAGCACGCCGCCACCTGCGGTGGCGCGGTCCAGGTTATACCCGGACATCGGCGCCCATCCGCCCGCGCTGCCGGCCTGATGGACGAAACGGCGCACGCGCCCGAACGTACCCGCGTCGAGCAGCTGCTTCAGCAGCAGCACATTGTTGCGAAAACGGCTGCAGTAACCCACCTCCAGCGTCGCGCCGCTTTTTCGGGCCGCTTCGACGATCCTGAGGCCGTCCGCGTAGCTGTGTGCCAGCGGCTTTTCAATCAATACCGACTTTCGCGCCGCAAGGCAGGCGACTGCGATATCGCCGTGAGTATGATTTGGCGTCGCAATGATGGCGCCGTCAATGTCTTCAAGTACTTCCGTCACATCGGGTGCAATGACGGGATCGATGCCATATTCGCGCGCGACCTGTCGGGCACGCTCAACGACGGGGTCGACCAGCGCTGTAACCTCGACTTCATCGCTTGCCAAGGCAGCGGGAATATGAGATTGGCGCCCGATCTGGCCTGTGCCGACGATTGCCAGGCGAAACCGTCTGCCTGTCGGAATCTCGGCGGCGTTCAGGCTGGTTGTGGCCATGACGATCTAACCGGCATCAAAAAAAAGTACATCATCATCAACTTACAATTCTCCCTCTCCGCTCGCTACAACAGCAATTGTCTCATGTCGAATCAACCGATGGTAGCAATGACCGTGCCAAGGATCCTTCTAGCGGACGTATCCACTCCCCTCCGCAATTGCGGGAGCCAGTCTCTCAACTTATGACTGGTCCTGACAACTATGGGTAGGCCAGTCCGGATTGCGATCAAACGGCGCCAATATCAAGAATCCACCGATAAGATAGTGTGGGGAACTCGGGAAATACCCCAGAAAATTCTTCAGCGCCAGGCGTGGTCCGCTGAGTTCTACGCCAGAATTCGCCGCGACATGCACGCAAGCCACCTGACTCGGCGCGAACAGTTGCAGGAAGTCGAAATTGTCCGACGTACATCAAGCGTCGGCGAGTCAAATTCAGCTGCCTCAGCCGTACCACGCAATCATAACCGCGATTCCGCGCATATCCGCGACACGGGCACGCTCGAAGCGCGCTTACTCAAGCTAGCGCGGCGCATGACGTCACTGGGCCGCCCAAGCCTCGAACTGCGCGACATTGAATAAATCCCAGCTCATGTCTACCTCCAGGTTGTGATGGCGCTCGAGGTCGAGCTGTATCGTATCCACGTTGTAGATGCCGCGCTCCCTCACCTGCCGACTGTTCAGGATGTCGAGCATTGGCTCATACAGGGCGCCGGCGATCCAGTTTCCGGCCGGCACCGGGAATCCCATCTTGTCCACCCGACCGCGCACGGACTCCGGGATACGGCCCCGCATGGCCTCGCGCAGGACGTACTTGTTCCACGGGCCGCGCATCCGCCAGTCGCCCGGGAGCGCGAATGCCAGTTCCACGAGCCGATAGTCGAGGAACGGCAGGCGTGACTCGATCGAATGCGCCATGGCATTGCGATCTTCGACGCGCAGTATTCTCGGCAACGGGGTACGGTAGATCGAGTGTACCAATGCGCCATTTAACCGGATGTCACCGCCTATATGGTTCTCCTCTGTAATCTGCTCCGTCAGGTGTCGTGAATACCAACGGTTCTTCAGGCGCTGTCTGCGCCGGTTCCAGCGCGCGAGGGTCCGGTAAGCCGTCACGGCTCCCAAACGCGACTGGGCGACACGCCGCACCTGCCGTAGGAAAATGCCGGGCCTGGTGCCGCCATGTGCAGCCACGAACGCCCCGATCTCACGCCACGTCGCCGCGATCCCGCCGGAACTCAGCATATCGCACCAGTAATCACCGAAGTAGGTGGGATACCCTCCAAGGGTCTCGTCAGCGCCTTGGCCATTTAGTATGACCTTTACGCCATGGTCCGCCGTCAGCCGCATCAGCTCGTAGCCGACCAAGGGCATCATGCTGTAGATCGGTTCATCCTGGAACCGCAGCACCTCATTGAGGAGACTCCACAGCCGCTCTGGACTTGTTGCGAGCCTCAACAATGTCGCGCCAGTTTGCTCGATGGTTTCGGCGATGTATTTCGACTCGTCAAACTCGGGAGCGATATACGAGAAAGCCATCAATGGGCCGGTCGCGCCCGCAGCCCCGCGGAGCCGCGCCGACGCACAGATTATCGACGTCGAGTCGAGGCCGCCCGAAAGATGCACTCCGACCGGCACGTCGCTGCGCATGTGAACGCGGACGGCGTCCTCGAACAGGGCGGCGAACTCGTGGGCCGGGTTATTCCCCGAAAATGCCGGCACGTCCTCTAGCGACCAGAACGGCCACTGCCGGAATCGCCCGTCGAGCGTCAGCTCGAACGCCGTGGCTGGCTCTACCTGCTCGATGCCGGTATAGAACGTGCCGGGTGTATCGTCGAGCCGCTCTTCGAGCAGGTAGCGCGCGGCAACCGGCCAGTTCGTACCGCCCTGGTAGAGTCCAGAGGCGCGGATCGACTTGATCTCCGAGGCAAGGATGACGCATGCCTTGCCAGTGTAACGGTACAGCGGCTTGATCCCGAACCGGTCCCGCGAGCCGAACAGCTTGCCGTTTCGCCGATCGTGAATCACGAACGCCCACATGCCGTTTAACCGCGAGACACAATCGGTACCCCATTCGAGGTAGGCATGCAGAAGAACCTCAGTGTCGCCGGATGACTTGAAGCGATGTCCCAGCGCCTCGAGTTCGGCGCGCAGTTCCACGTAGTTGTAGATCTCCCCGTTAAACACGAGCGCGACTTGCCCGTCGTCGGTCAGCATCGGTTGGTGCCCGAGCGGGGACATGTCTAGAATCGAGAGCCGCCGGAACCCCATCCCCACGTCCCCGAAAAAGTACGTGCCTTCGTCATCCGGTCCGCGGTGATGGATCACGTTGACCATGCGGCCGACGATGGAGCGCAAGTCCGGCTCTTCAGCCCCAAGCCGCAACGCAACAACGAAGCCGCACATCAGGATGAACTCCCTGCCTTCTTCCTAATGCGGGAAAACTCCGGAGTGTCCTGAAGTGGCATCAGGCATTATTCCCGGATGCCCGTTGGAGGCGGGCCATCGGGAGTTCCGCCAGCCACGCATTCAGAGTCTGGGCGCGCTTGTCCCAGGTGTTTTCGAGAGCGACGGCCCTGCGCTGTTCGGGTGTGCCGCACCCTCCGGTGGTGAGTGCATCTTCGATCGCCGCCTGCCAGTCGTCGACGCCTTCGGCGACCCGAACCACGTCCGACAAGGACTCCACACTGGGCAGGTTCGCGGCCACGACCGGGCGCCCGGCCGCCAGGTACTCGTACAGCTTGAGTGGAGAATTTGATTTGATCCACGTTTGATCCGACAAGCGATAACACATCATATTGACGTCCATCCCCGCGACGTATGAAGGTACATCGCGGCGGTGCTTGTACCCGAGAAAATGCACGTTCTTGAGCTCTCGGCACCTCAGATACTCCTGCTCCGCGCGATCTTCCGTAAGTTTCACCTTGTTTCCGACGAACACGAAGTGCCAGTCCGGCCTGCGCTGCGCGAGCGTCGCTATCAGTCCGTAGTCAAGCTGCGGATGCAGGCTTCCGGTCCAGCCTATGCGAGGATGTGGAATCGCAGCAAGATCCGGCGGCTCCTGCGCTGGCCGCGTCGCAGCGTCGAAAAACACGCCGACATCGGCTCCATTCGGCAAGACCTCGATGTGTCGCGGCACCTTCTGGGCTAGTGCCTGGGCCATCATTGGTGACGCACAAAAAACCAAATCTGCCCGGCGTAGCAAGTGGCGCTCCAAATCCTCCAGCTCGCTGGTCCAGCCGGGCATGAGGTCATACTGATCGTAGACGTGATAGACGACGTAGTCAGCCTTGAGCAAATCCAGATACGGAGCGTAACAAGGGTGGCAGATCTGACCGACTAGCGGTCCCCCACTGTGCCCCATTAGCCATCTCGACCACCTGCGCACCTGCGAACGCATCACGAGTTGGTCTACAATCGGCACGCGCGGCCAACGCATCAGGTAGCGCGGCGATTCATCGACCCAGACGTTATCGGTGTTTTCCATGCGTCCGAAGAACGCCGAACGGCGCCAATCGTCGGAGGCGCGGTCCCACACGAACCACCCTCCCGTGGAATAGAGCACGGAGTGATGGCGACCTATTCTCGACAGCAATTGCTGCCGGTTCACCCACTGTTCGTGCCAGACCTGAGGTGCAAGCGCCAGGATTGCGTAGTGGACGTTGCTCACGTCGGCCGACCCGCGTCAGGTCGAAATCCGAGGCCACCACGGATGCTTATCTCGCAGAGAATGCTCGCGTTAGTTCCGCTACAGTCACGCTTTTTGCCCCATGGGCCAGCCTTAGCACACCGCAATTCAAAGAAAGCTGCGAGCTCGACCGCGACGCACCAATCTCGATTGGCGATCTTCTGTGCCCCTTCGAAGTCAATTGTCCGTCGCTGAGGTGTTTCGCGCATCAACAATCAAGTCCAGTAGGCCCTCGCCGCAACCGCGTTTGCCACGCTCTAAACCTGCGTCCTAGGCAAGCACAATCCATTTCTCGTCAGCGCTTGGTTCCCGTGAACAGAAACCAGCCGCCGGTCGCCTCGAATGCGCCAAATCCGAGGATTTCCATAAGGCGCCGGAGGTGGTACCGCTTCCATCGGATCTCGCGTAGAATATTCGACATCGAAATGTCGGTCAGCACAGGCTTCTTGACTTGAATCACTTCTTCAATGTTGATGAGCGCCCCATATCTGGCGCGAACGTCGTCCGCTGATCTGAAGAAACGCACGTGTGTCTCGTCGTCGAAGTTCGGAACACTACATACGCAGAAAGTCCCAGTCTTCCAGTTCGCGATTGTTTCCAGATCCCAGTCGATGTGTTCGAGTACCTCTGTACAAACTATGCAGTCGTAGTGATGACCATCATAGGTGGCGCGCGCCGTCGCATCGCCTTCAAAAAACGCATCGTTCCGCCGCGTTCGAGCAATCGCCTTGTCGACACCTACACGGCTAAAGTCAAATCCACGATAGTCTAGGTTAGTCTTTGTCATCAGCAAGTGGGCAAAGCTACCTGTACCACATCCAACTTCGAGTACGGATTTGACATCGCGGCGCAGAATCTCACGAAGCACGCGTTTGAACAAAGGAAAATAGTTCGAGTGCCAATAGGGTAGTTCGTAGACTCCTTGGTACCCCCCCTCCGAGAACATTTTGTCGTATGTTTCCTTTGACTGAACCGCCTTGCCCATTGATCCTCCAAGTCAAAGTCGCAACCACAGCAATGTACCATATGGTATTCGATCATGACAGCAGGATCGCTGACCCAGGCGAATCGCAACGCCCGGCTCTACGCAAAGCTGAAGCGGCATAAACTGCCGGCTGCTTGTCGCCCAAGGGCCACTTCGGCAGATCTCACGAGTCCGAAAGTACGTGCAGAACACGCTCCGAACAGTTGGATTGCACTCCGGACCTCCGCGCTACCCATTCGCAATGGTAGCGCATTCGGGCGGATCAACGTCGGTTCAAGATTCTGCGAATAACTCCCTCGGTTGTTCGCTTCGGATTGAGAAGGCGATCAATCAGCCGTAACAACGCGAAGCGGGCCAACTTCGCATAGTTGAGCCCCGGGCCAAGGATTTTCAGTCGACCCAGATGATAGTTCCAAAACGCCGTGCTACGGAACTTGAACAGCTGGTCGGCCAGAAACATGTAGTACTCGTTGTTAGCATCCTGCAACCGAGTTTGCAGTTCGCCCGGCGTAAGAAAGAGAGGGCCGAACATCACAAGTTCCTCGACGACCGATAGCAGAAAGGAGTTGACGGAGTCCAAATAATAGGTCGTGCGCGAATCTTCACCGCGACGCTTATACGTAAGGACCTGGTGCACGAAACCGAAGTCGTGCCTTTGGAGCAAACGCAGGTATGCGTCGTTGTCGCCGTGATAGTTCCCGACCGTATAGAAGGGAAGATGCTCCTTGACGGCGCCCGTCCGCAACAATGATGCGGAAGGACCGCCAAACACGTAGACGCGATCAAGAAAGCGCATGCGACACGCATCTCGACCTTTGATAACGCTGCCTTTGTAAGGAAGTCCGTCAAAGCGGAGACCGTCGTAACCGACTTTCGAGCCCATGAGCACGTAAGAGGTCACCATGCCGACCGATGGATTAGCCTCAGCCAACCCTACCATTTCAGCGAGACAGTCAGGGAAGAGCCAGTCGTCCGCACCAAGGATCTTGATGTACTCGTTCTCTGGCGGCGCTACGCTGAACGCCTTGTTATGGCTTTCAACGACGTTCAGCAGGCTTGCATTGCTGATGACCTTGATCCGGCGGTCCCGATCCGCAAAGGCTGATGCGATCTCGAGCGTGCGGTCCGTGCTGCAGTTATTGATGATGATGTACTCGAAGTTTGAGTAAGTCTGCGCCAGGACGCTCTTGATGCACGTCTCAAGATGTTTCTCGCCGTTGTAAACGGGTGTCACGACGCTGACGCGTGCACCTCCATTGCTTGCCATTTCAAATCCCCTGTCTTGATCTAGTTAAGAAGCACGACTGCTTGTGGCGATCCCTTGCGGCGAGGATCGTATCCCGCGCCGCGCCTAATGCACAAGGGACGCTGTCCTCGAGGGCACATGGAATCATCGTGTGATTCAACCGCGAAACGGGGCGGTACGCCTGGCCAGGATGAACGGCCATGCAGTCCACACGATCGGCAGGCACCAGTTGAACACGGGCCCGAACCCTTCCTGCCAGAATACTTCACTGGGCGTCACGATGGGCCCACTCGGCGGCGCCTTAGCAGCCAAGATCGCACCAAATCACGAACCATACTCTCGGTTCCGACCGGGCACCCTACCAGCAGCCACAAGAGCGCAATGATTGCAGCGTAGGCGATTGCACCAACCAGCATAGCGATAACAAGCTGCACGAAGGCGAAATGAAAGCCAAGCGTATTCAGTTGCCCGATTGTCTCGGCGACGAGATAGTACATCGATGCTGACGCCGTCAGCGGGCGCCAAAGTTGAGCGAGAATCTGCCGCACTGGAATCCGAAGACGCGGAAGAATCACTGCGAAATTCACCGGTGTGATTATGACGCTGATTGCGAAGACTGCCCATGCGGCGCCGGTGATCCCCCACTCTTGCGTGGCCACTACAAGCGCAGGCAGCAGGACCGTGAGGCGAACAATCCACAGCACCGTGACCGCAGTCGGAGCACCGAGAGCGATCAGTGCCGATCCGGTATTGTTACCAATGGAAGCAACCGCGCCGCATATACCGAGTATCTGAATCAATGGGATCGCGTCGATCCAGTTTGCGCCCAGCAGGACTCTGACGAGCGGATCGGCAATCGCAGCAATGCCGAGCCCTGCCGGCACCGTGAACATCGCCATGGCGCCGACCGTCTCAAGATAGGTCTGACCAAGCTGGCCGTTCTCGCGTGCGATCTTTGTATAACCGGGAAGCATTGCCCGATTAATGGGGGCTGCAATCTCGGTCGTGGGCATGTTGGAAATCTCAAACGATATGTTGTATAGACCCAAAGCCTGCGCTCCCGCCAGGCGTCCAACGACAAAGTCCGAAGCACGCTGATTGAAAAACGACAGGATGTTGTTCAGCAGCAACCATCCGCTGAAACCGAACAGATCTCGAGTACCTGCCAGCGACAGCCTGGGACGAAAGGAGTGCATCTGATAGCTGAGCAGAACCGAAATGCCCCTGGACGCGACAATTCCGATCACCAGTGCCCAGTAGCTGCGCAACGCGATCGCCAGCGGCACCGTTACGAGCACACCTGCCAACTTCTTAATCGCTTGAAATCGATACTCCTTCTCGAACTGCATTTCCCGGCGAAAGTCGACGATGCCTATGTTCTCGAAGCCCTGGATCAGCCATGCGGCAGCCAAGACATAGATGACTGCTTTGATGCTTGGCTCGCGATAGAAGTCGGCGGCCGCTTCGGCCAATCCGATCATCAGCACGAAGACGAGCACAGAGAAGACGATGTTGAATGTCCATGCCGTATCGAGGTGTTCGCGTTTCACCTCGCGTCGCTGAATGAGCGCGATGTCGAACGAAAATAAGGTAAGTAACTCCAGGATGGTAGCCAGAGACATTGCCATTGCGACGATCCCGAAGTCTGCCGGTAGCAGCATCCTCGCAAGGATTACCGTGCTGACCAGACTCAGCAGACGTTCCGTCAGCTTGAATGCGAGCATCCAAGTCGCACCAATCGCGATCTCGCGGCGGATACTTGTATTTCGCGCGCCCTCCTGTTGGGTCATCGGTTGCTTTCGCGCGTGCACGAAGTCATTTGCGCGCCTGAGTGCTGCGGGGAACGTTTGGCCGATTTGGAGCCTGCCACGCGTTCCAACCAGATCTCCCGCCAAAATACAAACTCGTTCTGAGGACAGAAGCGCATGAATTCACCGGTCGCCGTCGCTCGGTCCAGCACGATTGCGGGTGTCGCCATCTCGCGCAGTTCGCCCGACCGCTCGTCGATCAACTTGGTTACGCGCCTGAGCACCGTATATACGTTGCCGCAATGGCGGAGGGTTTCCTCGCCAAACCACATTCCGCGATTGTGATATCGGTACAAACTCAGCCCGATCTCGTACTTGGCGCGCACGCGCACCAACTCGCCAGGCTGCAGGCCGAGATCCGACGTGGGAGTTGGGCCGCTGCCAAGTTGAGGTGCCATCAGGGGATAGGGGATGCCACCCCGCATCGATTGCGCTTTGTTGAACACCGCAGTCAAGGTTGCCACCAGGTATCCACGCAGCCCAATGTTTCCACCCAACAACGGTCGCAGATCCTGCCGGAGGTCCCACTTGCTCATCTTTGATGAGGCCGTGGGCAGTTCCGTATTCTGGCAGGTGTATTTCGTCGTTCGTGCAGTCTTGCCATTGATTTCCCGGCATGCCAGTTTTCTTAGTTCGGTCAGCAATCCCTGTGTGTCCTCCGCGCCGCGGCGGGCATGATCCTTCACGTGTGACGACGTTCGCTCGGAGGAATTCGTTCGTGACTGGGATTGGCACAGCCACCGTTCATGCCACAAGTTCTGACAGCCGGCCTCGCAGCCGCCGTGTTGCGAGCCGTCACAGCGGACGTCGACGAGCGTTACCACGTTCTTCATGCGCCGCAGCTCGTTGCCGCCCTTCCAGTCATTAATCTTGTCGATACGTCGGTCGACGGTAAACGAGTGTCCACAATATGCGAGCATCTCCGGCATAAACGGAAGGCCGTCCAGCATTCCCCTCGCATCCAGGGTTGCGCGAATGTCGGCGAAATCGCGGACCGTGACCAGATCTCCTGAACGCGGGGTCCTGCCCATCAGCCGCCGTATCCAACGCCGCCAGCCCTTCGTGTAATCCGGAGGCACACGCGAGAACGCGAGGAGAAAGGGGTCGGTTTTGCCTTGGACTTCGCGATCGTGGCGCATTAGCACCACAAGACCGGCGGCGGCGATCAGGAACGAGAGGATCAACAAAGCCACCAGCGCCACCTCAGCCAAGTAGCCCCAAGCGCCAAGGATCGAACGCGGCAACGCGACCAGTAGCAATACCCAGCTTACAGCAGCAGACATCGCTGCAACGGTTGTCTTTAGGTAACTGGCTCGCGGCCGCTGTCGCTCCCAATCAAGGGGAATGGTCATTGGTTCCATCTGGATACTGGTGCGGCGTGTCGCTCACGAAGGTCAGGTCTGGCGTTGATCGTTCTGGGCTGGCAGCAAGCCGGATAGGAATCCGGCACCCCTCATCTGTGTTTATCTGCGGTTATCCGCGGCTCAATAGTTCTTACCAGCATAGCCCCATTACTTGCCCACGCAATTTCTCACGCTGCGGAATCTTGACTAAATCGAGCAGAATATGGTCCTCGCGCACGTGCCGCGCAAGCGCCTCGAAGATGCTTTCATTGCTCAGCCCCACGACTATGATATCCGACGCAGCAATCACGCTCTCGATGTCCTCGCGCATGAGCGAGCCGATGTGCGGGACATGCTGCTCGATGAAGCGCCGGTTCGCACCGAGCAGCCGCGAAAGGTGCACTTCCGGGTCGTACACGAGCAGGCTCAAACCCTTACCGATGAATTGCTCGGCGATCAGCACCAGCGGGCTCTCGCGCAGATCGTCGGTTCCGGTCTTGAACGAGAGCCCGATCATCCCGACGCGGCGACGCCCGGAGGCGAGCACCTTGGCGATGGCTTGCTCGACGTGCACGCGGTTCGATTGCAGCACGTTCGCGAGCATCGGCATCTCCACGTCGCGCGTCTTCGCAAGATATAGGGTCGCGCGCAAGTCCTTCGGCAGGCACGAGCCGCCGAATGCGAATCCGGGCTTGAGGTAAGCGGGCGAAATATTGAGTTGCCGGTCCTTGCATACCAGGTCCATCACCTGAAAGGCGTCGACTCCCAGCGCCTCGCAGAGGCGTGCCGTTTCGTTTGCGAATGTAATCTTCAGGGCGTGAAAGTTGTTGCAGCAATACTTGACCATTTCTGCGGCGCGAATCGAAGTGGCGTGGAACTCGCATGGAAGATGACCAAACAGCCCGCGCAGCCGGGCTACCGGTGCCTCGGCATTCGCGCCGACCACCGTGTACGGCGGCCGATCGTAGTCTCGGATCGATGTACCCTCGCGCAGGAATTCAGGCTGGAAACAAACGTGGAAGCCCTCGCCGTCCTGTTTTCCCGATTCACGCTCGACGACGGGGCGCAGCACTTCCTCGACCGTCCCCGGCACCAGGGTCGAGCGGAATACGAAGACGTGGTCGTCGGCCTTTCCGCGCATGGCGCGCCCCAGATCGTGAGCGAGCTTGATAATCGCCGACTGGTCCTGGCTGCCGTTCGGCGCCGAGGGCGTACCGACACAGATCAGTGAA
>Ga0137451_1000357_pt1 | contig 13921 bp, 8 predicted proteins | sample EasRivERMGT500_2_FD_102336 | JGI IMG/M metagenome (GOLD analysis project Ga0137451, IMG submission 102336) | Soil microbial communities from meander-bound floodplain in the East River, Colorado, USA - East River MetaG ERMGT500_2 | ecosystem: Environmental > Terrestrial > Soil > Floodplain ... | reverse complement strand
GTCAGCATCGGCGTCAGATCCGTCCACGCGCCGCCGTGATTCTTCGTCACCCACACCTTGCCGTCGTCGGTGCCGACCCAGATGAGCCCCGACGTGATCGGCGATTCCGAGATCGAGGTGATCGTGCAGTGTGGGACGTTGTTGCTGATCTTGGCCGGGTCATTCGTCGTCAGATCCGGGCTGATCTCTTCCCAGTGATCGCCGCGGTCCAATGACCGGAACAGCACCTGCGCGCCGGCGTAGATGACGCGCGTGTTGAAGGGCGACATCGCGATCGGCGCGATCCAGTTGAAGCGCAGACGATCGCCGCCCGTCCGTCGTGGCGCAATGGGCGTGCGAATGCCGGTCTTCTGATCGAGCCGGCCCATGCTGTTCAGCTCGCGCGTGTTGTAGACCCAGCGGCTGTCCGTCGGATCGATGACGTTGTACATGCCGTCGCCGGGACCGACCGTCACCCAGTCTTCGAGCGTGATGCGGCCCATCTTGCCGTTGCTCGGGCCTTTCCACGAGTCGTGATCCTGCAGGCCGCCGTAGAGGTTGTACGGATCGTCCATGTCCACGCCGATCGCGTAGACCTCGCCGACGCGCATGTTGGGGGAGTAGTCGCCTGTCTTGCCGCCGTCGACTGAAACGCTCACGCCGCCGTCGCTGGCCAGGATGATGCGCTGCTCGTCGTCCGGGTCCCACCACATCGCGCGGAAGTCACCGAACACGCCGCGCATGAACGGTTCTGGCGGCCAGCTCTTGCCGCCATCGCGCGTGATGTACATGTTGTCGCTGGTGGCGAGCACCACCTGATCGTTGTGCGGGTTGATCTTGATCTGATTGAACGAGTACGGCGCCTTGCCGCCGGCGACGTTCGTCTCCGACGTCTTCTTCCACGTCTTGCCGCCGTCATCCGTGCGGTACAACTCGTTGCCGATGATGCCCTGCGCGAGGGGGGCGGTGGGGCTCACGCCGCCAGCGCGACCAGGCGCGGCGGCGGCGACGCGTTGATTTTGGTTCTCCAGGAGCGCATACAGAATGAGCGGATTCTTCTGATAGATGTCGATGCCGATGCGGCCGATCTTGCCGGTGGGCAGGCCGCCCGTGAGCAGCGTCCACTTCTCACCGGCGTCATCCGTCCGATAGATGCCGCTCTTTGGACCGCTCTCGATGATCTGCCACGGTAGCCGCTGCTTGTCGTACATCGACGCGAAGAGCTGCGTCGGCGTCTTGCGGTTGATGACGAGATCGACGGCGCCGACCCCCTCATCTATATAGAGGACCTTCTTCCAGGTCTTCCCGCCGTCCATCGTTCTGAAGACGCCGCGCTCCTCGTTCCTCGTGAAGAGATGACCCAGCGCTGCCACGTAGACGATGTCCGGGTTCTTCGGGTGAATGACGATGCGGGCGATGTGGTGGGAGTCGGGGAGCCCCATGTGCTGCCAGGTAGTTCCCGCGTCCGTTGACTTGAAGACGCCCTTGCCGGAGATTGAGCTCCGCGCGTTGGCCTGGTCACCGCCACCGACCCAGACGACCTTAGGGTCGGAGGGCGAAATCGCGACCGCGCCAACCGCTTCGACGTCGACGGCGTCTGTGATGTTGGTCCAGGTGGTTCCGGCGTTCGTCGTCTTCCAGACGCCGCCGCTCCGGCTCCCGGCGTAGATCGTGTAGAGGTGTTCGCGAACGGGCGATTCGGGAACGTCGATCGCGCTGATCCAGGCCGCGGTCCGAAACGCGCCGATGTTCCTCATCGTCATCGCGTTCAACAACCCATCAAGGGTGGAGGACTGGGACGACTGGGCGGGCGCTGCCGACTGACCGGCGACAAGAGATACGCTTAAAGCAGCGATCCCGAGCGCAAGCACCTGGAGTTTGCGTTTCATGGAAGCATCCTACGTCGTCCGCCCGTATTTCTGTTACTGCTCGCTCGCTACTTAGAACCCCATAACGGCCAACCACGGTTGGGCCGGAACCGTCTGAACCGGCGTCTAACGGACAGTGATGAAACGAATCGTCTGGATTGTGGTGATCGTGGCGGTCGCGAGCCTGGGGATCTGGGGGGTAGTTACCTGGAACCGTGGCCGTCAGCGGCCTGAAGCGGCGACCACTGCATCCGCGGGCGCCGCGGCGCCCGCAGGAGTGATCCGATTGGCGGGGACCGTGGAAGCCACGCGGGCGCGCGCTGTGCTCGTGCCTCGTCTTGCCGGTCAGGTGGCGCCGACGATTGTCATCACGAGTCTCGTCAAAGCCGGCGCACGCGTCCAGGAAGGCGACGTCATCGTCGAGTTCGATCGTCAGGAGCAGTTGCGCATCGCGCGCGATCGCCGGGCGGAACTGGTGGACCTCGACGGACAGATTCAGAAGAAGAAATCCGAGCAGTCGATCACGCAGGCTGCTGATGAAACCGCGCTCCAGGAATCAGAGCGGAACGTCGGCCGCGCCGAGCTGGACACGCGGACGAACGACCTCATCTCCAAAGTCGCTGCCGAGAAGAACACGCTGGCGCTCGACCAGGCGCGGGCGCGTTTCAATCAGCTCAAGCAGACGTACCAGCTGAAGCGGCAGGCGGCCGAAGCGGATCTGAAGATCCTGCTCATTCGCCGTGAGCGCGCCGAGCTGGCGCTGCACTACGCCGAGAGCAACGCGGACCTGATGTCGGTGAAGGCGCCGTTCTCCGGGCTCGTCGTGCTCAAGCAGGTGTGGAAGGGCAATTCGCAGGCGCCGGTGGCGGAAGGCGAAGAAGTTCGGCCGGGCCTGCCGATTCTCGACATCGTCGACGCGTCGGCGATGCAGGTTCGCGCGATCGTGAATCAGGCCGACATCGGTCTGGTGACGCCGGGTCGTGCGGCGAAGGTGCGTCTCGACGCGTATCCGCAGCTGCTCTTCGACGGCAAGGTCGAGCTGCTGGCGCCGCTTGGCGTCGCGAGCACGCTCACGCAGAAGGTGCACACCTTCACGGCCATCGTCTCGATTCTAGGATCCGATCCTCAGTTAATGCCCGATCTCAGTGCCTCCGTAGAGGTGGCTGCGGCGGAGCCGACGCCAGTGACTGCCGCTTCCGCCGCGGCGAGCCGATCGGGGGGCCAGTAACGTGAATGCTGTTGGGACTGTTCGGACCGTGAAACGGTGGCCCTGGTGGGCCGGCGGCCTCGTCGTGATCGTGCTGACGGGCGCTGCGGCCATGAAACTGGCCGGCGGTGGACCGCCGAATCTCTCCACGGCCGAAGTCACGAAGGGCGACTTCATCGAGGTGGTTGAAGTGCGCGGCGACGTGCGCCCCTTCAAGTCCGTCATCGTCACCGCGCCGTATCAGGCCGGCGAGCTCCAGATTCTGAAGCTGGCGACGACGGGGCAGACGGTGAAGAAGGGCGACGTGGTCGCCGAGTTCGACGCGCTGACGCTGCGGAACACGCTGCAGGACAAGCAGGGCGAGCTTCGACAGGCCGAAGCCGAACGCGATCAGGCGCGCGAGCAGGCGAAGAGCGACGTCGAGCGCGATCGCACGGCGGTGATGAAGGCGGAGTTCGACGTGAAGCGCGCCAAGCTGGACGTCGGCGACCCGACGATTCTCGCCGCAGCCGAGGTCGAACGCACACGGCTGTCCATCGCCGATGCCGAGCAGCGGTTGAAGGAAGCCATCGCCAAGGACGAAGCCAATCGACGGTCGGCGGCGACGGACGCGTCAGCCAGAGAACGGAAGATCGCGAAGATTCAGGCGGACATCGATCTCGCGAACAAAGGCCTGGGATCGCTGAAGGTGCTCGCGCCTTCTGACGGCACCGTCAACGTCATGCCGAACTACCGCAACAGCTCGCCGATGGGTCCGGCGCAGGAATTCCGCGCGGGCGACAAGGCGTGGGCCGGCGCACAGATTCTCGAGCTGCCCGATTTGTCGTCCGTCCTTCTCACGTCACGGATCGACGAATCCGATCGCGGTCAATTGAAGGTAGGCCAGACAGCGACGGTCCGCGTTGAGGCCGTACCGGACCGCGAGTACACCGCGACGATCGGGGACATCTCCGTGCTCGCACGCGTGGACTTTTCCTCGGGTTGGCCGCCGGCGAAAAATTTCGATTTGGTGTTGTCGATCACGGACGCGGACACGCGTCTGCGGCCCGGCATGACAGCCGTCGTCCGCATCGCATCGGGCCGCATTCCCGATCAGATCCTCGTGCCGACGGCGTCGCTGTTTCCCGCGGAGGGCAAGCTCGTCGTGTTCAAGCGCGGGCGGCGTTCCTTCGAGCCGGTGCCGGTGGAGATCGTGCGCCGCGGCCGCGAGCAGGTGGCCGTGAAAGGTGAGCTCAAGCCCGGCGACCACGTGTCGCTCGTCAAGCCGCCGAGTGACGGCAGGCAAGGTGCGAAATGAAGAAGCGCGGCCTGTTGTTTGGCGGCGTCGGGCTTGTCGTTCTGGCGGGCGCCGCAGTGTTCGCGTGGAAGCTGCGCGCGTCCGCCGCGCCGGCGCCGGCCGCGAACGATGGTGGTCCGCTGGTGCCGACCGCCACAGTCGTCAAGGGATCGATCGCGCTCAATGTGCACACGACCGGTGAGCTGCGCGCGGCGCGCTCGATGATGATGGCTGCGCCGTCCGTCGGTGGCACGCTGCGCATCGTGAAGTTGCTCGCCACCGGCACGGCGGTGAAAGAAGGGGACGTCGTCGCCGAGCTGGATCCGTCGGAGCAGCAGTACGCGCTCGACCAGGCGATGTCGCAGCTCGCTGAAGCCGAGCAGGTGATCGTGAAGCGCAAGGCCGACCTGCAGGTGCAGACCGCGGAGGCGGAAGTCGCGCTGCTCACGGCCCGATTCGACGTGCGCCGGGCCGAGCTCGACAACCGCATGGACAAGGATCTGATTTCCGCCAACGACTACGCGAAGCGGCAGCTGGCGCTCGAGCAGGCGAAGCAGCAGCTGTCACGTCTCGAGAACGATGCGAAGACCAAGCTCGAGACGGACAAGGCCGCCTTGATGCTCGTCGAAGAGGGCCGCGCGAAGGCCCAGCTCGCCAGGGAACGCGCCCAGACGAACATCGAGAGCCTGACGATCAAGGCCACGATGCCCGGTCTTGTCGTGGTCCGCGAGAACCGCGATGCGGCAGGCGGCATGTTCTTCAGCGGCATGACGCTGCCGGAGTACCGCGCCGGTGACAACACCTTCGCCGGCCGTCCACTGCTCGACGTGTTCGATCTCACCGGCATGCAGTTGAAAGTGAAGGTCAACGAGCTCGACCGCGCAAACGTCGCCGTCAGTCAGGCGGCCACCGTCGTGTCTCACGGTGTGCCCGGCGAAGTCTTTGAAGCCACGGTCAGCACCGTCGCCGGATTGGTCGGCAGCTCCGATTGGTGGGACACGGGTGGTCCTTCGCGCATGTTCGACGCGACGCTCACGTTGAACAAGGTGGACCCGCGACTTCGGCCCGGCACAACCGTGCAGGCCGTGTTGAAGGGCAAAGAACAGAAGGACGTCTTGCAGGTGCCGCTCCAGGCCGTGCGTCAGAAGAACGGCAAGCCCGTCGTCTTCGTGCAGACGCCGCAGGGCTTCGAGGCGAAAGAGATCAAAGTGACCTATCGCACGGAGAGCCGCGCCGGTATCGAGGGCATCGCGGAAGGCACCGTCGTGGCATTGGTGGATCCGACGACCGCGCCGGCGGCGGGCGCAACCAGCGGATCGGCGGTCAAGTAGTGGCGGCCATCGCGCCCACCGCTCGTCACGCGCGAGGCGGCCTCGATCTGCTGCCAGAGCTCATCCAGGGCCTGGACAATCTCCGCGCACACAAACTTCGATCGCTCCTCACGATGCTGGGGATGATCTTCGGCGTCGCCGCGGTGATCGCGATGCTCTCGATCGGCGCCGGCGCACAGCAGCAGGTGATCGCGTTCATCGAACAGCTCGGCGTGAACAACGTGATCATCGAGGCTCGCGAGGCCGGCGATTCGCAGACGCTGCAGAAGGTCCGCAAGCTTTCAGCCGGCCTCAGCTTCCAGGACTATCGCTCGATTCAGGACAACGTGCAGGGCCTGCTGACCTCGACGCCTCGCAAGCGCGTGACGCCGACGAAGGTACTGCCGAAACCGCAGGGCGATGTCCCGATCCTTTATGGTGTCGCGCCGTCGTACGCACAGATCGCCGGTCTCGCCGTCACGCGCGGGCGTTTCTTCGACGAGGCCTAGAATACAGCTGCGGCGCCCGTGGCCGTGCTCGGTCAGGCTGCGGCCGCGGCGATTTTCGGTGGCAACGATCCCGTCGGCCAGTTCGTGAAAGTGAACTCGCAGTGGTTCCGGGTCGTCGGCGTGGCTGGCCCGCAGCTGACGGTACAGAACGACATCGCCGGTCTGCCGGCGACGGACCGCAACAATCTCATCTACGTGCCTGTGATGGCCGCACTGCTCAGGCTCGAAGACTCGATGAGCTGGCAGAAGGACGAGATCGACGCCGTGTATCTCCGCCTCAAGCCGGAGATGAGCGTCGTGTCCACCGGCGCCCTCGTGCGCGGCCTGCTCGACACCGCGCATCGCGGCGCCACCGACTTCAGCGTGATCGTCCCGGCCGAGCTCCTCGCGCAGCAACAGCGCACACGCCGGCTCTTTCAAATCGTCATGGTCGCCATTGCGTCGATCTCACTGCTCGTCGGCGGCATCGGCATCATGAACATCATGCTTGCCAGCGTGATGGAGCGCACGCGCGAGATCGGCGTTCGCCGCGCCATCGGCGCCACCCGCCGCGCCATCGTCCGCCAGTTCCTCGTGGAGACGACGATGATTACGGTGACGGGCGGGTTTGTCGGCACGGTCGTCGGCGTCGGCCTGTCGCAGCTCGTCGCCTACTTCGCCGGCTGGTCCACCATCGTCAGCGTGACCTCCGTCGTCGTCGCCTGCTTCGTGTCTGTGAGCGTCGGGATCATCTTTGGTCTGTATCCGGCGATGCGGGCGGCGAAGCTGGATCCGGTCAGGGCGCTGCACTACGAGTAGTCTTCTTCGCTGACAAGGACGCGAAGGGGGCTCACGCGAAGACGCGAAGATCCGCGAAGGCGCGAAGGGGTGGAGTGGGCCGTCGTAGGGCAGACCTTCAGGCCTGCCGGACCCGCGTACCCGTCGTAAACTGATCGCACCCTCCATGCTCGCGGTCAGGACGCTCGTCCTCGGCGGCGCACTCGCAGCAGTTCTGACTGCCGATCCGTTCGCCCAACAAGCCGTCTATCGCAAGGGCACCGTTGTCGTTCCCGTCTACGTCACCGCAACCGATGTTGAAGGCCGCCCCGTTCCGGATCTCACGCGCGACGACTTCGTCATTCTCGACAACGGCGTGCCGCAGCCGCTGGTGATCTTCAACGCCGGCGCGCTTCCGATCTCCATCGTCGTCATGCTCGACATGAGCGGAAGCATGGCGGACAACATCAGCCGTGTTCGTGCGGCGGCGGTGCAACTGTTCACGCGTCTTCTGCCAGAGGATCGCGCGCGTGTCGGAGCTATCGCCGGCAAGGTCACGATCTCGCCGACCTTCACGAACAACGTCGACGATTTGATTCGCGCGATGTGGATCGATCTGCAGCCCGGCGACGGCACGCCACTCTGGGGCGGTTTGAACGAAGCGATGTCGGCGCTGACGAAGTCCACTGGCCGACGTGTGATCCTCGTCCTGACCGACGGCTACGACACCGGCTACTGGGCGCCCGGCGGCACGAACGCGACGTTCACGACCGTGACTCGCCGCGTGCAGACCGAAGACGTGATGGTCTACTCGATCGGCATGGAAGGTAAGGGGACCCTCACGATCAGGCAGGGCACGTGGAAGCGGCCGGTCCAGGCCTCGCTCCCTCCGGCGGGCGGCATTCGAATGCTCGCGTATTCGAGCGGCGGCCGCTACTTCGAGCTGCGGCCGGACGATGAGCTCGGGACGACGTTCGCGCAGGTCGCGGACGAGTTGCATCGCCAGTACGAACTCGGCTTCCGCCCGTCATTACTCGACGGCAAGGAGCATCACCTGGAAGTGCGCGTGTTGAAGCCCGGCGTCAACGTCCGTGCGCGGCAGAGCTATCTGGCCGCCGCGGACCGCGAGCGCTGAGTCTGAGAGGTCGCGGTAGAATTGCCGCGCGACATGATCCGCCGGACGCGGCAGCTTTGATCGGCCAGACTCTCGGCCCGTACGAGATCACGGCCCGGCTGGGCGCTGGCGGCATGGGCGAGGTCTTCCGGGCCCGCGATACCCGGCTCGGCCGGGACGTCGCTCTCAAGGTGCTCCCGGCCGGAACCGCGAACGACCCTGCTGCGGCCGCGCGATTCGATCGCGAGGCCCGCGCGATCGCATCGCTCAATCACCCGAACATCTGCGCCTTGTACGACGTCGGCCACGACCACGGCCGCACGTATCTCGTCATGGAGCTGCTCGAGGGCGAGACGCTCCATCAGCGGCTCGCGCGCGGGCCGGTCGATTGGGCCACGCTCCTCGATCTCTCGACCGCGCTGGCCGACGGGCTCGAGGCCGCTCATGCGCGCGGCTTCGTCCATCGCGATCTCAAGCCGGCCAACATCTTCCTGACCCGGCACGCGCAGGTGAAGATTCTCGACTTCGGGCTGGCCAAGGCCATCGATTCGCCCGACAGCGACAGCGAGACGCGAGTGGCCGACGATCCGATCACGTCGCCGGGATCGGCCGTCGGCACCGTGGCCTACATGTCGCCTGAGCAACTCCGCGGTGATGTCGTCGACGCGCGTTCGGATCTCTTCTCGCTCGGCGTCGTGCTCTACGAAATGGCCACGGGCCGGCGAGCTTTCACCGGCAGCACGACCGCCGTCATTTCTGCGGCGATTCTGCACGGCGAGCCGCCGGCGCCACGCACCGTCATTGCCAACATCCCGCCGAAGTTCGAGGACGCGATTCTCAAGGCGATCGAGAAGGATCGCGACCTCCGGTATCAGACCGCGGCCGAACTGCGAACGGATCTCCGGCGATTGAAGCGAACGTCGGCCTCCGACGTCGTGGCGATGCCCGCGGACGTCGGCGGGGCGCCTCGGCCGGAGGCGGCGATGTCCGACTCCCGCGTGGTGCTCGGCGTCGCGAAGCGGCATCGGATCAAGATCGCGGTCGCCGCCGTCGCGATCGTTGCCACGATCGCGGCGGGCATCTGGTGGCTCACCGCCGGGCGGGGGACGCCGGCGCCAACTGACGTCGACATTCAGCCCCTCACGGCCGCCGGCGACGCGTGCTGTGCGGGCATCTCGCCGGACGGCGCGTTCGTGGCATTCGTCCGGAACCGCGGCGGCGCGAGCAGCGTTTGGGTGCGCCAGATCGCGAGCGGCAGTGCCGTCGAGATCGTGCCGCCGACGCCCGGGCGGGACATCCGTTCCGTGTCGGTGAGCCCGGACGGCGCGTTCGTCGACTTCACGTCTCGCGACTCCGGCGAGGCGGCGTTCGATCTGCGCCGGGTCCCGTTTCTCGGGGGCCAGCCGCCCCGTCCGCTGATCTCCAGCGTGTGGTCCGGCCTCGGCTGGTCGGCGGATGGCCGGTCGATGGCGTTCATCCGCCGATCCGGTGAGGCCACGTCCGTCGTCGTCGCCAACGCGGATGGCGCGAATGAGCGCGTCGTGGCGACACGCAGCCGTAGCGCGGAGTTCGTCAACGTGGGCTTCAGAGTGCAGCCGATCGCCCGGCCAGCGTGGAGCAGCGACGGCACGCGGCTCTACGTGGTCGGCATCGCGCGAACGCCGGAACGGGCGAGCAACGCGTACGAGATCGTCACACTCGACGTCAAGACGGGCACCGAGCGCGTCCTGCCACTCGAGGGCAGTGCGTTCGACCTCGCGCGCCTCGGTGATGCGGCGGTGCTGGTCAACGGCCAGACCCTCCAGTCCCCGCCACAGTTCTTTCGGTGGAATCCGGCCGCGAGCGACATGAAGCCGGTGCTGCATGATCTGGCCTCGTTCTACGGCATCAACCTCACCGCGGATCGGACCCGCGGCGTCGCACAGCGGACCGATGAGCGCAGCGGGATCTGGCTGGGCACCGCCGCCGGTGACGCGATGACGCAGGTGGTCGAAGACAGCACCGCGCAGCCGGCCATCGCGGCCGTCGACAATGACGGCGTCGTGTACTACGGCGCGATCCTCCCCGGCGGCCATAGCGCGATCTATCGCCTGCAGACGGCGACCAGGTCCGATCCGGTGATGGTCATCGAACCTGGCGGTGGGCCTCGTCTCGGCCCCGACGGCCGCATCTATTTCAACCGGGCGGTGCCCAAGCGAGCCTTCATGCGCGTCGCGACCGACGGTTCTCGCGTGGAGACCATCGCCGAAGACTCTGTGCTCCTGTCGCCCGCGGTCCCGTCGGATGGTCGGACCCTGTATTTCACGTCAACCGAAGGCGGAGCTTACACGCTGTGGTCGATGCCGGTGTCCGGCGGCACGCCACGCAAGCTCGGACACACGGGCATGGACATCCGGTTCGCGATCTCTTCAGACGGACGCACCGGCGCGTTCATCGATCGCACGCGCGCGGTCGTGCTCTGTGACCTGCCGGACTGCACGAACGTCCGGCCATCAGGCACCGACGTGTGGGGGCGCTTTACGCCAGACGGGCTCGGCCTTGTCTATATGCCGCGCGAAGATCCCGGGAACTTGTGGGTGCAGCCGTTCGGCGGCAAGGCTCGGCCGCTGACGCGCTTCTCGGACAAGTACCGCATCAACGACTTCTCGTTTTCAGCAGACGGCCGTCGTCTCGTCATGACGCGCATCGTCACGACGTCGGACATCGTGATGCTCAAGGGGCTGCGCTGACGCGTTCGTCGTCCTAGTGCCCGAACCAGCGCACTAACCCCATCGTCAGCCCTTCCCAGTAAGTAATGAGAAGCACGCCGATCGCCAGAATGCCCAGCATCGGCAGCGTGGCCCACGTGACTTCGAGAACAGGCTTCTTGAAGCGGACTGAGGCGAGCAGCAGGTTCAGACCCAGCGGCGGGTGCAGGAAGCCGAGCTCGAGGTTCGCGACGAAAATAATCCCGAGGTGCACCGGGTGCACGCCGAAGTGCGCGGCGATTGGGAGGATGAGCGGCACGACGACGACGATGGCGGAGAAGATGTCCATCACGGTGCCGACGAGCAGCAAGAAGATGTTCAGCGCGAGCAGGAACGCGAGCTTGGACTCGACGTGCGTCTGGGTCCACGCCATCAGGTGATCGGGAACCTGCACGTAGACGAGGTAGTCCGTCAGACCTTTCGCCACCGCCAGGATGAGCAGCACGCCGCCGACCAGCGCGACGCAGTCGTTCATGACGTTCAGCACGTCTTTCCACGTCGGCAGATCGCGGTGCACGAAGCGCTGAATAATCAGCGTGTAGAGCGCGGCCATCGGCGCGGACTCGACCAGCGTCGCGATGCCGCCGATGAACGTGCCCACCACGAAGACCGGCAGCAACAGCTCCCAGCGCGCTTCCCACAGCGAGCCCATCGCTTCCTTGAAGCGAAACGCGGTGCGGCCGGCGCTGGCAATGATGCCCTCGCGGACGCCCATGATGCCAAGCAGGCCGAGCATCAGCATGCCCGGCAGGAAGCCGCCGATGAAGAGGTCTTCAATCGACGCGGCGCCCTGCGACATGATGCCGAACAGCATCAGCGGCAGTGAGAGCGGGAAGAGCAGTCCCAGCGATCCAGATGCGGTGAGCAGGCCGATCGAGAAACGCTCGCGGTAGCCATCGGCCATGAGCGCCGGCAGCAGCAGGCCACCGAGCACGAGAATGGTCACGCCGGATCCGCCCGTGAACAGCGTGAAGAACGCGCAGAGCGTGGCCGCGGCCAGCGCCGTCCCGCCGGGCATCCATCCGAACCACGCGCGGAAGACGCGCAGCAATCGTTCCGACGACTTGCCTTCAGCCAGCAGGAATCCGGCGAACGTGAAGAGCGGGATCGCGGCAATGCCCGTCGAGGTCGTGAGCTCCTCGTACGCCATGATCGGCATCACGATCGGCGGACTGCCGCGCACGAGGTTCGCGAACATCGCGAAGCCGCCGAGCACGGCGAAGATCGGCGCGCCCAGCACACCGCCGACGACCACGAGCAGCATCCAGGGCCAGAGCGTCGTGTCGGTGATCAGTTCGCGATGTTGATTGAGGAGCAGGCCCGCGACGATGCCGAGGGCGGCGAGCGCGCGGCCCCACCAGTGCGGCGAAGCTTTCCAGACGAGCCGGAAGGCGATGAGGCCGAACCCGACGGGAATCGCGAGATCCGCGACCCACACCGGAACCTCGCCGGCGATGAGATCGCCGACTCCGCGATCGCTCTTGACGAGGGCGATGCCGCCAACCGTGAGCAGCGTGGCGACGCAGGTGCCGAACGCGCCGGCAATCACGTGCGCGACCGACGCGATCATGCCCTTCGGCAGGAACTCGCCGGTGGCGAGGGTCAGCAGTTTGCCGTCACGCGCGGCGATCGCCGCGCCGAGCATGCCAAGCCAGAGGGTGAGGTTGGCGGCGTAGGCGCCGGATCCGGGAATCGCGGTGCTGAAAACCTTCCGGGAAAAAATCTCTGCGAGCGGCAGCACCATGATGCCGCCGAGCGCCAGACTGGCGACCAGCGTCTCGGTCCGGGCAGCCAGTGCCCGCACTGACTAGTTGCCGCCCTTCTTACCGGCGGCGAGAGCGTCGCCCTTCTTCCGGACAGCGTCGCGCTCGGTGACGGCGGCGTCGTAGACATCCACCGGCACCATCCCGCCGCGCATCGTCGCACCGAGCTTGGCGGCTTCGGTGCGGAACTCATTCATGGCCTTCGCGTCGAGCGTGATGATGTTCAGTCCGCGCGCGGTCATCGCTTTGATGGACGAGGCGTCGAGCGCCGGCGCGGACGCGCGGATCTTCTTTTCCATCGCTTCGGCGGCGGCGGTGATCTTGGCCTGGTCGGCCGGTGCGATCTTCGCCCACGCCGACTTCGACATGATCAGCGCGCCCGTGAGCGGCGCGATGTGCAGGTCCAGCATGTACGTCGCGCTTCGATACATCTCGGTCATCTGCGCGAGGTACGGCGGATTCGGCGCCGTGTCGATCTGGCCGGTGCTGAGCTTCAGCTGCGGGACGATGTCGGTCGGGAGCAAGCCGACGGGATTGAAGCCGGCCGAGACGAACCACTTCAGCGATTCCTCGTCGTCCTTGTTCACGTAGAGCTTCGACTTCTTCACGTCGGCGAGCGTCTTCAGCGGTTGCTTGGAGAACAGCTGAATCCAGCCGCCCGTGCCCCAGCAGACCAGGTGGTAGCCCCTGGCTTCGAGCTTCTGCGCGAGCATCGGCGTCAGCTTCGTCTGCACGGCCTGCTGCTCGGCGTCGGTCTCGAAGAAGAACGGAATCCCGAACACGTTGAACGCGCGGTCGATCTCGGACAGGCCGCCGGACGTGATGAACGTGGCCTGCAAGGTCTCGACGCCCGGCCGCATCTTGGTGAGCACGGCCTTTTCGCTGCCCTGTGTGCCGCCCGGGAAGATCGTGAGCGTGACGCGTCCTTCAGTGTCCTTCGCCCACGTCGCGCCCATCTCGCCCAGCGCGTTCGTCCACGTCGTGAGCGGCGGTGCCAGGGTCGCGAGCTTGATCTCCATCGCGGCGACGACAGGCGTGACGGCTAGCATCAGACCGGCGGTGGCGACGAGCATCAGGCGTTTCATGGTGAGCATGGATGTGGTCTCTCCGTTTTCGTAGGGCAGACCTTCAGGTCTGCCGCTGCCGGACCTAAAAGGCCCGGCCTACGTACGTCCGGGTGGTCCGGCCTACGTACATCTGAGTCTTGGGAATCAGTGTATCAATCTGGGCCAACAGGGCGCGCGCCTTCTCCTGCATGACCAGAATCACCAGCCGGTTGCTGGGATCCTGCTCGGGATCGATGGCGATGGCCTGGTTCAGCAGCTTCTCGAATTCCGCGCGATTCTGTGCCGCCAGCACCACAGTCGTGGCGAGCGCGATGTACGGGCCGGG
>Ga0137451_1000356_pt1 | contig 13931 bp, 10 predicted proteins | sample EasRivERMGT500_2_FD_102336 | JGI IMG/M metagenome (GOLD analysis project Ga0137451, IMG submission 102336) | Soil microbial communities from meander-bound floodplain in the East River, Colorado, USA - East River MetaG ERMGT500_2 | ecosystem: Environmental > Terrestrial > Soil > Floodplain ... | reverse complement strand
GCAAGATCGGACAGTACCTGCGTGAGAACGACTGGCTGATGTCGATCAAGCAGCGCACCGGGATCCCGGGCGGCGCCTGCGAATTCGACCTGCCCTCCTACCACTACTGGCTGCACCGCCCCGTGGAAGAGCGCATCGGCCAACTCGCCGCCTGGACCGGCCCGCTGTTTCCGCTGCGCGACGGCTCGGCGATCATCCTGCGCATCCTGCGCGAATCCGGCAAGCCGCAGCGCGTGTCGGCCCCGCAGGGGACGTTCCAGCAGATGCTCGGCGGCAAGACCGCGCAGATGATGCGCGTGCGCCTCGACCCGTCGCTGAACTGCGTGCCCGAGATCAGCGCCAACAAGTACGTGCTCAACATCCGCTTCCTCACGCAGAACGGCGAGGATCCCAAGCCGCGCACCGCGGACTGGGACGTCGCCTTCGAGCTCACGTTTTGCAACCTGTAACGACGGTTCCCTGCCCGCGCTGCGGGGTACCTGCGCCGTTTGTCGCTGCCAATCCGTGGCGCCCCTTCTGCAGCGAGCGCTGCAGGCTGATCGATCTGGGAAACTGGGCTGCGGAGAACTACCGGGTGCCGCAACCGCCGGTCGAGCCGGAGAGCGGGCCCGACTAGGTCCAGGCGCCGCTGATCATCGCCACGCCGTGCGCGCCCGCGCGCCAGGCCGTTTCCAGATCGGTGCGCTGCACGCCACCTATGGCGTAGACCGGAATGCTCGCGCCCCGAGCGAGGCGCGCGAACCCCTCCCACCCCAGTGTCCTCGCACCCGGGTGCGAGGTGGTTGGCCGGACCGGGCCGAGCACCGCGAAGTCCAACTCCAGCGCCATCGCGCGCTCCAGTTCTGCAGCGTCGTGGCACGAGGCTGCGGCGAGGATGCCCTGCGGCCTTTCGCGCAGGCTCATCAGTTGCGCCGCCGTGTAGTGCACGCCGTCGCCGATCGCCGGGCCGCCGTTGAGCAGCACGCGCGCGCCGTGGCGATGGGCGAGCCGCAGCACGGAGCGTGCGAACTCCTCACGGCGCGGCAGGTCCTTGTCCCTCACCTGGACCAGTTTCAGGCCGGCGGCGAGCCGTTCCCGGACCTTCACCAGCATGGGGTCCCTGCCACGGTTCTCGGCGTCCGTGATCGCGTACTCGTGGGGCAGCGCCAGCGCCGCCAGCACCGGCGCGTTCGCCGGCAGCATCGGCGCCACCAGCGGCGCGCCGAAGTGCTGCCAGGTGATTGCCTGCTCTTCCCTGGGGTGGGGGTCGCCCTTCCATGCCGTGACGCGGAAGAAATTGAGCCGCACGGTGGCATGCGGATAGGCGTAGACGCGGGTGATCCATGGATAGGCGGTGCAGGCGTCGATGCCGATTTCCTCGTGCAGCTCGCGCGCCAGGGCGTGCTCCGATGCTTCCCCCGCTTCCACCTTGCCGCCGGGGAACTCCCAGTAGCCCGCGTAGACTTTGCCGGCAGGACGCTGTGCTAGCAGAAAGGCGCCATCGGCGCGCTGGATCACCGCCGCGGCGACCTCAACCACCATCTACTTCTTCTTGGCGTGCTTGCCCGCCCAGTCCCTGGCGAACTGGTATGCCACACGACCGCTGCGCGAACCGCGTTGCAGTGACCACTGCAATGCTTCCTCGCGCGCGGCTTCCGCGTCCCTTGCCGCGCAGCCCAGGGTCCTCAGCCAGTGCGTGACGATCTCAAGGTACTCGTCCTGGTCGAACGGATAGAACGACACCCACAGGCCGAAACGCTCCGACAGCGAAATCTTCTCCTCGACCGTTTCGCCCGGGTGGATCTCGTCGCCGACGTACTTGGTCTCGAGGTTCTCCTGCATGAACTCAGGCATCAGGTGACGCCGGTTGGAGGTGGCGTAGATCAGCAGGTTGTCGGAAATGGTGGAAATCGAGCCGTCGAGCGCCACCTTGAGCGCGATGTGGCCGTCCTCCGCGCCGTGGAAGGTGAGGTCGTCGCAGAACACGAGAAAGCGCTCCGCGCGACCCGCCACGCGATCGGTGATCTCCGGCAGGTCGACGAGATCGTTCTTCTCGACCTCGATCAGGCGCAGGCCCTGCTTGTGGTACTTGTTGAGCAGACCTTTGACAATGGACGACTTGCCCGTGCCGCGCGCGCCGGTGAGCAGCACGTTGTTGGCCGGGCTGCCCTCGATGAACTGGCGCGTGTTCTGCTCGACCTTCGCGATCTGCGACTGGATGCCCTGCAGGTCGGACAGGCGCATGCGGTGCACGTGGCGCACCGGCTGCAGCCAGCCGCGCGCATTGAGGCCGGCGGTCCTGCGCCAGCGGAAAGCGATGCTCGCATTCCAGTCGGTGGGCGGCGGCGGCGGCGGCAGCAGCAGCTCCAGGCGCTCGAGGAGTTCTTTGATGTCCTTGCTCACGATCGGTATTCCGCGTTGATCTTCACATAGTCGAAGGACAGGTCGCAGGTCCACACGGTCGCGGCCGCCCTGCCCCGGTTAAGCACAGCGCGCACAGTGAACTCCGGCTTCTTCATCGCCGCGACGCCCTGCTCCTCGCGGTAGCCGGCATGGCGGCTGCCGCCCTTCGCCACCAGCACCTCGTCGAGATAGAGGTCCACCTTCGCGGTTTTGAGCCCCGCCACGCCCGCATAACCGATCGCGGCAAGGATACGGCCCAAATTGGGGTCGGAGGCGAAAAACGCGGTCTTCACCAGGGGCGAGTGCGCGATGGCGTAGGCGACCTTGCGGCACTCGGCTGGGCTACGGCCGCGCTCGACGCGCACCGTGACGAACTTGGTGGCGCCTTCGCCGTCGCGCACGATGGCTTGGGCCAAGTACTGCGCGACCTTTGTCAGTGCCGCCCCGAGCGCTGCCAGGTCCTTCCTCGATCTCGCGACCGGGCCTTTGCCGGTCGCAAGGCACACGAACGCGTCATTCGTCGAGGTGTCCCCATCCACGGTGATGGCGTTGAACGACTGATCCGCCGCGAGCCGCGTCATCGTCTGCAGGGCACCGCGCGCTACTTTCGCATCGGTTGCGACGAAGCCGAGCATCGTCGCCATATCCGGGCGGATCATGCCCGCGCCCTTGGCGATTCCGGTCACCGTGGCCACGCCCGACGACAACCGCACGCGCGCCGACGCCGCCTTTGGCACCGTATCGGTCGTCATGATTGCTTCGGCCGCGGAGAACCAGTTGTCCACGCGGCAATCCGCGACCGCCTGCGGCAGCCCGGCGATGATGCGCTCGGCCGGCAGCGGCTCCATGATCACGCCGGTGGAGAAGGGCAGAATCTGGCGGGCCTTGCAGCCAAGCACGGACGCTAGCGCCTCGCAGACCGTGAGCGCCCTGCGCAGGCCGTCGGCACCGGTTCCGGCATTTGCATTCCCGGTATTCACGACAAGGGCCCGGACGGGGCCGGTCAAATGCTTCCTCGCCAGCAGAACCGGTGCCGCGCAGAAGCGGTTTTTCGTGAACACGCCCGCCGCAGACGTACCGGGCGCGAGCCGCACGACGAGCAGGTCTTTGCGATTGGCCTTGCGCACCCCTGCCATGGCGACGCCGAGCTCGACGCCGGCGACCGGGTAGAGCTGCGCCGCGTCCGGCGCCCGCAGATTCACTGCCATCGCCTCAACTCAGCTTGCCGTGGCAGTGCTTGTACTTGCGCCCCGAGCCGCAGGGGCAGGGATCATTGCGGCCGACCTTCTGCGTCGGGCGTACCGTCGGCTGCGGCTTCTTCACCTCCGCGCCCTCTGCGAGTGCAGTGTCGTAATCCGCATGCTGCAGGCGCACGTTCTCCACATGCTGCGCCACGTCTGCCTTGGGTACCTCTTCGCTGGCACGGATCTCGACCGCCACCAGCGTGCGTGTCACTTCCAGCTTCAGCCCTTCCAGCATGGCGCCGAACAGCTCGAAGGCCTCGCGCTTGTACTCCTGCTTGGGATTCTTCTGCGCGTAGCCGCGCAGGTGGATCCCCTGGCGCAAGTGGTCGAGCGCCGCCAGGTGCTCCCGCCAGTGCGAATCGAGAATCTGCAGCATCATGTAGCGCTCGTACTGGTGGAAGGAGTCCTCGGCGCCTGGCGGGATCTTGGCCCGGTAGGACTCGTGCGACTCCTCGACAATGCGCTCGAGCAGGGCTGCGTCGCCGAGCTCCGGCTCCTGCTCCAGCCACTTGCCGGCGGGCAGCGCCAGGTTTAGCTCCGCCTTGAGCGCGCCCTCGAGTCCCTTCACGTCCCACTGCTCCTCGACGCTTTCCTCCGGCACGAAGGTGCGGAACAGGTCCGCGATCACGCCGGCGCGCAAGTCGGCGATACGCGGCGAAACGTCCTGCGACTCGAGCAACTCGTTGCGCAGCGTGTAGATGGTCTTGCGCTGGTCATTGGCGACGTCGTCGTACTCGAGCAGCTGCTTGCGGATATCGAAGTTGCGCGCCTCGACCTTCCTCTGCGCGCTCTCGATCGAGCGCGTCACCATGGCGTGCTCGATCGCCTCGCCCTCGGGCATGCGCAGCATCAGCATGATCTTGTTGATGCGCTCGCCCGCGAAGATGCGCAGCAGCGGGTCCTCGAGCGAAAGGTAGAAGCGCGAGCTGCCGGCGTCGCCCTGCCGTCCGGAGCGGCCGCGCAGCTGGTTGTCCACTCGCCGCGACTCGTGCCGCTCGGTGCCCACGATGTGCAGGCCGCCTTCCTTGATCACGTGGTCGTGCAACTGCTGCCATTCGCTGCGCAGCTTCTCGATGCGCGCGCCCTTCTCCTCCGCAGGCACCTTGTCGTCCGCCTCGATCAGTTCGCACTGCTTCTCCACATTTCCGCCCAGCACGATGTCGGTACCGCGCCCCGCCATGTTGGTGGCGATGGTGACCATCTTCGGCCGACCGGCCTGGGCGACGATCTCGGCCTCGCGCGCGTGCTGCTTGGCGTTCAGAACCTGGTGCGGCAGCTTGTCCTTGGTGAGGAGCGACGAGAGCAACTCCGAGGCCTCGATCGAGGTGGTGCCCACCAGCACCGGCTGCCCGCGCTCGTGGCAGTCCTTGATGTCGTCGATGATCGCCTTGTGCTTCTCCTTCGCCGTGCGGTACACCAGGTCCAGCCGGTCGTCGCGGATCATCGGCTTGTGCGTCGGAATCACCATCGTCTCGAGGCCGTAGATCTCCTGGAACTCGTAGGCCTCGGTGTCCGCAGTGCCGGTCATGCCGGCGAGCTTGCCGTACATGCGGAAGTAATTCTGGAAGGTGATCGAGGCGAGCGTCTGGTTCTCGTTCTGGATCGACACCTTCTCCTTCGCCTCCACCGCCTGATGCAGTCCGTCGGACCAGCGCCGGCCGTGCATCATGCGCCCGGTGAACTCATCGACAATGATCACCTCGCCGTCCTGCACTACGTAGTGCTGGTCGCGGTGGAACAGGTGGTGCGCGCGCAGCGCCGCGTACAGGTGATGCACCAGGTTGACGTAAGCCGGCTCGTACAGGCTGGCTCCCTGGGGCAACATCCCGACGCGCGCCAGCACCTCCTCGGCGTGAGCGTGGCCGGACTCCGACAAGCTGATCTGGTGGTTCTTCTCATCCACCCAGAAATCGCCCTCGCCGTTCTCGTCCTTCTGCCGTGAGAGAAGCGGCGCCACCTCGTTCATGCGCGCATAGACCTCGGTGCGATCCTCGGCCTGGCCCGAGATGATGAGCGGGGTACGCGCCTCGTCGATCAGGATCGAGTCCACCTCGTCGACGATGGCGTAGCGCAGGCCGCGCTGGAAGCGCTCCTCGATGCGCATCGCCATGTTGTCGCGCAGGTAGTCGAAGCCGAATTCGTTGTTGGTGCCGTAAGTGATGTCCGCCGCGTACGCGGCGCGCTTCGCGTCGGGCTCCAGCTGCGGGATGTTGACGCCCACGCTGAGGCCGAGGAAGTCGTAGATCTTGCCCATCCATTCCGCGTCGCGCTTGGCGAGGTAGTCGTTCACCGTGACGATGTGCACGCCGCGCCCGGCAAGGGCGTTCAGGTAGGCGGGAAGCGTGGCCACCAGCGTCTTGCCCTCGCCGGTGCGCATCTCCGCGATCTTGCCGTCGTGCAGCGCCATGCCGCCGATCAGCTGCACGTCGAAGTGCCGCATCTTCAGCCGGCGCTTGCCCGCCTCGCGCACCACGGCGAATGCCTCCGGCAGCAGTTCCTCCAACCCTTCGCGCTCGGCCGCTTCCTTCTGCTCCACGGGAGCGGCAGCGATGCGCGCCGCGAGACGCTGCCTGAACTCGGCGGTTTTCGCGCTCAGCGCCGCATCGGACAGGCCGGCAATGGCCGGCTCGAGCGCGTTGACGCGATCGACGACGCGGGAATACTGCTTGAGCAGCCGGTCATTGCGGCTGCCGAAGATCTTGGTGAGGACGTTGGCGATCATCGAGGGCGTCGCCAGCATTGCGGGCGCGCGGAAATACCCTGAAAACTCAAAATTTTAGCATGCCGGGGGCAGACCCCGGGGCGCCGCTAGCGGCCGGCGCGCGCGGCTTGCTGCGAGGCTTGAGAGGCGAGCACGAAGCGCGCTGGATTCTGCGCCGAACCCTTGAAGCGCACCTCGAAGTGCAGGTGCGGGCCGGTCGAACGACCGGTAGTGCCGACGTCGGCAATCCTGCGCCCGCGCTGCACCACGTCGCCCTCCCTGACATACAGCTTCGAGGCATGCGCATAGCGCGTCACCAGGTCGTTGCCGTGGTCCACGTCGACCATGTTGCCGTATTGCGGGTGGAATCCGGCGAAGATCACTACGCCACCCGCCGCGGCGATGATCGGTGAGCCGAGGTCAGCCAGGAAATCGATTCCCTCGTGCATCGCCTGCTGCCCGGTGAACGGGTCGATGCGCATGCCGAAGCCCGACGCGTTGAAGGGCGCATTCACCGGCATCATCGTCGGCATCAGCTTCTTCTTGATCGCCTGCTCGAACAGCTGCGCCTCAAGCACGCCGAGCATGTCGGTGCGGTTCTCGACGTTGCGCGACAGCGTGCCAAGCTTCTCGCCGAACTCGGCGAGTGACAGGTTCTGCGGCGGCAGCGTGGTGGGCTGCGCCCCGCCCAGGCCGGGCGCTTCGCTGAAGCGGAACTCCTGCGGGCGGATGCCGGCCAGCGTGGACAGCCGATCCCCCAGGGCGTCCAGGCGCGCGAGTTGCGCCTGCATTTCGCCCAGTTTCACCGCCATGGCGTTCAGGTTCTGCTGCACGAACTGGCGTGCGCGCTCGGCCTCGCCCTGCTGCGCAGCGAGCAACAATTCCTGCACCACGGGAATCTTGATGTCGGTGGCGAAGCGAATGGTCAGCCAGTAGAGGCCCGCCGTCATGCCAAGCAGCAGCAGGAGCGCGAGCATCATCGACGCGACCAGATGGCGCGTCGAGATGTTCAGCGTCCTGGCTTTCGCCAGTCGGTCAGGGATTACGATAATCTGCAACTGGTACTCCCTTTTCTCTGTGCCCCGTGCAAACCCCGAAAATCGACCGCTACCTCGCCGCCGACGACACCCTCCGGCCGATCGTCGCCAGGGCGCGCCAGATCGATGCGCTGGCCAAGCTGTGCGCCGAGTTCCTGCCGCCCGGGCTGGTCCGCCAGGTACGGGCGGCCAACTTCAGGGACGGCGAACTCGTTCTGCTTGCCAGCAACCCGTCGGCAGCGGCAAAGCTAAAAATGATGGCCGACAGCCTGCGTAAGTTCTTGTTACAACAGGGTTCGAAGGTTAGTTCAGTTTCCGTGAGGGTGCAACCAACCAGTGCACACTCTGCCCCTGCGTCGCAGGGCAAGGCTGCCACCCTGTCGACAACAGGAATCTCTGAATTATCAGTACTTTATGACAATCTTCCTGTCGATTCGCCAGCTCGGCGCGCCTTGGGAAGATTGCTGAACCACCACGGCGTCAGACCGCCACCAGCAATCGCTCCCCGAAAAGCAGCAAGAGGACCAGCACGAAGAGGAAAAGGGCGTACTTGAACGTGAGCCAGGCGAAGCGCAGGTACTTGCGCTCGCCGGTGAGCATGTACATCAGCACGCAGGCGGCTACCGCCACCGCAACCAGCAGCCCGACGATCCGGACCAGCAGCACCTAGGCGGTCTGTCTGACGAGCCCGGCGACGCCGGCGGGGGCTTCCTCGGCGCGCTCGAAGCTGGCCATTTCCCACCCGGCCGGATCCGCCACCAGCGCGCGCAGAAGTTTGTTGTTGATCGCGTGGCCGGACTTGTGCGCCGTAAACGCGCCCAGCAGCGGCCGGCCTAGCAGGTACAGGTCGCCGATCGCGTCGAGCACCTTGTGGCGGATGAATTCGTCGGCGAATCTCAGGCCATCCGCGTTCAGCAGCCGGAACTCGTCGAGCACCAGCGCGTTGTCCAGGCCGCCGCCAAGCGCGAGGCCGTCTTCGCGCAATTGTTCGACCTCGTGCATGAAGCCGAACGTGCGCGCGCGCGCGATTTCCTTCAGGTAAGAGGTCTGGGCGAAGTCCACCGTCACGGACTGGCTGGTCTTCTCGATCACGGGATGATTGAAGTCGATGGAGAACGACAGGCGCAGCCCCTCGTAGGGCTCCAGCCGTGCCCACTTGTCGCCTTCGCGGACTTCGACAGGCCGCTTTACTCGCAGAAAGCGCTTCGGCACGGCCTGCTCTTCCAGGCCCGCCTGCTGCACCAGCAGCGCGAAAGGCGCGGCGCTGCCGTCCATGATCGGCACTTCGGGACCGTCGATATCGATGTAGGCGTTGTCCACGCCCATGCCGGCAAGTGCCGACATCAGGTGCTCGACGGTGTAGACCTTGGCGCCCTGGTGCACGAGACACGAGGAAAGCCGCGTTTCGCCGACCAAGTCGGCGCGCGCCGGGATGTCCACGGGAGGTTCGAGATCCACGCGGCGGAACACGATGCCGGTGTCGGGCTGCGCGGGACGCAGCGCGATGCTGACCTTCTGACCGGTATGCAGGCCGACGCCCTGGGCGCGGACCAGGCTCTTGAGGGTGCGTTGCTTGAGCATGCCTAACTTCTTGAGCGGAGGGCGAATTCTAGCAGACAGGGACGGCGCAGCGCCTCCGGCAAGGAGGTAGGAAGCGCTGCGCCGCGCCTGGATCGCGCCCGGCTAGTCGGCTTGCTTGCGCAGGAACGCCGGGATGTCGTACTTGTCGACCCCGCTCTGCTGAAGCGCCTCGACCGTGGAGGCACGGTTGCGCCGGATCACCGCCGGCACCGAGTCGAGCTGGTTGTAGTCCACCGCGCCGCCCGCCACTAGCGGCTGGTTGTCGGTGCCGGTCTTCTGCGATACCACCAGCTGCGGCTTGGGCTGACGCGCGGCGACCGGTGCACCGAGCCCGGTGGCGACCACCGTCACGCGCAGTTCGTCATTCAGCCCGTCGTCGTACACCCCGCCGTAGATGATGGTGGCGTCTTCCGCGGCGAAGGCGCGCACGGTGTTCATCACCTCCTTGGTCTCACGCAGCTTGAGGCTCGAGCGCGAGGCGCTGATGTTTACCAGCACGCCGCGTGCGCCTGCCAGGTTCACGCCCTCCAGCAGAGGGCAGGCGACGGCCTGCTCCGCCGCGATGCGCGCGCGGTCGATGCCGCTCGCCGCCGCCGATCCCATCATCGCCATGCCCTGCTCGGACATCACGGTGCGCACGTCCTGGAAATCAACGTTCACCAGCCCGGGCTGGTTGATGATCTCGGCGATCCCCGCCACCGCGCTGTTCAGCACGTCGTCGGCCGCCTTGAACGCCTCTTCCTGCGTCACATCCTCGCCCAGCACCTCCTCGAGCTTGTCGTTGAGGATCACGATCAACGAGTCCACGTGCGGCGCCAGGTCGCCGATGCCCTGCTCGGCGATCTTCATGCGCTTGGAGCCCTCGAAGGAGAACGGCTTGGTGACCACCGCCACGGTGAGGATGCCGAGCGTGCGCGCCACCTCCGCGATGACCGGCCCGGCGCCGGTGCCCGTGCCGCCGCCCATGCCGGCGGTGATGAACACCATGTGGGCGCCGGCGACCGCCTCCTCGATGCGCTCGCGATCGGCGATGGCCACCGCGCGCGCCTCCTCGGGCTTGGCGCCCGCACCCAGCCCGCTCGAGCCGAGTTGGATCTGGTTGCGCGACTTGTTGCGCGACAGCACCTGCGCGTCGGTGTTGATGACGATGAACTCCACGCCTTCGACGCCCTTGTCGATCATGTGGTTGACGGCGTTGCCGCCGGCACCACCGACCCCGATCACCTTGATGACCGGTCCCGCTGCCTGACTATCTACGATTTCGAACATGTGTTTCCTCCTTGCCAGTGAGAACAACGTCAAAAATTCCTCTGGAACCACTCGCGCATGCGGGAGAGCACCGCACGCACCGAGCCGTCCTGCCGCGAAAGCTGGCCCTGCCTGACCTGCTGCACGCCTTCCAGCAGCAGGCCCACCGCGGTGGCGTAGCGCGGATTGCGCACCACGTCGGCGAGGCCGCCGGCGTAGCGCGGGATGCCCACGCGCACCGGCATGTGGAAGATCTCCTCGCCGAGCTCGACCATGCCGCGCATCACCGAGCTGCCGCCCGTGAGCACCACGCCGGAGGACAGCAGCTCCTCGAAGCCCGACTCTCGCAGCACCTGCTGCACCAGCGAGAACAGCTCCTCCACGCGCGGCTCGATCACTTCAGCGAGCGTCTGGCGCGACATCACGCGCGGACCGCGGTCGCCGATGCCCGGCACCTCGATCATCTCGTTTGGGTCGGCGAGCTGGCGCAGCGCCACGCCCTGGCGCACCTTGATCAGTTCGGCCTCGGCGGTCGGCGTGCGCAGCGCCATGGCGATGTCGTTGGTGATCTGATCGCCGGCGATCGGAATCACCGCGGTATGGCGGATCGCGCCGTGCGTGAACACGGCGATGTCGCTGGTGCCGCCGCCGATGTCCACCAGGCACACGCCAAGGTCCTTCTCGTCCTCCGACAGCACGGCGCGCGAGGACGCGAGCGGCTGCAGGATCAGGTCGTTCACTTCCAGCCCGCAGCGGCGCACGCACTTGACGATGTTCTGCGCAGCAGACACCGCGCCGGTGACGATGTGCACCTTCACTTCCAGCCGCACGCCGGACATGCCGATTGGCTCGCGCACGTCCTCCTGACCGTCGATAATGAACTCCTGCCGCAGCACGTGCAGGATCTGCTGGTCCGTAGGGATGTTTACCGCCTTCGCCGTCTCGATGGCGCGCTCCACGTCGAGCACGCCAACCTCGCGGTCCTTGATAGCCACCATGCCGGTGGAGTTGAAGCTCTTGATGTGGTTGCCGGCGATGCCGGTGAACGCGGAAGCGATCTTGCAGTCCGCCATCAGTTCGGCCTCCTCGAGCGCGCGCTGCACCGCGTGCACGGTGGCCTCGATGTTCACCACCACGCCCTTCTTCAGGCCCTTGGACTCGTGCGAGCCCATGCCGAGGATCTCGAGGGAGCCGTCGGCGCGCAGTTCCGCCACCAGCGCCGCCACCTTGGAGGTGCCGATGTCCAGCGCGACGACGAGGTTCTTGGCTTCCTTGGCCATGCCTCAGCCGCCTTTCAGTTCCGGCACGCGCAGGGCGAAGCCGTTGGGGTAGCGCAGGTCCACGTACTCGTGCTTGCGCTGCATGCGCGCAAGCGTCTGCGGGTGCACGGCCACGAAGCGCTCCAGCCGCCCGTCAACCGGATCGTTGGGCGCATCGCGGCCGAGCTCGATGGTCAGTCCGCCGCCCAGGCGCGCCTGCCAGGCACGGCGCGGCGACAGGATCAGCGCCTCGAGCGGCGCGCCGAGCGGCGCAAGCAGCTGCGCAAAGCGCAGGAAGCGACGCGCGACTTCGCCCTCGCTGCCTGCCGGACCGGCAAGCAGCGGCAGCGCCACGTCGCTCTTCCCCGCGAAGCGCTCGCCCTGCACGTTGACCAGGCCGGTATCGCTCCAGCGCGCCAGCGCGACGTGCTCCTCGAGCGTCACCTCGAGGCGGTCGGGCCACACGCGGCGCACCTGCACGCGCCGCACCCAGGGCAGCTGCTCCAGCGCGGCGCGCGGCTGCGCCAGGTCGACAGCAAAGAAATTGCCTTCGATGCGGCCGCGCACCGCCTGCTCGACCTCGGCACCGGTAGTGTGCGCGAGCTCTCCGCGCAGCTGCAGTTCGCGCAGGGGGAACAGCGGCGAGCGCTGGACCAACTGCACGGCAGCGAAGGCGAACACCAGCAGCGCGAGCGCGGTGAGGGCGCCGGCTGCGGCGTTGAGCAGGCGCGGGTTATCCCACATGAGCGCCCTCCAGAATGCGCAGGCACAGGTCCTCGTAGGACATGCCTACGGCGCGCGCCGCCATAGGCACCAGGCTGTGGCCGGTCATGCCCGGCGAAGTGTTGACTTCGAGCAGCCACGGCTTGCCCGCCGCGTCGAGCATCAGGTCGACGCGCCCCCAGCCTGTGCAGCCGGGCAGCGCGAAGGCCTGCAGCGCGAGCGCCTTCAGGGCGACCTCCTTCTCGGCGGGCAGGCCGCACGGGCACAGGTAGCGCGTGTCGTCGCTGAAGTACTTGTGCTGGTAGTCGTAGTTGGCCTGCGGCGCCTCGATGCGGATCAGGGGCAGCGCGGTGTCACCGAGGATGCTGGCGGTGTACTCGGGCCCGTCGACGAAGCTTTCCGCCAGCGCGATATCCCGGTATTCGCGCGCCGCGAGCTCGTAGGCCGCAGGCAGCTGCGACACTGCCGTGACCTTGGTCAAACCGAGGGTCGAGCCCTCGTTCGCCGGCTTGACGATGAGCGGCAGGCCAAGCTCGCGCGCCACGGCGTTCCAGTCGTCGCCCGCCGCGAGGATGCGATAGCGGGGTGTCGGCAGGCCGTTGGCGATCCAGATCATCTTCGTGCGCCACTTGTCCATGGCAATGGCCGAGCCGAGCACGCCGCTCCCGGTGTAGGGAATGCCCATGACTTCGAGTGCGCCCTGCATCGTGCCGTCCTCGCCGCCGCGGCCGTGCAGTGCGATGAAGCAGCGCTCGAAGCCTTCGGCCTTGAGGTCCGCCAGGTTGCGCTGCGCCGGATCGAAGGCATGCGCGTCGACGCCTTTCGCGCGCAGTGCCTTGAGCACGCCGGTACCGCTCATGAGGGAGATCTCCCGTTCCGCGGAGCGGCCGCCCATCAGCACGGCGGCCTTGCCATGAATCATGCGGCGTCCCCCACGATGCGCACCTCGGGTTGCAGCGCCACCGCGGTCCGCTCGAGCACCCGCGCGCGCACTTCCCCGATCAGCCACTCGATGTCCGAAGCGCGCGCCGCGCCCTTCTGATTGACGATGAAATTGGCGTGCTTCTCGGACACCCGCGCGCCGCCGCGCGCGAGGCCTTTCAGCCCGCAGGACTCGATCAGCCGGGCCGCATGGTCGCCGGGCGGGTTGCGGAACACGCTGCCGGCGTTGGGCAACGAAAGCGGCTGCGAGGCGATGCGTTTCTCGAGCAGCTCCTTGATGCGCGCGCGCGAGGTCGCGCCGTCGCCTTTGCGCAGGTCGAACCAGGCGCCGACGAACCACTCGTCCGCGCCGAGGCGGCCGCCGCCGGTCAGCGAGCAATGGCGATAGCCGGTCTCGAATTCTTCACGCGCACGTGTGCGTACCTGCCCGCGCCGGTCGATGGTGAGCGCGCGCCAGACGATCTCCCATGTCTCGCCGCCGTAGCAGCCCGCGTTCATCGCCAGCGCGCCGCCCACGGTGCCCGGGACGCCCGCGAGAAATTCCGCCCCCGCAAGATCGTGGCGCGCCGCAAAGCGCGCCACCTTAGGGCTCGCCACGCCCGCCTCCGCGTACACACGACCGGCGACCAACTCGGGATGCCGGGCCGCGGCATGGGTCAGCACCACCGTGCCGGCGAAGCCGCCGTCGCGCACCAACAGGTTGGAGCCGAGGCCCACAAACAGCAGCGGCTCCGCCGCCGGCAGCTGGCGCAGGAATGCCGACAGGTCGTCGAGGTCCGCGGGCGCATAGCAGCGTGCGGCCGGGCCGCCGGCG
>Ga0137451_1000355_pt1 | contig 13958 bp, 16 predicted proteins | sample EasRivERMGT500_2_FD_102336 | JGI IMG/M metagenome (GOLD analysis project Ga0137451, IMG submission 102336) | Soil microbial communities from meander-bound floodplain in the East River, Colorado, USA - East River MetaG ERMGT500_2 | ecosystem: Environmental > Terrestrial > Soil > Floodplain ... | reverse complement strand
GGTCCGGTATCCTCTTCCCATCACCAACGCGATGCTGGCGAAGGCCAACATCCACGAGGGCAAGCCGCGTTACGACAGCGCCCCTAATGTCGCCGCCGACTGGCACGGCGGCGATTTCGGTCAGGACGTGGACATCGCGGAAGCGACCCAGTCCATCGCCAACTGCCACTCCGCCGCCGTCGGCACCGATTACGACCCGCAGCATCAGGAGGGCAAGGGCAAGAACATGACCCCGAAGCTCACCCCGCTCGCGGATATCGGCAAGGACTACGGGGCCTATAGCGGCAGCTCCTACCGCAGCGGACCGATCGAGCCCCGCGCGCCCTACCCGGACAAGACCTCGCCGCCCGTCGTGTCGGCGGTGAGCCCGAACTCGGGCCTCGCCGCAGGCGGCCTCGCCATCACGGTCACGGGCGCGGGCTTCACCGGGGCCACGGGTGTCACCATCGGCGGCACGCCCGCAACCGCCGTGGTCGTGGTGAACTCCTACACCATCACGGCAGTCACCCCGGCCAAAACGGCGGGCACCTACGACGTCCGCGTCACCACGCCCAACGGCACCAGCGCCATCGGCGGTGCCGCCGACAACTTCGTGTACGCATGAGCGGATCGGCCAGACCGAACGACCAGATGCACCTGCCGGGCCTCGGCGTCCCCGTGGACCCGTGGACCGGCTTCGTGCTGAAGCCCGTCGTCACCGAACGCCTCAAGCGGCTCAAGGAGGCTGAGCGGGTTTTCCGCGCGGTCCTCCACGAATTGGACGGAACCACCGAGGGCTCGATGCCGGGCAACCGCCAGATGGCGCTGGCTTTCACGGCGCTGGATCAAACACGGCTGTGGGCGGCGGCCTCGATCATCGAGAGTAGCTGAAGATGCCGGTCTATGTCTTCTACGAGGGCCGCCTGATCGAGAAGCGATACAAGCCCTCGCAGCCCCAGCACGCGCGCAGCGACCTCCCAGCGCCCGCCGTGCAGGGCTTCGAAGCCTACGCCAGCCCCATCGACGCGCGCACCATTTCGTCGCACCGCCAGCGCGACAGGGACTTGCATAATTCCGGCAGCTACGACAAACGCGACACCCCCGCAGAGTTCAGGAGAGCCCAAGATGGCAGGCGAAAATTCGCAAAACGGAGCGCCGCCGAGCCTCCGCGATATAGCTGAGCAGGCCTACGACGATCTCGAAGAAGGTGCCGAGGCCCAAGCCTCCGAGGCCCCGTCCGAGGGCCCGGGCGAGGGCCCGGTCGAAGGGGCTGCCGAAGAAACCCTTGGACAAGACGACCGACCGCGCGATAAAAGCGGGCGTTGGGTGTCCAAATCGGAGGGTACCCAGCCGGGTGAAGCAATCGAGCCCCTCGATCCAGCCCCGAAACCAAAAATTGAAGTCCAGAAGCCGCCAACTGATCCAGCCGCTGCACAAGTAACACCCGCAGCGCGAAGCAATCAGGTCCCGGAGCACTGGAGCGCGGAAGACAAGGCGACGTTCGCCAAGCTGCCGAAAGAGGGCCAGCAATTCCTCCTGAAGCGGCACGGCGATATGGAAGCCGAGTTCACGCGCAAGTCACAGGCGAGTGCGGGAGCAGTCCAGTTCACGCAGGCGCTTGCGCCGGTCTTCAACGACCCGCAGATCGCGGCGTCGTTGAAAGCAGCGGGGGTTCATCCGGTTCAGGCGATCCAAGAATGGGCCTCGTGGCACAGGATGGGAACGTCGCCGAACCAAGAGGATAAATTCAAGCTGCTGGTAGGGCTGACGCAACGCATGGGGCTGGACCCAGCGCGCATTTTCTCCGCTTTGAACCAGCCGCCGTCGGCGACTTCGATGGGTCTCTCGGAAGAGGACCTGAAGGACCCGGCGGTTAAATTCATCGCCGACCATCTCGGCAAGACGCAAAGCAAGCTCGACGCCATCGAGCGGAGCCAGCAGCAAAGAGAACAGCAGGAGCATCAGGCCCGTGCTGTCCAAGGTGTCAGGTATGCTAGGTCGAACATCGACGGTTTCGCGGACGAGAAGTCAAAGGACGGACGCCAGCTCCGCCCCCACTTCGACGCCGTGCTGCCGCTCATCATCGACATGTTCAAGGCCAATCCAAACAGGAACTTGGCCGAGGCCTACGACACCGCCTGCTGGGCTCACCCGGAAGTCAGGAAGCAACTGCTCGCGGCGGAACACTACCGCACGCAGTCGCAGTCTGACGTCGCCCGGGCCCGCATCGCGCAACGGGGCAACACGCGGGGGATCACCACCCCCGTCGCACGCCCCAACGGCGCGGACGGGCCCTCGAAGGGCAGCCTGCGGGATACGCTGGAGCGTTCTGCCGACGAGGTTGGTTTCTGACCTCATAGGAGTGCCACATGGCCGAACCTACCGTCACGCAACTCGTCGCGACCACGATCCAGAACTATCACAAGCAGTTCGCCGATAACGTCTCCAACTCGAATGCCGTGACGGCCCTTCTTCGCGAAGGCAACCGGGTTCGCGTCATCGAGGGAGGCCGCGCGATTGCCTGCCCGCTTACTTACGCAGAAGAGACCTTCGCGTGGTACCTCGGGACCGAATTGCTTTCCCGGGCCACCAAGGAGACCATCTCCGAGGCTCACTACGACCCGGCGAACGCCGTGGCCTCAGTGACCCTCTCGGGCCCTGATCTGGCCAAGAACCGCTCGCGAGAGCGCATCCTCAACCTTCTGGAAGGCAAGCTCGACAACGCCGAAGCCACCATGAAGAACAACATCACCAAAGCAGTCTACGGCGACGGTACCGTTGCAAAATCATTCGTGGGCCTCAAGGGCTTCGTCACCGCCGACGGCCTCGGCACCATCGGCGGCATCGACGCCGGGACGTGGACCTTCTGGAAGAACCAGTTCCAAGTGGTCGCCCGCGCCACGGGCCTTCAGTATCCCGCGCTCAAGGCGGGCATGAACGCGCTGTGGATGAAGCTGATCCGTGGCGCAGAAAAGCCCGACCTGATCGTCGCCGACGGCGAAATCTACTCCACTTACGAAAGTGGGCTTCAGGAGAACCAGCGGTACGCCGACGCGAAGCTCGGCGCGCTTGGTTTTGAAACCTTGAAGTACAAGACCGCGCCGCTGGTGTTCGACGGTGCTGCGACGGGTATCACCGGAGCCTACTACCTCAACACCAAGTACATGAAGTTCGAGATTTACTCGGGACGCAATTTCGAGGCCCTCGACCTTCCCGACCAGAGCCCCGACATGGACGCTGTCACCAAGCACATGGCGTTCATGGGAGCCCTGACGCTGTCCAACCGCGCGATGCAGGGCAGGCTGACGGCTTCCGGCACCTGATCTGCTGAACGGCGGCGGCGTTCGGGGACGTCGTCGCCGTTTTCCCCGCTCCCCGAACGGAGCATCTATGTCTGACACCCCGACACTCGTTCGTTTTTCCTCCGGCTGGGAGCGCGACGGCAACGGCCCCGACGGGTTGCCGCTGTACCGCGAAACCATTCGCGTGCGGATGGATCGGCCTCCATACCTTGCACTTGAGCGCGAGGCCGACGAGACCGACATCGCCGACCATCCCGGGCCCTACGAGCTTTACCAGAAGACCTGCGGGGCCCGCAAAGCCATCGTCGGCTATCCGCTGGCGCTGTGGCCCGCCTGCCCGCCGCATATCTTCCAGATGTGCGCCGTGCGCGACATTCACACCGTTGAACAGCTCGCCCAGCTCATGAGCAAAAAGCGGCGTGCCGAAGCCCTCAAGACCATGCCGCCCGAGATTGTCGAGATCGCCGATCGCGCTGTCACGATGATCGAGCTGCACGGCAAGGCGGGGCAGTACGAGAGCATCGTCACCGACCTGCAAAGCCAGCTCGACGCGGTGAAGGAACAGTTCGCCGAGGCGGTCTCCACCATCGCCGCGCAGAAGACCCTGATTGACGCCCTCCGATTGAAGGCTGCCGCATAATGGCAAGACTGCTCACCATCGTCGATGCCGTGTCCGACGCTTCCTTGGAAATAGGGATCGTGCAACGGCCCGTGACGCTGGTGATCGGCACGGCGGATCAGGACATCGCGCAGATGACGGCCCTTCTTCAAAACGTGGCGGACGAACTGCTGCTTGACCCTCCCTACCGGGAGCAACTTGGCGACGGCAACTGGCTGATCGACACGGGCGGGACGGTCAGAAAGTCCCGGCCCACGTCGGACAGCGACCTCATCCTGTTCGATCCGCGCGTCGTCGTGAACGGCCTGAAGTACCGCTTCCTGAAGGCCAAAGGTCTCGAATATGGCGAGGAACAGCGCGACTTCATCGTCAGGCTCAACAAGATCGCGGGCCGCAACGCGCCCGTGATCGACCTCAACGAAGACCCGGGGCGCGTGCAATGAAGATGTTCCCCGCCGGAGCCTTGCCGCTCAAAAATCGCCGGGGTACGCCGACGCGGCTTCTCAACAAGGGTCGCCCGGCGGCGAAGGTCGCGCACTTCAGCGCGCCGCTGAAAGGGCTCTCCAAGTTTGCTGAACTCAGCGAGACCGACCCGATGCTGGCGTCGATCCTGACCAACTGGCTCCCGCTCGACGACCGCATTGCCGTGAGGCCCGGCTACATCAAGCTGGGGCAAATTGCTGCAAATACCCCGGTCTCGACGCTCGTGCCCTACTACGGCAGCGCCACGCATAAATTGGCGGCGGCCTCTGGCGGCAAGTTCTACGACACCGCAGGCGTCGTGATCGGGCCCGGGCCCTATGGCGGCGATGACTGGGCGTGGATTTCGTATAGCGACTTAGGTGCCACCGATTACACCTTGATGGTCAACGGCCACGACGGCGTGGTCTCGTGGGACGGGACGACGTTCACCGCTGAAGTCATTACCGTCCCCACCGCCGAGACGTGGATCAACCCGCTGCGGTTCGATAAAGTTCTTTCGCACATGAACCGGCTGTGGTTCGCCGACAGCGACAACCTCGCGGTCTACTATCTCCCCATCGGCCAAAAAGCCGGGGCCGTCGAGCTGTTTCCGCTCGATGTGCTGTTCAAGCGCGGCGGTCACATCGAGGCCCTGCATACATGGTCGATGGACGGCGGCACCGGCCTCGACGACGCGCTGGTGATCTTCTCCAGCAACGGCGAGGCGGTGATCTACAGCGGCGTTGACCCCGAAAGCGATTTCAAGCTGGTCGGCATCTTCCGCTTTGACGCGCCGATGTCGCACAACAGCGTGCTGAACTTCGGCGGCGATCTCTATGTCATGATCGCGACGGGCCTCGTGCCGATGACGACACTCATTCGTGCCGAGGTGGAGAACCTCGGCAAGTCCGACATGAGTGTCATGGACGAGTTCCAGACCATCACGAAGACCAACCGCGACAGCTTCGGGTGGCAGGTCATCCTCAACAGCCAGACCGGGCACGCGATCTGCAACATGCCGCTCAACAACGGCAAGTACCAGCAGATGGTACGGAAGATGCCGGGGCAAATCTGGGCGAAATGGTCTGACATTCCCGCGCGGTGCTGGGGCTGGCTCAACAACCATACTTATTTTGGCGATGATTTCGGCGGCATCTTTTTGGGTGGGACCGAGTATCTCAGCGACAACGGCAAGGCCATCGAGGCCGACGTGCGCTTCGCGTGGAGCGGCTACAAGAGCGTCGCCAAGAAACAGTTCAAGATGGTGCGGCTCTACACCCTGACCGACGGTCTGGTGCGGCCCTTCATCGACATGGAGGTGGACTACGACACCACCCGCCCGACCAACCAGCCCGAAGTGTCCACAGCACCTGCGGGCGATGCCGTCTGGGACGTCGCGATCTGGGACGTGGACTATTGGGCCCTCAACGCGGTGCCACGGCAAAACTGGCAGGGTGTCACGGGCCTCGGACGCGTGGGGGCTCCGCGCATCCGCGCCAGCATCCTCGGCTGCACCTACGCGATAACGGGCATCGACGTGATCTACGAACCGGGAGGGCTGATGTGAAAATTCATTTCGGCGATCTCCCCGAGGACGCGCAGGCGATGCTGACGAACCACCTTCGCGTGGACTTCCGGCATTGCGACTTCAGGGCCCCGCGCTGGTTCTCGGCGTGGGCCCGTAATATCCACGGCAATATAGCGGGTATCTTCGCCATCGAATTTCCGTTCTGGTTCGAGGGCCGCGTGACCATCATGGTGCTCGACCCCCGCTGCATGTCGCGAAGAGTGCTGCGCGCGATCTTCACGGCGGCTTTTACGCAGGCAAGGCGGCTTACCGCCGAAGTCGAGCCGGATAACCGCCGGGCCCTGCGGCAAGTGCAGCGGCTGGGATTTATTTACGAGGGCTATCGCCGTCTCGGGCTCGAAGGCTCGCGCGACACGCTTGTCTACGGCATGCTGAAGGACGACTGCAAATATCTCCCGGGCTATAAGGGCCCGACCGTGATCGCCAACCCGACGTTGTCTGCCGACGTCTACGAGCGAGTACACTGATGGTCAGCCAACCCGATCCTCCCAACCCGTATGCGACTGCTGCTGCGCAGAGTTCCGCGAGCCAAGCCGCGAGCCAGTTCAATACCGTCGGCAGCAACGCCAATGAAATAAATCCATACGGCACGGTGAGCTATCAGGCCATCGAGCAGGTCCCCGTCTACACCAACGGCCAAATCTCGGGTTACGCGCCGCGCTATCAGCGAACCACCACGCTTTCTCCCGACCAGCAGAAGCTCATGGGGCTCGAAACCCAGAGCAAGTACAATCTGGGAACGACGGCGGTCGAGCAGTCCGCGAAACTCCGCGACCACCTCGGCCAGAACATTGATACTTCGTCGTGGACGCCGTGGCAGACGGGGCTCCAGACGCAAAATACGCGGCAGGATCAGGGCCCGACGGATCGGGCTTCCATCGAAAAAGCGATGATGGATAGCTACAACCGAAGCGTCGCGCCGTCGGAGAAGGCCCAAGAGGCGCAGATGGCGGCGCGCGGCCTCTCGCCCGGCGGCAAGGGCTACGGCAACTACATGATGCAGCGTGACGACAACCGTGCCGAAGCGGCCCGCCAAGCCTATCTCGGCTCCGGCAACGAGAGCCGCGCCGCCGAGGGGGCCTACAACGCCGCCGCGACGCAACGCTACAACATGGATCAGTCGCTCGCGAACTACTACAACGCGCTGCGCGGCAGCCAGATGCAGGAGAGCTTCGCGACCCGCAACCAACCGATCAACGAGATCACGGCTTTGATGAGCGGTTCGCAGGCGACCATTCCGCAGTTTCAGCCGTTCCAAGGCGCGCCGGTGCAGGCCCCGAACATCGCGCAGTACATCAACGACAACTACAAGGCCCAGAGCAACGCGGCGTCGCAGACCAATGCAGGGCTCTTCGGGCTCGCGGGTGCGGGCGTCAAGGGCTACTTCGGCGCATAGGAGATTGAGCCATGAGTTCGAGCGGCGGCAGCTATCAGGGCCCGATAGCCTCTTCGGCGGGGCCCGCGATCCCGAACCTGCCCGTTGCAGGCGCGGACAGCACGATCGGCGATCCCTTCAAGTACGGGAGATTTCAGAATTTCCTGCCGGATATCCAAGCCGAGGGCCGCAACCCCAGCGCCACGGGTTTAAGGCCCGACATGTTCACTTATCGGGGCCCCGACGGGTCTTCGGGCCCGGGCCCCGGCATGGCGGCGGCTTCGAACGGCGGAGACGCCAATCTCAGCGGTCAAATCCAAGGGCTGCGCGATCAGTTGGCGCAGTTACAGGCGTCATCGCAGGCCAACAACGTGACATGGCCCGGCGGCGCGCAGCGGGTCGGCAACGACCCCATCGACACATGGACGAACAGGAGCTGATTTCGGTGGCCCAGCAATACGACCTGCCGCGCAAGAATAACCGGATCAACCTGCAAACCCCGGCGCAGCGGCCCTATGTGTCGAACGCCGTGCCGGTGCCGCCAGCGCAGCCGTCGGTGCCGCTGGCGACAAAGGGTGATCCGCGCGGCAAGATAGCGGTCATCCGCGCGGCGGCTGAAAAATACGGGGTCAACCCGGACGTCGCGGTGAAGGTGGCGAAGTCCGAGGGCTTGGCGCAGTTCTACGGCGACAACGGCGCGTCGGGCGGCGCGTTTCAACTCTTCACAAAAGGGGGCCTCGGCAACGAGTTCCAGAAAGAGACGGGACTTAATCCGCTCGACCAGAAAAACGAGGACGCCACCATCGACTACGCGATGAGGCGCGCGTCGCAGGACGGCTGGGGCGCGTGGTACGGCGCGGCGAAAGTCGGCGTCGGAAAGTACGACGGGATCAGCGGGAAAGCCACGCCGCTCGATCCGACGCCCAATGTCGGCGGCGGCGAGGAAAGTTACAAAACGCCGTTGGTTGACCCCACCCCGAACGTTGGCAGTGGCGAGAGCGACTACAAGGCCGACACGCCTGACGACGACAAGAAAGACAAAAAGAAGAAAACCAATTGGGGCGAAGCCGCTGGCGAGGGTCTGGAGAACGTCGGCAAGGCCTACGCCGCCGGGGCCAAGAGCGTAAAAGATGCTTCGAACTCAGGCCTCGTCCCCAACCCGGTCCTGCCGATACCTCAGGGCCCGGTGCCGATGTTCGACGCCAAGCGTGCCGAACTACAGCGGCAGCAACTGGCAATCGCGATGCAACGGCTCAATAGCGGAAGGTTAGGCTGATGGCGATCTTCGCATCGACGACCACGTCGGGCTACAGCGACCCGCTGAAGGCGTACTCGATCAAGGCGCTCGAACAGCGCCAGCGCGATATGTTGCAGCAGCAGACCCAGCAACCGCAGGCGTTCACGCCCGAGAACACGCAGACGCCGCTTCAGGGCCTCGCGCAGGTCGCCAATGTCGGCGTCGATGCTTTCCGGCAGCGGCGCACCGACGATGCCGTTGCCGCGCAAAAAGACGAACTATCGAAGCTGATCGCGGGCACCCCTGCGGGGCAGGATTTGAGCCCGCAGGCGCAGGCGCGAATGGCTGTCATCGCGCCCGATATGTACAAGGAAGTGGTTTCGACCATCGCGGCGCGGCGTGCCCAGCAGGAGTTGTTCGCCCAGCAGGAGAAAACGCAGCAGGCCGGTTTCAAGCACGCCGACCAAGCCCAGATCGACGCGGAAAACCGTCTTCAGGCGCGGCCCACCGACGAGCCGCTCGTCACGCTGCGCCGGGCCTTCGACCGCAAGGAAATCAATCAGGAGGAATACGACGCCCGCAAGAAGAACCTGCTCGCGCCGAAAGTGAACGAACAGAAGTTCGTCAAAGACCTGCAAGAGCAGAGTGTCGCCGGGCAGTCGCTGCTGGCTTCGCTGGACGAAGCGAAAGCCCTAACCGAACACCCCAAGGGTATCCACTCCGGGGGCGGCGCGGGCTTCATCCAAGGTGTCGGCGAGATGGTCCCGAAATCCTTGCAGGGCGTAGCCAGTGCCGCAGGGCTCGACCCGGAGACCGTGTCGAACACGCAGCGTTACAACCAGATCATGGGTGAGCAGGCGCTGGAGCTGCTGAACAAGATGAAAGGCGCGTCCTCGGATCGGGACGTTCAGGTCAACTTCAAGATCGTGAACGACCCGGCGGCCACGCTGGAGAACAAGCGAAAAGCCCTTGGCCGGATGCGCGACCGGATCGCCACGCTTCTGGAGCTTCACAACAACACCATCAAGGAGGCGGGCGGCACGGTGCCGACGCTCTCGACGGCGGGCAGCGGCGGTGCGGCAACGCCTGCTGCAACGGGCGGGGGCGGAGACGCCAACGCTGAAGCCAAGGCATGGCTGGCCGCCAACCCCAACGATCCGCGCGCCGAGGCGGTGCGGAAGAAGCTGGGAGGCGGGTAATGGCTTTCGATCCCGACGCTTTTCTCAAGGGCTCTACCCCGGCGGCTACGGCGTTCGATCCGGATGCCTTCATCGAGGGCCCGAAGTCGATCGGTCGCGCGGCCCAAGACCTGACCCCGGAGCAGGAGTACCGTCAGAAGCTGGTGCAACGAAAGCTGGAGACCGAAGGCGAGCCCGGCTACGGCTACCGCTTCAAGGACAATTTCACGATGGGCCTCAATCGCCCGATCAGCGGCGTGGCGGCGCTGCCCGGCGCGGATGCGCCCGAGGGTATTTCCGCTGGCGAGAAGTGGCGCGCGGGCGTCGGGGCCGAGGAAGACTACGCAAGGCGCGCTGACGCGAACACCAATCCCTATGCGGGTGCCGCCGTGGATATCCTCGGGGGCCTCGCCACCGGAGGGCCCGGCGCGGCGCTCTCCCGGAACGTGGGTAAGGTTGCCGTCGAGGCCCCGTCCAAGCTCGCCAAAATCGGCAGGTGGATGATGGGCAACATGGGTTCCGCCGGTATCGAAGGCGCGGCCCGGAACGCCGAAAGCGTGCCGAATGCGCTGGTGGGTGGCGGCGTGGGGCTCGTTACCGGCGGCGTGACCGGCGGCGTGGTCGGGGCCGGGGCGAAATACCTGCCCGGCGTGCGCGGGGCCCAGAAGGAAGTCAACGAAGCCGTTCGTGAAGGAGGCTCCAAGGGCCTCAAGGAAGAAGGCGGGCAGCTTTACCAGAAGCTCGATCAGGCAGGCATCAAGTTTAGCGGCAACGAGACCCCAAAGCTGGTAACGGACACCGCGCAGACGATGGCGAACAAGGGCTTCAACAAGGAGGTCCACAAGGAGCTGATCCCGGCGCTTGAACAGATCGGGGCCCTGAAGGGTCAGCCCGCGACGTGGACCCAGCTCCAGAACATCCGCACCCAGATCAGCGACGCAAAAGCCAGCGACGACAAGCGGGTGCGGAGGATGGCGGGGCACCTCGGCGACGTCTTGGATAACTTCGTGGAGACCGCCCGACCGACGCTGCCGCCTCGCAGCATCGGCATCAACGTCGGCGCGGAGAGCAAGACGGCCAGAGACCTATGGCGACGGGGCTCGCAGGCCGAGACCGCCGAGTTTCTCGCTGAGAAGGGCATGCTCACAACCGCCGACACGACCAAAAAGCTGCGAACGAATTTCGGTGCGGAGCATGACAAGGCCCTTAACCCGAAACGCTTCAGCTCGTTCCAGAACGAGCCGACGAAGCTCGCGAAGATCGCGGAGATCGCCAAAGGCGACCCCCGACTGACGGGTGCCTCGGATTTCTTGAGTAAACAAGGCGGCAACCTTCTCAGCTTCGGCACCCTTGGTTTGGCAGGCGGCGGCGGGGCCCACTATTTCGGCAGCGACTACGGCAGTCCGATTGGCGTCGGCGGCGCGACTTCACTGGGGCTCGGGCTTCTCGCCAAGGGTGGGGCCCGTCAACTGAACAAGACGATCGCCAATCGCGGTGCGGCGCGCGTCGATGATCTCGTTCGTAATATCACCACCGGCGCTACCGACCGGAACGTCATCAACACGCCGCGCGAGGCTCTCGCGAAAATCCTCGCGGCGGAGCAGGTGAAACGCGCCGGGGCCCGCTACAGCAGCAACTTCTTCGACAAGGAATAAAGCACATGGCAAAAACCACCGCCGACGTTCCCCCGCAGGTCGCATCCGAATATTCCAAGGCCCGAAGGCCCGAGGCAATATCCGAAGCAGACGCGAACGGCTACACCAAGACCAAGAAAATGCAGAAGGGCGCGAAGAGCCCCAGCCAATTCGGCCTGCCGAAGTCGCCCGGCAAGGGCATGCAGATGGGCGGCCCGCCGCCGATCCGGCTGCACGTCACGATGGTCAAGGACACTGACAAAGACAGGATGTAAACCGATGCCGTTCAACGGTTCAGGCGTTTTCCAGCGGGTCCGCAACTGGGTGGCCGACGCCACCGCTGGCGTCAAAATCCGCGCCGACTACCACGACAGCGAGGACGACGGCTTCGCGGCAGGGCTTTCCAACTGCATCACGAAAGACGGCCAGACCATCGTCACCCAGAACATCCCGATGAACAACAAGCGGATCACGGGCCTCGCCGACCCGATCAATCCGCAGGACGCGCTAACCAAGGCTTACGCCGATAGCGGCATCACCGGCAAGGTCGCCAAGGCTGGCGACAGCATGAGTGGCGATCTGACGATCCAAAAAGACAACCCGACGCTACAGTTGGACAGCACGGCAGGGTCCTCCGGAGTATTTATCCGGGGGTCGTCCGCCACCAAGCAACGCTGGGCGATGCGCCTCGGCAACGGCGCGGTGGAAAGCGGGGCCAACGCCGGTTCGGATTTCGACCTGCTCAACATCGCCGACGACGGCACGACGCTAATCGGGACAGCGTTGAGCTTCAGCCGCGCGACAGGGCTCGGCACCGTCAAAGGCTTGGCCGTCACCGACGCTACCCCCTCCACCACGCCCGCCACCGGGGCCTTGACGGTCGCGGGCGGCATGGGCGTTGCGGGCACGCTCTGGGGCCACACCCTCGACGCCACCACCGCCATAAACTCGCAAGGCACCATGTCGGTAGGCTCTAATTTTTCGGTTGGCGGTCAGGCGGACCTGCTGGGCGCGCTGAATGTCGGTTCCGGGCCCGGCGCTTTGAACGTGTTCGCCGCTGGCGGCGCGCGGCTACGCGGCGTCGTCGGCGCGGCCATTCCCGGCTCCAGTTGCGGGCTCGCCATCGCCTATGTCGGCGGCGGCACGCAGTACGGCATCTGCCTGAGGCCCCAGATCGACGGCACGCCCGCGTTGCTATTCACCAACTCGGGCGAGGTGGCGGTCGGCCAGATCGCCTGCACCGCAAGCGCCACCTCCTACCTCACCACGTCGGACGAACGCCTGAAGGAAGACCTTAGGGCTATCGACGCGGGCAGCGTCATCGACAAGATCGACGTCTATGATTTCGCGTGGAAGAAAACCGGCGAGCGGGCTTGTGGCGTGATCGCGCAGCAGGCGCAGGCGGCTTTCCCGGGGGCCATAAAATACACCGAAGAGCTGGATTGGTGGGGCGTTGACTACTCGAAATATGTCCCGCTGCTGCTGCAAGAGGTCAAGGCCCTGAGGGCCCGGGTGACTGAACTGGAAGGGGCAACCTGATGCATCAGGCCATCATCCACGTCGATCCGACCGGGCCCTCCACGGTCGGCTTCGCGCAGGCGGCGGGGATGCCGGGGGATATCAAGTTCGACTTCAAGACGCAGGGCAACCTCGCCTACCCCGAAATCGCCAGCCTGTACCCGCAGCTCATCCTGCGGCCCTTCACGAGGCCCGAGACCTACGCCTACGACATCGAGATCAACGACCCGGTAGGCGCTTCAGGGATTGCCGTGGTTCCCGGCGTCGTCATGAACGACCGCTTCAACGTGGAGGTTTACGCCCGGAACTCGACCGGGCAACCGCAGCGGATGCTGGCTTATGGCCGGGTGGACCTCAACGGCTACGCCTATGTCAGGTCCGGGCCACTGGGCCCGGCTTCCTTCCCGACGGGCCCCAGCGGGCCAGCGGGCCCCGTGGGTGCGACGGGCGCGCAGGGCCTTCCCGGAGACCCCGGCATGCGCGGATCGCGCTGGTACACCGCCGTAGGGCCCCCCAACATCACCGTGCCCGACGACCGGGTGGAGGGCGACATGTACCTCGACGAGAGCAATGGCGACGTCTACCGCTGGACGGCGGCGGCGGGGTGGTCGGCGTTCAAGGGAGCGTGATCTTCCATGTGGAGCGGCGAAACCAACATCCGGGGCCCGCAGGGCGTCAAGGGCGACCAAGGCGATCAGGGCCCGAAGGGTGACACTGGTCCGCAGGGCATCCAAGGCGAGACGGGTGCCGACAGCACCGTGCCGGGGCCCAAGGGCGACCAAGGCGACACAGGCCCTCAAGGTATCCAAGGCCCTCAGGGCATCCAAGGCGCGCAGGGCGAGCCCGGAGCCCCGGGTGCGCCCGGCAGCGGCGCGGGCGATGTGCTGGGGCCCGCAGGGGCAACCAACGACGACATCGCGCTGTTCAACGGTCCGACCGGAAAAGTCCTGAAAGACAGCGGCACGACGATAACCACCCTGCGGACGGAAGTGCGGCCCATCACGGCGGGCGGCACCGGCGCGAACAACGCGCACGATGCGATGATCGCGCTGTCGGGCGAGATCGC
>Ga0137451_1000353_pt1 | contig 13969 bp, 10 predicted proteins | sample EasRivERMGT500_2_FD_102336 | JGI IMG/M metagenome (GOLD analysis project Ga0137451, IMG submission 102336) | Soil microbial communities from meander-bound floodplain in the East River, Colorado, USA - East River MetaG ERMGT500_2 | ecosystem: Environmental > Terrestrial > Soil > Floodplain ... | reverse complement strand
GCCATCGTCGTGCGCGAGGTCGAGACGCGCGGGAGCCATGGGGAAACGCTCGACGTGCCGTCCGCGCTGATGCATCACTGGCGCGGGGCCGTGCTCATTCCGAAGGTGACGCTGAACGACGTGCTCACGAAGCTACAGAGCGGGGCGCCGGACGCGAAGCAGCAGGACGTGCTGAAGTCGGCGGTGCTCGCACGCGGGCCTGACTGGACGAAGATCTACCTGAAGCTTCAGCGGAAGAAGTTCGTCACCGTCGTCTACAACACCGAGCATCTGGTCCGGTACCGGCGGCAGTCGCCCGTGCATGCGTCGAGCATGAGCACGGCGACGAAGATCGCCGAGCTTGCCGACGCGGGAACGCCCGCCGAGCGCGAGCTGACACCCGGCGACGACCGCGGCTTCCTCTGGCGGCTCAATGCGTATTGGCGTTACGAACAAGTCCCGGGCGGCGTCATCGCCGAGTGCGAGTCGATCAGCCTCAGCCGGGATATTCCCATGGGCCTCGGCTATCTCGTGATGCCGATGGTGCGAAGCGCCGCGAGCGAGTCGATGGATCGGACGCTGGCAACACTGCGCGCGCGGTTCTAATCCCTGCGCGCACTTGAGTTGGTGTTGCGCGCAGGGATTAGGGGCGGGCTGAAGCCCGCCCCTCCGCCTGTCTCGGGACGAGCAATTCAGGCTGAACGCCAATTCACGCCAGTCCGGGGATTAGTCCGATCCGAATGCCGCGCGTGTGGTTGCGGGTTCGATGACCGTCGTCGAGAGGACGACTGCGATCGCGGAGCCGATCAGCGTCAAGGCCACTGACGCGTGCGGGTCGAGCATCTCGAAGCCGCCGGCGACCAGCGCGATCGCGAACAGCGCGTCGGCGATTCTGATCCACGGGCGCGTCGACCGCTGCTGTTGCTCGCGCTCTGCGGGATAGGACCGCACCGTAAAGACGAGGTGCAGCCGCAGGGTCGACGCCGTGATCACGGCGACGAGGGCCGCAACGAACAACATCATTCCCGCGCGGCTGGCCATGGTCGTTCGCACGAACCACAGCGGTGCGAGCAGGGCCACGTACGCCAGGCTGGCGGCGATCTGATGAAACTCCCACCACCATCGTGGGCTGCGGCGACCCGCCCCTTCGTAAACCGGCAGCGGGCCGGCCGGCGTCGACGCGGCGCGCTGAGGTCCGGACACGGCGTCGCGGGCGTGCTCGAGCGCGGTGATGAGCTCCTGCGTCGAACGCTGTCGCATGCCGGGCGACTTCTGCAGGCATGTCGAGACGACGGCTTCGAGCTGGGCGAGCGGCGCAGCGGCGGGTCCGAGCGCGGGCGCGAAATCGCGGAGCCGGCGGGGCTCGGTCTCGAGGATCCGCGCGATCGTCGACGCCGAGTCGCTGCCGAGAAACGGGTGCACGCCGGTGGCCAGCTCGTAAAGAATGATGCCGATCGAGAACAGGTCCGAGCGGAAGTCCACGGCGTCGCCGCGAATCTGTTCCGGTGACATGTAGCCGGGAGTGCCGAGCACGGCGCCGTCGCCGGTGAGCATCGCGGCGCCGGGGATGACATCGCGGAATCGCGCCAGGCCGAAATCCAGAATCTTCAAATCCCCGGCCGGCGTGCGAATCAGGTTCTCGGGTTTCAGATCGCGGTGCACGATGCCACGCTCATGCGCCGTCGCCACCGCGCGCACGATCCCCAGCCCGGCGTCGATCACGCGTGCGACGGGCAACGGGCCGCGCCGCAGTTCCTCGCGCAGCGTCTCGCCGGGCACGTACTCGGAGCAGATATAAAGGTGGTCGTCGAATTCCTCGAGCGCGTACACCGTGGCAATGCCGGGATGGGTGAGCGCTGCCGCCGCGCGTGCTTCGCGCGTCAACCGCTCACGACGGCCGGGATCGCGCGTGAAGTTCGGCGCCAGGGCTTTGAGCGCCACGGGGCGGCCGAGGCGCGTGTCCTCGGCGAGATAGACGATGCCCATGCCGCCCTCGCCGAGCACGCGCAGGATTCGGTACTGGCCGACAGTGCGTCCGACGAGGCTCTCGCCGGACGACATGGCCTGCGCGAAGATGTCGGCGGCCGACAGGTTCGGATGTTCGATGAAGTCAGCGGCACGATCGTGCGCGGCGAGCAGCGACGCGACTTCCGCGCCGAGTTCCGGGTCGCCTCCGCACTCCTCGTTGACGAAGGCGGCGCGCTCGGCAGCCGGCACCTCGAGCGCGCGATGAAAGATGTCGTTGAGGCGCGTCCAATCAGCTGGCACTGAGCTCACGCAGCAACCACGCCTTGGCGATGGTCCAATGTCGCTTGACCGTGGCGGGGGAGATCGACAGCGCGTCGGCGGTCTCCTCGACCGACAGCCCGCCGAAGAACCTCAGCTCGACGATGCGCGCCTGCTGCGCGTCGAGCTTGGCCAGGCCTTCGAGCGCGCGATCGAGCGCGACGAGATCGATGGTCGACTGGTCGGCGGCCGCCAGAAGCTGGTCGTCGAGCGTGACCTGCACCTGCACGCCGCCGCGCTTGGCGGCCCCACGCGCGCGTGCCCGTTCCACGAGCAGCCGGCGCATCGAAATGGCGGCAATCGCCACGAAATGCGCGCGATTCTGCCAGCGCGGCGCCTTGTCCTTCTTGAGGCGCATGTAGGCTTCATGCACCAGTTCGGTGGCCTGGACGCTCTTCGCCTGCTCCCGCCGGACGTAGTTGGCCGCCAGCCGGCGCAGCTCGTCGTAGACCTCTCCGATCAGTTGCTCGGCCGGGACGGCGCGATCGGATGGCACGGGTCGGATTATGCCGTGAGATTTCGTGGGCGGGCAAGTCCGCGGCGGATGAGCGCCTGCTTCTCCAGGCGCGACAGCTGCTTGATCGCGTACTCGCGCCTGAGCGCGCGCGTGATCGAGCGATAGCGCTCGACGAGCACCAGCTTGACCGGCAGCCGGCTCGCGGTGTACTTGGCGCCGCGGCCACGATTATGCGCGGCCGCGCGCTTCTGCGGATCGCGCGCGTAGCCGGTGTACAGCGATCCGTCGCGGCAGCGCAGGATGTAGACGCAGTGCACGGACGCAGATTGTACCGGGGAACCGCATCCCAGTCCCGCAGCTACCACGCCGCTGCGATTTTGCGCGGTGACCGGCACCTATAATCGATCAGCGACGTCACCATGCAGAACGATCGATCATGGCGACCCGGGCGTGTTCAGGGCATGTGCGTCAGCGTCTTGCTCGCTGGCGGATTCTGCTACAGCGCCGTCACCGGTGCGCGATCGTCACCGATGGCGCAGCTCGCCGATCGCACGACGCCGCTTCTTCAAAAGATGGATGAGACGCAGCGCGCGCACAGCCGTCTCTACGACCATCTGACCGACAGCGACAAGCCGTTCAGGTCCCGCGTCCGCTTGCTCGACCGCAATGAAGACGCGATCGAAGTGGGCGATGGCATCTTTGACATCGGCGAGGAACCGCGCACGCTGTCCGAGGTCGTTCGCGACCTCTCGTGCGGCGCCGGTGCGGTGTTCATCGGCACGATCCAGGGCGCCGCGTCCTTCCCGATCGCCGACGGCACATTTCTCTTTACCGACTACACCGTCGTGATTCAGGACGTCCTGCGGTACGGCAGCGCGCCGTCGCTGAGGCCGGGTCTGGGCACGGTGGTCACGCGGCTGGGTGGCCGCGTCGAGATCGACGGCGCGACGCGCCGGGCGATCACCGGCAACCTGCCCTTGCTACAGGTCGGCCGGCAGTATCTGTTCTTCGTGAAGCATCTCCCTGTCACGCGCGATTTCGAGGCCAACCTGCCGACGTCCGTCTTCGCGACGGACGGCAGCAAGGTGCGCGCCTTGCGTTCGCGCGATGCGTACATCTTTCAGCAAACCGGTGCGATGGAGCCGACCGCCGAGGCGGTCTATGAGGAAGTTCGCAACGTGATGTGCCGTTGAATTTCGACAGGGTGCGAGAAAGGCCGTCATGGCTTCGCTCGGCTTTCCGCGCGTGTGTCAGTTCGTCAGTTTCGCAGCACTGGTGGGCCTCTTCGTGTGTGTCGACGCGTCCGGCTCGTTCGGCCAGGTGTCCCATGCCCAGGGCGGGTGCACCGGCCGCATGCCTCCGTTGATTCCAACGACCGACCCCAACTACAACCGGGGATTCAGCCGCGACAACGAGATTCCGTATTTCATCGACGCATCGGCCTCGGACTATGAAGTCCAGCAGTTCGACGCCGCCTTCACGTCATGGCGGGTCGCGCTCGCCACCGTCGGCAAGACGGTTCGTTTCACGAAGACGATGGATCCGTCCCTCGCGCGGACGAGCGGCATTGAAGTGGTCATCGGCGCGACGACACCCGGCGATCCCGCGAACTTCAGGGTCGTGAGCCGCGATCCGGAGACCTTCGAACTGAGGGCGGCACGCATCACGATCGATCTGCGTGGCGGACCATCGCCGGGCACGTTGTACTTCGACCCGCAGGTGCCAGGCTACGACGCCGCCGGCTCGACGCCCGCGGCGATCACCAAGGGGATGATGCACGAGGTCGGTCACACGCTGGGCTTGCACCACTTTCCCGGCCGGGCCTGCACCGAGCAGCAATCGGGCGCGAGCGTGATGAACGGCATGTGCGGCATCAACGATCACGGTGCCACGATGAACGGCTCGTTGCGGCCGTCGGCGCTGGCGAACCGGCCGTCGGCGTGTGATGTGGCTGCCGTGTGGGCGATCACGTCAATGCCGGTCCCGCGTCCGCCGTCGTAGGGCAAACCTTTAGGTTTGCCTGCTGGCAGACCTGAAGGTCTGCCCTACGTACTGCATTCTCAGTGGCGGACGTCCGTGCCCGCGCGACGGTTGATCGTGGCGAAGAATTTGACGACAGGTGTCATCGGGATCATGCGCAGGACAAGTTCCCGCATGTAGCACGCGACCGGGTTCATCGTCCGCATGATCCGGGCGGTGCGGCGCCCCTGGCCGACGAGCACCGCGGTCTTCGGTCGCCGCTCGGCCTCATACGCCTTCAGCGCTCGTTCAATTCCGCTTCCGTCACTGAGCCGCTTGCCCAACGTGACGGCATCGACAATCGCCTGCGCCGCGCCCTGACCCGTGTGCGGCAGCAGCGGATGGGCGGCATCACCAAGCAGCGTGACGACGCCCTCGCCCCAGAAGGGAAGCGGGTCACGATCGAAGAGCTCGTCGACTCGCAGATCTTCGGTTGCGGATGTCACGGCGCGGAAGGTGTCGTCGAAGCGCGGCGCCATCAGCGCGAGGATCGCCTTTGGTTCACGCAGGTCAGGCGGCAACAGCTCACGGGCCATGGACAAGTACCAGTAGATGCCGGTCTCGCTGGCGCGCATGAGCACAGATTCCACGCCTCGACCGAAATACAGGATTCCCGAGTGATGACCCAGATGCTGATGTGCCCCCTGGACGGCACCTCGTATCGCGACGACGTTGCTGGGGCGCGGCGCTTGCTCAGTAGGATGGAGCACGCGCCGGATGGTGGAGTAGACGCCGTCGGCGCCCACGAGCAGATCGCCATCGACATCTCCGTCGGTGAGATGGAGCGTCACGCGACCATCGCGCAATGAGAATCCCGTCGCTTCACGGCTGACTGCGACACGCTCGAGGCCGACGGCCTCGAGCAATGCGCCGTGCAACGCGGGACGCAGCGCAATAGCCAGTTGGCCGCCAAGGGCCGCGACGACCGGAAACGCGCCGCGTTTGAGAACGGTCCCGTCCATTCGACGGACTTCGCCGGACATCGTCGCCGGCGCGAAGCTCCGCGCAAGGACGACATCCGCCACACCCAATTCGCGAAGCGCGGCCACGGCATTCGGTGCGAGGCTGACGCCGAAGCCCAGCTCGCGCGGCGACGACGCACGCTCGAAGATGCGAACGTTCCATCCTGCTTTTTGCAGGGCAATCCCGGCGGACAGTCCGCCGATGCCGGCGCCGACGATGAGCGCAATTCGCGCCACGACACGCCGATTCTATTCGGCTGCTACAATGGACGTCGCGACCGATTTCGCAGACCTTGTGGGGGCGATTTGGCTTCGACGGGGGCAAGGGACTTCGGGGTGCATGCCGAGCTTGTTCATCTCGCTCGTTAAACCGGTGGACAAAACAACGTAACTGCGAACACGCAGCTTGCGCTCGCGGCTTAATTAAGCCGTGACGTTCCCCCCAGTCAGCCGGCGGGCTGGGGACGAACGCCATTTAGCCGGATAGTTCCAGCGTGAGTCCGGCACGTTGGGGCGAATCTCATCGGACTAGCGCGCGTCGCTTTCGCCGTTCTTTGATGTCGCGCGCGAAATTTGAAGGACGGCTAAGCATGTAGAGTCCTGTGGCGACAGGCCTTTCGGACGCGGGTTCGACTCCCGCCGCCTCCACCACTCTCACTTCGTTCGAGTCGTGTCGGCGCCGTAGTCAGGCAGGTGGCTCCGCCCTTCGGGCTCGCCAACCGGCACGACTCCCGCCGCCTCCACCCCTCAGGCGCTTTGGCTCGGCACGCCGGACATCGCGTTCCTTCGTCGCACCATGACACCGGACATGATCGCGTACGCGACCTCATCCATCGCACGCTCGGCCGTTCGCGCGTTGACGAGCACGGTCTCGGCGTCGCCATCCGTGCGGACGTAATTCGCGGTCACGGTTTGCGCTCGACAGAGAAACAGATCCCGCAGGCGTCCGCCGGCGAGGTCAATCGCGGGGTCGGCTTGGATGGTGATCTCTTCACCCCTGATCGTGACGCATGACCACGCCACGGCTTACGTGGTCACCGAAACGATTCGCCCAGTCAACCTGACCAGGTGCGCGGTGTTTCAACTGGGGCAGGTCCAGAGCTGAGACGAGTCTGTCCTGGCGGTCGGATCCGTCGTGATGAGCACGGCACGCTCGCACCGGGGGCATTTGAGGATGAGATCGCGAAGGGCCGGCTGATTCACGAGCGCAGATAGTAGTGCAACTTCCGGGCGTTGGCGAATAGCCCGAATGGGCTACTCCGCGGTGGGCTGCCGCAGGGCGAGCGCTAGAGGGCCGCGGAATGCTCGTGTTGAAGGCCGTTGCGCCGATACGTGCCCGGGGCAGTACCAATCCAGCGCTTGAACGCCTTGCTGAACGCTGCCTCGGCGTCGTAGCCGACCTGACCGGCGATTTCACTCATGGTCTCACTGCCCGTTTGCAGCAGCCGTGAGGCCTTCGTCATCCGCCAGCGCGTGAGGTAGGTGAGCGGCGGTTCCTTGACGAGCTCGGCAAACCGCGCGGCAAACGCGGAGCGCGACATGCCGACCCTGGCCGCCAGCCCTTCGACGGTCCAGGCCTGCTCAGGATGCTGATGAATCAGGCTGAGCGCCTGCCCGATCTGTCCGTCAACGAGCGCTCGCAGCCAGCCACTCGCGTGTTCGCCCTGTTCCGCGACGTACGCACGCACAGCCTGGACGAACAGAATGTCCGCGAGCCGGCTGACCACCGTTTCCGCGCCCGGTTGACCGGACGCCATTTCAGAGGCGATGAACTGCAGCGTCGACTCGAGCCACTGCCCGGCGGTGCCGCGATCGCCGCGCACGTGAATCATCGGCGGCAGCGACGTGAGAAGGGGATTGCCGTGTCCGGCTTCCATCTGAAAACAACCGCCCACGAGCGTCGTGAGCGCGCCACCGCCGCCCAGTCGAAACACGCCGCCAGGCTGGCAGCCGCGGTGATTCTGACTGTTCTTCAGCGCCTCGAGCGCCGGCCGTGCCGGCGTACGCGCGCTGTCGCGAATCGTGTGCGGCTGCGCTTTCGGCAGCAACACGAAGTCACCACCGGCGAGTGCCACCGGCCGTGACGCGCCCTCCAGCTTCAACTCGCACGATCCGCGCGTGACCACATAGAACGCAGGACGCCCGCCACGCATCGCGAGTCCCCACGGCGCGGTGCATTCGAGGCGCCCCGAGATCAAACTGCGGACGTGTATGGACTCGAGGACTTCTGTCAGAACATCCATAGGACAGCCAGAGACCGATCATGTCACGAGTCCATTACCAGCCATTCCAGCTGGATGAATGGACATGAAAACTGGACTTTCCGTCATCGATCGGCCACGGGCGCTGGAGCATGATGATGGGATGCCCAGGCTCGCAACGTCCGGCGACGCGTTAGGCGCGCGCCTGTCCGCTATTCGCCGGTCGGGGAACGCAATTCGCCGGGTCGTGGTCGCTGGCCAGAGTGAGTTGCGCTCGGATATCGTAATAGGCTCGTACGTAGCGCTTCGACGGCGAAGAGCGTCGCGCTACGCGGCGCACCTCCGGCTCGCGACGCTCCCCGGTTTCCCAACGGAACTCCAAATGACGGACGTGTTCGATCCCGCGCACTCGCTCTTTTCCAAAAGCCGCAATCTGGGTCTCGCAGCGGCGTTGCTGCTGCTGACTGCGGCGTGCAGCGGCAAGCCTGCCGAGGGTGGGCCCGGCGGCGCGGCAGGTGGCCGCGAGGGCGGCGCCCCGGCGATGCCGGTCGAGATCGTGACCCTCGCGCCCAAACCGGTCGAGCAGACCGGCGAATTCGTCGGCACCGTGCGGTCCCGCAGCTCAACGACGATACAGCCGCAGGTCGAGGGCATCGTGACTGGTATCTCCGTGCGGTCCGGCGACAAGGTGGCGCCGGGCAAGCTCCTGTTCACGATTGACTCGACACCTCAAGACGCTGCCCTCGCGAGCCTGCAGTCTCAGCGCGGCGCGCAAGAGGCGGACGCGCAGTTCGCGCGGCAGCAGGCGCAGCGCTCCAAATCGCTGCTCGACGCGGGCGCCGGCAGCAAGCAGGAATACGACCAGGCACAGTCGCAGTTGAAAGCGGCTGAAGCGCAGCTGACTGCGCTCGACGAGCAGATCCGCCAGCAGAAGGCCCAACTCGCGTTCTATCGCGTCGTGTCCCCACGCGAAGGGACCATCGGCGACATCCCCGTACGCCAGGGCGACCTCGTGACCAAGACCACCAGGTTGACGACGGTGGACGACAACCGGGGACTCGAGATCCTGGTGAATGTGCCCGTACAACAGGCACCGCTGGTGAAAGTTGGCCAGCCGCTTCGTCTGCTCGACGACTCCGGCAAACTGCTGGCGTCCGAAAAGGTGGAGTTCGTTTCGCCGTCTGTCGACGAGACCCAGACGGTGCTGGTCAAGGGCACGCTGCCGGAACGCGCGCAGTTTCGCTCCGATCAGTTCGTCCGCGCGCAGATCGTCTTGAAGACCTCGCCGACGCTGACGGTGCCGGTCATCTCCGTGACGCGCATCAACGGCCAGTTCTTCGCCTACGTCGCGGAGCCGACCGGAGACAAGCTGATTGCTCATCAGCGGCCGATCGTGCTGGGGCAGGTTGTCGGCAACGACTACGTCGTCGTCTCCGGTCTCAAGGCCGGGGAGAAGCTGATCGTCGGCGGTCTGCAGAAGATTGGCGACGGCGCGCCGGTCATGGAACTTCCTTCACGAGGCGCGCAGCCCCCGCCGGCAGCCGACGGACGCGGCGGCGAGCGTGGACGCGGGGGAGAGTAGCGTGTTTTCTGAACTCTTCATCCGCCGTCCGATTCTCGCGACCGTCTGTTCGCTGCTGATCATTCTCGCGGGCGCGATTTCGATTCCGACGCTGCCCATCGCGCGTTTTCCGGATCTGACGCCCCCGCAAGTCAGCGTCTCGGCGTTCTACACCGGCGCGAACGCGCAGGCGGTCGAGAGCGCGGTCACGACGCCGCTCGAGCAGGTCATCAACGGCGTCGAGGGCATGCAGGACATCCGGTCGTCGAGCACGAATACTGGTAACAGCTCGATCACCATTACCTTCGAGATCGGGCGCGATCCGGACCTGGCCGCCGTCGACGTCCAGAATCGCGTGAACACGGCGCTCGGCCGCATGCCCGCCGAAGTGCGCGCCAACGGGATCTCGGTGACGAAGGTGACGGCCGGCTTCCTCGGCGCCATCGGCGTGTTTTCACCCGACAGCCGGTACGACGCGCTCTTCATCAGCAACTATGTCGACCTGTACATCCGCGACGCACTGAAGCGCGTGCCGGGCGTCGGCAACGTGATCATCTTCGGCGAGCGCAAGTTCGCGATGCGCATGTGGCTCGATCCCGACAAGCTCGCGGGCCGCGGGCTGACCGCGAGCGACGTCGTCAACGCGCTGCGCGAGCAGAACGTGCAGGTCGCGGCCGGCGCCGTCGGCGACTCGCCATCCGCGCCGACCCAGATGTACCAGCTGAGCGTGCGGGCCCAGGGCCGCCTGAGTGAAGTGCCGCAGTTCGAGAACGTCGTGGTCAAGTCAGGTCGCGACGGCGCGCTGGTCCGCATCCGGGACGTCGGACGCGTCGAGCTCGGCGCCGAGAACTACGCGACGACGTTGCGGTTTGAGGGCGTGAATGCGTCGGGTATCGGCATCCAGTTGCTGCCGACCGCCAACGCACTCGACACGTTCAAGGGCGTCCAGCAGGAAATGGAGCGGCTGCACAAGAGCTTCCCGCCCGGGCTCGAAGCCGTCATCGCGTTCGACAACGTTGGCGTCGTCCGCGAGTCCATCATCGAAGTGCTGAAGACCCTGGCCGAAGCCATCGGCCTCGTCATCCTCGTGATGTTCTTGTTCCTGCAGAACTGGCGCAGCACGATCATTCCGGCCATCACGATCCCGGTGTCGCTCATCGGCACCTTCGCGTTCGTGAAGCTCTTCGGCTTCTCGATCAACACGCTGACGCTCTTTGGCATCGTGCTCGCCACCGGCATCGTCGTCGACGACGCGATCGTCGTGATCGAGAACGTGGAGCGCCACATGCGCGAGTTCAAACGGAACTCGCACGATGCCGCGCTGGAGGCGATGAGGGAGGTGTTCGGCGCGGTCATCGTCATCGGCCTCGTGCTCGTGGCCGTGTTCGTACCGGTCGCGTTCTTCCCCGGCACCACGGGACGGATGTATCAGCAGTTCTCGCTGACCATCGCGTTCTCCGTCGTCTTGTCCGTGTTCAACGCCGTGACGTTCACCCCGGCGCTGTCGGCGCTGCTGCTCGCCGGGCAGCAGCACAAGACGGGCGGCTTCTTCGGGCCGGTCAACTACGTGATTGATGCCGGCACGAATGCGTACGTTCGGATCCTGCGAGGCGCGCTCAAAATCCGGTGGGGAATGATGCTCGCGTTCGTCGCGGCGCTCTGGGGCACGTGGGTCGTGTTCCAGCTCGTGCCGCCATCGTTCGTGCCCGACGAGGACGAGGGCTATTTCATCGCCATCATTCAGGCTCCTCCCGGGTCTTCGCTCGAGTACACGACGAACATCGCGAAGGAGGCTGAAGCCAAAATCCGGGCGCTGCCCGAAGTGGCGGCCGTGTTTTCGGTCGCCGGGTTCAGCTTCAGTGGCGCGGCGCCGAACCAGGGCCTGATGTTCGCGCGACTCAAGGGGTTCGAAGAGCGGCCGGGCAAGGAGCACTCGCTGCAGACGATCGTCGCAAGGCTGCAGGGCCCGCTCATCGGCGAAATTCCCGGTGCGTTCGTCATTCCCGTCGCGCCGCCGCCCATCCAGGGTTTGTCGGCATTCGGAGGCTTCCAGTTTGAATTGCTCGATCAGTCGGGCGGAGACATCTCGAAGCTCGCCAATGTCGCCTATGGCGTGATCGGGCAGGGCACACAGACCGGCAAGCTGGTCAGTCTCCGCACCAGCTTCACCGCCAACGATCCTCAGCTCGTTGTGGAAATCGACCGCGATCGCGCACGGAGTTTGAACCTGCCGATTCGCGAGGTGACCGACGCACTGGCCGTGCTGCTCGGGTCGGCGTACGTGAACGACTTCGACTTCAACAACCGCGCGTATCGCGTGTACGTGCAGGCGGACCAGCGGTTCCGCGCCGATCCGGCGAACCTCCGCCAGTATTACGCTCGGGCAGACAGCGGGCAGATGGTGCCGCTCGACGCCGTCGTGCGTCTGAGCGAGACGACGGCGCCGGCCGTCATTTCGCACTTCAACCTGTTCCGCTCAGCGGAAATCACGGGCGCGCCGGCGCAGGGCACGAGCTCGGGCCAGGCGCTGCAGCTGATGGAGCAGATCGCGGGCGAGGCGCTGCCGCAGGGCTTCGACTATGCCTGGGCGGGCCAGGCGCTCGAGGAAATCAAGGGTGGTGCGCAGGCCCTCTCCATCTTCGCGCTCAGCATTCTGGTCGTCTACCTGGTGCTGGCCGCGCAATACGAGAGCTGGGTGCTGCCGTTCATCATCCTGCTTGGTGTGCCGCTCGCTGTCATCGGCGCACTGAGCGCGCAGTGGCTGCGCGGCTTCTCCAATGACGTGTATTGCCAGGTCGGTCTCGTGATGCTCATCGGACTTGCGGCGAAGAACTCGATTCTGATCGTCGAGTTCGCCGAGCAGCTGCGCGAGCAGGGGAAATCGATTCTCGACGCCGCCGTCGAGGCCGCGCGTATTCGACTGCGGCCGATTCTGATGACGTCGTTCGCGTTCATCCTTGGCGTCATGCCGCTGGCGCTGGCCACCGGCGCCGGATCTGCGGGCCGCAATTCCGTCGGCACGGCGGTGGCCGGCGGCATGATCGCGTCGACGTTTCTTTCGATCATCTTCATTCCAGTGCTGTACGTGACCATTCGATCCATCGCTCCCGGCAAACCGGGGCGAGGCCGGCACGCGGCGGCCACTGTTGAGACAGGTGAGGCTCATGGATAGGACGCTGTTTCGTGCGAAGTATGTGGTGCGTAGTGCGAAGACTCTTTTTGCGCTGAGCCTGGTCCTGGCGCCGTCCGCGGCGCATGCGCAGACGCAGACGCCAGCGCCGGCGCAGACGCTGGCAGGCCCGCCGCCGATTCGTGTCGAGTTCGATGAGGCCGTGCGCCGCGCGATTGAGCGAAGCCCGACGATTGCGCAAGCCACGACGCAGATCGCGCAGGCGCAGGCCGTGGTGCGCCAGACCCGCGGCACCGTGCTCCCGTCGGTCAATGCGTCGGTCGCCACCACGACGTACAACGCGTCCCGTGGATTCGAAGGAGCCGTGACGCAGTCGCAGAATCAGCTGTCGGTGATCGGCGACGTGAGCATGCCGTTGCTTGCGCTCAGCCAGTGGGCGTCCGTCACGCAGAGCCGCGATCAGGTCGAGGTCACCACCCGGCAGGCGGCAGACGCGCGCACGCAAATCGCCTCGGCGACCGGGCGGGCGTACCTCGCCGTGATCGCTGCGCATCGGCAGATCGACGTCAACGAGCGCGCGCTCGAATCGTCACGCGCGCATCTCGACTACGCGACCAAGCGCCTCGAAGGCGGCGCCGGCAGCCGCCTCAACCAGATGCGTGCCGCGCGGGAGGTGAGCGCTGAGGAGGTGCAGCTGGAAGTCGCGCGCCTGTTGCTCATGCGCGCGCAGGAAGCGCTCGGCGTGCTGATGGCCGAGAACGGCCCGGTGGATTCGATCTCCGAGCCCGTGTTCGAGATTCCTCAGAACGTCGCGGAGAGTGAGTGGATGAACGCGCGGCCGGACGTCCGCGCCCAGCAGTCCGTGATTGCCGCCACCGATCGTGTGTTGCGCGACAGCTGGCGCGACTGGACGCCAACGGCGCACGTCGCGTTCGCGCCGCAGTACGTCACGCCAAGCAGCCTGTTTCTGCCATCGGGCAGCTGGCGCCTCCTCTTGTCGTTCACGCAGCCGATCTATGAGGGTGGTCAGAAACGGGCCACGAAGGCCTTGCGCGGCATCGCGCTGGATCAGACTCGGCTCCAACTGAGTTCGGTCGAGATTGAGGCCCGTTCCCAGGTGCGGACCGCGCAGCAGGAGGTGGACGGCCGCCTGCGCGCCATGGCCAGCGCCCAGCGCGCGGCGTCGCAGGCCATCGAGGTCCTGCGGATCACGACGTCCGCGTACGAGCTCGGCGCCACGACGAATATCGAAGTCATCGACGCGCAGCGCGAGGCCCGGGATGCAGAAGCCGCGGCAGTTCTTGCCGAAGACGGCGTTCGCATCGCGCGACTCGACCTGCTCGTCGCGCTCGGGCGGTTCCCACGCTGAGGGGG
>Ga0137451_1000349_pt1 | contig 14037 bp, 12 predicted proteins | sample EasRivERMGT500_2_FD_102336 | JGI IMG/M metagenome (GOLD analysis project Ga0137451, IMG submission 102336) | Soil microbial communities from meander-bound floodplain in the East River, Colorado, USA - East River MetaG ERMGT500_2 | ecosystem: Environmental > Terrestrial > Soil > Floodplain ... | reverse complement strand
TCGGGTCGACTGCGGCCCCGGTGAGCCGCGCGGCGTAGAAGCCGAAGAACGCGCCCAGCATGTAGACGTCGCCGTGGGCGAAGTTGATCAGCCGCAGGATGCCGTAGACCATCGTGTAGCCCAGGGCGATCAGAGCGTACACGCTCCCCCAGGTCACCCCGTTCACGAGCTGCTGGAGGAACTCCGACACGCTAGGAGTTCACGGGCCCGTCGCCTGCACGCGCGATGGGCACGTCAGGCCGGCTTGTTGGGCGGCGCGATCGACGTCCGGAAGATCTTCTTGCCGTCCTTGATCTCGATGACCACCGCCGGCTTCGAGGCGTCGCGGTTGGCGTCGAGCGTGATCGTCCCGGTCACGCCGGGATATTGCGCGGTGGCGGCGATGATCTCGCGCAGCTTGCGGCAGGCGGCCTTCCGCTCCTCGGTGCCGGCCTTCGAGGAGCCCAGGCCCGCGAACGCCTTGGGGTCCTGGGTGGAGAGTTGCTCGAGCGACTGGAACAGCACCTGCGCGGCGTCGTAAGCCAGACCGCCGATCGCGTCGGGATCGCCCTTGAACTTGTCGCGGTAGGCCTTGAGGAAATCCTGCAGCTTGGGATCGGGTGCGTCGAGCGCCCAGTGGTTCGAGTAGAAGCAACCGTTCATGGCCTCGCCGCCGATCTCGATCAGCTTCTCGCTCTCCCATCCGTCGCCGCCGATCAGCGGCACCGTGATCCCCAGCTCGCGGGCCTGGCGCGCGATCTGCCCGGCCTCGGTGTAGTAGCCCGGGACGATCACTGCCTCGGGGCGCTTGGCCTTGATGCTGGTGAGTGGTGCGCGGAAGTCGGCGTCACCCGCGCTGTAGGAGGTCTCCTCGACCACTGTGCCGCCCATGGACTGGAAAGCCTGAGTGAAGTAGTTCGCGAGCCCCACGCTGTAGTCGTTCTTCACGTCCTTCAGGACCGCGACCTTCTTGAGTTTCAAGTCCTCTGCCACGAACTTGGCCATCACCCAGCCTTGGAAGTCGTCGAGGAAGCACATGCGGAAGATGAAGTCGCCCTTCTTGGTCACCTCGGGGTTGGTCGAGGAGGGTGAGATCATGGGCACGCCCGCCTGCTGGCAGATCGGCCCGGCGGCCAGGCTGCGCGAGGACGCGACCTCGCCCACCACGGCGAGCACGCGGTCCTGGTTGATGAGCTTCTGCACGACGGTGGCGGCCTCTTCGGCCATGCCCCGGTCGTCCTCCACCACCACCCGCACCTTGAGCCCGCCGATCTTGCCTTCCTTCTTGGCGGTGAGCTCGTCGAGGGCGACCTCGACCCCGGCCTTGGTGGAGAGCCCGAAGGTGGCGTCGTTGCCGGTGAGCGAGCCGTATTCGCCGATCACCAGCTCGTCGTTGCCAACCGAGGCGCAGCCGGCTGCGACGAGCGCGAACAGGGCGACCGCGGCGAGGCCGAGGCGCAGCGAGAAACGCGAGGTCATGGTGGAGATCTCCTTCCGTCCGGCGTCGGAAGCGTGCGCCTTAGGGCGCGCGTCAGCGGCCGACGCGATCTCGTGCGAAAAGGCGGCGCCAAAGGGCGCCGCGGGTCTGTGAGAAGAGCCGGGAACAGGTAGCACGCACGCGCGCGGGGAAGCAAGCGGGACGGGGGCGCAGGACCGGGACCTAGTCGGCCCCCTCGTGGGACTTCGGTGGAGCCCGACCGCGGGGTGCGGGGGTGGGCTGCGCCCTCCGGGCGGCCCGGCGGCCCGGTCGCTCCTAGAAGTGGGCGCTCCAGGTGATGCCCAGGTTCGGGAAGATCGAGAACCAGGTCTCCTCGCCCTGATCGAGGGCGAGGTTCCCGGCGTCGTCCTTGGTCCGGGAGTAGTCGTAGCCGAAGACGTTGGTGTTGTTCGTGACGTTGATCACCTCGAGCGACGCGCCGAAGTCGCCGAGGCGCGTCGGCCACTTCCGGGTCACGCGCACGTCGAAGCGCATGTAGTCCGGGAGCCGGGCGCCGTAAAGCTTCTCGGGCCGGATGGCCTTGTCGGGCTGCCCCAGGTCGTTGAGCACGTCCACGAAGTGCTCGAGCGTCGCCGGCCAGCCGCTGTGATAGCCGAACGACCCGTTGAACGACCAGCGGCCGGTCCGCCACGTCAGGTCGGCGTTCGCCGCATTGCGCTGGTCCTGCGGATTGGGATGCGAGAGGTCGTACGTGAGCGGGTCGAGGCTGTTGACGTTCAGGATCTTCACCACGTCCTCGTCGGCGACCGAGTAGGAATAGCTGGCGCGGGCGGTGAGGTGCTCGCTCAGCGGCCGGTCGAAGTAGACCTCGACGCCCTTGCTGCCGTTGTGGTCCGGGAATACCTCGATGCGATCCTCGTTGGGCTCCGGGAACGCGTCGATGGCGCCCTTCCAGTTGCGGAACACCGGCCGCAGGTGCGTGCCGCGCTTCCAGTAGCCCTCGACCCGGAGCAGCGATCCCTTGGCGCCGGCCCAATCCCAGCCCGCGGTCCACTGCTCGGACAGCTCGGACCGGTAGTAGGTCGTCGCGTTGTTGAGCGTCGCGACGTCGTCGATGCCCTGCATCTGGCGGTAGTAGCCCCAGCCGACGCGCGCCGTCATGCCGCGTCCCAGATTCATCGCGGCGCTCACGCGCGGGCTCCAGTCGTTGTCGCCGGTCCAGGTCGCCTGGTCGTACCGCACGCCGGCTTCGAGGACCAGCGGGTCCAGCACGCGCCAGCGGTTGGACACGTAGGCCGCGAGCAGCGATCCCCCCTTCACGAAGTGCGTGTTCGTGAGGATCGGGAACTCAGGTGGCGGCCCCGGGTCCGGCGGCTCGGGGTCGTCCGGATCCCCGTACACGGTGGACTGCGACTTGTCGTCGTTGTGCTGCTGCCGGAAGTCGACGCCGAAGCTCAGGATGTCGCGGTCGGAAAAACCGTGGCTCCAGTCCTGTGCCGCCCCGAACGTCCTGTAGGTCCGGTCGTTGCTCACGTTGTAGAAAGCGTCGGGCTTGGTGATGTCCCGCTCCGAGCCGTCGCGGTTGCGGGTGACGAGCCCGCCCGAGAGCAGCGTGCGCACCGTGGTACGCGGGTTGAGCGCGACCTTGTACGTCGCCCACAGGTAGCTGTTGCCGTAGTGGTTGTCCGCGTGTTCCGTGGTGTTGATCGTGTCGAGGAAGCCGGTGGTGGCGGCGATGTCGTAGACGTATTTGTCGGCCGCGTGCTGGACTTCGAGCGACAGCTCCTGATTCGGGGTCAGCTTGTAGCTCACCTTCCCGAACACGTCCTCGTAGTAGGGCTTGGGCAGGTCCGCCTGATCGATGAACTGGAAGATCAAGCCCATGTAGCCCACGCGTCCGAACCCGAGCCACGAGCCCTTGTCGCCGGCGAACGTACCGCTGCCCATCGCGCGCGTGTTCATGAAGCTCACGCCCACGTCGAGGTTGGTGCGGTTGCGTTCCGGCGTCCGCGAGGTGACGTCGAACACGCCGCTGCGCTTGTTGCCGTAGCGCGCCGGGAAGCCGCCGGTCATGAGCTGGACGCCGTCGATGGTCTCGGCGTCGATGATGCTGACCGCGCCCTCGTTGAAGTCCTTGAGGTGGTAGGGCTCGTAGAGCTGGAGGCCGTCGAGCAGGATGAGCGTCTCGTCGTGCCGGCCGCCGCGGATGCCGAAGTGCGCGGAGTAGTCGTTCGACGCCAGGCCGGGCAGCCGGTTCACCGCCCGGAAGATGTCGTCGCCGATCTGCGGCACCGCCTGGACGTCCTCGCGCGACATGGTCTGGCGCGTGCCCGTGCCCTGGCCCATGAACGAGAAGCTGCCGGGCGTCACGGTGACCTCCTCGAGCCGCACGGCGTTGCGCGTGAGCTGCAGGTCGAGCGTGGTCGCGGCGCCCTCTGCGATCGTCAGCTCGCGGCGCAGCGGCGCGTATCCCATGTGCATGACACTCAGCGTGCATGAGCCCGCCGGCACGCGCTCCAGCACGAATCGTCCGTCGTCTTCGGTGTAGGTGTGAATGCCGATTCTCACCACGACGACCTCGGCCTGACCGATCGGCTCCCGCGACTCTGAATCAGTGACCCGTCCGCGCACCGTTGCCGTGCGCGGAGTCGCCGCGGGTGGCGCGCTCGCCGGCTGGGCCATCGCCGGCGACGAAGCGAAGAGGAGCACACCCAGCAGGAATCCGCGTGCTTCGGGGGACTTGGTCATGCTCCGTGTCTCCGTGAAAACGGAATCACCTGAAAACGCGATGGCCCCATACAATGAACGCTGGCCGAAATGAGAACTGCGACAACATACCCCGCTGACTTCTCGCGAATTGTCCGGGAATCGTGGGCCCCGGCGGCAGTGGGCCCGTCGCCAGAGAATCGGCCACAGACCGCCTGCCCGACACCGGATTCTGCACGCCAATTTCGGCACGTCGTCACGGGGGATCGATGCCGCGAAGGTGCTCGTGGACCCGGACGACCTGCCGTCCCCGGGTGGCGCGCGCCCGCGTGTCCGGCTAGAGTGCGCCGGCATGAGGCCCGCTTCGTGCGCATGGACGCGCCGCGCCGCCGCCGGCATCCTCTTGGCCGCGGCCACCCTCGCTTCGAGCTGCGGGCCGCATCACGTCTCCACTCCCCCGGCCCCGGGCACGGAACGGGCGACCGGCGGCGCGCCGTCCAAGCCCGGCTACGACGGCCGCGTGGACGACCTCGCAGCCGCCGACTCGAGCATCCTCGCCGGCAAGCGCATCGTGCTCGATCCCGGACATGGCGGGGTCTTCCGCGGCGCGCTCGGCGTCAAGGGCCTGACCGAGGCCGAGGTGAACCTGGGGGTGGCGCTGTTCCTGCGCGGGCTGCTCGAATCGCGCGGCGTCCAGGTCCTCATGACGCGCACCGACGACCGCGACTTCCTCTCGCCCGCCGACAGCACGCTGCGCGGCGACCTCACCGAGCGCATGCGGCTGGCGAACGCGTTCCGTCCCGATCTCTTCCTCTCGATCCACCACAACGCCGACGCGCGCGGCGCGCACGACGTAAACGAGACCCAGACCTACTACAAGCTCGGCGACCAGGGACCGTCGCTCGACGCCGCGCAGGACGTGCATCGCGCGCTGGTCCGCAACCTCGGCATCGAGACGCACCGGCTGCTGCCGGGAAACTACTTCGTGCTGCGGAACAGCGATGCGCCCGGCCTCCTCACCGAGGCCTCGTACATCACGAACCCGGACGTCGAAGCCCGGCTCGCGCTGGCCGCCAAGGAGCGGCTCGAGGCCGAGGCCCTGCTGATCGGCCTGGGCCAGTACTTCGCGCGGCGCACGCCGACGGTCGAGAGCTTCGTGGCATCGCGCGCGCGCGGCGGCGCCGCCGACACCGTCTTTGAAGACGTCTCCGCGCCGTTCCTCTCCGCGCGCATCGCGGGCGCGTTCGACGACGCCGCGCTCACCCTCGATGGCGTGCCGCGCGCCGGCCAGCGCCGCGGGGCGGAGCTGGAGTGGACGCTCGAGCCCCTCCCCGCCGGCCGGCACGAGGCGCGGCTGGCGGTGCGCCTCGCGGGCGAGGGCGCAGCGCGCGAGGCGCGCGTCGCCTTCGCGATTTGGCGCGCGCCCGCGCGCATCACCGCGAGCGCGCTCGAGCCCGCGCGCACCGCCGCCGGCTGGATCGTGCCGGTCCGGGTGCGGGTCGAGGACCGCGAGGGCTTCCTCGTGCCCGATTCGCTGGCGCTCCGTCTCACCTCGGCGCGCGGGGCGGGGATCGCGCCGGCCGAGACGCTGCTCACGGCCGCGGACGGCGTGGCCTGGGGTTACCTGCGCTGCTCGACCCGGCCGGCGCAGGCGGGCGCGGCCTCGCAGGCATCGGTCTCGCTCGTCACCCAGGCGGCGGGGCACGCCGCAGCTCACGCCGCGGCCACCGTCACCTTCGATCCGCGCAGTGCGTTGCGCGCCGCGACCCGCGGCGCATGGTCGGGCATGGCGCTCGCGATGCCGGAGGCGACGCCGCTCGCGAACGCCCCGGGCACGCGCGAGCCTGAGCCGGCCGTGCAGTGGCTCAACCGCGACGGCTTCGCCACCCTGCTGCCCGGCCCGGACGGGCGCATCACGGTGCCCGCGCTGCCCGGCTACCGCGCGTGGGGCGCCGACTCCGTCCTGCCGCCGCGCTTGGTCGCGATCGCGGGCGGGGCGCTCCACGGCCGCCGCATCGTGCTCGATCCCGACGGCGGCGGGGATCAGAACGGCGGCGTGGGGCGGAGCGGAACGCGCGGCGCGACCCTCAACCTCGACCTCGCGCGCGCGCTCGCCGGAATGCTCTCCGCAGCAGGTGCTACGGTCACGCTCACGCGCGACGGCGACTTCGCGCTCTCCGACGTGGAGCGCGTGGAGAAGAGCGAGCGCTTTCTCGCCGAGCGCTTCCTCCGCATCGGCCACCGCGCCGAGCCGCCCATGATGGGCCACTACTTCTCGAGCGCCGCGGGCAAGGCGTGGGCCGGGCGCAGCGCGGAGGCGTTCGCGCGCCTTTCCCTTCCGGCCGCAGCACCTGCGGAAGACGCGCAATATCCGCTCCAGCAGACCTCGTGCCCCGCGCTCTACGCCGCCCCGGCGCGCGTGGATGAAGCGGAAGTACGCCTGCTCGCGCCGGGCACGATCCGCGCAGAGGCTTACGCGCTCTTCCTGGCACTCGCGCGCGAGTGGGCGCTGAATGCCGACTGGCCGCTCGACTCGCTCGAGCTGCGCGATCCCGCGGGACGGCCGGTGGCGGGAGCTGCGGTGACGCTGGGCGGCGCGCTCGTCCTCGAAAGCGATGCGCTGGGGAGGATTCGCTTCGCGCGCACCGAGCCCGGGCCTATCGAGGTCGTGGTCCGCGATCCGCGCGCCCGGGCGCGCGCGCTTTTGCTAGACTCGGACCGTGGCGTCGTCCTGACCGGAAACAACGACCGCTGACCCCACCTCCGCCGGTCAGCCCCGGGGCGTAGGTATGGATCACGGCAGCCATTCGTATTTCGCCGAGCGCCGGCGCAACGCACGGCGCCTCTCCTTCATCGCGGCCAGCACCGGGCTCATGATGCTCGCGGCGCTGGGACTCGGCCGACTGCCCCCGATCCAGCGCGCAATCCAGCGTGCCAACGATGATCCCATGCGCTTCGGCTTCGAGGGCCAGGAGCAGTACGTGCGCCGCATCACGCTCACGCAGCCGCCCGGCGAGGCCCAGACTCTTCGCAATCTGGGCGCCGTGCTCGAGCGCTCGGCGCGACGCGGGGGCGCGCCCACTCCGGTCTCCTCGAGATCCCGGGCCTCAGAGCCCGCGACGCGCTCGCATGTCCTGGGGCCGGGGGACGCTCCCGAGGACCTGCTGGCGCGCGCGTTCAGCCGGCGCTCCGACGTCCCGGTCATGCAATCGGAGGACCTCATCATCGAGAAGCTGGTGCGCCCCGCCTACCCCGAGTACGCGTACGAGCACAACATCGAGGGGCGCGTGGCGGTGATGGCGCTGGTGGACACCACCGGCCGGGTGGTGGAGGTGCAGGTGGAGGCGGACGACATCCTCGCCCGCCACGAGTTCGGCCCGGCGGCGAGCGAGGCGGTGTGGCGCTGCGTGTTCCGCCCCTACCGCGTCAAGGGCCAGGTGCGCGAGGTCTACGCCATGTTCCACTTCAATTTCACGATCGACTAGGGTTCCGTAGCCTACGGTCCCGCGACGCTCCGACCGTGCGAGACGGTGTAGACGGGGAGGAGGGCGCCTTCCGCCGCGCAGTCGAGGAAGCGCAGCGCGGGCTCGCCGCCCTGGCGCTCGACGCGCGCCGCGAGCGCCACCGCCAGCTCCTCTGGGCACAGCGCCCCCTGACGCACCGCGGCCGCGATGAAGCGGCCGGTGATGTACCCGCGCACGTGGAGCGGTCCGGCGCGCTCCTCCCCAGCTGCGCGCGCCACGCTGTCGAGTCGCGCCATGGTCCGCGTGGGCACCTGCCAGTCCTCGGCCACGTGGCGCGCGCCCTCGAGCATGGCGCGCGTCTCCGCATGGTACTGATCGGGCGAAAGCTCCTCGCTGCCGCACAGCCGCACCGCGATCTTCTCCTGCGCGAGCTGCCGGAGCAGCGCATCCGCCTCGCGCGAGTCGCCGTCCCAGAACAACACGTCCACCCTCTGCGCCGTCATCGCGCGGATGGCCGCGCGGAAGTCCTCGGCGCCCGGCGCATACGTGTCGCGCCACACCACCGGGAGCCCGAGCGACTCTGCTGCGGCTGCGAAGCGCTCGCCCAGCCCGCGGCGCCCGGTCTCGGTCGAGTGGAGCACGCCGATCGCGCGCGGCGTCCCCTCCTTGCACGCGCGCGCCAGCGCCGACGCCCGGCGCGCGGCCGACGGGCCGATCTGGAACACGCCCGGGCCCACCGCGCCAACGCTCTCGTCGGTCGCGGTCGGGGACACGAGCACCGCGCGCGCGATCCGGGCGCCGGTCGCGAGCGAGAGCGTCGGCACGCTCAGCAGCCCTCCCACGATCACGCCGCTCGATTCCAGCGCGGAGTCGAGCGCAGCTGCCACCCGCCCGGAGTCGTCGTCGCCAGTGGGCCAGGTGCGCAGCTCGATCGGCGGCTCGCCGCCGCTGCGGGCCTCGGCGAGGCCGTACTGCAGCCCGAGCCGCACCGCGCGCCCGTACGATTCGTACGCGCCGCTGCCCGGCAGCAGCGCCGCCACGCGGAACACCGAGGCCCGCGGGCGCGCGGGCGGACCGCCGTCCCAGCCCAGCGCGTCGATCTGCTTCTTCACCCGGCCGGGCGCAACCATCGCCAGGCGCGTCACGAGGCGCGACCGCAGCGCCCGGCGATCGCTGCCGGCCTTCGCCAGCGCCGCCTCGATCAGCGGGCCCTCCGACTCGCCCAGCTCGGAGGGCGAACGGCGCAGCACGTAGAGGATCTCGGCCAGGGTCGCCTTCGAGGCCCAGCGCCCGAGCAGGTCGCCGCTCGAGCCCCCGCGCGACGCGGCGAGCGCGTCCGCGCCCGCGAGGTCGAGCGGCGGGGCGGCCGGCGCGGGCTGTGCTGCCACGAGCATCACGAGCGCGACCAGCGCCGCGCCCGCTGTGATCCGCCGGGGCATCAGAGGTTGAACTTCCCGAAGTCCTCGGGATTCAGCTTCTCGAGGTAGCGCCGCAGCTGCTCGGCCTTCTCCTCCTCGGTCAGCTCGCGCGCGGGACGCTCGGGGCTCTCCGCCTCCTCGGCCCGCGGCGGCGGCTGGAGCAGCTTGTCGTTCACGAAGATAGGGGCCCGCGCGCGGAGTGCCAGGGCGATCGAGTCCGAGGGCCGGGCGTCGAGCGCGAGCATGTCGTTTTCGCGCTGCACGAACACGCTCGCGTAGAACGTGTTCTCGCGCAGGTCGGAGATCACGACGCGCACGATCTTGGCCTTGAGCCCCTCGACCACCAGGAACAGCAGGTCGTGCGTGAGGGGGCGCGGAAACGGATCCTCGGAGAGGATGCGCCGGATCGCCATGGCCTCGCCCGGCCCGATCCAGATCGGCAGGATGCGCTCGCCTTCGACCTCGCGCAGAATGACGATGTTCTGCTGCGTCTTGCTCTCGACGATCAGTCCGTTCACCCGGACTTCGACGGCGTTCACGGCTTGCCGGTCGAGCCCTTGCGCGCGCGCGGTGCCGCTCCGGAGCGGCTCGAATCCGCCTGCGCGTTGATGAACGACGGCGCTTCCTCGGTTCTCATGTGCTCCACCATCCACTGCGCGGAAGCCGCCAGCTCGGAGTCGGGGTAGCGCTTGAGCAGCCGACGGAATGCCTTTTCCGCCTCGTCGTAGTTCTTGAGCTCCTCGGAATAGATGAAGCCGATCATGAACTGCGCCTGCGCGCTGACTTCGCTGTCGGGGTATTGGTCGAGCAGTTTGTTGTAGAGCTCGACCCGCTTGACCGCGAGCCCGGCGTTCTGGGCCTCCTGGAACATGTCGCGCGGGCTCTTCTTCTGGCTCAGGAAGCTCTCGATCGCCGCCGAGTCGGACTTCACCCCGACGCTCTGCCGCGCCGCATCGAGCTGGGTCTTGTAGTAGTCCTGCGAGCGCTGCGACCCGATCTGGCGCATGATCCCCGCGCGCACCTGCTCGAACGGGCGCGTGCTTTCGGGCTTCAGCGACTCCACCTTGATCACGTGCCAGCCCCGGTCGGTCCGGCAGGGACCGCCGATCTTCCCCGCGCCCAGCGCGAACGCCGACTCGGCGAGCGCGGGCTGCGTGCCGAGCGACGAGAAGATGCCCTCGTGCGTCACGGTGCCGAGCGAGCCGCCGCTCGCGCGGGTGAGCGTGTCGGAGGAGTATTTCTGCACCAGCTTGTTCCAGTCCTGCTTGCCCCGGGCCCAGCCCAGCAGGCGCTTGGATTCGGCCTGGGTCTTGGACTGGATGTGCCGAACCGTCACGGTGGCCGGCACGTGGTAATCGGCGGCGTGCGCGTCGTAGTAGACGCGCGCCTCCGAATCCGAGGGCGCCGCGTTCTGAGCCATCACCTCGCTCACGTACGTGCGGATCAGGAAGTCGCGCCTCTGCTGCTCGATCTGACGCTTGACCTGGGGCCGCTCCGGCACGCCCTTCCGGGTCGCGGCCTGGAGCCACACCTTCTCCTCGATGACGCGGTCGAGCAGCTGCTGCCGGCCCTCGGGAGTCGAGTAGTTGGCGCGCACCTGCTCGGGCAGATCGGCGATGCGCCGGTCGAGGTCGGCGCGCGTCACGGTCTCCTTGCCGATCCGCACCAGGACCCGGTTGGAGTCGTGCACCGCGGGCGTCGTCCGCGCGGGCGCGCGCGCGGACTTCGCGGCGGCGGCGGCGTGCCCCGGCGGCACGGACGCCGCCAGCGCGAGCAGCAGCGCGAACGCCGCCCACCCGCGGATTCGCGCCGCGTTCATGCCCGGACCACCCACACCTTCACGGTCGCCGTCACCTCGTTGAAGATGCGCACCGGCACGTCGTAGCGCCCGAGCTGCTTGATGTGATCGGGCAGCTCGATCCTGCGCTTGTCCACGTCGTGCCCGGCCTTCGCCAGGGCAGCGGCAACGTCGGCGTTCGTGACGGATCCGAACAGCGTGTCCTCCTCGTTCGCCTCCGCCGGGATGTTGACCTCGACGCCCTCCAGCTTCGCGGCCTCCGCGCGCGCCTGCGCCATGCGCTTGTCCGACTGGGCCGTGCGCTGGCGCTCCAGCTCCTGGAAGAGGTTTGCGGCCTTCTCGCCGGCCGCGATCGCGAGCCGCCGCGGGAGCAGGTAGTTCCGGGCGTAGCCCGGCTTCACGTGGACCATCGAGCCCTTGGCTCCCAGTCCCTCCAGGTCTTCCAGCAGGATGATGTCCATCGCTTCTCCTATTCCTGGTCCGCGCCAGGCTCCAGGCGGCGGAAATCCAGCCACACGTCGCCCAGGCCGACGGCAGCCGTGGTCAGCATGAATATCGGCATCGCAACCGCGAAAACGAACAGCATCGTCAGCACGATGAGGGAGGGCGGTACGCCGCGCGCGAGAAGCAGCGATTCTACGACCGCGATCCCCTGAACACAAAACCCGAGCAGCGTATTGAGCAGCAGCGTCCATGCGGTCGGCGCCCATGGCGGCCACTGGGCCACCAGCAGCGCCAGCCCCGCGAGGAACACCCAGATCGCCCCGTCCGGCAGGCGCCAGTCCTGGAAGCGCGCCCGGGAGAGCTGCGGCCAGCGCAGGGACGAGGCCGCGCGGGACGCCAGCGCTCGCCCGGCACCCACCAGCAGGATCATCCAGGCGAACAGCGCAGTTGGAACGACGTGCGGGAGCAGGCGGGTGCGCAGCTCGGCGTTGTCGGCGACCGCCCGCTCCAGCGTGGCCAGCCGCCCGCCCTGGTCGCCCACCCGACCCAGGAGCCGCACCAGTTCCGTGTCGCTCGCCTTGAGTTCGCGGTCCACCTCCTGGACCAGCTGTGGATAGCGCAGCAGCCACGGCAGCCCGGCCGCCAGCACCAGCACCGGGATCAGCATCCACGCCCGCTGGCCACCGGTCGTCCCCTCGCCTTCCTCCCGCAGCCCCATCCATGCCCCGGTCAGCGCGCAGGCCGGAATCCACCACGCCCACAGGCCCAGCGAGCCCTCGCGGAGCATCGTGACCCCGAAGAACGCGACCGGCGCCACGAGCCCCCACAGGCCGAAGCGCCAGCAGGCCAGGAGCGACGCCGCCACCGCCACCGGCACGACCAGCCACAGCGCGCCCCACGGCGGCGGGGTCTGGAGGGCGAACAGCCCGAGCGCCGTGACGAGGAGCACGCTGCGGAGCCACGGAATCGCGCCCCGGGGGCGCGCCGGCTCAGCGGTAGAAATCACTGGTGAAGGGCAGCAGCGCCAGCACGCGCGCGCGCTTGATCGCGGTCGTGAGCTGCTTCTGATGCCGTGCGCAGGTTCCCGACACCCGCCGCGGCACGATCTTGCCGCGGTCGGTCACGAAGCGTCCCAGCCGCTTGTCGTCCTTGTAGTCGACGAAGCCCACCTTCTCGAAGCACAGCTTGCAGTACTTCTTTTTGAAGCTCTTGCCTTCCCGTTCTCTGGCCATCTTCGGTTTCTCACCTCCCTCGAGTGCGGGACCCTGGTCCGGGGCCCCGGTTCGCTACTCGTCCCCGGCATCCTCGGCAGCCGCCACCGCGTCCGCGTCCACCTGCGGCTGCGTCAGCTCGGGCGGAACGTGGATCACGGTGAGGCTGCGGAGCACCGATTCGTTCAGCCGGAACCTGCGCTCCAGCTCCTTCACCGAGTCGCCCGGCCCCTCGTACAGCACCAGCGTGTAGATCCCGTCGCGGCGACGGTCGATCTCGTAGGCGAGGCGCTTCTTTCCCCAACGCTGCACTTCCAGGACCTCGCCGCCCAGCCCCTTGATCCACTGGACCACGCGGTCCACTTCCTCGTTCACCTTGGCCTCGTCCAGCCCCGGGTCGAGGATGAATGTCGTCTCGTACTTGGTCACGGTTCCGGATCCTCCTTGCGCACTCTGCGATTGAACCGGTTCATCGCGGCGAGCATTCCCTCGCCGATCCAGCACTCCGCGGCGTCCGCGGCCTCGAGAAGCGCCTCGGCCACCCCGGCTTCTTCGCTCTCACTGAACTCGTCCAGCACGTGCTCGCGCAGCGCCTCGCCGGGCGCTTCGCCCACCCCGATGCGCAGCCTCGCGAATTCCCGGGTGCCGAGCGCTTCCCCGATGCTCTCGAGCCCGCGGTGTCCGCCGCTCGATCCGCCCGGGCGAAGCCTCACCATCCCGACCGGCAGGTAGACGTCGTCCGCAACCACCAGCAGCTCCCCGATCTCGAGCGGATGCCGCGCCTGCCAGGCCGCGAGCGACAGGCCGCTCTCGTTCATGTAGCCCCGGGTCCGCAGCAGCGCCACCGCACGTCCGCCGGGCGAAGCCTCCCACGCGCGGTACTCCGGGGCGGACTCGGCCGGCCGCGCCTGCCAGCGCCGCACCAGCTCCTCCACCACCCGCGCGCCCACGTTGTGCCGGGTGCGCTCGTAGCGCACGCCGGGATTGCCCAGCCCGAGCACCACCACCGGCTACTTCTTCTCCTTCTTCTCCTTCTTCTCCTCGCGCTTGTCGTCCTTCTTCTCCGCCTTGGCGTCCCCCTTCGTGGCCTCGCCCTCGCCCTCCTCGTCCTTCTTGCCCTTGGTGATCACTTCGGGCTCGGCCGGCGCTCCCTCGGCCACCGCCACCTCCTCCGCCGGCTTCTCCTCCATCACGGTCGGCGGCACCACGGTCGCAAGGGTCGCGTCGGACTCGGTGAGGATCACGACGTTCGGCACCGACAGGTCGCGCACGTGGACCGAGTCGCCGATGTTGAGATGGCTCACGTCCACGGAAATCGAGGGCGGGATCGCCGTCGGCAGGCAGCGCACCTCGACCTCGCGCACGATGCTCTCGAGGATGCCGCCGCCGTCCTTGACGCCGATCGCGAGGCCGGTGAAGTGCAGCGCGACCTTGACCTCGACCGTCTCGGTGAGCGAGATGTGCTGGAAGTCGAGGTGCAGGATGTGACGGCTGACCGGGTCGTACTGCACGTCGCGAATCAGCGCCGTGTACTCGCTGCCGTCGAGCGCCAGGTTCACGATCGGATTGCCGCCTTCGT
>Ga0137451_1000348_pt1 | contig 14049 bp, 11 predicted proteins | sample EasRivERMGT500_2_FD_102336 | JGI IMG/M metagenome (GOLD analysis project Ga0137451, IMG submission 102336) | Soil microbial communities from meander-bound floodplain in the East River, Colorado, USA - East River MetaG ERMGT500_2 | ecosystem: Environmental > Terrestrial > Soil > Floodplain ... | reverse complement strand
GCGTCACATCGTGGACCCGCAACCCGGGGATTTCGAGCGCCACTCGCCACTCACGCCGCTTACGCGTAAGCCGCAGTTGACCGTCAGCGGCGCCAGGGAAGAGAATCTACGTCGGAGGAATCACCCATGGAATCTTCCGCACACAGCCAGCGCCGCGCACCCTCTCCCTTGCCCCGCGACGTCAACACGCGCGCCGCGCTGCGCGTGGTGCCGACCGGCGCCGCGCTTGGCGCGGAGATCCAGGGGGTGGATTTCTCGCTGCCGGTGCCCGAGGACCTGAAGGCGGCGCTGCGCCAGGCGTGGGCCGACCATATGGTGCTGCTGGTACGCGGCCAGAGGCTTTCCGACGATCAGTTGCTCGACACTTCCGGCATCTTCGGCCCGCCGCACGACGCGGCCTCGCGCAAGTACCACCTGGAAGCGGGCCACGCGGTCGACGATACCTACCAGATATCGAAGCATGCCAGCATCACGATCATTTCCAACCTCGACGCCAGCGGCAGGCCGGTGATGGACAACGGCGGGCTCGGCAGCTACGAGGTGGTATGGCACACCGACAATTCCTACGTGAAGGTGCCGCCCGCGGGCAGCATGCTCTACGCGCTGGAGGTACCGCTGAACGGCGGTGGTGACACTTCCTTCAGCAACCAGTACCGCGCCTGCGAGGAACTGCCGGAGGACCTGAAGCGCGCGATCGAGGGCAAGTACCAGGTGCACGATTCGAGCCGCAACAGCGCGGGCGTGCTGCGCCCCGGCGTGAAGCTGCCGGCGACGCCCGGGGAAGTCGAGGGGCCGACGCACCCGCTGGTTCGCGTGCACCCGGTGACCGGCCGGCGCGCGCTCTATCTCGGCCGGCGGCGCACCTGGCCGTCGAACTACATCGTCGGCATCCCGAACGCGGACAGCGAGCGGCTACTCGACCGCCTGTGGGCGCATGCCACCCAGCCGCAGTACGCGTGGACCCACCGCTGGCGCGTCGGCGACATCGTGCTGTGGGACAACCGCTGCTGCATGCACTACCGCACCGAAGTGGATGTGGCGCAGCGGCGCGTCATGCACCGCACGACGATCAAGGGCGAGCCGCTGGTCGCGCCGTGGGACAAGTCGGGCGATGCAGTGATGCCGCTGTAAAGCGTTACCGCCAGGCTCGCTATACCGACTCCGGCGCAGTTCCTTCGCGCCGTTCGGGTTCGGTTCTTATTCCCGCCGCGTCTGTGGCGTCTTGGCGCCTTGGCGGTTCCATAATTGTCTTGCTCTTCCTTCGTGTCCTGTGCGCCCTTCGTGTCGGGGCAATTCCTGACGGCCCCTTCGACAAGCTCAGGACAGGCTTGGCGGTAAGGCTTCGGGGTGACGAGAGACGCCCGCTCAGCGGGCGGCGCGGGCGCAGGCATCCGCATCCTGCTGGCACGTATCCTGGCAAGCCTGCGCCCCGGTCGAGTCGGTAGTCGAGCGCCGGCAGTGCTTCATGCATGAAGTGAGCACATCCTTGCAGCCTGGCCCGGTGTCCGTTTCCATGATGGTCTTGTACAGGTAGTACCCCGCCGCGGCGAGTATCGCCAGGACCACCAGGTTGCCGATGAGGCTCAATCCGCGCTGCCGGAGCTTCACGCGGCTTTCCCCGTGTGGCATGGCGCAGTGCAAAACACGATTGTCATCACTTGGCCGGCCATGCCGGCTCAGGGAGCGGCCGCCTTCTGCCAGGTTTCCCGGCGGAACTGCTTGCGGCGCGTGGCGGCCGGAAGCCGGCCTTCGAGATACTCGCGGATGCGTTCGGCGACCGCCTGGCGAATATTCTGCGGGACGGATTGCGCGGACGCCTCGAAGCGCTCCGCGACATCAACGTCCGCGGCGCGGCTGTCCGATTCCGCTCCGTCGTGGAAAAAGCCGCCCGCGCGGTGCCACACCAGGGCCTTCTCGGCCGGGGCGATGCCGTAGCAGAGCTGGAACAGGGTGATGTCCCCCTGCTCGGTCTGCCACACGAACAGGTCGAAATAGTCGTCGTGGAACCAGCGCCGGCGGGTGCGGGGCTCGTCGGTCACTCCCTCAATTTCGCGCAACATGCCGCCTCCCTTTCGTAAGTATAAACCTTGCGCATAGACAAGTATCCTGCAACCGAAGACCATTGTCCGGCGCAGGGTCCACCGTGATGCGGAAGACCGTGGCACCGCGCGGGACTGGTACTTTCCCTTTGTAAAGAATAGAATACATCCTGTGCGGGCCTTGGCCCGTTTCCGGAGACAGCGGAGCGAATGGCCAAAAAGTACGACGAGAGTTCCGTCAAGAAGTTGCGGGGCATCGAGCCCGTCCAGCGGCTCCCGGGGATGTATACCCGGACATCCGACCCGACCCACATCATCCAGGAAGCCATCGACAACGCGGCCGACGAGGCGATCGGCGGGCACGCGGACCGGATCGATGTAACAGTGCACGCCGACGGCTCGGTCACCGTCACCGACAACGGCCGCGGCATCCCGATCGGCATCCACCCCGAAGAGAAGATTCCCACCGTCGAGCTGGTGCTGACCGAGCTCCACGCCGGCGCAAAATTCTCGCGCACCGATGCGGAAGCAGCCTACAAGTTCTCCGGCGGCCTCCACGGCGTGGGCGTGTCGGTGACCAACGCGCTGTCGGAGCGCCTCGAGGTCGAAATCAAGCGCGACGGCGGCGTGCACGCGATCGCGTTTGCCGATGGCGCGGTCACGAAGAAGCTGAAGAAGACCGGCAGCGTCGGGGAGAAGAACACCGGCACGTCGCTGCGCATCTGGCCGAACAAGAAGTACTTCGATTCACCGAAGGTGTCCCTCGACGACCTCGAGCGCATTGTCCGCTCCAAGGCCGTGCTGCTGCCGGGTGTGAAGGTCACGCTGAATATCGAAACGGCGAAAGAAACGAAGAAGCAGACCTGGAACTACCCGGAGGGAATGAAGGGCTATCTCACCGAACTGATCGGAAAGGGCAACGCCGTCGCACCGGTGTTCGACGGCGAAAAGTACGTGAGCGAAGCGGATGCCAACGGCTTCCACACGGGCGAGGGCGCGGGCTGGGCGTTTGCTTTCGTCGACGACGACAAGGGCTACGGCGAGTCGTACGCAAACCTTATTCCCACCCCCGCCGGCGGCACGCACGAGGCGGGCCTGCGCGAGGGCATTTTCGAAGCGATCAAGACGTTCGCCGAGTACCACAACATGACGCCGAAGGGTGTCAAGCTCCTCGCTGATGACGCCTGGTCGCGCACGGTCTACTTCCTCTCGGTCAAGGTGCTGGAGCCGCAGTTCCACGGCCAGACCAAGGAAAAGCTCTCCAACCGCGACGCGGTGAAACTGGTTGCGGAAATGGTGCGCGATCCCTTCGCGCTGTGGATGAACGGTAACGTCGAGCACGGCCGGAAGATCACCGACCTGGTGATCCGGCAGGCGGTCGAGCGGTTGCGCACGGTGCAGAAGGTCGAGCGCAGGAAATCCTCGAGCGTGGTCATGCTGCCCGAGAAGCTGACCGACTGCGAGTCCACCGACATCAAGGACAACGAGCTCTACCTGGTCGAGGGCGACTCCGCCGGCGGCTCGGCCAAGCAGGCGCGCGACAAGCGCTTCCAGGCCGTCTACCGCATGCGCGGCAAGGCGTTGAATTCCTGGGAGGTGAAGCGCGAGCTGCTGTTCTCCAACGCCGAGATCCACGACATCGCGGTGGCGCTGGGTGTGGACCCGCACGACGAGAAGGACAACCCCGATCTTTCCGGACTGCGCTACGGCAAGGTCGCCTCGATGACCGACGCGGACGTGGACGGCGCACACATTGCGGTGCTGCTGTTGACGCTCTTCTACCGCCATTTCCCGAAGCTGATCGAGCGCGGGCACATCTACATCGCCTGCCCGCCGCTCTACAAGGTGGACGTGCCCGGCCACGGCAAGCGGCAGGCAAAGAAGATCTACGCGCTCGACGAGGAGGAGTTGAAGTCCATCCTCGACCGCGCGCGCGACGACGGCATCAAGCGCGAAGCGGTTTCGATCCAGCGCTTCAAAGGCCTCGGCGAGATGAACCCCGGGCAGTTGTGGGAGACGGCGTTGAACCCCGACACGCGGCGCCTGCTCAAGGTGCGCATCGAGGACAAGAACAGCACCTACAAGCTCTTCAACATGCTCATGTCGAAGAAGGAAGCGGAGAAGCGCTGCGAATGGATGGAAGAGAACGGCAGCACGGTCGAGGCCGATGTCTGAGATGGCGTTGCAGATGAAGCGTAGCAGATACAACGTCTCAGATACAACGTCGCAGAGAAGGCGTCGTGGATAAAGCGTTGAAAGCACGCTGTCGCCGAGACGCAGCATCTGGGACGCTCTATCTGAGACGCTACACCTGAGACGTTTTATCTGAGACGCAGTATGCGCGAGTAACGACGGACGAGCGACATGCCATGACAGACACCCGCACGCGCACGCGGCGCGACAAGGACGAGGTCACGCTGGACCTTTTCGAACCGGCGGACGCCCAGGCAACCGGAAATGCAGACATGAAGAAGAAGGCGGAAGGCGGAAGGCGGAAGGCAAAAAAAGCCGATAAGGAAAATAAGGGGCGGCCGGTGGCCGACGCCGGCCGCGGCGGCAAGGGTGGAGGCGGACCGGCGAAGCCGGCGGACGCGGGCGACGACTTCATCGACATGGCCTCGTTCGCCGAGAGGAGCTACCTCACCTACGCGATGAGCGTGGTGCGCGGGCGCGCGATCCCGAACGTCGAGGACGGCCAGAAGCCGGTTCAGCGCCGCATTCTCTACGCCATGAACGAGCTGGGCCTCAAAGCCGGCGTCCAGCATTCCAAGTCCGCGCGCATCGTCGGCGAGGTGCTCGGCAAATTCCACCCGCACGGCGACGCCTCCACCTACGAAGCGCTGGTGCGCATGGCCCAGGATTTCTCGCTGCGCTACCCGCTGATCGACGGCCAGGGCAACTTCGGCACGCAGGACGGAGACCCCGCCGCCGCCTACCGTTACACGGAAGCGCGCTTGACGCCGCTCGCCGATCTGCTGCTTTCCGAGATCGACCAGGACACGGTGGATTTCATCCCCAACTACGACGGGCGCCTGAAGGAACCGAAGCTGCTGCCCGCGCGGCTGCCGATGCTGCTTCTCAACGGCGCCTCCGGCGTCGGCGTCGGCATGGCGTGCGAGTTGCCCCCGCACAACATGCGCGAGGTGGCGGAGGCGGCGGTGTTCATGATCAAGCACCCCAATGCGACGCCCAAGTCCCTGATGCACATCATCAAGGGGCCGGACTTCTCGGGTGGCGGCCAGATCATCAGCCCGCGTGAAGAAATCGCCGAGGCGTACAAGACCGGCCGCGGCTCGCTGCGCGCGCGGGCGCGCTGGAAGGTCGAGAACATGGCTCGCGGCCAGTGGCAGATCATCGTGCACGAACTGCCCCCGACGACGTCGGTGAAGAAAGTGATGGCCGAGATCGAAGCGCTCACCAACCCCAGGCCCAGGGAAAAGGGCGGCAAGGTCTCGGCGGCGCAGGCGAACCTGAAGCAGGTCGTGCTGAACCAGCTCGAGAAGGTCAACGACGAATCGGACAAGGACAACAAGCTGCGGCTCGTGCTCGAGCCGCGCTCCTCGCGCCAGGACCCCGAGGAGTTCATGCGCTTCATGCTGACGCACACCAGCCTCGAGGAGAATTTCCCGGTCAACCTGGTCGCGCTGGGCCTCGACGGCCGGCCGGTGAGGAAGAACATCGCCGAGCTCGTGGGCGAATGGGTGCAGTTCCGCATCATCACCGTCACGCGGCGCTCGAAGTATCGCCTCACGCAGGTCGAGAAGCGCATCCACATCCTCGAGGGCCGCATCATCGTCCTCTTGAACATCGACAGGGTGATCAAGGTCATCCGCAACTCGGACGAGCCCAAGCCCGACCTGATGAAGCAGTTCAAGCTGACCGACACCCAGGCGGAGGACATCCTCGAGATTCGCCTGCGGCAGCTCGCGCGGCTGGAAGGCATCAAGATCGAGACCGAGCTGAAGGGGCTGAAAGAGGAGCGCAAGGGCCTGAAGGGCCTGCTGGGAGCCGATGAAGAGATGAAGAAGCTCGTCGCGGACGAGATTCGCGCCGACGCGAAGCAGTACGGCGATGCCCGCCGCACGCAGATCGAGACCGCCGAGCGCGCGACGTTCGAGCGCCAGGTGATCGACGAGCCGCTGACGATCATCGTCTCGAGAAACGGCTGGGTGCGCGCGCGCACCGGCCACGGGCTCGATCTCGCCGGCACCAACTACAAGACAGGCGACGGACCGTACGCGGTGTTCGAAACGCGCTCGGTGCACAACGTGGGGATCATCGATTCCACCGGCCGCGCGTTCAGCGTGGAATGCGCCGAGCTGCCCAGCGGCAAGGGCGACGGCCAGCCGCTCGCTTCTTTCATCGAGCTTGCACCCGGCGCGCGGCTCGCGCACGTGGTGGACGCGCAGCCCGGAAAGAAGTATCTGGTCGCCAACTCCGGCGGCTACGGCTTCATCGTGAAATCCGAAGACCTGCTGACTCGCGTGAAAGCCGGCAAGACCTTCATGACGATCGAGCAGGGCGAGGAAGTCGTGCGCCCCGCCCCGGTGCCCGCGAAACCCGAGCTCGCCGCCGCGTTCTCCGAGGAAGGCCGCATGCTGCTGTTCGCCGCCGCCGAGCTGAAGGAGATGGGCCGCGGCCGCGGCATCACGCTGATGGGCCTCAAGGACAAGGAGAAGCTCATCGCAGTCGGCTTCGCGAACTCCAAGTCCGTCACCATCGCCGGCACCTCGCGCTCGGGGAAAGAGAAGACCATCACCGTCGAAGGCGCGGATCTGCAGAAACACATACTGCGCCGCGCGCGCAAAGGCTGCTTGCTGCCCGGGAAACTCAAGCCGACCGGCGTTGTGAAGGATGAAGGATTATCCTAACCCCGGTGATCAGTGACGAGTGACGAGTCCCCCGGCGCTGCGCGCCGGGACGGTTCTTGATCTTGGGGCCCCTTAGCGACGCCGAGCAGCGCAGGCCGGCCCGGAGGTTTCGGTCGAGGATGGGCGAGCAAATAGAAAGTCACCGGCACCGGGGCCGCCCCCCGCAATCCGCGGCGGAGCCGCGCCAACCCAAGGCGGAAGGATCTTAAGACCGGTGATGAGTGACGAGTGCTCCCGGCGGACGCCGGGGGTCATCCTTCATCCCTCATCCTTCATCCTTAGTGCTTTGTCACGGCTCAAGCCGTGACAAAGTATTGCAGCGGCAGCCGGTGCAGGCACTCCGCACCGTCGCGGGTGATGCGCACGAGGTTGCCCAGCTGCACGCCGGCGTGCTCGTCGTGAGTGACGACGTTGGGCTGCACCACCACGCACATGTTTTCCTCGAAGCGGAACGGCGGCCTGGGTATGCCGCGCTTCACCTGGCGCGTGCCGATCGAGGGCGGCAGCAGCCCGATGCCGAAGCCGTGCAGGAAAGCGTCGTTGACGGTGAAACCGCGCTCCGCGATCACGTCCGCCGCGTCGAGCACGTCCTCGCTCGTCGCCCCGGGCTTGAGGCGGGACAGGCACTGCCGGTAGGACTCGAGCGCGGCGTCCCACAGCCAGCGGTAAAGCTCGGTCGGCTGCGCCTGCAGGAAGAGCGGCCGGTGTGCCTGTCCCGAGTAGCCCCAGTAGCTCACGCTGATCTCGGTGTTGATGACGTCGCCCTTCTGCAGCACGCGGTGCGAGAGGTTCTGCCGCGGCACGCACACGCCGTGGCCCGCCTGCGGCGCGGAAGACAGGTAACAGAGATGGGGCAGGCCGCCCTGCGCGAGCGCGACCGACTCGACGAGAGCGCCGAGCTCGTACTCGCGCATGCCGGGCTTCACGTTCGCAATCAGGTTCTCGAGCGCGGCGTCGGTGAGCGCGGCGCCCTTGCGCAGCCAGTCGATCTCCTCCGCGCTCTTCACCAGCCGCAGGCGCTGGAAGGCCGCGGTGATGTCACTGAACTCGCAGCCGGGGAGTTCGCGCTGCCAACTGAGGTAGCTCTGCACCGGGATCTCGCCGACGTAGCCGATCGCGCACTTGCGCACCCCCGCCTCGACGAGGCGGTGGGCCACCGTGACTGCGGAGTTCAGGCCGCCGGGCTCGACGCGAATGGACGACACCTCGCGCGCGTTCGGCACGTGGTTGTGCGACTGCACGAACAGCACCGGCTCCCCGGTCTTCGTCACCACCAGGTAATTGTTGCGGTTGCCGAGGAAGCCCGACAGGTAATGGATGTCGGCGTGGTTGTGGCGCGCGATGCCGGAGTTGCCGTACACCACCAGCGCGTCCACCTGCTCGGCCGCCATCAGCGCCCGTGCCGCGGCGTGGCGGCGGGCGAATTCCGCCTCTGAAAAACGGGGGTAAAGCGCATTATTCATATAGTTGCCGGCAGAGGATACTACTCCTGGTATGAGATGCGTGATGGGTGATGAGCGCACTGCAGGCGGAAGTCGGAAGGCGAAAGAAGGAAGCAAAATCCAACGAACAAAGTTCTTTCCGACTCTCGCTTCTCACCTCTTACTTCTCGCCTTGCGCCTTGATTTTGCTGGCGGCATCGTTCAGACTGGCTCGTAGAAAAGCATCATGTGAAACACCGTCCGTTACCCTTTCAATAGAGGAGAGCCCGATGAGATTCCTGACATTGGTTTTCGCGCTTGCTGGCGCCCTCGCGCCGTTCGCGGCATGGGGGCAGGCCTACCCCGCCAAGCCGATCCGCGTGGTCGTGCCGTTCTCGCCCGGGGGCACCTCCGACATCATCGGGCGCACGCTCGGGCAGAAGCTGTCCGAAGCGTGGGGACAGCCGGTGATCATGGACAACCGCGCCGGCGTCGCCGGCAGCCTCGGCGCGGCGATTGCGGCCAAATCGCCGCCCGACGGCTACACGCTGCTGGTTGGCAACGTCGGGCCGGTGGCCATCAATGGCATGATCTACAAGTCGACCGGCTACGATTCGCTAAAGGACTTCACGCCGATCACGCTGGCCGTGACGGCGCCGCAGATCGTCGTGGTCCACCCCTCCGTTCCGGCGAAGACATTCAAGGAGTTCAACGCGCTGGTAAAGCGGCACCAGGGCAAGATCAACTACGGCTCGAGCGGGCCCGGTAGCATTTCGCACCTCTCGGCGGAGCTCTACAAGCGCATGACCAAGACGGACATGTTGCACGTGCCGTTCAAGGCCTCGGCGCTGATCACGATCGCGCTGCTGTCGGGCGAGATAGACGTCGTGTTCTCCGACATGGCGGTGGTGCTGCCCCATGTCCAGGCCGGAAGGCTGCGGGCGCTGGCGGTCACCGGGCCCAAGCCGACGCCACTGGTTCCCGGCCTGCCTACCGTTTCTGAATCGGGGGTACCGGGCTTCGTGATGACCAGCTGGTGGGGCATGTTCGGGCCGGCCGGCCTGCCCCAGCCAGTCGTCACGCGGCTCAACACGGAGTTGACGCGCATCCTGCGGCTTGCCGACGTTCAGAAGACTTTCGCCACCCTCGGTGTGGACGCCGCAACCAGCACGCCGGATGAGCTGGGAGCTCTCGTCAAGTCCGAGGTCCCCAAGTACGCCAAGCTCATTCAGGAAATCGGCATCGAGAAGCAATAACGAATAACGGCTGACGACTGACGAGCCACCGTCATGGCCATCGTTGTCAGCGAAAGCTCAGTCGCCCCGGAGCCCCTGGGAACCGGCGCGCAACGCCAGCGCCTGCTGACCGGTGCGCACGTGAAAGAAACGCGCGTCCTGCTCGACCGCTGGACGCTGGCGCCGGGCGCGGTCGCGGCACTCGACGTGCCGGCGGCTGACCTGGCCTGGTTCCAGGTGCTCGAGGGCGAGGTCCGTCTCGTCGGCGCAGACGGCGAACAGCGCCTCACCACCGCGCACATCGCGTTCCTGCCGCCGCGCTTCAAGGGCTCGCTGGCGAGCGCCAACGGCGCGCAACTGCTCCATGCCGAAGTGCCGGAAGCCGGACGCTTCGACCCCGCGTTCGCGGCCACCCCGCCGCAGCTGCGCGTCGTGGACTGGACGCGCGAGCCGGTACTCGACTCCCGGCACGACGCGCGCAAGCGCATCTACGTGGCAACGCCCAAGCTGTTCGGCACCAGGGCGATCAAGGGCGAAATGATCATCTACCCGCCGGGGACCGAGGCCGCCAACCACCACCACGAGGGCGCCGAGCATTTCATGTACGTCACCCAGGGCCGCGGCACAGCCTACGCCAACGAGAGCCCGATCCCGGTGCGCAAGGGCGACCTTATCTACTACGGCAACCGCGAGCGCCACTACCTGCGCAGCGAGGGCGACGAAAACCTGGTGTTCGTCGAGTTCTTCGTGCCCGGCGAATACCGGACCGTGTGGGCGCCCGGCGCCGCGGTCTGCACCTGGCTGCCCACCGGCGGCGACATTCAGGGCCGGAAGCCCGCGCGCGAAATCCAGGCGCACAAGTCGGGGACGGTGCAGAGTCCCCGGGACGTGTGACGGGTTTGGACCAGATCTAGAACAACCGCTCCGTCGCAATGCGCGCGCCTTCAGCGAGCGCGCGCAGCTTGGCATAAGCGACGTCCTCCGCGACCCGCCCCTGGCCAGCCGTCGAATCGAAGCCGCAATCGGTGCCGGCGAGAACGCGGTGCGGGTCGCCGACGGCGGCCGCGACCCGCTCCAGCCGTTCGGCGATCACTTCGGGGTGTTCGACGAAATTCGTGAGCGTGTCGATCACGCCCGCCACGATGATCTGATCGTCAGCGAGCGGCAGCTTGCGCAGGACTTCGACCTCGTGGGCGTGGCGGGGGTTGGCGAAGGGCAGCACGAAGCCGCCGACGCGCGCCCTGCGGACCAGGGGCCAGATCGTCTCCAGCGGCACGTCGCAGTCGTGGGGACCTTCGTAATTGCCCCAGCAGATGTGCATCCGGACGCGGTCCCGCGGCACGTTGCGCAACGCGTGGTTCAGCGCCGCAACGATGCGCTCCACGAAAGCGAGGAAGCTCGCCTCCGGCTGGCCGTGGTACGACCGGTGCTGCTCCAGCGCCAGGTCGGGGCAGTCGACCTGAAGCACGAAGCCGTTGCGCACCACGGCCTCGTACTCGAGCCGCAGCGCCTCGGCCAGCGCCTCGACGTATGCCTCCTCTGTCGCATAGTGCTCGTTCCGGCACGCCGCGGCGATGATGCCCGGAGAAGGCGCCGTCAGGAACGCTTCGGAAAAACCGCCGCCGATTTCCGCGAGCGCTGCCCTGAATTCCCGCGCTTCCGCGTCAGCCGCGGCCGGATCGCGGTAGCGGATTGCGCCGACCACCCGGGGCGGCAACTGACTGTTCACGCCAGCGCGCGCGGGCAACTGCGCATCCAGCATCTCCTTGAACAGGGGATAACGCTCGTAGTCGCCGCGCGGCCAGCGCTTCCAGGACCCGCCAAAACCCGTCATGCAGCGCTGGACGTAGAGAAAGAAGCCCTCGCGCTGCTGCTCGCCATTGTTGCCGACGTCGATTCCGCTTTCGATCTGCAGCTGCACGGCGCGGCGCATCGCATCCCGCCCGGCCTGCGCGAGCGCTTCCTCGTCGACGGGCTCACCGCGCACGCGCCGCTCGTACATCTGCAGCAGCGGCCGGGGCCGGGGCAGGCTTCCGGTGTGGGTGGTCAGCAAGCGATCCGTGCTGCGCTTCATCATCTCCGGGTCTCCAACTGTGACGCCGCGTAGCGCCCGTGCGGTACGTCGCGTCTCGCCGATCTTAGCTATTATTGCGAGCGCGAGCGAGGGGCGGTGCGCGCGCTCCCGCGCCCCCGGGGCATCCCGGGCCGGGAACTCGACACCGGGGCCGTATCGAAGGCAAAATCGCCGATGCGCCTGGCAGCTTGTCGGACTTTCGCCCCGACAAGCTGCCAAATGCAACGACAGGTTGCGAGGGGTTGCCGTCATACAGCCTGTAGGCTCGACGGTAACCAGGAGCGACTACCCATGCGTTCACACCGACCGTTCATGACGCCAAGTGCGACAGGCTGCTGGCGAGGAAACGATATGAAGAAGATGCTGATTGCGGTTGCTATGGGCATGTTGCTGCCGACAGGCGGATCGGTAGCCCAGGGATTTCCGAGCAAGACGATCAGGCTGGTTGCAACGAGCAGTCCGGGCAGCCCGGTCGATCTGTTCAGCAGGGCGATCGTGGATCACCTGGCGCGCTCGACCGGCCAGGCTGTCGTAGTCGAAAACCGCGCCGGCGCCGGCGGTACTCTCGCGGCCGGCTACGTGCTCGCCGCCGAAGCCGACGGCCATGTCGCCCTCGTCAATACGTCGGCCCAGGTGATCGCCCCCTTCGTCTACCCGAACCTCGCCTTCGACATGCTGCGCGACTTCGCGGGCGTGGCGCCGCTCGCGGTATTGCCGAACGTCCTGATCGTGCCGCCGCAGCGCCCGTGGAAAAGCATGAAAGAGTTGATCGCCGCCGCCCAGGCGAAACCCGGCGCGCTCAATTACGGAACCGGCGGCAGCGGCACCGGGACCCACATGAGCGCCGAGCGCTTCCGGATGAGCGCCGGGATCGATGCCACGCAGGTGCCCTACAAGGGCTCGCCGGAGGCGCTGGTCGAGGTCATCTCGGGCCGCATCGATTGGTCGATCCTGCCGTTGTCGACGGTGCTGTCGCACGTCAAGGATGGACGCGTGCGCGCGATCGCGTTGAGCGCCGAGCGGCGCTCCGCACAGCTGCCGGAGGTGCCGACCATCGCCGAGTCCGGGCTGGCCGACGCCGATTTCCCGTTCTGGGTTGGAATGTTCGTGTCGTCGAAGGCGCCGCGCCCGGCCGTGCGCAGGTTGCACGAGGACACGCTGAAGGCGCTGCAGGCGCCCGAGGTGCGCGCCCGGTACGAAAAGCTGGGTGCCGAGCCGTTCACGCTGACGCCCGAAAATTTCGACGCCTTCGTTCGGGCCCAGGCGGAGGTGGCGGCCGCCATCGTCAAGGCGGCGAACATCCGCGCGAACTAAGGAATTCCGCTTGAAGGCGCCGCCGTTCGCCTACGTCCGGGCCCGCAGCCTCGCCGGGGTCTTCGACCTGCTGGAACAGCATGGGGAGCGCGCGAAGCTGCTCGCGGGCGGGCAGAGCCTCATCGCGGCGCTCAACATGCGGCTGTCGGCGCCGGAACTGCTGATCGACATCACGCGACTGGCGGAGCTCGGCGGCATCCAGCTGCGCGACGGCCTGGTACGCATCGGGGCGCTCACCACCCATGCCGAAATCGAGCGCTCGGCGGAGATTCGCAAGCACCTGCCGCTGCTCGCGCAGGCCGCGCCGCACATCGCGCACGCGGCGATCCGCAACGCCGGGACTTTCGGCGGCAGCATCGCGCTGGCAGACCCGGCCGCCGAATGGCCCGCCTGCTGTGTCGCGCTCGACGCGCAGTTCGTGCTCGCGTGCAGGGCGGGCACGCGGCGGGTCGCGGCGCGCGCCTTCTTCAAGGGCCTGTACGCAACGGCCTTGAACCCGCAGGAAGTCCTGACGCAGATCGAGATCCCCGTGCCGGGCCCTGAATACCGCAGCGCCTTCGTCGAGCTCGCGCTCCGGCGCGGCGACTACGCGATCGCCGGCCTCGCCGCCGTCGCAAGAAACACCCGTGGCGCGCTGTCGGACCTGCGGCTGGCGTTTCTCGGCGTCGGCGCTGCACCTGCGCTCGCTCGAGGCGCCATGGCGGCGATGGAAGGCAAGCGGGCCTCGCCCGACGCCATCGCCGCCGCCACCCAGGCGCTGGCGAAGGACCTCGACCCCGGCCCCGATCTCTATTCCTCTGCCGCGACCAAGATGCAGCTCGCGCGCGTGCTGACCGGCCGCGCCCTCGCCGCGCTCGCCGCATGAAACCCGGAATGGAACAAACACTCGAAACCACGCTGACCGTCAACGGTACGGTCGTCACGCGCCGCATCCCGGCGCGCCAGCACCTGGTCGATTTCCTGCGCGAAGAGCTGGGGCTGACCGGCTCGCACGCCGGCTGCGAGCACGGCGTGTGCGGGGCGTGCACCGTGCGAGTGGACGGCAGGATAGTCCGCGGCTGCCTCATGCTCGCGGTGCAGGCCGACGGCCGGCGC
>Ga0137451_1000346_pt1 | contig 14104 bp, 14 predicted proteins | sample EasRivERMGT500_2_FD_102336 | JGI IMG/M metagenome (GOLD analysis project Ga0137451, IMG submission 102336) | Soil microbial communities from meander-bound floodplain in the East River, Colorado, USA - East River MetaG ERMGT500_2 | ecosystem: Environmental > Terrestrial > Soil > Floodplain ... | reverse complement strand
TCCGTAAAATCGGGCAACGGCGTGTCGAAGCCCACGCTGCTGCGGGGCGCGCCCTTGCCATCGAGGCCGTGGCACGTGACGCACGCCGCACGGTAGATGTCGAGACCGGTGTGATTTGGGGGCAGCGCGCCCGTCGTGGCAGTCGTCGCCGGCGCCGGTTGCTGCGCCGCGCGCAATGAGACGACGCCGATCGTGCAGGTCCACACGATCGCCGCTGTGCACACTAGCCGCCGGGGTGACGCGAAGAAGAACACGAGCGGGCCTAGTATACGCACGCGGACCGTACGTAGGGCGGACCTTCAGGTCCGCCGAAGACCACATCACCGAAGCGAGGGTCTTGCCTGCCCGTACTTTTGCGTTGCGTAGCCGACGATCAAGCCCACCAGCGAACCCGGCAGCATGATCTCCACCCAGTAGTGCTGGCCGTCGGGACCGGGCATCGCGGCGATGAGGAACGCGAAGAACGCCGCCACGATCAGGCCGACGAGAATCCCCTTCCCGAGAGACTGCACGCGGTGCGCGTACCATCCGATCAGCACGCCGGCAAGGAGACCCTTCCCCGTCGACCCGATGACGATGCCGAGCATCTGGTCGCGCACTTCGGGCGTGAACCAGGCCGACAGACCGTCGAGCGCGCCGAGCACTCCACCGAGCAGCAATCCCAACACAGGCTTCTTCACGCGTCTCACTCCTTGCGCCGCAGGATGCCGCGCATGTGTCCGTTACACGAACGGCGGACGAGTCTTTCTCCGTGCAGTACGTAGGGCGGACCTCTCAGGTCCGCCATGACTCGCCGGGCCTGAGAGGCCCGGCCTACGTACTGTCGATTCCGCATAGGATAGGTGCGCCAGCCCGCCCGGAGTCGACTGAAAAATGCGCCGCCTTGCCGTGTGCTCTCTCTCGGTCGTCGCCTGCCTGGCCGCCGGGATCGCCGGTCAATCGACGAACACGCCTCAAGGTCCACCCGTTTTTCGAACGAGCGTTGATCTCGTTCACTTCGATGTCTCGGTGCTCGACAAGAACCGCCGGCCAGTTCGCGGCCTGACGGCTGCCGATTTCACAGTGCTCGAAGACGGCAAGCCGCAGCCCATCGTCGCCTTCTCCGCCGTCGATGTGCCCGAGCCCGTTCGGCCGGCTGCCGCGTGGATGGCCGAGGTCGCGCCCGACGTGCAGACCAACGAGATCGCCGCCAGTCCCGAAGGCCGTCTGTTCGTCGCGCTGATCGACGACGCGTTGATTCCTGCCGACCCGTGGATGCTCAAGAAAGCGCGCGAGATCGCGCACGGCGTAATCGATCGGCTCAGTCCTCACGATCAACTGGCGATCGTGTTCTCGTCGACGAGCGACGGCGCGCAGAGCTTCACACAGGATCGCACGCGGCTGCGCAAGGCTGTGGACACGACGACGATTGGGTTCGCGACGTACAAGTTGGGCTGGGACACGGCCCAGGACATACCCGGAAAATTCTCCCCACCGGTGTTCGACGGCGACGCCAGACTGCGCGATGCCTCTATGAAGACGCTCGAGATGGTCGCCGAAACGCTCATCGCGGCGCCCCAGCGTCGGAAGGCGCTTGTGTTCATCAGTCCCGGTATCACCGTCGACATCGCGAGTGCCGCCAAGCCAACGCTGATCAGCGCAACAGCGACGATGTCTCTGGTTGAAGCCAACAGAGGTCTCGTCAATACGATGCCTCGGCTCTTTGCCGAAATGCAGCGGGCCAATGTCACGATCTACCCAGTCGATCCCTCTGGGCTCGGTGGACTCGAAGCGTACGTGCAGAACGTCGCGCTGACTGTTCCGATCCTGCAACGAGCGACCAGACCCTTTGATGTGACTGAGAACTGGCTCGCACCAAAGGGCCCGCCTCGCCCAATGGACCTCGCACGGCACGTCTCGACAATCAACACCGACTTCATTCTGGCCGCGGCCTCGAACACCGGCGGCATCGCCGTGATGAACACGAACGAGTTCAACACGGGCCTCGACAAGATCTTCACCGAGAACAGCTCGTACTACCTGCTCGGCTATCGCGCGCCAGCGAAGAACTCGCCGAAGTCACTGCATCGCGTGTCGGTGAAGGTCAATCGGCCGGACATGTTCGTGCGGACGCGCAATCAATATGAGACGGCGCCACTCGAAACAGCGGACGCGAAGTCGGGAACAGGGCCGCTTCGCAACGTCCTGGCGGGGCCGGTGCCCGTTGCGGACCTGCCGCTCACGGTTGCCGTCTCGCCACTCGCCGTCCACGGTCGCAAGGACGCCGCGGTCCTGATCGTCATGGGCCTGCAGCAACCGGCGGCACCGTCGCGGTCACAACAGACCATCGAGTATCAGATCAGCGCGTTCACACCGGACGGTCGTCCGGTCGGCACCGGTCTTCGACAGTCGGCTGCGCTCACCATTTCACCCGGCGTCGCCGGCTCGACGTCGCGCTACGAACTGCTCACGCAACTGCCGCTGCCACCGGGCCGGTACGATCTGCGCATCGCGACACGCCGCAGTTCGGACGGCGTGCCCGGCAGTCTCTACACGACGATTGACGTGCCGAACTTCCAGGACGCCCCGCTGTCACTCTCCGGCGTCTCGCTCGAAGCACCGACGGGAGCCAGTGGCGTGCCGCGGGACGCGTTCGCGTCGCTCATTGCGTTCGTGCCCACTGCCGTTCGCGAATTCGGCGCCCGCGACGTCGTCACCGCGCACTTCAGCATGTATCAGGGGGGACGCGACCCGCTGGCGCCCGTCGCGCTGCGCGCGCGGGTTGTCAGCGATCTCGATCAAACCGTTGCGGACGCGACCGGCACGCTCGGCGTCGAGCGCTTCGATCCCTCCACGAGAGCCGCCGACCATCGATTCGCCATGCCGATCTCGGGCCTGGCTCCGGGGCAATACCTGCTCACGTTCGAGGCCTCACTCGACAAGACGGTGGTCCGCCGCGACGTGAGATTCAGAATTCGATAGGATGACGTTCGCTGTGGCGGACGACGGAAAGAAGCCGTTTCACAATCCATTTGCCGCGCTCGCGCATTTGCGCGGAGATCTGCCGGCGAAGGAAGAGGCTCCGCCTCCCACGCCAGACACGCCGGGTCTAAAGACCCGGCCTCCATCAAAAGGGAGCCAGCCTCCATCAGCGGCAACCCGGTCCCCAACAGTCGTGACGTCGGCCTCAGGCACGATCCCCCGCGCCGTCGTGCGCCTCGAGCGCAGCGGCCGCGGCGGCAAGGAAGTGACGGTCGTCGAGCACCTCGACCTCAAGCCCGCAGAGCTCGACCAGTGGCTCAAGGCGTTGAAAGCCGCGCTCGGCTGCGGCGGCACTCTCGAAGGCAGCTCGCTGGTCATCCAGGGCGATCAACGGAAACGCCTGCCGGCGCTGCTCACGGCACGGGGTGTGAAGAAGGTGACGGTCGGCTAGATCGGAACTGCAACTGCGCGCCGCGTGCTCACGAGTTCAGTAGAGTCCTGACAAAGGAGCTCCACCATGCGCGTATCACGATTACTCGTCACGCTCGCCGTCGCGTTCGTCGTGTGTAGCGCTCTGGCACTGGCTCAGAGCCACGTCACTCAAGCCCCGGCTGAAGCGAAGTGGGGGCCGGCGCCGCCAGCCCTGCCGCCCGGCGCGGAAATGGCCGTGCTCTCCGGCGATCCCGTCAAGCCGGCGCCGTACAGCGTGCGGGTCAAATTCCCCGCGAACTACGCCATCCCGGCGCACTCGCATCCGACCGACGAAAACATCGTCGTCGCGTCAGGCACGCTGTTCATTGCGATGGGCGACAAGCTCGACAAGGCCGCCGGCAAAGGACTCGCGGTCGGCAGTTACGCGCTGATGCCCGCGAACATGAATCACTTCGCGTACACGACAGCACCGACAACGATCGTGCTGTACGGGACGGGACCGGTGGAGTTCAAGTACGTGAATCCGGCGGACGATCCAAGGAATAAGAAATAGATAAGCCAAAAGCCAAAAGGCAGAATCTGTTTTCTGGCTTAGGTAATTTCTTCGTCGTCGCCCCAGGGCGAGGGCTGCGGACCGGGGACGATCCCGGCGATGTCGGGATCTTCGCCCTCGGGAGCGGTCGAAGTGTCGGACGACTTTCGAGATTTGGCCTCGAGGCGCCGCGCGGTTTTCTGCTGTTGCTTCTCTTGACGCGCACGTTCACGCGCACGCTTGAGTTGGGTTGGTCGCGATTTCTGCACAGTGCCTCCGCCCGCCGGGGGTGTTGCTTTCCCGGAATATCGTGGTTCCCTATCGTAATCGATCGGAGCCTCGATGTTGCGCGCCATGATCATGCGCGCTATCCTTCGAACAGTAGCTGATTTAGCCCGCCAGACAGTCGCGAGCAGACCAAGTGCGGTCGTACTTTATCGCCCTGCCCCAACGTGGAATGGTCCACCAGGCTAAGTTCGCCAGTCGCCGCCTGCTGCGGCATACCCGCCGCAAGCGGGAAGAGGCCCATGAATCGCAAGCTGTTCGTCGGAAACCTGTCGTTCTCTACTGAAGAGCCGGCCCTCGAAGCGTTGTTCGCACAGGCCGGTTCCGTGTCGTCGGTCCGGGTGATGCGTGACCAGGCCACGGGCCGGGCGCGTGGATTCGCCTTCGTAGAAATGGAATCGGAGGACGCCGCACGTGCGGCGATCGAAAAATTCAACAACACCGAGCTCGATGGACGCCGTCTTGCTGTGAATGAGGCCCGTCCACCCGCGAGTGGGGGCGGACGTGGTGGTGGATTCGGTGGCGGTGGCGGCGGCCGTGGCGGCGGTGGCGGCCGCGGCGGTGGCGGCGGCTACGGCGGTGGGCGTGGTGGTGGCGGCGGCGGCCGTCGCGAACCGCGCTGGTAAGTGCTCAGATAGAAACACAAAGGGCCTCGGGGAGAAATCCTCGAGGCCCTTCTTGTTTTGCTGACGTTCGAACCGAACCCTGAACCTTGAACCCTGAACAGGTCTATCTCATCCAACTCGTCGCCAACACCGTCCCCCGTTCATGTCTGATGCTGATGTTCACCAGACTCAGCATCGGGTTCGGCCACTGGTACGTGACGACGTACTGCGACGTCAGCAGGTGTATGACGCGCACCGCGGCGTCGGGCATGCCGGCCGTCGCCGGCACGAGCTCGCGTAGTGCGCCGCCGGCGGCCGTGGCGTCGGTGAGCACTCTGTCGAGCGCGGTGTTCTGAGCCGGCCCCACCTCGATTGTCCAGAGCGAGACCCGGTCGTCCACGAGGGCGCTGGTCAATGACGACGTCGACGAGACAGCGCCATCGCCGGCGCGGCGCTTGATGATCGCGATGACGGCACGCCGGTCCGTCTCCGCATCCTGCAGCGTGCGGCTGGCGTCAACGATCGCATCGGTCAGCGAACGCCCCGGAGCATCCAGCAGGTTGATGCGATGACGAGGGCTCGCCGCCGCGAGACGAGCCGTGGCGCCCGCGATCGCAGACGTCAGCTGGGCGCGATCGGCGGCCTCAAAACCATCAACCACCACCGCAATCGCGAGCGGCGCTGTCGCCGGGACGACGTCGTCCACGGATTGCTTCACGCCGCCGTCGCGCAAACTGAAGTCCTCAGCACTGAGGCCGAGGACAGGCCGTCGATCGCCGTCGATGACGATGACGTACGACTGCACCGCGGCGCGTGTGAACACCCCCAGCGCAAGAATCGCGGCGGCCAGCCAGGGACTTCTCATCATCGCGGTGTGTCTACGATACGACAGGACCGGTTCAGGGTTCAGGGTTCACGGTTCAGGGTTCCTGAACTCTGAACCCTGAACTCTGAACTCTGAACCGGTCTTTGTTTGCACCTCGGTTGCATCGTCGCCACGACCACGACACACAGCCTTGCTCAGATGTGCAGGCCCGGCGCGCGTCACGCGCCCTGCTCAGCGAGGCCAAGAAATGCGACTGCCAACCATTCGTTACATCGTCTTTATCGCGACCGCGATCGTCGCGTCGGCCGGACCTGCCTTCGGCCAGGCGCAACTCGGCACCGGCGCCATCTCTGGCGTCGTCACCGACGTGACCGACGCCGCCGTGCCCGGCGTCAGCGTCACGGCCACCAACACCGACACCGCCATCGTCCGCACCGCCACGACGACACGTGCCGGGCAGTTCACGATACCGGTGCTGCCGCCTGGGTCGTATCTGGTCAACGTCCACCTGGACGGCTTCTCGCCGATCAAACAAAGCGCGCTCGTCACCGTGGGCGCGACCGTGACGTTGAAACTCCAGCTGAAACCCGCCGGCGTCACCGAGGCCGTCGAAGTTTCGGCCAAGAGCCCGGAGATCGACGCGTCGAAGACCGATCACTCAACGCTGATCGATCGCAATCAGATCAACGACCTGCCGATCAACGGCCGACGCGCGGATCAGTTCGCGCTGCTCACGCCCGGCGTGACGCGAGACGGCCGGTTCGGCCTGCTCAGCTACCGCGGCCAGTCGGGTGTGTTCAACAACTTCACCCTCGAGGGGAACGACGACAACCAGGCGTACTTCTCCGAGGCGCGCGGACGGACGCGCATCGCGAGCAACGTCTCGGCGAACGCCATTCGCGAGTTCCAGGTGGCGCAGGCCGGGTTCATGCCGGAGTTCGGCCGATCCGCCGGCGGCGGCATCAACGCGGTCATCCGATCGGGGACGAACAGCTTTGCCGGCGACGGGTTTTGGTACTTCCGCAATCAGGCCATGAGCGCGCAGGATCCGCTCGCGACTATCAAGCCCAGGGAGACGCGACATCAGTTCGGCGGATCGTTCGCCGGCCCGATCGCGCGAAACCGCGCGTTCTTCTTCGGCAACGTCGACTCGCAACTGCGCAACGCGCCGCTGCTCATTCAGGATCTCAGCGGCGTGCTCACGGGCGGCCTGCCGGTGAGCCCGACGCCTGAAGACATCGCGGCGTTCAACGCCGGCGTGGCCGACCTCACGGCGCGCTTCCCCGGCGGCTCGCCGGGTCACTCGATGCCGCGCACGTTCAATCAGACCCTCGGTCTCGCCAAGGTCGACGCGGTCATCAACAGCAGGAACACGCTCTCGATCACGCACAACTATCTCTACGCGCACGGCATCGCCGCCATTCAGACGCCGCTCGTGCTCGGCAACGTCGGGCGCAACGGATCGGACGACGTGCGGATTCAGAGCTTCAATGTGCGGTTGACGTCACTGACCACGCAGCGGTCCGTGAACGAGTTCAGGTTCCAGGCGGGCCGCGACTTCGAGTTCGAGTACGCCGACCAGCCGCCGCCGCAGGTGTTCGTCGGCAGCAGCTTCTCGTTCGGCCGCGCGACGTTCCTCGAACGGCCGGCATTGCCGGACGAGCGCAAGCTCCAGTTCGTCGACAACTGGTCCTACATGATGGGCGAGCACACGCTGAAGTTCGGCGTCGACGTGGTGCACGCGCACGACCGCATCGACAATCCCGCGCAGTTCGGCGGCGTCTACAACTACTCGAGCGCGCTCACGTATGGACGCGACCTGCTGAATCCGGCTGGCAAGAACTACAGCTCGTTCGTGCAGAACTTCGGGCTCGTCGGGGTGAACTTCTCCACGGTGGACCTCGCGCTCTTCGCGCAGGACGCCTGGCGGCCGATGCGGCAGCTGACGGTGAACTATGGCGTCCGCTACGACTACCAGAACAACCCCGATCCCGTCGCGCCGAACCCGGCAATTCCAGAGACGACCGCCATCAATTCGTACAAGGGCGGCGTCGGACCACGGCTCGGGCTCGCGTACGACGTGATGGGCAACGGCAAGACCATCGCCCGCATGGCCTACGGCTGGTACTTCGCACGCACGCCGAACGGCATGATTCAGAACGCGCTGGCGCAGACGGGCCTGTTCGACCCGGCGAAGAACACGGTCAGCCTCACGGTGCGAAACACGGACGCGTTTGCGGTGACCTACCCGAACATCCTGCCGTCGCTGCCGGCGAGCGCCGTCGGCTCGGCCACGGCCTTCCGTCTCGACACCAACTTCAAGCCGCCGCGGATGCGCGACTTCAACGTCGGCATCGAGCGTCAGCTGGTCACAAACCTCACGGTCTCGACCAGCTTCATCTACACCCATGGCGATCGGTTGACGACGTCGTTCGATACGAACCTGCCGGAGCCGGCATTCCAGCGCACCTACGTGTTTCCCGATGGCCAGTCGGTGACCGTGCCGTACGCCGCCGGCCTGACGCGCACCGCCGCCGGCGTGACGACGGGCATCAACCTCTCGCGGCCGAATCCCAACTTCGGCGCGCTGACCGTCGTCGTCCCGATGGGACAGACCTGGTACAAGGCGATGTTCCTCGAAGTGCGGAAGCGGATGTCGCGTGGGTACCAGTTCGGCGTGGCGTACACGCTGGCCAAAGCGGAGAACCTGGGCGGCGGCGCTGACGGCAGCGGCTCGGCGTCAGAGTCGCCGTTCGGCGGATCGAGCGTGCAGGATCAGTTCGACCTGCTCAATAACCGCGGCAATGCGCCGACTGATCAGCGTCACCGCTTCGTCGTCAACGCCATCGCGAATCTCAAGTACGGCTTCCGCGTGAGCGGCATCTACACCGCCGAAACGGGCCGGCCTTACTCGGATGGCGTGTCGGTCCCGAACCTGCCGTTCAGCACGCCAGACGGTGCGCAGTGGATCGGCTTCGGCGGCTTGTTCGGCCAGGGGGGCGGCGGCGACCGCAACGTCGCGCCGAACAGCGTGAGAAACAGCACCTATGGCGACGCGAACTACCGGCTCGACATGCGGGTGTCGCGAGACTTCCGGGTGGGCAAAGTGGTGATCGAGGCGCTGGGCGAAGGGTTCAACGTGCTCAACCGGGACAACTACAACGGCTTCCGGTCCACCCGGTACGACGCACAAGCCACGACGGTCACGACGCCGGTGGATACGCCGATCCTGCTGACTGAGCGCACAGATTTCGGCGTCGCAAACAACAACGGATCGCAGCCGGACGGGACGAACGCCCGGCGTTTCCAGATCGCGATTCGCATTCGGTATTGATGCTTCCTGCCTCCTGATCCCACCTACATCCCATGCGTTTGGGCTGTGAGCCGGCACCCCGCCGGCTCGCAGCCCCGCGCGGTTGTCAAAACAGGCCCAAAAACGCTATGCTTTCACGGTCGTCGGTTCGACCCTGCCGCTCGAATCATCTAGCTTGAGCTGATCGAGTTCGTCTGGTCTTCGAGTGGAGACCGGGTCGTCAGACCCGGCAGACATCGGCGTGGATGGAGGCCGGGTCTTCGGCGGATCGATGGAGGCCGGGTCTTCAGACCCGGCATCGGGCAGAGAAAGTACAGGAGGCCTCGTGAAACTCTACGGCAAAGGCAATCGCGTGACGCAGCCGACGTATGGCGCCGGCACCGTCACGTCCTCGGATGACAAGTACACCGTCATCGAGTTCGACCAGCACGGCCGTAAGGTCTTCCTGACCGACATGGTCACGCTGGGCAAGACGGACGAGCCCGCACCCAACCGGCCCACGAAAGAAAAGAAGAAGAAGAAGGCTGCTGCGGGCACGAAGGCTGTGGCCACGAAGGCGGCGCCCGCCAAGGCCGCGTCCGCGCGCTAGTCGCGGGGCGCCTTAGTGGCGCCCGCCAGTCAACCCGCCGCCGCCAGGCGGCGGCACTTCCTTGTAGTCCTTCGGCACGTCGCACAACGTATCCGCCACATCGCCTTTGACGACGTCCTTGACGGTCGTCACGATCTCCAGGCCGAACATCGACATCACCTGCCTGAGCATGAACCGGCCGTCGTTGAGATCTTTCAACGCGGTGGGGTCGGGCAGGAACTTCGCAAGCAGCTCGTTCGACGCGGCCGAGCCGGTCACCGGCGATTTGATCGCGTCGGTCACCCAGACATCCATCGTGATGGTGAGCTGCGTCGGGAATCCTGGCGGCAGCTGCGCGGGATCCATCGGCAGCGGCAAGCCGAGCGTCACATTGACGCGCTCGGCTTTCATGCCGTCGATCGTCTCGAACTCGCCGGTCTTCTTCACTTTCACGTCAGGCTTCGCGCCGCCCATCTGCGCGAGCGCGTTGGCCGCGACGTCCGTGCCGGTCGGTTGTTTCCAGAATGTCTTCGCCGCCGGATCCATGCCGACGCCGCTGCCGTCAGGCCGCGTGAGAAGCACTGCACCAGCCGGTAGTCCGGAGAACGCCTGCTTCTGCTCCGCACGAGTGCCCTTGTCGCTCACCGACACCGCCTGATCCACGCCACCCGGCGGGATGAGGTTGCTCATCACGTTGGCCATCAGCATGCTGAGCTGGTCCTGACTGCCGCCCGCAGCCTGACGCACCTCCAGGTGCACGGTGTACTTCAGTCCGGCCGCTGTTGGTGGCGCGAAGACGAACGCGACGAACAAGAGCAAGGAGGCAACAGGCTTCAGCATGGGATCTCCCTCAAACGGACATGGTACACAAGATTAATGGAGGCCGGGTCTTCAGACCCGGCGCGATCTGGCGGGACTGAAGTCCCGCCCTCCACCTGCTCTGAACGACCCTTATGACGCCCGAAAGATTCCGAGATATGGAAGATCGCGCAACTCGCGCGACAGCTTGAGGTGGTTGAATCGCCAGTAGTCGAAGCGCCCGGCCATGTGCGACATCATGTGGCGATGCGAGGGGGTGCGGCTGAGTCCTGCGGCCGTGCTGTAGAAGCCGGCGCCGAGCTCGCCGAACCAGTCGAGGTTGTAACGGGTTTTCAGCTGGTCCGCGAAGAACCCGGTGAGCAGCAGAATCTGTCCGCCGGCCATCTCGAGCAATTCCGGATCGTCACGGAACGAGCTGTCGATCACGAAGCGATCGAACACTTCGGCAAGTGAGGACGGTGTGGGCAGACCTGTCTGCGCCGTCGTCGACGTCGAGGCAAAGTGCGCGAGCACACTCGCGTTGTAGAGCACCGCCTCTTCGTCTACGACTTCACCGGACGTCACGTCACGCAACCCAGAGAAAAAGAACTGGAGCGTCTCGCGAGGGTCCGACGACAACAATCGGTCCAGCGATCCCATGACGGGTATCCCCGCTGGTTGAGGGAGCAAAGCGGGTGCCAAGTGTGTAAGTCGCTGTCGTGCCCTTCTCGCACGCAATTACACAGTTCGACCCGTGGCGGCCGTGACGGGATGTCCACACCGACGGCCAGGCGTCAGAACGGCTCGTGGCCGGGCGAACGAAAATGAAAGATGAAGCGGAACCGGGATCGCGGACGCGCCGCGGCCGTCTGGGTGCCTAACTCGGGCTGGAGGTGGCGGGCTTGGCCGCGCTCTTCGCGGCGCGCTCCTGCTGGATTCTCAGGATGCTGCACCACGTCTTGTGTTCGGCAACGGGCATTCCGCACTCGACACAGATGCGAACGCGCTGCGGGGGTGGGGACTTGCGGAAGAGTTTGCTCAAAAAACTCATCGACGTCTCTCCGGGGAGTGCGAACTCTGGATAAGACGAGGCTGAGTGAACTTTCGTTTGCTCGGCCTCCATCAATTCCGCTTAAACAATCCCGTCACGACGCCTTTGCCTCGGACGTGCCCCGCCATGGCCGCGAAGACCGCCGCGCGGGTGTCGGCCGGTGATGCGCCGACCGGTACGACATCGATCCTGGTGTCGAGGGCAAACAACTCGAAGGCGTAGTGGTGCGCCGGACCAGTGGCGGGCGCCGCCGGGCCGCGATAGTACGGTCCGCTCGGGCTGATTTGTCGCATGCCGTCCGCGTGCTCCGGCCCGTGCGGCACGGCTTCCGGCAGCGACGTCGCGGTGCCCGGGATATTCCAGACGAGCCAGTGCATGAAGTCGTCGACCCCGTTCGAGCCGACGGCGTCGAGGTCGCGCACGAGGAGCGCGTAGCTCACGACGTTCTCAGGCGCGCTGGTCCACGAGAGCGCGGGCGACACTTCCGCGCCCGCTTGCGAGAACTTGGCGGGAATCACGCCGCCGTCAGCCCACGCCGTGGTCGAGAGCGCGATGACCTGCGCACGGCCTCCTCGCCCACCACCGCGCTGGCCACCGCCGCCTCCGCCGCCGCGCTGTCCCTGCTGCGCCTGCTGACCTTGTTGCTGTTGCTGGCCCTGCTGTGCGGGCGGGTTCTGCGCGAGAACTCCGACGGCGAGCGCGAGCGAGGTGACGAATGCCAGTGAGATTGTGTGTTTCATCGAACCCTCCGGAACCTTCCGGAACCCTGCGGAACCTTCCGGAACCTTCCGGAACCTCTTATTTGTACGTGCCTGGCTGAGTCTTGCGCCACGCGTCGTAACGCAGTCGCAGCGTCTTCACGGGATTCAGGTTCTCGCCTTCCTTGATCGCACCCGGCCCGTTGTTCGGCCCTGGCTGCGCAACATTGATGTACATCGAGTACTTGCCGTCGTTGTGCGACTCGCCCATCTTGTCCGTCGCTTCCGCCATCAGGATGTAGGCGACGTGCGCGGTCTTGCTGTCGCACGGAATCGCCGGCTTCGATCCGTCCGCCGGTGGCGGTGGGCACTGGCAACGGCTGTCGCCGCCTGACGCATCGGCTGCGTCCATCGCGGCCATCACGCGATCCGTCAGCGCGCCCTTCGTCTCGACGAGTGCCTTCACCGCGTGCGGCACTACTTCACCCGGCCGCAGGATGTTCCCTTGAATCGAGTAATAGATGTCTGTGCCCGGCACGCGTCCCTGAATGTCCTGCGACACGTAGCCGTTCGTCAGACCGGAGTGGCCGGCGCTGCGACCCTGTAGATCAAGGATGCCGAATTGCCGGCTTTGAAACGCGGGGTCCTCGCTGAGCAGCGCGATGATCTTCTCCGGCGGCGTGCCTTTCAGCAGCTCGTTGTACACGAGCATCTGATTGGGATGCCCTTCGCGCGAATCGACGCTGGCCTGACATGCGGCCACTCCTTTGCCGGGCACCACGACGGCCTGCACGCCCTTGAGGAATTCATCGTCGCGCGCGACGCACGTGGCGGACGCGATCACGACGCGCTTGGTGGCGAGATCGACCGCGATGACGGACCACGTTGCCCAGGCGACCCGGGGCACGAGGAGTGCGGCCACAACGAGCGGGAAAAGGAAACGGGTTCGAGGCATGGCGTGGATTATAGTGCGAGGATTCATGAGTCAACTCTCTCCGACTCGTCAATCGATTGAATCGATCGACGCGCGTCGTGCGTCGGCCGTCCCCCGCGGTCTCGCGATTGCGCACCCGAATCTGGCCGTCGCCCGCGCCGAAGGGACCCGCGTCTGGGATGAGGACGGCAAGGAATATCTCGATTTCGCCTGCGGCATCGGCGTCCAGAACATCGGCCACCGCCACCCCCGTGTCGTCGCGGCCGTGACCGATCAACTGTCGCGCCTCACGCACATGGCCTGTCAGGTCGGGATGTATGACGCGTACGTCGAACTCGCGGCGCGCCTGAACACGCTCGTCGGCGGACCTCCCCGCAAGACGCTGCTCGTGACGACGGGGGCGGAGGCGACGGAGAACGCGGTCAAGATCGCGCGCGCGCACACGAAGCGCCAGGCCGTGATCGCATTCACCGGCGGTTTCCATGGACGGACGATGCTCGCGTTGTCGATGACCGCGTCGAATCCCGGCTATCAGCAGAACTTCGGCCCGCGCGCCGGCGAGGTGTATCACGCGCCGTATCCACACGAGTACCGCGGCTGGTCCACGGCACGGGCGCTCAAGGAACTCAACGAGCTGTTCGTGACGCGGGTCGCGCCGGAACAGGTGGCGGCCGTGATCATCGAGCCGCAGCTCGGCGAGGGCGGGTTCGTGCCGGCGCCTGCGGACTTCATGCGCGGGCTGCGAGAGCTCACGCGCCACCACGGCATCGTGCTCATCCTGGACGAGATTCAGACGGGCTTCGGCCGGACGGGCCGGATGTTTGCGTACGAGCACGCGGGCATCGAGCCGGATCTCGTGACGATCGCGAAGAGCCTTGCCGCCGGCCTCCCACTCGCCGCCGTCGTCGGCACCGCGGAGATGATGGATGCGCCTGCACCTGGCGGCCTCGGCGGCACGTACGGCGGCAATCCGCTCGCGTGCGCGGCGGCACTGGCCGTGCTCGACGTCTTTCAGAGCGAGCGGATAGTCGAAAAGGGCGCGCGCGTTGGCAGTGAGCTGCGTGCGGGTCTCTTGACGCTTCAGCAGCGCGTGCCGGCGAT
>Ga0137451_1000344_pt1 | contig 14118 bp, 11 predicted proteins | sample EasRivERMGT500_2_FD_102336 | JGI IMG/M metagenome (GOLD analysis project Ga0137451, IMG submission 102336) | Soil microbial communities from meander-bound floodplain in the East River, Colorado, USA - East River MetaG ERMGT500_2 | ecosystem: Environmental > Terrestrial > Soil > Floodplain ... | reverse complement strand
GACTGCTCAGCAGCCATGAGGATCCGCAGGTCCACCGGGATGCCAATCGCATTCGCCGTTTGAGCGGCTGGGCGCGGCGGATACGTGCGCTCGTGCATCAGCCGCTCCGCAGCCAGGATGACGGTGTAGCGCGTGATTTGCGGCGGCAGCAGCTCGGGAGTCTGGGGAAGGGCTGCGCCGAGACCGCCAGTCAGCGCGGCGAGCGTGACGAGAACTAATGCCGCGAGACGGGGAGCCATGCGCATAGGGGCTGTGCGTGTCAGCGCGGCGGAGGCGCGGCGAACGGCGCGGCCAGCGTGATCAGCCGCGTTCCGAACGCGTCGCTCGGCGCTCCCACAATCAACCGGGACGCGCTGCGCACTGCCTCGCTGTACCACTTCTTCCACGCTTGGACGATCTGATCCTGCGTTCGGCCTGCGGCGGCAGGATCGGCCGCGGCCGCGGCGAGCTTCGCGCCTTCGACGTCCTCATGCGTGACGCGGGCTTGCCCCGCTTTGGCGACGACGTAAGCGGCCTCGAGCGTCATCTGCTCGTCAGCCGACGCCAGCAGCCACGCCGTGGCGGCTACCGCCGTCGCGACGTTGCGCATCTCCGGTCCGCTCACCTTGTCGGCCGTGTCCATGTTCGTGTGGTAGTAGCGATCGGTGAAGTGCCAGTCGAGCACGGACGGAATGCCGGCCTGTCCAAACACCGTGTGATCCGAACCGCCTTCGTACGGATTCGTGTGCACGTCCCATCCGCCTTTGCGTGCGACACGCAGGCAGATGGCGAGATGGATGTCGTTGAGCAGGTCGCCCTTCAACTGTTCCGCGCGCACGTTGCCGCGGCCCCATTCGGTGTGCGGATCCCAAGGCCGATCGAAGATGGCGCCGGGATCGGGCCAGCGCTCGATGAGAAATGTCCCGCCGGTCTTCTTGACGTCTTCGCCGACCATGTCCATCGAGAACATGTACTTCACATTCTTCGCCTCGGCCGCGTGATCGCGCAGCCACTGACGGCTGCCGCCGATCTCGTCGACCCAGAGGAATGTGAGCGTGCGCGCGGGCGCCGGGATCTTCCCGTCGCGAATGCCCTTCATCAGCGCGGCGACGAGTTCGGTCAACGCGGCGACGCCGCTAGCGTTGTCGTTCGCGCCCGGCTCCTGCACGTGCACGGCCATGACGACGCGTTCGTCGGGCAGAACGCGACCAGGAATCTCGGCGATGAGGGTACGCGTTGGGTTGTTGGTGAATGTGCTCTTGATCGTGACGCGGACGTTTGTTGCGCGCGACGCCAGTGCTTTCCGCAACGTCGCGGCCGCCTGCGGCGTGGCTTTGAATCCAAATCCCTTCGTCGCGTCGTCGTACGGGACGCTGCCCCACTGCAGGATGTCCCACGTCTCGCGTGGCGTGGCCGGCGCACCGGGCGGATTTGGATTCAGATAACGTGGCAGCGTGGTCGAGATCACGCCGATCGCGCCACGAGCCATCACAGCGCGGCGCCAGAGATTGCCGATGTCCGCATCGCCGATGACGACGGCGCCTTTCACGTCTTTGTTGGCGTAGTCCGCGTCCTGCGCACCATTGCCGACATCGACCAGACGCGCGACGACGCCACTTTCGGGCGTCGGCAATGAGTTGATGCAAACCGCCCATCGTTCACGCGGCTTCGACATCACGACTTCGTCAGGCTGTCCGTCGCGGACGATGGCAAGCGTGCCGACTGAGTAGTCCCACGAGTGACCGCTGCCCGGGTAGGAGTCGAACTTGACGACGGACGTCGTCAGTTTTCCGCGCACGCGATCCAGCGACGCGTCGAACCCCGCGTTACCGGGCAGGCGCCAGAACTGCGACACGAACTCGACGTGGCCCATCGCCGCGTTGACGTCGAAGTTGGACCACATCGTGTCGATGACGGGGTCGAGTTTCTGAATCAGCGCGGGCGTGAGGGCGGGATCGTACGTAGGGCGAACCGGGTTTTGGTTCGCCATGCCGTTCGCGGTCGTGAGGACCGCGATAACGAGCGCCGCCGCGCGTCTCATCGCGCCGCCTCCGTCGTGGGCATCGTGAGGCCCGCGTACTCGAGCATCTGACGCTCGAAGTCGCACGGGTACGAGATGGTGACGTCGGTGATGCGGCCGGAGGCGTCACGTGCCGCGTCGAGCTTCGGCTGGACGAAGCCGGTGTACGACGGCAGGTTCAGGCGATCGACGCGTGCGACGATCTCGTCGCGCAGGGCGGGATCGAAGTGAATGCCGTGCGTCTCGAAGAGCGCCACGGCGGCAGGATGGTCGCCTTCTGACTTGATGCGCTGCACTTCGTGCAGCAGCTTGCCTGCGCCGGCGCGGAACGCGTCGACGTCGACGACCACGTAGTACGTCTTCCCGTCGCGCTTCCGCACCTCGATCGCCTTCGTGTTGGCGATCAGCCAGTGCACGATCGCCTGGCGGTTGCGCATGTGGTCTTCCTCGAGCGCCGTGCCGATCCGCACGCGTCGCAGCTGCACGAGCGCATTGCGCGCGTAGGATTCGTATTCCGCGCGCACGATTTCGGTCTGATGCTCGGCCGGTAACAGACCGCACGCGGCGATCTTCGGCTCGGGCACGAAGTACAGCGCGACGAGATCCGCGCGCGTCTCCTCGAGCGCCGCGTACTGCTCCTTCAGCGCGAGCTGCGGCTGTCCATCCAGGCGCGGCGACACGCGGCCCGACCCATGCCCCAGCACTTCATGAATGCCCGTCGTCACCTCGCTGGCGAGCGCGGCCCACTTCTCCGCCCGCGCCACTTCTTCCTCGGACCAGCAGAACTCGCGACGATACGCCGGCGGCTGCGACTTGTCGTACGCCTCGTTGATGTTCGCGAGCGATACGGACTTGCTGCCGTCACGCTCGCGGATGCGCTGGTCGTTCGGCAGATTGATGCCGATCGGCGTCATCGGCCCCGCGTCGCCGGCTTCGACGACCACGTCGATGGCACGAGCCGTCACACCGACGACGTCCTGACGACGCCACTGTGGATCCCAGGGCATGCGCGCCTCAAACCACGCGGCGGCCTCGGCCATTTTGTGGAGGCCTTCGGTCTTCTCGTGATTCACGTGAAACACGAGCGCTTCCCACGCGCCCTTCACGCCGCGGGCGTCCATGTACGTCTCGGTAAAGCCCATGATGGCGTCGATCGGCGAGTCCTTGTCGTTGACCCACGCGACGTCGTACGCCACGCGATCGGCGTCCTCGCCCGTTTCATAGAACTTGATCAGCGCTTCGAGCGCCTTCGTCATCTGCGGCGTCGCGTACGGCAGCGCGTCGCGCAGGTGGCCGACGATCTTCGCAATCTCACGGCCATACCGGCCGCCGACCCGATAAATCTCTTCCTCGAGCCGGCCGTTCTTCTTCACGAGACGCGAGTTGAGCCCGTACCGCTCGTCGAAGCCCTCGATGTCGGCCATCGTCACGCCGGCGTACAAGTTGTTCGCGCTGGTGCCGAGAATGTCGCGGCCGGCGCCAGGCGTCTTGTTCGTGACCATCTCTTCGACGGTCTGCTCGAAGAACGCGGCGTCGAGCCGCTGGAGCAACCCGTCAATCGACTCACCCGCCTTGCACGGCATGGTCGCGCCCGACCGGACGGCAGCGTGCGCCGCGTCCCTGAGCGCCGCGCGCGAGCAGCGCAGCACGAACTTGCGCGCGGTCAGCGTGTTGAACGGCCCGGTGTTGATCCAGAAGAGCTTGGCGTAACGCCGAATCTCGGCGAGCACGTCAGCCGGCACGCCGCCGGGATGCGTGAGGATCTGCTCGAGCACCGCGCGCATGTCGAGCGCATGGGCATACCGCTGGTCGTAGTAGATGTCGCGTCCCGCCAGCGCGGCCAGATACAGGTGCCAGGTCAGGATCTTCTGATCGAGCGGCAGTGCATGAAAACCGTCGGCGTAGTACTGCACGACGGCAGCGTCATCGATCTGTTCAAGAAGGTACTGTCGATTCACGGATGGTTCCTTCGCTGTCAACCCAGAACTCAAATATCCATTCTCTCAAGGTGCTGAGGTGTCTTCACCTTCCACTTCAGCTCGGTTTCAATTCGCGCTTTCAGCGTGTCCATCGGTTTCGGCTCGCCGTGAACGAGGCACGTGACGGAGGGCGGGCGCTTGAAATTGCGGAGCCAGCGCAGGATCTCGTTGGAATCTGCGTGCGCGGACATCGCGTCGATGGACTCGATGTGCGCCTGGACGGGCACGTCCTGGCCGTGGATGCGCGTGAACTTCGCGCCTTCGAGGAGCTGGCGGCCTCGCGTGCCGGCGGCCTGATAGCCCGCGAAGAGGATGGTGTTGTTCGGATTCGGCAACGCCTTCTCGAGGTGATGCAGCACGCGGCCGCCGGTCGCCATGCCGCTCGACGAGATGACGATCGCCGGCTCGTTCGATTCCTGCACAGCCCGCGACTCGGCGATCGATGCCGTCACTTTCAGCTTGTCCGTGGCAAACGCGACGACCTTCCGCTCGGCCTGCTTGCGTACGCCGTTGTTCGGCCGCGCGCTGATCTCAGGGTCGAGCTCGTGAAGACGATCGCGGTACTCGGCCAGCACGGCCGATGCCATCGGGCTGTCCACGTAGACCGGCACCGAAGGGATCTCGCCGCGATCTTCCAGGTTCTGAATCCAGTAGAGCAGCTCTTCCACGCGGCCGAGCGCGAACGCCGGCACGATCAACTTGCCACGCCGGCCGATCGTGTCTCGAATAATCCCCGCCAGCCGATGCCCGCCATCGTCTTTTTCGTGGACGCGATCGCCGTACGTCGATTCGATCAGCAGGACGTCGGCCGCTTCGATGGGCGACGGATCAGGCAGGACCGGCCGATCGTACCGGCCGAGGTCTCCACCAAAAAGAATCGTCTTGCCGGCGTCTTCGACGGTGACGCGCGCGTACGCAGAGCCGAGCAGATGGCCCGCGTTGATGAACTCCACGGTGATGCCCGGCACCACCGGCATCGGACGTTCGTAACCGACAGGCTGCAAGAGGCGCAACGCGCGAGCCGCGTCGGCTTCGGTGAAGAGCGGCAAGGCCGGCGAGTGCTTCGTGTATCGCCGGCGATTCGCGCGCTCGGCGTCTTCTTCCTGAATCTTCGCCGCGTCCTCGAGCACGATGCGCGCGAGGACGGACGTCGCCGGTGTGCAGAACACGCGGCCCTTGAAGCCCTGCGCGACGAGTCGCGGCAGGTAACCGGTGTGATCGAGATGCGCGTGCGTGAGCACCACAGCCTCGATCGAATCCGCGCGCACGGGCAGCGCGGCCCAGTTACGCTCGCGCAGTTCCTTCAATCCCTGAAAGAGGCCGCAGTCCACCAGCACGCGATGACCGCCGGCGTCGAGCAGATGCTTCGAACCCGTGACGGTGCGCGCGGCACCCATGAATGTCAAAGTCAATGGAGTCGATCCTTGTTAGTGGGGGAATGAGGCAATTCGGCAATGAAGCAATGGGTTATGCGAAATACCCAGGAACACCGCCGGTGTGCCAAAACAAGACCGTCTGATCCTTAGTAAACGCGCCTGCACGGATGCGGGCGATGAGGCCAGCCATAGCCTTCGCAGTGTAGACCGGATCCAGCAGGATTCCTTCGCGGCGGGCGACCAGCGTTTGGGCCTCGATTGATGCGTCTGTGGGAACGCCGTAGCCGCCGCCAACCTGTGTGTCGTCGACGTCGATGGGATCTTCCGCGCCGATGCTGGCCGGCTTTGCGCCGAGGCGATCTGCGACTGCGGTGAGGAGTCGCGTGATGACCACCTGAAGCGCGACCGCGGGATCGTCCGCGCTGATGCCGATGATTCGCGTGCGGACGCCGAAGAGCGCGCAGCCGGCGATGAGTCCCGTCTGCGTGCCGCCGGAAGATGTCGCGTGCACGATGGCGTCGGGTTTGATGCGGGCAGCCGCCAACTCGGCGATGCCCGTGGCGAAGCCCATCGCGCCGGTCGCCGTTGATGCGCCAAGCGGCACGATGAACGGCTTGCGGCCCGCCGCGCGCAGCCGCTCCGCCAGCGCTTCCATCGCGGGCGCCCGCTCCTCTCGCGTCGCCACGTAGTTCATCGTCGCGCCAAATAGTTCATCCAGACGCGTGTTGCCCGCCGGCGTCGATGGCGCCGCGCCGTTCAGAACCAGTTCGACGCGCAGGCCGAGAGCAGCGCCGGTGGCCGCGGTCACGCGCGCATGATTGGACTGCAGGCCGCCACAAGTAATGAGCGTGTCCGCCCCCGCCGCCATCGCCTCAGCGGCAACGGTCTGCATCTTTCTGACTTTGTTGCCGCCAAGACCGAACGGCAGCAGATCGTCGCGCTTCATCAGCAGGCGCGGACACCCTGAGCCCAGTACGGCAGCCAGCCGATCGAGCGGCACGACGGGCGTCGCGTCGTTCACGATCGGGACGACGGGCAGCGACATGAGTGTGGCGAGAGCAGTAGCCATGAGTGAATTGGGGATTGGGGATTCACGGTGGGGCAGCCCCCGCCCTCCAAATCCCCAATCACTAAATCACTAAATCCCCAATTCCAATACTATTTCCCCATGCAGAGCGCCCTCGTGCACGCTCTCGGGGGCCCGTCCTCCGTCCTGTCCGTCGAGCTTCGTCCGCCACGCGCCGAACTGGATGCGACGGCCGGCATGGACGCGTGGATCGATACCCATCATGCGGTGCGCGGGCTCGTGCGCGGCGGGACGTTCGTGTTCCTCACGGACAGCGCCGTCGGTGCGAACGAAGAGCAGAACCTCCGGCATCTCGTCATCAACCTTGGCCCGGGTGTTCCGCGCGATCACGTCGTGCCGTTCCTGACGACGAAGCATCCGGTCAGATTCTGTCTCGACTACGCCGAACGGGCGTGGCAGGAGGGCTTCCGTTCCCTGGTCGTGCTGGGCGGCGACAAGTCGGTCGGTCCGCCGCGCTGCGTGGAGCACGCGTGGCAGCTGCGGGAGAAGATCCGCGAACACGTGCCGGGCCTGGCGCTCGGCGGCTGGGCGAATCCGCATGCCGACGCCGTCAAGCAGGTCGGGCACCTCGAAGACGCCCACTTCTCAGCCGAGTATTTCCTGACGCAGGTCGTCTCCCATCACGACCGCGTGGTCGTCGATCGATTCCTCGCCGAGCGGGCTCGCCGGAAGGTCACGCTGCCGGGCATCTTCGGCGTGTTCTATTACCGCAGCGCGAACCCGAAGACGCTCGCGACGTTGAAGAATTTTCTGCCGGTGCCTGTCGAGGGACTCACGCAGGACTTCGTGAGCGGCGCCTCACCCGACGAAGTCTGCGCGCGCACGATCCGCGCCTTGCGCGAGGCGGGCGCGCATCATGTTTATGTGTCGAATCTGCCGGTCGGAAAAGCGCGGGTGACGCTGGAAAAAGTCATGGCGCTTGCCGATCGTACGTAGGGCGGACCTCTCAGGTCCGCCGGGCCTAAGAGGCCCGGCCTACGTACGTCGCAGGCGCGTCAGTACTTCCGCCCCCAGGCCCCACTGAACACGAACTCCTCCAGCGGTTTCCGGCTTCGCGGCGTCTGTTCGGCTTCGCGGTGCTTGTCGTACTGCAGCGAGGCGGGGTCGCCGGCGTAGCCGACGGCCATGATCACGGCGGGATCGAAACCCACGGGGATCGCGCAGGCGGCTCTCGCCTTCTCGCGATCGAAACCTTCCATCTGCCGCGTGGACAGGCCCATCGCCGTGGCCTGCAGGACGAGGAATCCGACGGCCTGACCGGTGTCGTACCATGCGTGACGGTTCACCTGGTCGTTGCGCTCGAGCGTCTCGCGCAGGACGACCATGACGAAGGTCGGCACCGTCGACGCCCACAGCGGATTCCGTCCTGTGAGCGCCTCCTTCAGCGCCGTGTACTCATTCGGCGATTCGGCGCGATCGACGACGATGAAGCGCCAGGGTTGCTCGTTGCCGGACGACGGTGCCCAACGGGCTGCCTCGAAGAGACGCAGCAAGTCCTCACGCGCGACGGGCCGTTCCGGATCGAACGCCCGCGGACTCCATCGGCGCAGGATGAGGTCGATGACCTCACGCTCGGCACGAGCGGTCTTCGGATGGGTGGACATCGATTCTGTCAGTGCCATCGTGTCATATGGCGACAATGCTGGGATCGGGGAATTGGCAATCGGCGATCGGGAATCGCGTAGCTGACTATCGGGGAATCGAGAATCGGAAAATCGAATCGGGGTAAGAGAGAATCGGACAATCGATTCTCGATTCGATTGCCGATTACCAGATTTCCAGATTTCCAGATACTCAGTTAAACGATTTCCCGATTCCCCGATTCGCGATTGCCCGATCACATATCATCGGAGATTGGCATGGCGCAGTACCTCGACTCCGTTCCGTTCTCCGGCATCATCCGCATTCGAGACATGATGTATTCGGTCGACCGGCCGTTCCGGCTCGACCAGGGCGACGTCAGCTTCGACGCGCCCGCCTCCGTCAAAGACGCCCTGATTCGCGGCGTCCACGAGAACCGGTCGCACTACGTGCAGACGACCGGCATCCCGCCGCTGCTCGAACAACTCGTCGAGAAGATGCGCCGCGCGAACGGGATTCCCGTCGAAGGCATCGACGAAGTAATGGTGACGACGGGCGGGATTCACGGCGTGTTTGCGGCATGCCAGGGTCTGCTCGAGCCGGGCGACGACGTGCTCGTGCCGGATCCGGAATGGCCGCCGGCGGCCGGCAACATCCAGTGCGCGCACGCGAATCCGGTTCCGTATCCGCTGCATGCCTCCAAAAACTGGCGGCCGGACGTCGACGAGATGCGGCGGCTCATCACGCCGAAGACCAAAGCCATCTACGTCAACTCGCCCAACAACCCGTCGGGCGGCACGCTGACACGTGAGGATCTGCAGGCGATTGCCGATCTCGCGACCGAACGGAATCTGTGGGTGTTCTCCGACGAAGCGTACGAGGACGTGACGTTCGACGAATCGCCGCGCCCCGGCGCGCCCGCCGTGCGCGTGCCGCACATGAGCATCGCGTCGCTGCCGGGCATGTACACGCGGACGATTCCGCTCTACACGTTCAGCAAGACCTACGCGATGACGGGGCTCCGTCTCGGCTATCTCGCCGTCCAGGATTCGGCCATTCGCGAACGCATCCGCAAGATCCTCTTCTACACGGTGGGCAACTCGTCGTCGATCGTCCAGTACGGCGGCCTCGGCGCGTTGACCGGGTCGCAGGCGGCCGTCGAAGAATTCCGCATCGAGCTGCAGGCTCGGCGCGACTTGTTCTACAACGGCCTGCGCGACGCCGCGTGCGGCATCCTGACCGGCCAGCCACCGCTCGGCGCGTTCTACGCGTTCCTGAAAGTGGATCCGGCCTGGAAGTCGCCGCTGCCCGACGCCTCGAAATCACCGTCGTGGGCGATGGCTGAATTCCTGATCAAGCGCGGCCGCATCGGCTGCGTCCCCGGCGTCGACTTCGGCGCCCACGGCGAAGGCTACGTCCGCTTCTGCTTTGCGCGGGGGCGAGAAGAACTGACGGGCGCACTGGAATCAATGAAGCAGGTTCTGAGGGGACAGTAAGGTTCCGGAGGGTTCCGGGGTTCTAAGAGGTTCGAGCGCTTCACAACTTGAATGTGCGATTGGGGACTTCGGGATGGGGATTGACAGCTCTAAATCCCCAATCACTAGATCTCCAAATCCCCAATTCACGATCCCGCTCAGTAGCCCCGGTACTTCGGAATCCTCGGCCCCGTCTCGACTTCCGTCCCGACCTTGTCCAGCTCGTAATAGAGCGCGGCAATGCAGCACGTCCCGAACAGATCGAGCATCACGCGCATCGCGACGTGCAGCAGGGCAACGATCGGCGGGCCGAACGCGTACGCGCTGAGGACCAACTTCATCTGCGCGTCCAGCCACATGACGGCGATGCCGGTGAACGAAATCAAGGCTATCAATCCGAGAATCTCTCCGCGAGATCCGCGCGTGAGGCCCGCGCTCGATTCGAGCGCCGCAACCGGATTGTGGTGACCGTCCATGACGATCATGCCCGCGACGGAGTACGACGCCATCAGCATCATGCCGGTGAACAAGAGACCGGACCCGACGATGGCAAGGAACAGGCTCGGGCTGAACAGAAACGCGACACCGAGGATGAACGGCACGAGCGGCAGCACCGTCACGAACATCACGCCGAACGCCTGAAACAGAGAAACGCCGGCGATGAGCGGCGCCGCCCGGCGGTTACGCAGCACGGCAACGGCCGTCGCCGCAATCGTCAGCCCGAACCACGCGCGCGCGAGCACAATCAGCAGCCCGCCCGTCAGCGCGCCCCTCGTCATCGTCCTCACCTGCTGCCAGTCGAAGCCAATCGCGCTGAGCAACAGGTCGCATCCGATGCTGGAGACGGCGGACAACAGAATCAGCCGCGGCTCGCGGAGAAGCCAGAGCGTGGAGGAGAGGACCGATCTCAGCATCGATAGTCGGGTATTGGGCAATCGTGCAATCGCTTATCGGACTACCGGGAAATCGTGCAATCGGCAATCGAATCGGGGAATCGGAACTTGTCGCTTACCCGATTCGATTCTCGATTCTCGACTCACCGATTCCCGGATCGGAGATTGCAAGATTGCCGATTACCGATTGCCGATGCAATCGTCAGTACACATGCCTTCCGCCATCGACCCGGATCGTCTCGCCGGTGATGAAGTCTGAATCGATGAGCGCGAGCACGGCTTTGACGATTTCCTCGGGGCCGCCCCAGCGGCCGAGCGGTGTGGCCTGCTCGACGGCTTGAGACGCGGCGTCGGTGGTGTCGGGCGGCGCGAGGATTGGGCCGGGCGCGATCGCGTTGACGAGGATGCCGTCAATCGCGAGCTCGAGGGCGAGCGCTTCAGTCAGTGCTTTCACGCCGGCTTTCGCGACGTAGTACGCGACGTAGCCTTTGTAGCGCGGCCGATTGCTGGCCGCGACCCAGTCGCTGAAATTAATGATGCGGCCGCCGCCGACCTTGCGCATGACCGGCACCGCGGCTTTCGCACAGAGAAACGCGCCGCGCAAGTCGATCGCGAGCTGGTGGTCCCATTTCTCGACATCAAGCTCGTCGAAGATGACGGCCTGGTAGAACGACGCCATGTTGACGAGCACGTCGAGCCGTCCGAACGATCGCTCGACGTTGGCGATGAGCGCCTCGCACGACGCCGGATCGGAGACATCCGCCTGCACGACGAGCGCCTTCCGTCCGAGCGCCTGAATCCTCGCCGCAGCCTCGGTCGCCTCGGCCGCCGATCGGTTGTACGCGATCGCGACGTCCGCACCACGCGTCGCCACCGCCGCCGCCACAACGGCGCCGATGCGCCGGGCGCCGGTCAGCAGTACTACTCGGTTATTCAGATCCATCAGACTTCATTCGTTAAGACCGTCGCAGACGCGCCCGCCCGGCATCACGCGCGGCGACATACCGCTGCCGACGTCCGTCCACCGAGTAATCGCCGGCGCCGGCGATTGCGAGGAACATCATCACGCTGGCGAGCACGATCGAATACTCGACGCCGTGTCCGCGGCCAGGTTCACCGATCCAGTTGAGAAACAGTCCCCATTGCCCGTGCACCTTCCACATGCCGACGACGATGTAGATGAAGTTGGCGCCGGCGGCCCAGCGCGTGAACCAGCCGATGCCGATCAGAATGCCGCCGAGGAACTGCGCGAGGCCGGCCATCACGGCCAGCGTGAACGCCGGCGGTAATCCCATCGCCGCAAACTGTGCGGACGTGTGGTCGATGCCCCCGGGGCCGATGCCAGGTCCGACAAACGCGCCGAAAAGCTTGTGCGCGCCGTGCGCGAACAGCACCGCGGCTAATGCGAAGCGCACGAAGATGAGGCCTATCGACGCCATCGGGAATGATTGTAAACGTCGAGCTACGCCTTCAAACTGCAAATCTGCCGCCAGAATCAGGCTCCCGCATGGTTTACGATTGACGGGATGCCTTCCGGGACCACGCCCCACGTCGCCGCCCGCATCAAGTCCTTCACCTACGCCATTCGAAACATCGTCGTCGAAGCAAAGAAGATCGAGGCGACAGGGCGGCCGGTGCGCTACTTGAACATCGGCGATCCGCTGCCGTTCGGATTCAAGACGCCGCCGCATCTGATCGACGCTGTGCTCAAGGCCATGCGCGACGGGCACAACGGCTACACGGCGTCGGTGGGTGTCGAGTCTGCGCGGCAGGCCGTGTCCGCCGAGTTCGAACGCCGAGGCATGCCGGTCTCGCCGGACCGCGTGATTCTGACGTCGGGCACGTCGGAGGGCATCGAGTTGACGCTCGGGGCGCTCGCCGATGCCGGCGACGAAGTGCTCGTCCCGACGCCGACCTATCCTCTTTACACCGCGGTGCTCGGCAAGCTCGGCGCGCGTGCGGTGTTCTATCGAACCGACCCGTCGAACGGCTGGCTGCCGGATCTCGACGACATGAAGCGGCTGGTCACGCCGGCAACGCGCGCGATCGTCGTCATCGATCCGAACAACCCGACGGGCGCGGTGTACCCGGAGGCGGCGAAGCGCGCGATCATCGATATCGCCGATCGCACCGGCGTGCCGATTCTCGCGGACGAGGTCTATGCCGACCTCGGCTTCGACGGTCCGACCACGCTGCTCGGCAGCCTCGCGCCAGACGCGCCGATCATTTCTTACTCATCGTTGTCGAAGGCCTACCTCGCGCCCGGGTGGCGCGCAGGCTGGCTCGGCGTCGGCCGCTCGGATCGGCTGGACGACGTGCTCGCGGCGATCAAGAAGCTGGCGGACGGACGCCTCTGCAGTCCCGGGCCGATGCAGTTCGGCATCGAGGCCGCACTGAACGGCGACCGCTCACATCAGCGCGAGTTCGTGCGCGAGCTGCGCGTGCGTGCGGAGCTGACGACGAAGCGACTCAGCGCGATTCCGGGGATGACGTGCGTGGAGCCAAAGGCCGCGTTCTATGCGATGCCGGGCGTCGCGCTCCCACCCGGAAAGACCGACGAGGACTTCGTGCTCGGTCTGCTGAGATCGAAGGGCATTCTCTGCGTCTACGGCTCAGGCTTCGGGATGGCGGCGAACCTCGGCCACTTCCGCGTCGTGTTCCTCGCGCCGCCGGATCAGCTCGAGAAGATTTACAGCGATATTGGGGAATTTACGGGCGAGTTCCTTCGTCAGTCGTAGGGCAGACCTTCAGGTCTGCCAGGCACGATTCGCAGATTCTGCGTCTTCTGCTCGCCATCCGCGAGCGTCACGCGCACGGCTGACGCGATCAATCCAGCGAGAAAGTCCGCATCGAGCCAATCGCCGGGCGCAACGTCCGTCACAGCCGCAAGGCCGTAGTCGCCGGCCGGCAAATCGACGAACGTGAACCGGCCATCGGTCGCCGGGCGCGTCGTCTGAACACGACGAAATGGCAGAGACCAGAAGGTTCGGTCGAGCGGGAACGCAATGATCGTGTAGTCCGAAGCCAGCTGTTGAGCTGACGTCTGGAGCACTCCGCTGAGCTGGGTGTGACGATCTGAAAACGTCAGCACGGCCGATGGGATCTGGTCGGCAGTCGTGCCAAGCACGAACGGCTCGTCCAGAATATCGCGGCCGTTGATGACGACCGATCGCAGCCACCATCCGCGTCCAGGCGCAGCACCGGGCATGGCGGAACTCAGGATGTAGGTGCCCGGCAGCAAGTCAGGAAATGCGAAGCTCCCGTCGGCTCCGACGACTGCAGGCACCTGACGAGACTCGCCAAAGCCAGTGCCGCGACCACCGTTCTGTCGCGAAAGAATGTTGACGCGGAGACGAGTGAGATCCGCCGGCGGCTCCAATGAGGAGCGGTCGAACACAACGCGGCCGGCCAGCGTCATGCCCGGCCGCAGCACCAGCGTGACTCCAGTGACGTCGCCACCGCTGACCGTGACGTCTGTCGAACCCCACAACCCCGCCGTCCGTCGAGCCGGCACGATGACGCCGTCGCGCACCATGGGTTGCCGCTCAGCGGGCCACGTCGTCTGAGCCGTCAGCCGGTACTGGCCCGGCACCACACCCACCATGCGGAACTTCCCGTCCGGACCCGGCGCTGTCCCAACAACGCGCGGCAAGTAGGGATCGATCTCGCTCGCGAGCTCGAACGAAGTGAACGTGGGCATTGGCTCGCCGGCGGGCGCGATTACCGTT